>Ga0207038_10006_pt1 | contig 63074 bp, 64 predicted proteins | sample Alteio_BWMinCont_76_FD_153285 | JGI IMG/M metagenome (GOLD analysis project Ga0207038, IMG submission 153285) | Enriched cells from forest soil in Barre Woods Harvard Forest LTER site, Petersham, Massachusetts, United States -... | ecosystem: Environmental > Terrestrial > Soil > Temperate forest >...
CGCGGCATAGCTAAATGCCGTAAAATTATATCCTTATTACGTGGTTTTGGTAAATAATGTTTAGGCTTGTATCATCCTGCTGCCTGGAAAAGAAAACGAATGTTATTTATCTGAATGGACGTTTTTCTTTGCGGGATTTTGTTGACGATGAAACGGAAGTGGTTTCTTGCAATCCAACCACTCACCTAATAAACCCAATCAACCATTCAACTAATTTTGCGCCAATTCCTTCTGGCCTTGCTGGTCACCCGGGTTTTCGTCAAACAAATACAATTGATATTTTGTAATGATGTCAAGCACACGCTTTCCCCACTTACGGTCGTGGGCATAGCCGTTCTTTTGTATGCCATGCACCCAGCCGGTATAATCAAAATGAGTAAATTGCCCAGATAAGCCTACAAACCCGGCATGTTCAGTCATTATACGGGCAAAATCCTGGAAAGAATCATACACCGACCCATACTTTTTATATGCAGTATGTACTTTCTTTTTATTTTTATAGAAAACAGTGCCACTACTCCCCTTTACGCCAAATTGATTGTTTAAATGTTGTGCAAGGGTGCTGTTACCGCAACCCGACTCGTGCATGGCTACGCCCAATACAATGCTTGCCGGCACACCGGTTTCGTGCATAATGCGGATAGCGTCTTCCTTAAATTGCTCGATGTAGGATTTTGGGGTGTTTTTTTGGGCTGATACCAATAGAGACGATGTCAGCAGCACTGTAATCAGTAAGAGTTTCTTCATAATTTACTTTTTTCTGATGACCAGCAAACCGTCACGAACAGGGAGGATCAGTTTATCAACCCTTTCATCGGCAGCAATTTGGTCATTTAGTTTGCGGATCATCTGTGTATCGGCATCGTTTTCTGGGCCATACACCTTTCCTTTCCACAAAACATTATCAATTATTATTAATCCTCCGGACCTTATTTTATTAAATACAAGTTGAAAGTAAGTATAATTATTTTTCTTATCAGCATCTATAAACGCCAAATCGAAATCGTTATACGGCAAACCTGCTATAATATGTTCAGCTTCGCCAAAATGAAGCTTTATCTTTTTTTCCACACTTGTTAGTCTAAAGTGTGATTTCAGCATTTCCTCCATTTCCCGGTTAACCTCAATGGTATGGATCTCGCCGTCATCGCCCAGGCCCTCGGCCAGGCAAATCGTGGCATAACCGGTAAATGTCCCTATTTCGAGGATTCGTTTTGGCTGTATTAACTTACTTAAAAAACTAAGCACCCTACCCTGGTAATGCCCCGAAAGCATGTGCGGCTTTAGTACCTTTAAATAGGTTTCCCTGCTGATGGTTTGCAGCGCTTCCGGTTCTGCGTCGCAATGGTCATCAAGGTACGCTTGCAGGATATCGGGTAGAATTTCCATGGCGCAAAGATAACCGTTGATTTTAATGATTTAGGGATTTCGTTGATTTTTTGGAACTTGTATGTTGAATAGCTGATTTATCTTATTGATTTACTGAGCCTTATTTCTATTTTCCTTGTTTTTCAATTTGTACTCATTGGTTATTCTTTTAACTTCAAGGCTTTTTGCACCAAAGTTTAGTAATAAGCCGGTGTCTAATTTATACGCTTCCAGGTAGTTGAGGGCTTGTGCAAGATGAACATCATCCAATTTTGATAGTGCTTTAAGTTCAACCATTATTAAATCGTTAACCAGGAAATCAACCCGACGAGAGCCGACGTTAATCCCTTCGAAATAAATTTCCATTTCTAATTCCCGTCGAAACTTTAGCCCTTGGTTTTCCATCGCGATAGCAAAACACTTCTGATAGATCACTTCCTGGAAACCATTCCCCATGACGCTATGTACTTTCATGGCGCAGCCAATTATAAGCCCGGTTATATCAGAATATTTATAGGCATCATTTACAAATTCTTTCATACAATCAAAATCAATAAAAAATTCACCCAATCAAAATCAACGAAATCTTATAATCATTAAAATCAACGGTTCCGCTCATTTACAGATTCTCTCATACAATCCAAATTATTCTAAAAATGCAAATCAAAATCAACGAAATCCCTAAATCATTAAAATCAACGGTTCCCTTCCATCCACGACTGTAAAAGAATTGTAGCCGATATCGTATCCACCAACTCCTTATTTTGGCGGTGTTTTTTATTCATCCCGCTTTGGGCTATGGTTGCCGATGCCATTTTTGAGGTAAAGCGTTCATCCAGCATCTCAATGGGGATCTCCGGGAAAGTTTTTTTTAGCAGGTTTACAAACCCTTTAACATGTATGGCCGATTGGGACGGCGTATTGTCCATTTGTTTAGGTTCGCCCACTACAAAGCGTTCTACGGGTTCGGTCTGCAGGTATTTTTTTAGATAATCGATGATTTTAAGAGGATGGATGGTTTCCAGCCCGGTGGCGATGATCTGCATCGGATCGGTAACCGCAATGCCAATGCGTTTGGTACCGTAATCGAAGGCCATGATGCGGGACATTAGATGTGAGATATGAGATGTGAGATATGAAAAAGTCCGAAAGTCGGCAAAGTCCGGAAGTCCGGAAGAAGCTGCAATCGACGTTTCGGCAAAAAATAAGTTGAGTTATATTTCAGAAGCCCCATTTAACAAAGATATAGGTTCTTTAGGCTGTTTTCAATCCAAATGTTTGTACCGAAATACTTTTTTCTTTCGGACTTTCGGACTTCCCGGACTTTCGGACTAAAAAACTGATCACAAATCACTAAATTCGCACCAATGCAGTTTAAGCAAATAGTTGGACAGGATGCCGTAAAGCAACGTTTGATCAATTCGGTAAATGAAAACCGGGTGAGCCATGCGCAATTGTTTTTAGGCCCCGGCGGCTCGGGGAGTTTGCCGCTGGCGGTTGCTTATGCGCAATATCTATCATGTGAGGATAAACAAGCCGATGACTCTTGCGGGGAATGTTCCTCATGCCGGAAATATCAAAAGCTGATGCACCCCGACCTGCATTTTTCGTATCCCTTTTTCGCTAAACATAAAGATGATACCGCCCTTACTTTTATCGAGGAATGGCGCGAGGCTTTTTTAGCCAATCCCTACTTAAGCCTCGATACCTGGCGCGGGTACCTTGATGCCGAAAACAAACAGGCTAATATCAATATCGCAGAATGTCACCAGATCATAAAAAAACTAAGCTTTAAGCCGTTTGAATCGGCTTATAAAGTTTTGATACTTTGGCTGCCCGAATATTTGGATAAGGAAGGCAACGCCCTGCTAAAAATTATTGAGGAGCCGCAGCCAAACACGCTATTTTTATTGGTGGCCCAAAACCAGGACCAGATATTGAATACCATTTTATCGCGCACGCAGCTGATAAAAATACCGGCATTAAGTTATGAGGATATTAAATCTCATTTGATTGAAAAACACAATCAATCCGAATCGGCAGCGGCCGAAATTGCTTATTTATCCAATGGCAATTTATCCGATGCTTTGCTGATGCTGCAGGAAGGCGGCAGCAATTATCATGGGCAGTTTGTACAGTGGCTGCGCCTTTGTTATGGCAATAAAGGGATTGAGGTTATGTCGCTTGTCGACCAGCTTTCGAAAATGGGGCGCGAAAACCAAAAGAACTTTTTGCGGTATGGCGTAAGCTTCATACGCGAATGCTGCCTTATTTTATCGGGCGCCGGCAGCCTGGTACATTTGCCCGCTACTGAGTTTGAAACAGCACAAAAAATGACCAATGTGATGAACATTTCTCAGGCGCAGGGCATCATTACAGAGCTCGAAAAAGCGCACTATCATGTGGAGCGAAATGCAAATCCGAAAATCTTATTTTTAGATGTATCTTTACAAATCATTAAACTGTTAAATTTAACGATCCGTCAAATGGCGGTGACCAATATACCGAGTTAATTATGGGATGTGGAAGTTGCTCAACGGGGGGCGGATGCTCACCCGCTGGCTGCAAAAGTAACGGCTCGTGCCTTACTAATGGCTGCAGCAAATTAGATGTTTACGATTGGCTGTCGCATATGGACATGCCGACAAATTATAAGCCTTATAACGTAATTGAGGTAAAATTTAAGGGTTCGAGGAAAGAATTTTACCTGAACAACGACAATATTTACCTTGAGGCCGGCGAACTGGTTGCTGTTGAAGCAAGTACCGGCGGCTATGATATTGGCCATGTTTCCATCACCGGCGAGCTTGTGCGGATGCAGATGGTTAAAAGGCGCGTAAAAGAGGAGGATGTGGTTAAAAAAATATACCGCAAAGCCACCGTTCCCGACGTTGATAAATGGAAAGCCGCCAAAGACCTTGAATGGGAAACCATGCACAAAGCAAGGACACTTGCGCTTGAGCTTAACCTTTCGATGAAGTTAAGCGATGTTGACTACCAGGGCGACAAAACCAAGGCCACTTTTTATTACACGGCCGAAGGCCGCGTTGATTTCAGGGAACTCATTAAAAAAATGGCCGAGTCTTTCCGTATCCGTATTGAGATGCGCCAGATCGGGATGCGCCAGGAAGCCAGCAGATTAGGCGGTATTGGCTCGTGCGGCAGGGAATTATGCTGTTCTACCTGGTTAACCGATTTTAAAACGGTTTCTACTTCCGCTGCCCGCTATCAAAACCTCTCGCTCAATACATTAAAACTGGCCGGCCAATGCGGGAAGCTTAAATGCTGCCTCAATTATGAGCTGGATACTTATATGGATGCTTTAAAACACATCCCCGATAATGTAAATGTTTTAAAAACCGAAAGGGGAGATGCAAGGCTTCAAAAAACGGATATATTTAAAAAACTGATGTGGTTTAGCTATCCGCGAGAAGAATCGTGGATACCACTGCCGATTGACCGAGTAAAAGAAATTCAGCAAATGAACCGGGATGGTATTATCCCGCCAGATTTGGGTGAAGTTGTTGAAGAAGAAACCAAACCGGTAAAAGCTTTAGATTACGAAAACGTTGTTGGGCAGGATAGCCTTACCCGCCTTGACGACAGGCGTGGTGGCAACAACAAAAAGAAAAACAAGAACAACCGTAATAAAAATCAGCGGCCAAACGGCCCGGGGCCCGATAACAACCGCGACCAGCAGCGCCCCGTTACACAGGCGCCACATGGGCCGATGCAGGCAAGGCCGCAAGGCCCGCGCCCGGAAGGACAAGGCTCACGACCAGAAGGCAGCAACAATAATAACAGGAATAAAAATTTCCGGCCAAACCGTAATAATCAAAACCGCCCGGGCGGCAATAACCCCGATAATAACAGGGACAACCGCGGGCGCGATAACGGAAACCAGGGCAATAACAATAAAGGCGACGGGCAATAAATAACCAGTGATGAAACGGGGCTTAATTTTCTTTTATTTCGCGGTAGTAGTAGCAATATTTACTTCGACTGGCTGTACTGATAAAAACGCTGTTATTGATCAAAATTCGGAGGTTGCCGATCATAACTGGTCGTACTTAAACAAGTTTAAGTTTGATGTAAAGATCGATGATGAAAAAACACATTATAACCTGTACATGAATTTACGGGTAACCGGCGATTATAAATATTCCAACATATTTGTATTGATCACCCAGGTCGGTCCTGATAACAAGGCGGAAGTAAAACGCTACGAATTAAAGCTGGCCAATAAAGATGGTGAGTGGCTTGGCGAGGGCTCGGGGAATTTGTACAGTTACCAATCGCACTTCCGCACCAATTACATGTTCCCGGCAAAAGGGGTTTATCATTTTTACATCGAACAGAATATGAGGGATAACCCGTTAAGGGAAGTGAGCGATGTGGGGTTGAGGGTGGAAAAGGTGGCCCCCTAACCCCCTAAAGGGGGGCGAATATGTTTTTTATTTAATACAATGGAAGACTTTTACACCCCCCCCCTCTGATACGCCGCGACATATTATAGAAAAGCAGATTGCCATCGTTATGAAAAAAACACCGCTGGAACGGCTAAAGATGGGTACTGATATGATAGATTTCGGGTACGAAATGTTAAAACGGCAAATTAACGCCAAATATCCGGGCATCCCGGATAACCTGCTTAAATTTGAAATAGTAAAAGCGCTATACGCCGATTGTTTCAGCGAAGAAGAAATGGCAAGAATAGAAAAACATTTCGCTTCGCATTAGCCGCTTTTCATCCTTCAATCCCTAAATCCTTTAAATCTTAGTCCTTTCGGACTTCCTCTATTTTCCCTACCTTAGTTTGCTAATATTTTTATCAAAATGGGTTTGTATCTTCTGATTGCGTCTATCGTTATTCTTTTAATTGCTGTTGTCCTTTTTTTAAAGAAGCCTGCGGCAGCCAGTGGCATTTCTGCCGATGAATTTTCGCGCCTCAAAACTGAAAACACTTCGCTTAATATTGCCCTGGCCAAAGCCGAAGAGCGCGCCCTGAATTTAGCCCTTGAACGCGACAAAGCAGACAGGCAATTGCAGGATGAAAGGACAAGATCTGCTCATCTGATGACTGGGGCGAACCAGGAATTATTGATTGAAAAAAATCGTATAGCCAAGTCGGAAGAGCAATTAATAGCGCAGCGCCAACGCTTTGCCGAGCAGGAGGTAGCCATACGGGAAATACAGCAAAAGTTTCAGCTTGAGTTTCAAAATGTAGCCAACAAACTGCTGGACGAAAAGTCAAAAACCTTCATCGAGACCAACCGTACCAACCTGGATATTTTATTAAACCCGCTAAAAGAAAACATTAAGGCTTTTGAGGATAAAGTCAACAAGGTTTACAAGGATGAATCGGACGAACGAAATATTTTGAGGGGAGAGATCACCAAATTGATAGATTTGAATAAGCAGATCAGCGAAGAAGCCGCCAATTTAACAAAAGCTTTAAAAGGCGACAGCAAAAAACAGGGCAACTGGGGCGAAGTTATCCTGGAGCGGGTACTGGAACGCTCAGGCCTTGTTAAAGACCGCGAATACCGCCTGCAAGCCAGTTTAACCGACCTTGACGGCAACCGCCTGCAACCCGATGCCATAATTGACCTGCCCGATGAAAAACACCTTATCATCGATTCTAAAGTTTCCTTAATAGCTTATGAGCGTTTAGTAAATTGCGAAACTGAGGACGAACGCAAATTATACTCAAAAGCGCATGTGGAATCTATCCGGGCGCATGTGCTAAACCTGTCTTCAAAAAACTACCACGATTTATACCAGGTGAACTCCCCTGATTTTGTGCTGCTTTTTGTGCCGATAGAATCCTCCTTTAGCTTTGCCGTACAAATTGATGCGGAGCTTTTCAGTGATGCCTGGGATAAACGGGTGGTTATAGTAAGCCCATCCACCCTGTTAGCAACGCTGCGCACTATTGCCAGCATATGGAAACAGGAACGCCAGAACCGCAACGTACTGGAGATTGCCCGCCTTAGCGGCGCCATGTATGATAAATTTGTCGGCTTTATTGGCGATATGGAAGGCATAGGCAAAAATATTAAGCTAAGCCAAAATGCCTATGACAATGCCATCAGCAAACTCACCGAAGGCAACGGCAATTTGACGAAGACGGCGGAGAAAATCAAGGGTTTGGGGGCGAAAGCTAATAAACAATTAGACCAGAAGTATATTGGGGATGAGGAAGCTTCATGATATCTAAAATGGTAAATTTATTATGAGATTGATTTCTTTTAGCGCATTCATTTTACTTTTGTTCGGATCTTTTAAGTGCAACAATAATTCATTACATAAAAATATGCCTTTTACAGAAGAGGAAATACTTAAACAACTGGATTTAGCATTTAAGGGTGTTCCAAATGAATATTACCCCGAGGGCACGCCGGGCGATATAAAATATAATTTCCCCCTTGACCTGGAGCACGGGTATTGCGTTACTGCCGGCAGCAAAATTCATTTATATGCCGATAAAACTCGCTGGGCAATTGTTTGTGAAAAAAGTGGCTATCAAAACCGTGGTGGCGATGCGGAGATAGAGTTGGATTATTTTGGTAATTGCGTTAGTTATCCCATAGACAAATATCCTGAGAGGGATTATATAAGTAATGCAAGTAATCTTGTTCTTATTTCAGGGGAAGAATATCACAGGATATGCAATAACGAAGGAACTGACTATGAGAATTTTGAATTGATCAGTCCTTCTGCAAGTGAAGTGAATATCAGGGGCAAAAAGATAAAAATAGAGCATGACTTATCAAAATATACAAGTCTCGGAATAATTCCGAGGGAAGACGATAATCCTAAACGTTTAATCGGCTTTGGCGATTTGGTGAGGTACATCAATGAAACAGATCCTTCGGCAATTAGCGCAACCGAAAAAGAAATTAAGGAACATATCCCTGCCGATCTGCCTAAACTAATGACAATAGATAAATTTCATTTTGAAAGTGTTTACGATAAAAAGAATTTACCCGGCACGCTGGAAACTTATCAATTAATAGCGAAGGTATTGGTAGCACGGGATACATCACTATGGAAACCTACGTTAAAACCTAATAATCATTGGTCAAACTGGTCCTCGGGTAATTTGTAACCAACAATAGGCGCCCTTACTGAATATCATACTTATAATCCATATCCACTTTCGCCGTGGCATCAACTTGCAGGGTTTTTACTTTGCCCGAAATTTTTATAACAAGGTTTGATGAGTAATCTGTTGCAAAATTATTTTTAATGCTATAAACCAGTTTTCCGGTACCCGTGCCGTTTACCATCATAGATGACCCACTTATCGGGATGGTCATATTCATACTTTGCTGTACATCAAAAATAGCATTACCATCGGCCATACTTACCAATTTATAAACGACCTTTGAGTCGAGGTCCATGTTGCTCCCGCCAACAGGAATAGCAAGCGGCATATCCTGCGTAAATGTCTCGCCTATCTTCATAGGGTGATCGGGGAATTTTATGTTTTTTTGAATGGCATTCATCATTTTAGATACTTTTTCCTCACTGGTATCTGCCATTTTTTTCCCACCGATAGAATCAGCCTTTAATTTCCCATCCTTGCCCACATGCCCGTAAATAGATACGCCGGCGCCCAATTTTTCTGTAGGGATTGGTATAGGGTTGCCATTTATAGCCGCACTCAGGTCATCAAATTTATATTTCATTGTTAACGGGAATGTCCCGTCGGGGCCAGCAGCGCTGGTCTGGGTGTTCCCGTTCATTTTAAATTTTATATTCGCGGTTACAGGCTGTGTTATTCCTTGCGATGCTAATTTTGATATAACAGTATCGTTACCGCTTAACGTAGCGTTGCAATTTATTTCCATATTTATAGCGCCGGTATAAGTATGATTTGGAAGATACTTCACTTTAAAAATTATTCCCTTTTGGGCTTCCGCTTTAAAACCAAGGAATAAAAGGGATAAAAAGATGATCTTTTTCATTGCAATAAGATTTGATAAATTTTTTATAATTATACAAAAAATAAATAATTACGGGTTAAATTTCTACTTTCAAACGTATTTTAAACTCCCCTTTAGGGGGTCTGGGGGAACGCATTCCATCCCTGTGCTTTCAACGGATGGCTATTACCTGCCTTGGTTATCAAATTACACCCTGCCGAAGGCTCGGTAATATACCCGATAATCGTAATATCCATTTTAAACTTAATTTTATCGTAATCGGCCTGTTTAACGGTGAATAGCAGCTCATAATCTTCGCCGCCGCTCAGGGCGCAAACTGTTGGGTCGAGGTTAAATTCGCGGGCCGTTTCAAAGGTCATCGGATCAAGCGGGATCTTCTCCTCGTATAAATTACAGCCTTTGTTACTTTGCTTGCAGATATGCAATATTTCGGAAGCCAGGCCGTCAGATACGTCTATCATTGCCGTTGGCTTCACTTCAATATCTTTTAATAATTCAATTATATCCCTTCTGGCTTCGGGTTTAAGCTGCCGCTCAACAATATAATCTTTACCTTCCAGGTCGGGTTGGATATTAGGGTTTTCAAGATAAATCAGTTTTTCACGTTCAAGCAACTGCAAACCGGTATATGCCCCGCCCAGGTCGCCGGATACACATATTAAATCGCCTTCTTCGGCGCCGTTGCGGTAAACAATATCCTTTTCATCGGCATAGCCAATACTTGTTACGCTAATCACCAGCCCTTGTTTTGATGAGGATGTATCGCCGCCAATCAAATCCACATTATAATTTTCGCAGGCCAGGTAAATCCCTTCGTACAGTTCTTCAACCGCTTCCAATGGAAATTTGCTGGATATCCCTATTGAAACAGTTACCTGTGATGCCATCCCATTCATCGCATAAATATCACTGAGGTTTACCTGTATAGCTTTATACCCTAAATGCTTTAATGGTGTATAAGCCAAATCAAAATGGATGCCCTCCAACAGCATATCTGTCGATACCAGCACTTTTTTATCTTTAAAATCAAGCACCGCCGCATCATCACCAACACCTTTTACTGTACTGCTTTGGGCAATTTTTATATTTTTCGTCAAATAATCGATAAGGCCAAATTCGCCTAATGCCTCTATATTTGTTCTTTCTTTATTATCAAACATATTTTTTTTGGATTACACCGATTTGGAAATTGATTTCACCGATTATTGAAGGTGATTTCATCTATTAGTATTTTTATTACACCGATGTTTTTATTTCTATATTTTTAATTTTTTTTTTAATTAATTCCTATAAATAAAGTAATCATTTATCTATAAACTTTTATAGTCGGCTATATATTAAATCTTATTTCCAAATCGGTGAAATCACCTTCAATAATCGGTGAAATCACCTTCAATAATCGGTGAAATCCACAACTATAGGCCTAACCTTGCCGATATCTCCAACATCCTTTCAATAGGCACAACCGCTTTTTCAATAATATGCTGCGGTACTGTTATCTCAGGATATCCATTTTTTAAACACAAATACAATTTTTCCAGTGTGTTCCTCTTCATATGCGGGCAATCGTTACACGCGCAATTATTATTCGGCGGAGCCGGAAAAAATTTTTTAGATGGTTCCGCTTTTTCCATCTGGTGTATTATTCCTGCTTCCGTGGCCACTATAAACTCATTATCAGGGCTTTTTGATGCATATTTTAATATCCCCGTAGTCGAGCCTATGTAATCGGCCATCTGCAATATCACCTCTTCACATTCCGGGTGGGCAAGCAGTTTAGCACCGGGGTGCCGTTCCTTAAGTTTTGTTATTTTCTCTCTCGAAAATATCTCATGCACCATACACGATCCATTCCATAAAACCAAATCCCTTCCCGTTTTCTTTGCCACATAAGCCCCCAGGTTTTTATCCGGACCAAATATTATATTTTGTTCCGGTGGCAAACTTTCCACTATCCCAACCGCATTGCTCGATGTGCAAACTATATCGCTCATTGCTTTCAGCTCGGCTGTACAGTTTACATAAGTTATCACCAGGTGATCAGGATATTGCTCCTTAAACTTTTTAAACAAATGCGGCGGACAGCTATCAGCTAACGAGCAGCCGGCTTTTATGTCGGGTAATAAAACTTTTTTTGATGGAGATAATATTTTGGCAGTCTCGGCCATAAAATGGACGCCTGCAAAAACAATAATATCCGCATCGGTTTTTGCTGCTTGTTGCGATAATCCCAAACTATCGCCAATATAATCGGCAATATCCTGTATATCAGGTTCCTGGTAATAATGCGCAAGTATAACAGCATTTTTTTCTTTTTTTAATTTCTCAATTTCATCAAAAAGGTCGAGTGACGGATCAATAAATTCGTCCGCAAAACCTTTCACATTTATTTCTTCGAAGGTATCCATTTCAACAATTCAATTAATAACAATTAATTTTATTTATATAAAAAAGCTATTATTATTAAGGTGTTAGTTATGTTTAAAACTACTTTTACAGGTGTAGTAAAATATTTTTTTTAATAATTTATTAACAAGTTTGGTGACATTTTTATGACATATAGTATTGATTTTTAGAGTTGTGTAAGAAACAAGTTTTAATTTAAAAACTTTTATGTTGATAGTTTATTGCTTTGTAAAATGTTAGCTTTGGTGCTTTCAAGGCTCAAAAGTCGGGTAAAATTTAATAGGATTAATACAAAAAGATGGGGTTATCCACTAAATAATTATTTACTAAGTATTTGTTTACACAAAGTTAACACCTTTTATACCTGTTATTAACAGGATTGAAATTTTTACACATCACACACATAAAATATGACCAGGACTGTGGATTTCCTCGTGGTAGGATCGGGCATAGCAGGATTAAGTTTTGCACTAAAGGCGGCAAAGCATGGTAAAGTCCTGATAGTTACAAAATCAAACGAAGATGAGTCGAACACTAAGTATGCCCAGGGAGGTGTTGCTGTGGTTGTTGATAAAAAAGAGGATTCTTTCGAAAAACATATAGATGATACTTTAATATCAGGAGATGGCCTTTGTGATAAAGAAGTTGTTGAAGCCGTTGTAAAAGAAGGTCCGGAACGTATTAATGAAATTATTGATTACGGTACCCATTTTGATAAAACAAATGAGGGTTTATATGACCTGGCAAAAGAAGGCGGCCATTCTGAATTTAGGGTATTGCATTATAAAGATATTACTGGTTTTGAAATAGAAAGGACGCTATTAGAACAAATACATAGTAATCCTAATATTGAAATATTAACCCATTATTTTGCTGTTGACCTGATCACACAGCATCATTTAGGCGTATTTGTAGATAAATCGACCACTGATATTACCTGTTACGGTATTTATGCTTTTAATAGCCAGACTAAAAACGTTGAAAAAATACTTTCAAAGGTTACGGTTATGGCCTCAGGTGGGGCAGGGCATATTTATTCGATAACTACAAATCCAACTATAGCAACCGGTGATGGTGTGGCTATGGTTTATCGGGCTAAAGGGAAAGTAAGAAATATGGAATTTATCCAGTTCCATCCGACGGCTTTATATAATCCGGGCGAATATCCGTCATTTTTAATATCAGAAGCGGTACGTGGTTTTGGTGGTATTTTAAAACGCACCAATGGTGAAGAATTTATGCAGGAGTATGACGAGCGGAAATCATTAGCGCCGCGTGATATTACTGCCAGGGCCATAGACGCAGAAATAAAAAAATCAGGGGAGGATTTTGTTTACCTGGATATAAGGCATCGTACAAAAAAAGATATTTTGGCCCATTTTCCTAATATTTATGCTAAATGTCTGGAAATAGGGATTGATATGACCAAGGATATGATACCTGTAGCCCCGGCCTGTCATTATATGTGCGGTGGTATTATGGTTGATCATATGGGACGGTCATCATTAATGAGGTTATATGCCTGCGGGGAGTGTTCATCAACAGGTTTGCATGGCGCTAACAGGCTGGCATCAAATTCGTTATTAGAAGCCCTGGTGTTTGCCCACAGGATATATGAAGATGCTATATGGAAATTTGGAAATGTTACAATTCCTGAAAATATACCAGATTGGGATGAGAAAGGTGTACAGTTATCAAACGAAGATATCCTGGTAACGCATAATGTAAGAGAAATGCAGAAATTAATGAATGATTACGTTGGGATAGTACGTTCTGATTTCAGGCTGGAGCGGGCAATGCGCCGATTAGGTTTATTATATGAAGAAACAGAAGAGTTTTATAAAAAGACAAAGTTATCTGTAAAGCTTTGCGAATTAAGGAATTTGATCCAGGTATCCTATATCGTAGTAAAATCGGCAATGTTAAGGAAAGAAAGCAGGGGGTTACATTCAACAACTGATTATCCATTCCATGCGGATGTTATTGAGGATACGGTATTTTGAAATATTGTTATAAATTATAATTGTAATGGAATTATTTGGTTTTCTTAAAAGCAAAAGAGAACAGGCAATAGATTTTAAAAATGAGATAGACCTCGGTAAAATATTAAACCAGGGTATATATTTTGAAGACACAGGTCAATTTTTAAAATGGGGAACTTCTTTAAATGATTTAGCAAAGGAAGTTCCTGTAAAAGAAAAATTATTTGCAGACCGTACAGTTTATAACTGGGGTGAACATAGTATCCTTGACGGTTTAAAACTTGAATTTACTATTATATTTTGGAACCATAAAGACGAAAGCCGGTATAAAAAGTTTAATGCGATTGAGTTTTGGGCTGTAGGTAATGAAACTGCAGAGGAGTATTTAAAGGTAATTAGTGCGCATATAGAAAAACATTTCGGGAAGCCAGCCAGGAACGAAGTTAGTGAAAAGGCAGTAGAATTAGAATGGTTGGTAAATGATGTAAAGATATACTTATATTTTTTTGAGCAGTATGCTAATAAGCTGCATTTTGAGATAAGTGTAAAATAAGCGATGATATTTTTTAACACAGACAACACTAAGAATGCACGAAGAACACAGAGAAATAAAATTGACGTTATTAAAGCTTGGTGTACTTTGTGCCTCCTTTGCTCCTTTGTGGTAAAATTAAAATTGCTATTATAGAAGTAAGACGTATAAAAGAGCGGAAAACGGGATTCGAACCCGCGGCCTTCAGTTTGGGAAACTGACGCTCTACCGACTGAGCTATTCCCGCTTAAAATTTAACACAAAGGTAATCATCAAACATAAATAAAAATTGTTAATCATAAAATATAATGAAGAAACTTGCCATTACTGGCGAGGAAAGAAATTAAAAAAACTTTGTCATTGCGAGTGAGGAACGAACGCGGCAATCTCGTCGCCAATGTTGACCATCCAGTGCAGGTGGAGATGAATAGCGACGAGATTGCTTCGTGCCTCGCAATGACAAATTTTAAATGAAAACGAAATAACTTATTCAAACATATGCCAACCATACTTCCCGTAAAAAACATCCACCCATCATGGGGTAAAGATTGCTTTATAGCCCCTAATGCAACCCTTGTGGGCGATGTGGTAATGGGTGATAACTGTTCTGTTTGGTTTAACGCGGTAATAAGGGGCGATGTGCATTATATTAAAATAGGCAACAACACTAATATACAGGACGGTGCTGTCATCCACTGCACTTACATGTACGCACCAACTATCATCGGCAACGATGTATCTATAGGGCACAATGCGTTGGTTCATGGCTGTATACTGCACGATAATGTATTAATAGGCATGGGCGCCATCGTAATGGACCATGCGATTGTTGAAGAATTTGTGATCATAGCGGCTGGCGCCGTTGTACTCGAAAAAACAGTATGTGAATCTGGTTTCCTTTATGCTGGCATCCCCGCAAAAAAAATAAAGCCACTTACTGATGAGCAAAAGGAAATGCTTAAAAGGCTGCCCAATAATTATATCATGTATTCAGGGTGGTTTAAGGGGTAGTTGGCTCCCGTGGTACGGATATAGGCGTATTTTGTTCCCAATTTGGCCGTAAGGTTATTATATCAGGGTCAACCCAAATATTTTCCGGCTGTAGTTTCTTTTTTAAACTGCCACTATCCCATTTGCCATTATTGTTATCATCGTAAACCACGCGTACGCTGTATTTTCCGGTAAGATAGTTCCGGTAATTTATAGAAGTATTTTTCTTGATGACATCCTGCCTCATTACTGTCTTTTTATCATTCAGCAGTTCTACAACGTATGATTTTCCTGTATCAGGTACAGTAACGGTTAAAGTAAGCAGGCTATAGTTTTCTGGCTTATCTATGTTAAAATGCCTCTGCTGCCGTTTGTTTTTGCCACCGTATATATCGGTAACAGCATCCTCATTTATGAGAAGGGTATAGTTGGCCGCTTGTTTCCATCGGTACAAAAGTTTAAAAACACGTGCATCTGTGGAGTCTTTCTGGATGGTAAAATTTGATACATCGGTTGAGTCTTCTTTTAAATTAAACAGTGCCGGATCGAAGTTTTCAATAGGATAGGATGACTTCATGATCAAATCCGAACCTGGCTTAAGTTTATCATTTGAGTTTAAATTAAACTGGAAATTAAGTATCCTTACAAACGATTCTTTTCGGCCCTTGCGCAGATAGGTAGTATCTATTGGCTTATCTTTATCAAAGAAAACCATCCTTATCGAATCGAAATCCATGTTACGCATGTAAAGAGTAGCCGAGTCTTTGGTTTTACTAAAATCTACTATTTTATATTTATCAAAATCAGTCGGGTAAATTATTTTCAGGGAAGGATCGTCTAAAGCTTTATTAAAGCTAAAGAACATTTTGCCGTCGGCATCAAAACGTTTTACCAGCGCGAATTTATCCGGGATAGCTTTAAATAATTTTAACTCAACGTTAGCGGTATCTGTTGTTAAATGAATTATTTTTTTAGTAAATGCTATTAAATCTTTATCGTTGTATATTTTGCTTGATCCGGAAGGTTCTTTTAAGGCGTATATTTTGTAGTTGTCTATGTGCAGGTTATTTAATGTAAAATTTCCGGCAGTGTCGGTATTTGTAAAAATGGTTGGCTTCTTTTTCCCGAATAACAAAGAATCCTGCTTTAAGGTGAAAAGCATTACCGTCGCGTCTTTTTCCCTTTCACCGGTTGTTGTATTAATTACTCTGCCGGATATACTCAATGAATCGATATGAGGGCCGGTGGAAAAAACGTAGGTAAAGTTTTTCAGGATGTTTCCTTCGGTTACGTCGGCGATAGCTTTTCCAAAATTTATAACATACGTCGTATTTTTTTCGAGCGAGTCCTTAAGTGTGATGACAAGGCTTTTTTGCTTCAACTTGTAATCCGGCACTTTGGTCGGTGTCGGGCTCATTGTAATTTCTGTATAGGTATTATTCAGTTTGATGAACTCATCAAAATCCAGTCTAATTACTTTGCCCTTAAAATTGCGGGTCATATCCGGTGGAGTTGCCTTCAATAATTTTGGCGGTTCGCGATCCCGCGGCCCTCCCTGGGGTGGAATGCGGTTAGCGCAGCCAAAAATCAGCAAAGCAGGCAAAAAAACGAAGATTTTTTTAAGGAAAAATAAGGCCTTTTTATTTAACATTGTTTTTAAACGCTATAAGCGGGTTTTATATTTTAACGATCCGTAATATTAAAAATTAAAAATAATTGCTCTAATGCGATATTTTTTAATTAGCTTATTATCAATTAGTTAAAAGCTATTTTGAGATGTGTACCATTAAAACAGAAATGTCAGACGGTGTTACGCCAGAAATCCTGGAGGCCTGGCCCAAAGTGCGCGGTTTTATTTTCATCAATTTTTCCCGCGCCTCTTTTGACAGCGATACGAGGGTATGATAATTGAACCCGGCATTTATTTCCTTGTCTTCCATTTTTTTCATCCGCGCTACAATATCCAATTCTTTCTCAAAATAACTCTCATATTTTATTTTTATTTCAGCCTGCTCAATTGTTTCTTTATCGAAGGCAGATAACAAATTATCAAGGGTGCTGTCTGCCTTTCGGAGGTCTTCGAAACCAACTTGTGGACGGCTTAATAAATTAAAGAGTTTCGTGTTTTGGCTGAGTGCACTTGTACCCAAATCTTCCAGCAAGCTATTTACCGATGACGGGTCGATGGATTTTGATTTGGTGTAGGCAACAATGTCGTCCGAATTTTTTACCTTAAGCTTTACTTTCTCCAGGCGCTTGTCATTGATTAAACCAAGCTCATGCCCGATGGGGCTTAGCCGGATATCGGCGTTATCCTGACGCAACAGTAAACGGTGCTCCGCCCGGGATGTAAACATGCGGTAAGGCTCTTCGGTGCCCTTGGTAACGAGGTCATCAATCAGTACACCGATATACGATTCTGACCGTTTCATGATTAACTCATGCAGGTCGTTTATTTTTTGATGGGCATTAATGCCGGCAATAAAACCCTGGCAGGCCGCTTCCTCATATCCGGTAGTGCCATTGATCTGCCCGGCAAAGTAAAGGTTGCTGATAAGTTTTGTTTCCAGGGTAAGCCCAAGCTGGGTAGGCGGGAAGTAATCGTATTCTATCGCGTACCCCGGCCTGAACATTTTTGCCTTTTCAAAGCCCGGTATTTGTATCAGCGCCTTGTATTGTATGTCTTCAGGTAGGGATGTAGAAAAGCCGTTCACATATATTTCAACTGTATTCCATCCTTCCGGTTCCACAAATATCTGGTGACGGTCGCGTTCTGCAAAGCGATTTATTTTATCTTCTATAGATGGACAATACCTTGGCCCCAATCCTTTGATACGCCCGGTAAACATTGGCGAGCGCTCAAATCCTTCTTTCAAGGTTTCATGTACTGCGGAATTGGTATAAGTGATCCAGCAGCAGCGTTGTTCTTTTGCGAGTTCAACATTAGTGAACGAGAAGCGGCCGCGTTCTTCATCTCCCCATTGTTCTTCCATTAGCGAATAGTTAAGGCTCCTGCCGTCAACCCGCGGAGGGGTACCCGTCTTCATCCTACCTGAATCAAAGCCTAATTCAACCAACTGTTCAGTTAATCCTGTGGCTGCTTTTTCAGCGGTCCGGCCGCCGCCAAAGCGTTTTTCGCCTATATGGATCATTCCATTCAGGAAGGTGCCATTAGTCAACACAACGGCATCGGCCTCTATTTCTATACCAAGCGAGGTCTTAACGCCGGCTATAGTATTGTTTTTTACCAGCAGGGACGAGACGGTATCCTGCCAAAAATCCACATTTGGTGTACGTTCAAGTGCTAAACGCCATTCTTCGGCAAAGCGCATCCTGTCGCTTTGCGCCCTTGGGCTCCACATAGCGGGGCCTTTTGAGCGGTTAAGCATCCTGAATTGCACAGAAGTTTTATCTGTGATAATGCCGGAATAGCCACCCATGGCATCAATCTCCCGCACAATCTGGCCTTTGGCAACACCGCCCATAGCAGGGTTACAGCTCATCTGTGCTATAACCCCCATATTCATAGTGATTAGCAACACGGATGAGCCGAGGTTTGCAGCAGCAGCAGCAGCCTCACAACCGGCATGGCCGGCGCCCACAACTATTACATTATATTTTTTAAACATTATAACCTCCATGTTCCACGTGGAACATAATTCTTTTTTACCGTAGAGGCGCAATACTTTACGTCTCCTATATGATGGTTTGCGATAATACTCCTAACGCAAAGGTTCGAGAAGCGACGCATCGCGCCTCGACGTCGAATTGTTTCATGTTCCACGGGGAACATGAATTATAGAGGCGCAATATTTTGCGCCTCCTGTATGTTTGCTGCGACCGTTTTGTCTGTCGCGGGTATCCGAGACGCAATCTTTTGCGCCTCCAAAGCGCAAAATTATTTATTCTCAACCGATGTTCCACGTGGAACATTAAATAATGATAGTAATGCTACAAATGCCCAAACGCTTTCCAATACCACAAATGGATAAAACTTGATTAAATAAGACGAAAAACAACAGATTCCCGCACCAATCAGGTTCAGGAGCTTATATGCCTGGCTTTGCGCAGGAAGCTTTTTATATAAATTGAGCAAGAATGCTATCAATAAAATGATAACGCCAATCGATGCCAATATATCCGGGGTCTTCATCTACGCTTCTTTTAATTCGGTTAATTCAATCCAGCGAATACTTTTTTCATCTAATTTACTGGTCAAAACACTTATTTGTTGCAGTATTTCATCCAGTTTCTTTGGTTCAATCCCTACCACGTTTAATGCCTCATTCTTATCTTTAAGCTGCCCTTCTATAATCGCTATCTCTTTATCGAGTGTTTCAAGCTCTTTGCTCTCTTTAAAGCTAAGCTTATTCTTCTTCACCACGGCTGTCGGAGCAGGCTCAATAGCTGCATAGCGTTTGTTTTGCTGTTTGTTTTCCTCCAATTCAAGCCTGTATGATGAATAGTTGCCATTATATATCTTCACATGGCCGCCTTCTTCCATAATAAAAAGCTGGTCGGTAAGCTTATCAAGCAAGTACCTGTCGTGAGAAACCAGCATTAATATACCCGAATAGTTAGTCAGAAACTCTTCCAATACATTCAGCGTGTCAATATCAAGATCATTGGTAGGCTCATCCAGTATTAAAAAGTTAGGGTTTTTCATCAGGATGCTCATTAATTGCAGCCGTTTCTTTTCGCCACCGCTTAATTTAGATATAAAACCATATTGTTTAGCTGGAGGAAAAAGGAATAAGGTAAGCAGGGCAGAGGCCGAGATCATCTTTCCATCGGCCATCGTAATAAACTCCGCTACATTCTTCACTATATCAATAACCCGTTCATCTTCCTTAAAAGCAATGCCTGATTGGTGAAAATAACCCATAACGGTTGTTTCCCCTTTGTCTATAGCGCCTTTATCGGGAATTAATCCACCGGTTATAAGGTTTAACAAGGTTGATTTCCCGCTGCCGTTTTTACCTGCAAGGCCAATCCTGTCACCCTTTTTAAATACGTAGCTAAAATTATTTACAAATGTATGGCCGTTAAATGACTTATAAAGATGGTTCATCTCCATAATTTTATTGCCCTGGCGTGCTGTTTTAATGGTTAGTTCAACTTTTTGTTTTGCACCGCCATCTTTTGTCTTCTCCTCCAGGTCGTAAAAGGCATCTATCCTTGCTTTTGATTTGGTGCCGCGCGCTTGTGGTTGTCTGCGCATCCATTCCAGCTCTTTACGTAATAAATTGCTGTTTTTTTGAAACGCTGCTTCATCCGCGCTTTCGCGTTCGGCCTTTTTCTCTAAATAATAACCGTAATTACCTACGTAGGGGATGATCTTCCCTTTATCTATCTCTAAAATCTCGTTGCATACATTGTCAAGGAAATACCTGTCGTGGGTAACCATCAAGATGGTTTTTGAGCCATCGGTCAATAGTTTCTCCAGCCATTCAATGGTATCTATGTCCAAATGATTGGTCGGCTCATCTAAAATATAAATATCCGGGTCCTCTATCAGTAGCTTTGCAAGGGCCAACCGCTTCTTCTGGCCGCCGCTCAATGTTTTAATATGCTGGTTAAGGTGATGAATATCCAACCGGCCTAAAATAGTTTTTATTTTATATTCATACTCCCAGGCATCAACATCGCTCATTTCTTCCATCACCTTTTCAATGGCTTTGGCATTATCGGGGTCATTTTCCAGCAATTCTTCATATTTCCTTATAAGTTGCTGTTGCAAATCATCGGCATGGAAAATATAATCGCTGATGGTTATTGCGTCTTTAAAGCCCGGATCTTGTTCTAAATAGCCAAGATTAAGATCGCGCATTTGCGCAACTTTGCCCTCAGTGGGCTTTAAACTGCCGGCAAGGAGCTTTAACAAGGTCGTTTTGCCGGCGCCATTGATGCCAACTAATGCAACCCTGCGGCCACGGTTAATTCCTATGGATATATTTTTAAATAACCAATGATCATGAAAAGAATGGCCGAGATTTTCGGCAGAGATATAAGTACTCACGCTATTTGTTTTATTTTATCGGAAGGATGTATAAAAACACCTTCCTGTTTTATTAATGATTGTTTTACCATAGCCCTTGCTATAGTTATTGCCGGGATGCTCCGGTATTTTTTTAGGCTGCCAAATAATAACGGATTGATAACTTTCATTATCACCAAAAAAACACGTTCTACAACCCTGCGCTCTTTCCGGTCGCCTGCAATAAACGATGGTTCATAAATATGCAGGCAAGGAGCGCCAACTTTTTTTATATCGTCTTCGGTTTCGCCCTTCATTTTGGTATAAAAGTTGGATGATGCCGAATTCGCGCCAAGCGCAGATACCAAATGATACTGATCCATGCTATTTTTAACCGCTATTTCTGCCAGTTGCAATGGATAATCATGGTCGATCTTTCGGTAAACCGCCAGGTCGGGTGTTTTTTTTCGGGTTGATCCCAGGCAACAGAAAACAGCGTGCCCGGTTATTTGATCTGCATAATGGTCAAGCTTGTCAAAATCAATCACCATTTGTGTTAATTTTTTATGTTTTACTGGCAATTCTTTTCGCACCAAAATTAATACTTCATCATATTCGGGCTGCCGCAATAAAATATCCAGCAGTAAACCGCCAATTAACCCGCTTGCGCCCGCTATGATTGCCTTGTATGCCACTGATACTGAATTTTCTGCAAAAATACGCATAATTATATTGAGAGATAAATATCAGGGCTATAAAGGCAGGAACGCTCCAGGCCCTCCCAGGGCGACCACAAGGGTGTGCCCCTACGCATCGCAGGCATTATAATAAAAAAGAAGATATTATTAAAACAAACCCACGTTTCAAAAATGGTCGTAGGGGCGGCCCTTGTGGCCGCCCTTTTACCGTATATAAGTTCGATAAGAACATTTTATGGTTTATATCCGGCCATGCGTGTAGATTTGCATTTTACTGATAATCAATTGTTTATGGTAATGGTAGTGAAGTTAATCCATACTCCTGCTTAATATAAAATAAATAAGACTGTATAGTAAACAAAACACTTTTTTAATTGTTATACTAATAATTCAATAACAATAGCACCAACGCGACATCCGTTTGCCCACAATCCCCTCCAATATTATTAGTGGCACGAATTTTTACAATGGTAGATTTTATCGGATGATTTAAAAGCATATCTCATGGCAGAAGAAATGGTTATTCCCGCATGGAAACGATGGCTTGAAGGCATTGGCGACCAGGTGGAGTTTTTTTTTAAGTTTTTCAGGAACATATTTACCGGCGGCTTTGAATGGTCGGAATTTGTGCGCCAATGTTACGAAATAGGGTACCGCTCCATGATGCTGGTTGGCATTACCTCTTTTATTATGGGTGTAGTGCTTATCCTGCAACTGCGGCCAACACTCGTCTCCTTTGGTGCGGCAAGTATGCTGCCAAAAACGCTTGCCGTGTCATTCGTACGGGAGATCGGCCCGGTAATTATCGCGATCATTTGTGCAGGTAAAATTGCATCAAGCATCGGCGCCGAATTGGGTAGTATGAAGGTAACCGAGCAATTGGACGCGATGGAAGTATCAGGCGCTAACCCGTTGCAATACCTGGTAGTTACCCGCATCCTGGCCACCACTGTTATGGTGCCGATATTATCGGTGATAGGGGATATAATAGGCCTTTTTGGAGGGTTTCTTGCCTTAAATCTGCGGGATAAGATGAGTTACAACTTGTATTTCACCAAAGTAGTGGCATCGATCGATTTCTCTGATTTTTTGCCGGCTTTTATTAAAACTATATTTTTTGGCTTTGCTATTGGTTTTGTGGGCTGTTATAAGGGCTTCCACTCCAATAAGGGAACTGAAAGCGTTGGCCTTGCAGCAAATTCTGCGGTTGTAACAGCATCCCTTTGGATATTTGTTATTGATGCCATAGCTGTACAGGTTACCAGCTTGTTGTTTTATAAATAAGGGATGATGGAAAAAGCGAAAGAAAAAAGCGAACAAAATCACAAGCCCAAAGGTACGGATGAACACGTGATAGTTATAAAGGGGCTGAAAAAGTCGTTTGGAGAAAAGCATGTTTTAAAAGATATAAACCTGGAAGTTAAGCGCAGCGAGAACGTAGTGATCTTGGGACGGTCGGGGACTGGTAAATCGGTAACTATACAATGTATTGTAGGCCTGCTGAAACCAGATTCAGGCTCGCTAAAAGTTTTTGGGGATGAAGTTGCCGATATGTCGGAGAAAGAATTGAAACAGTTGAGGATAAAGATCGGATTTCTGTTTCAGAGCGGTGCTTTATACGATTCGATGACCATTCGCGAAAACCTGGAATTCCCACTGACGCGGATATTAAAAATAAAAGAGCAGGCTGAAATAGACAAGCGCGTGGAAGCAGCGCTCGACAGTGTAGGGTTGCTGGATTCAATCGATAAACTACCGTCAGACCTATCTGGCGGCATGCGGAAGCGCGCCGGGCTTGCACGTACCATAGTTGTAAACCCCGAAATTATATTATACGACGAGCCAACAACCGGTCTCGATCCTATTACCTCGCGGGAAATAAGCGAGCTTATATTAAGTATTCAAAAGAAATATAATACAACATCGATAATTATAACCCACGACATGGAATGCGCGCGGCTTGCATCCGATAGGGTTGTGGTTATGGATGATGGCGAATATATAGCTGAAGGCACATTTGACAGCCTTCACAAATCAAAAAACAAAATTGTAGCAGCTTTTTTTAAAGACATATTATGAAAACAACATCAGGACAAAAAATAAAGATTGGCTTGTTTACTTTTATCGGCCTGTTGGCATTAGTATTAGCCATTTTCTTTATTGGCAACAGGAAAAACCTTTTCAGTTCAACGTTTAATGTTTATGGCGTATTTAGAAATGTAAGCGGCCTGCAGATAGGAAACAATGTGCGCTTTGCAGGGATAAATGTAGGTGTTGTGCAGTCGATAAACATAGTATCAGACAGCGCAGCAAGGGTTGACGTTACATTAAGCAGCAATGTTAGAAAATTCATAAAAAAGGACTCGAAGTTAAGCATAGGCAGTGATGGGTTAATGGGGGATAAGCTGATTGTTATTGCGCCCGGAGGCATTACCAGCACGGAGCCGGTAAAAAATGGCGATCAGTTAGCCGCCGTTAACCCGGTTGACATTGACAAAATAATTTCAAAAATGACAGGCGTGATCACCAATGCAGAATCGCTTACCGCTGGGTTATCACAAATTGTGGCTAAGGTTAACAGCGGACAGGGTAGTATAGGCCGGTTATTAAATAGTGATAAGCTATCAAAAGACCTTGAAGGTACTGTCAGGCAGGCGAAAACAACTATGCAAAACGTACATAGCACCACTTCAACATTAAATACCGACCTTAAGGCGGCACAAAGTAACTTTCTGCTGAAGGGCTTCTTTAAAAAGAAGAAGAAAAAAGCAACCCAGGATTCCATAAAAAAGGCCCAGGCCGGAGGGGTGCCCGCTACCCAGTAATTCAGATGAACAAACTATTATAGCGTTTCCGCAAACTGGTTAAGGTAATTAATCAGGCCCGCTGCATTACCGGGGATGTTACGCCTTAGCGGCTGAATGTTATTGTAGATGGTTCTGTCTGTAGCCAGGTTGTTTTTGTTTTGCGTAATAATATTTAATTCTAAAGTCGCTTGTTTTCCCTCATTGCGGGCGGCAATCATTTGCGGCGAATTTGGGTCGGGGGATGATTTGGCGCTTTTCAAATCGGCATTTGCTTTTATGGTATCTGCCGAATACTTTTTCCCCAAAGAGATGATACCTGAATTGAGATAATTGATCTGGTTCATCATCATATTATCAAGTATTGAAAGAACGTCACTTTCACCAGAGGCATTTTTTTGGCTGATAAAGGAGCTAAGTGTAGTTACTTTTTGGTTAAACGCAAATCTTGTTACCTGGGCCAGGGCATGGTTAAATGGCACTATAAAAATGCAACAGGGGATTAAAATATATTTCATTTCAACTTATCAAAGTATAGCAGCAATAAAGCCGGTTTGGTTTGCCGTCAATTTTGTGGATAAAGGCCATATCGCCTTTATCTCCAAAGTTTTATTCTAAAAGAGCAGATCATCCGATGGCTTAAGCAAAACAATTCTTCGATAATGGAATATGGTTTTAGCGACAATATTTCAGATGGATAGAGCCCTTTTTAGGGCAGTATATTATTGCTTTTAAAATTGACCGACTGGGTTGGGTTGAACTGGCCACTTAAAGAAAACACCCTGTTTAATTAACTATTAGCTAACCAATCACCCAACCCGCTCAATCAACTTTATTGTTTCACAAACTCAACCCTGCGGTTATTTGCTTTACCTTCAAGTGTTGAGTTATCGGCAATGGGTTTGGTATCTCCAAATCCCTTTGAGCTTAACCGCGAAACCTCAATGCCCATAGTGATCAGTTGAGCCTCTACAGCATCGGCGCGTTGCTGCGAAAGAGTAAGGTTATGGGCGGCCGTACCTGTATTATCTGTATGACCGTCAATCTCAAACTTAAGGTCTGGGTTATCCTTCATTATTTTTACTATCATATTAAGGGTGCCCATGCTTGTAGGTGTTATCGTTGCCTTATCAATATCGAAGTTGATACCATGAGTAACTATTTTTGCATCGGTAAACTTCTGCCCGGTCATGTAAAACTGTACGCCATCGGCAACTTTAAAATTTTTAAATATGATAGGTTTGTCCTGGCTGCCTATGCCTTCAATTTCCAGGTTAGCCGGTTTAATCCCGCCGCAGTTGGGGACCAAAAGTACACGGTATTTATCTACATATACCTTCATCTGGTTGTTTTTAAATGCAATTGCGACATGGTGCCATTTATTTAAAAAATTATTTTCCCCGATATCAGCCGGCAACGCTCCGCTAAAGATGTCCGTTCCGGTATAATCCACACCGCCTGGTTTTACACACACAGTCATGTTTTTACCCCCCACTTCATTTATGGACAATATGCCGCAGTACCCGTTGGATCCCCATGAATCATACTCAACAGAAAAATCATTTGTTAGGTAAGAATTATTCTTCATCAATGGTGATACATGCACATAATTACCGTCAGTCAGGAAAAAAGCCTTGTCCGGTCCAACCATGTTGAGGATTGCCTGGCCTCTCGAAAGGTTCCAGTGGGTTGGAAATTCGCCGCTTTGGTCGTCAGTAAACTCGTCCTCAAATAATATATTATTGCCGGGTACAAAATCATAGTTTTGGTATGAGTTCATGGCCGTTATCGGCCCCTGGGTTGCTGCTGCCCCTGGAGCCATAGGAGTTGTGGTTGCTGTTGTTGGCGCCGGAGGGGCTGCAACAGCCTGGCTTTGCATCATTTTTACCGAATCGGCATGCGACATTTTTTTCTTCTTTTTGAACAAGCCCTTCAACGAGCCTTCAACACTATTCAAGCCGTTATTGACGCCGCTGTTAACATCATTATTGGCATGGTTGCTTGCACTTTGCTGAACTACGGCACCAGGGTTAGTGACCTGCCCTGTAGCGCTGCCGGCAACAAGGAATGAAAGCCATAGAACGCTCAAAGAAATTGCGTATTTTTTCATGGTAAGGATTTTTTATTAAAGGGACGAATAATGGCTAAAACCTTCAATAGGACATTTGTCCCATATTTTTTGATGAAAGCCCCCTCTAAATCTCCCCCGGTTGGGGAGACTTTTTAAATTGCCGATAAAGCATTCAAATCAAAAACATTCCGAAATTGGCATTAGGAATTCAGCATTCAAAAACAGCCCTCATTCAAAATAAATCCGAAATCGGCCATCCGAAATCCGAAATCCCCATATATTTACCGAATGGACTCACCAATAACTTTACCTTTACTTAACGCAGAGGAATTACGGGTGCTTGGCTCGTTAATGGAAAAAAGCAAAACCACGCCCGACTATTACCCGATGACCATTAACAGCCTTACTGCTGCCTGTAACCAGAAAACATCGCGCAGGCCGGTAGTGCAGTACGATGAAGACACAGTTGCACAAGCATTAAATACGCTGAAAAGAAGGGGCCTGATCTCCACGGCTACAGGCGGTTCTATTCGTAGCGTAAAGTACAAGCATAATTTTGCCATCGTTTTCCCTGTATTACCTGCCGAAGTAGCTATAATCAGCCTGTTAATGTTGCGGGGGCCGCAAACCCCCGGGGAACTAAATACCAATTCGGGGAGATTACACGAATTTGAATCGATTGAAGAGGTGCAGGAAGTATTAGAACGTCTGAGCACACCCGAAATGCCTTTTTTAATGCAGCTGCCGCGCAGGCCCGGGCAAAAAGAAGTACGTTATGCCCATTTATTATGCGGTACCCCCGATGTAAATGACGATGATTTTGCAGATGATACCCCCGGAAGGGCCCATGGTGGATTAGAATCCAGGGTGGTTAAACTTGAAACAGAACTGGCGGAACTGCGGGAAGCATTTGATAAACTGATGAAAGAATTAAGTTAAAGCTTTGAACCGCGATATTAAACACCCGGTACAAAAACTTAACAGGATATTATTTGTTTTAATTGAAAAACTAAAACAAATACCATGAAAAAGCTAAGTTACGTGATTTTGGCGGCTCTCGCTGTATATGCAATACAGGGTTGTCACAGTGGAGCGGGCAGTAGCACTGCCGACAGCACCACGCAAACAAAGGACACAACTAAAACTACAACAACTGCAAGCACAGTTGCCGTTGACAGCAGCGATGTAACATTTGCAAAAAATGCTGCGGGCGGCGGTATGGCCGAAATTCAATTGTCAAAACTGGCTGAGCAAAAATCTACAAATGCAAAAATAAAGGATTTTGCAGCGATGATGGTTACCGACCACGGCAAGGCAGGGGATACCCTTGCTGTGATTGCGAAAAATAAAAATATCACGCTGCCATCAGCGCTCGATGCTGATCATCAGAAAATATACGATGACTTGTCGAAAAAAGCAGGTGCAGATTTTGATAAAGCTTATGTAAAAGTAATGGTGGGCGACCATGAGGGGGCGCTTAAATTAATGCAGGGTGAAGCGGCCAATGGCAAAGATGCCGACCTTAAAGCCTTTGCCGGCAAGGTTGCCCCCACAGTGCAAATGCACCTGGATGCTGCAAATAAAATTAAGGCGGGGATGTAATAATTTTTGCCTGACAGCAAACAGGTTCATTTTACCTGCTACAATATCGAACACCGAATATTGAATTATGAATTTTGAAGGTTTTCTTCGGTATTTATAATTCAATATTCGGTGTTTATTATTTATAGAGAAAAGAAAGATCAGCTGTTTACAACCCGCAATGTTTTCGTGAACCATCTTGTATCATCTTGTATCTAATTGTATAACATGCGTTTGTGATAATACATTATTTTTGTTTCAGCGGGTTTAAAAAGAGTTAATACTCCTATATAAAATATTTGGTGAGAACACAGTTAAGTAAGCGGGGCACGATTATTAATTTGTGTTAAATATTAAGTCTCACCAGGCAGGGTTTTTCTGGCAGGAGACCCTGTTTTTTTTGCCCAATTTTTGCTTGCAAAATTTATCAGGTATTCTTTAATATTGCTAAATATCCTTTTTATAGCAAAGCACAAATGAAAACCATTGCCGACCTCCTTTTATTAGGCGATCTCCGTTTGTACGAAATCTGCCAGCCGGTTTTAAAAACAGAATTACCATTTGTTAAAGACTGGGTGGCCGACATGGATAATGTTATGAAGGAGATCCGGCTGAAATATAATTTCGGACGCGCAATAGCAGCCCCTCAATTGGGAATAATGAAAAGGCTTATTTACATGAATATAGATAAGCCGGTTATTTTTATTAACCCCGATCTTTACGATTTAAGCACTGACATGTTTGAATTATGGGATGACTGCATGAGTTTTCCCAACTTGCTTGTAAAAGTAAAAAGGCACCAATCATTAACCATCAAATACCTCGACGAAAACTGGGAACCACGGGTTTGGAAAATGGAAGACGCACTATCCGAACTTTTGCAGCACGAGTACGACCATTTAAATGGCATACTTTGTACCATGCGTGCCGTTGATGAAAAGGCGTTTAAGTGGAGAGGTTGATAAAGAACGCCTTTTAACTTCTTTAATTAATATTCCTGGTTTACCGGGTAATGATTCTCCATCTATGGTTTCTCATCGTCAAACGGCGACCACGAGGGATCGCCCCTATCTATCTTGATAACGGCAGGTCGATTTTAATAATATTGTGATCCTTATAATTGCAGACAATGCGTAGGGGCAATCCCTTGTGGTTGCCATCTGAACCAAAGAGATGTCTTTATTGACAAGTTATTTTAAAATCGATTTCTTCCGGGGCATGCAGTTTCTACTGTATTAGCCAATTTATTTTATATTTAGCCATTAAAATCAGCCATTTTATAATACAACTTATCTACTATTGTCTGTATGAAATATTTCAACATCATATCAACCCTTGTTTTTATAACTATGCTTACATCTGTTGCAGTTGCACAACAAGCCAGCCCGTTTAATGACTATCCGGTGTATACCGGGAACGATCTCGGCGTTAAATACTCACCTTTAAAAACCGTTTTTAAGGTTTGGGCGCCAAAAGCAACGGAAGTAAAGTTGCGTTTATATGATGCGGGCGATGGTGGTACAGCAATCAATACGGTTGACATGGAAAAAAGCCTTAAAGGTGTTTGGAAAATTGCTGTTAATAAAGACATTAAAAACAAATACTACACCTTCCAGGTATTGCAGGATGGCAACTGGCTTTCTGAAAGCCCGGATATTTATGCCAGGGCCGTTGGCGTTAACGGACACAGGGGCATGGTGGTTGACCTCGCTTCTACAAATCCGACAAACTGGCGAAACGATAAAAAACCGGCGTTAAAAAAATTCAATGATATTATCATTTACGAAATGCATATCCGCGATATTTCAATCGACGTAAATTCCGGCATTACTCATAAAGGGAAGTTCTTAGGGATGACCGAAGCCGGCACCAAAAGCCCTGATGGCGAACCTACCGGCCTCGACCATATTAAGCAGCTTGGCGTAACCCATGTGCACCTGTTACCTTCTTTTGATTTTAATTCGGTTGATGAAACAAAGCCTGAAGCAAATCAATACAACTGGGGATACGACCCCTTGAATTATAATGTGCCTGAAGGCAGCTATTCCACCAATCCATATGATGGTAATGTGCGGATAAAAGAGTTTAAAAAGATGGTGCAAACCCTGCACAAAAACGGTTTGCGGGTAATATTGGATGTGGTTTATAACCATACCAGCGATATAAAAGGCTCAAATTTCAGCCAGTTTGTGCCTGGATACTTCTATCGTCAAAACCCGGATGGCTCGTATTCAAACGGAACAGGCTGCGGCAATGAGGTAGCTTCGGAAAGGCCGATGGTGCGCAAGTTTATGATAGCATCAGTAGTATATTGGGCAAAGGAATACCATCTGGATGGATTCAGGTTTGATTTGATGGGTGTTCACGATATCGAAACGATGAACCAGATCAGCGATACGCTGCATAAAATCGATCCTTCCATATTTATTTATGGCGAAGGCTGGACAGCAGGCAACAGCCCGCTGCCCGAAGATCAACGTGCTGTTAAAAAAAACATGGCAAAAGTGCATGAAGTCGCTGCCTTTAGCGATGATATACGCGATGGCATAAAGGGAGGCTGGAGCGATATTAAAGAAAAAGGGTTTGTAAGCGGTAACGCAATATTAACCGAAAGCGTTAAATCGGGTATTGTGGCTTCAACGCCAAATCCACAGGTAAATTACAAACAAGTTAATTACTCAAAAGCGCCCTGGGCAGCAGAGCCTTACCAGGCCATTACCTATGTATCGTGCCATGATGATAATACATTGTTCGACAGGCTCAAAATATCAAACCCAACAGCTTCCGAGGCCGATTTGATAAAAATGGACAAACTGGCCAATGCAATTGTGCTTACCTCGCAAGGTGTTTCATTTTTACATTCCGGCGTTGAAATGTTGCGGACAAAACAAGGCATCGCAAATTCATACAACAAGCCAGACTCCATAAACCAGATAGACTGGAGCCGCAAAACAAAATACAAAGCCGTGTTTGAGTACTATAAAGGATTAGTCGCTCTACGTAAACATCATCCGGCATTCAGGATGCCATCAACCAAAATGATACAGCGAAATTTGAAGTTTTTAGAAAACAACGAACCAGGGCTAATAGCTTACCAAATCAGCCATAACGCAAATGGGGATAGCTGGAAAAATATTTTGGTTATTTTAAATGGTAATACAACCGATAAAACAGTTACAATCCCGGCAGGCAACTGGACGCTCGCTGCAGATGAAAATAATATAAATGAGCGCGGGATAAAAAAAGTTGAAGGAGAAAGTATAGTGGTGCCGGCTACTGTGGCTTATGTTTTATATAGCAATTGAGGGAAATCGAAAGGCTTGAGTAAAAATTAAATCGACTTAAGACTTTCGACTTAGTGCTTAAGACTCAAATTAAGCTGCCAGCTGATATTCCACCTTTTCAATCAGGCAGCTAATATCAAATGGCTTATGCAAAATATCATCGGGGGCCCCGTTTTGTTTTAATGCATCGTCTATACTATCGTCACCCGAGCACATAAGAACCCGTAAATTAGAAGTTGTTTTATTCAGCTTTATAAGCTGGCAAATTTCCCGTCCATTTATTCCCGGGAGTATGGCATCAAGAATAACCAGGTCGGGGTGGAAATTTTTAATCTGGTTAAAAACATCATTTCCATTGGTTAATGAAATTACTTCGTAGCCGTTACTCATTAAAATGTAGGTCATCACTTCAATCATTAACACATTATCTTCTACAATTAATATTTTCTTCTGCATCGCTAACTGCTTTTTCGCATAGTAAAGCACAAAGCGCATGCCATTTGTTAAAAAATATTAAATATCAATACATTATACGAGCTTTTAACAGTATCAATATTATATTTACTTAATTATAAATTTGATTTAAAGCACAATTGCCTGATTTTATTACATTTGGTGTGTAAAAGAAACGACCATCGCAAATATGGATAATATTAATTTTAAGAAACTTGCCAAAGAATTAAAGATATCAACTTCAACCATTTCGAGGGCGTTTAACGGCAGTCCGGATATTAATAAGGACACTAAAGAGAAGATTTTAGCGTTTGCCCGTGAGCATAATTTTTTGCCTAACCATTATGCCAGTAACCTGCGCGATAAAAAAAGCAGAACGCTTGCTGTTATCGTACCTGAAATTGCCAATGAATTTTTTGCGCAGGCTATAAATGGTATTGAGGAAATTGCGCGCAAAAAAGGCTTTTACATTTTGCTTTACCGTACTGATGATATATTTGAGAGAGAAGTATCGTTTGTAAATTATTTAAATAACGGCAAGGTTGATGGCATAATCATGTCGGTATCCGGCGAAGCAAACGATCACAATTATTTACGCAAGCTGGAGCAAAAAAACGTCCCGGTTGTGTTTTTCGACCGTATTTACGAAGATATTGAAGCGGCGAAAGTAATAACCAATGATTATGAAAGCAGTTTTGCAGCTACGGAGCATTTGATAGATACCGGTTGCCATAAAATAGCTTACCTGGTGGTAAATAAAAGTATTTCTATTGGTAAAGTGCGTATGCAGGGTTATGTTGATGCCTTGCAAAAACACAATATCCCCTTTGATGATGAACTGGTTATTGATTGCAGTAATGATGAAAAAGTAAACTATGCCATCCTGAAAAAGGTTTTACAAGAAATTAAGCCGGACGGCATATTTAGTTCGGTTGAACGCCTTGCTTTTGCTACATATTATGTTTGCAACGATATAGGCGTTAATATTCCCGATGATTTAAAGATAATCAGCTTTTCAAGCCTGAATATTGCACCCCTGCTATGCCCCGCATTATCAACCATTACACAACCGGCCTTTGAAATGGGCAGCAAGGCAGCAACCCTTCTATTTGATGAACTTGAAAAAAAGGGCATCAACGTCAATAAAAAAGAGCATGTGTTAAAATCAAAGCTCTACATCAGGAAGTCATCGGGCGGATGACATGCAATAGGGTGGCGTTTATGAATATCTTTTAGTTATGAATTAATGAACGATAACCCCGGGCTATTCAATCACCCTCACAAGGAGTAGGAAGCCCTTTCTCTTTCCCCTTTTTTTCAAGGGCATAAATAAAGGAAGTTAGTTCTTTTGTAAAATCATCAAGAGCAATGGCCGATGTTTTTAAATAACCGACTAATTTTTTCAATTCTTGCGGCGATTTTACAAATTGATCAAGCACACTTACTATACCCAAAATGTTGCAAACGGGTTGCCGTACCTTGTGCGATGTTATAAACATCATTTTTTCGAGCCCTTTTATGTACTCTTTTAAGTATTCATCAGCTTTTTCTAACTCGTTACAAGCGGTGGTTAGTTCGTCGGCCCGTTTTTCTTTCTCTTCATTCTGAAACGCAAGTTCCTTATTCGCTACGACCAATTCAGCCGCCCTGTTTTCTTTTTCATCATTTTGAAAGGCCAGTTCCTTATTCGCGATGATCAATTCAGCTGCCCTGTTTTCTTTCTCGTCATTTTGAAACGCAAGTTCCTTATTTGCTATTACCAGTTCTGCTGCCCTGTTTTCTTTCTCTTTGTTTTGAAAAGCAAGCTGCTTGTTGGCGATAATTAGTTCAGCGGCCCAGTTTTCCTTTTCCGTATTTTGGAAGGCTGCCCGCTTGTTAACGATGGCCCAATCTGCCGGGCGGCTGCTTCTGCTAATATATTTTTGGTGGTAGAGGTGGTTTTTGCCGGTTATTGAAAGTGAGGTGACCGGGTGCGGAAACAGTAAAGGAATGTCCTGTACGTTGTTGTTTATTTTCACTACTGAGTGGTTTACCTTCATTTTGAGGTTTCAGGTCAATCCGGAACATCTCATTATGCTTTTGCCTGACCTTTTTGCAAGCTATGCTTTTATAACCCTATTATAAAGGGTGTATTAACGGTATTGATACCGTGTTTTAACGGTATTTTGAAGTTTGAATGTCATTTTATTGCTTTTCATCAGCCAAACGTGGGGACTATTAGGTATTAAGTTCGACTATTTATCTGTCCGCTTGCCCAAAAAAAAGCCGCCCCAAAACCAATTTTGGGACGGCTTAAGTATAGCGGGTCAGTTTAAGCTATTTAATAGCAAGGGCAGATAAAAGGATAATTCTCAGTATTTATAATAGGTTTTACGCCAAAAAAATCATTCAAAACAGATTCGGCGGTACAATAAGCGCCTTCCACCCAAGCCTGGTCGTTTGAATAAGCCTCGCCAACGATGAAAATATTGGCGTCTTCCCCATCTATCAATTGCGATGGCTTGCGGATATTTTGCTGTACATCGCAAACATCATAATGAGCCGCATAAGCATGGTACCCTGCATTAAACGGCGGCAACGACCAGTCCATATATTTGCATTCCAATGGTTCGGGCACAATGCTGTAATCTGCCTGCGGGCCAAAGTGCAGGGCGGCCAGTTGCTGGCGCAGCATTTTTATCATTACGTGGGTGGCCTTTTTAGGGCCGTTTAATGGCTGGTAATTTTCGGAGAATGGCACCTTTTCGGCATCATTGTTCCCATATTCCAATTCTTCCCAAAAACTGGTGAACTGCTCATCGTCATAGCTTGCCAAAATACCATAAACGGGTTTTTCTTGGTTTTCAATGGCATTATTGCCAAAATAAACTACCTGGCGTATGGGTGTATCAGTTACGCTTGGGCCAATTGTATTGCGCTGCGCTGCCGTAAGTACAAGGTTTTGCTGCGCGATGGTAAGGGTATGTATAATACATTGCTCCACCGCATTTATGGCATCGGCCGATGCTGAAAATACGATATTGATAACTGCGCCGTTCTTTTTAGGATCCAGCAGGTTCCCAAAATTAGGAATCCCGGCATTGGCAAGCGACTCAATTACTTCGGTTGTAAACTCCCAGGCAAGTATAGGTGCAGGATACGATGCTGGATTCAACCACCACGGCGAATCAAAAAACATCCCGATTTTATACGAAGGCTGTTGAATAGCAGAACTCAGGTAATTTTGCACCTTTTCGTGGTTCAACACATCCAGCCCATCGTGGTCGATGTAGCGTGTGGCCTGTGCAACAAGGTCGAGTGCGTAAGGCCCCATGGCCATCCAGGCAGCGTCGGTTGTTTTGGAGCCTGATCTTTTATCGGGGTCTTCGCGGGTTGCAATGGTATAATGCACCTCTTTACCCTTTTGCAGGATAGAATGCAGGCGTGTATTTGAATGATATTCAAAATTTACTCCTTTATCTTTCGCCAGCTTAACTATTGCCTTAAATAAGGCATTAAACATACTCGAGTAACCTGTGGTTAGCGTTTTATATTGGCTGCCGGGCGTAAACTCGTCATTCGACTCTATGGCAACTGCGGCATTCCAATTGATAATGTTGGAGGTATAGCCATTCCCATCGGCGGTATAGCCAAAGCCTTCAGACCCCAATTGGTCGAACATCAGGTTCCAGTAACCGATGTTTTTTAATTTGTCGCCCTTTTTATAAACAGATGATTCAGGCAGTTCAACAATTATTTCCCCGTTTTGATAAAAATCGCACCATTCCCTGCGTGATTTTGGGGGCAGGTTGGGATCAACCGCTAAACTTTCGATCACCGAAAACCCATTGTCGGGCGGAACAGTGGCGCCATAATTATCAACATTGTAAGGAGCTGGGTTGGTTGAGTTGATATTGTTAAGGTAGATATTCTTTGTCCGTAGGTAAAACAACGTATTTGAGGATACATTGAAAGGCACCGAGAACTTTTCAAGCCCAAGTGCTGCAATAACGGTAGTAACCACCCGGTGCCCCTGGTTTTTTGGGCCATCCAACCCATTCCAGTAAGAATAACGCATGCCGCCAAGCTCAAGGTACGAATTAGACTGGTCGTTGTTGTAAAACCAGGTGCACACTCTTGCGCCGGGCACCCGGCTGTGCGGTTCATTATCATCCAGGAAATCGTATTTCCCCCAATCGTACAATTCAAGGGTATCGCCTTTAACAAGCAATTTTGAACCCTCCTGTTCAATGTAAGATTCGCCATTCAGCAAACGCCAGGCAGTGTACAGCCCCGAAGCTCCGGCGCCAAAAATGGAATAAGTTTTATTTTTCATGAGTTTTAAGGTTTATTTATTTTTAAATGTTTTTCTATTCTAAGCCAAGCCTGCGCATTTGTCCCGGCAGGTCTTTTTCAGGGATTACTACTTGCACCAGCGTCGGTTTATTACCGCGTGTTTTAAATTTTTGGAGGACTTCATTTAATTCCTGTATGGTTTTTACGCTGTAGCCTTCGGCGCCGTATGCTTTCGCAAGTGCCAGATAATCCCATTTTGGCAGGATGTCAAATGCATCAAATTTATGTTCAGGGCCTGGTTCAAACGATGTCATATCCACATACACCTGTTCAATTGCATACACTCCGTTACTGATGACAAATATCACGGCGTCGAGATTATTGCGTGCAAGCGTTGATAACGATTGGCAAACCATCATAAACCCGCCATCGCCGGCTACTGTCCAGGCACGTTTGCCGCTACCCAGTTGCGCACCCGAAGCGGCCCCGGTCTCGAACCCGATGCATTGCCAGGCGGCCGATGAAATGTAGCTGTTTTGATAAAGCCCGTAAGCATTGGTTGCCACATACATCGAGGAGCTGACACCATATGTCATCACAATATCTTTAAGCAGGTTGTGGTCCTTCAAAAACTTCATGGAATGCTGAAAGAAACGGTTATAGGTAATTACATCCGGCTTATCATTCCAATGCGGATCGGAATTTGATAGCCATGGTTCGGGATACTTTGGCTGCGCCGGGGCAACTGTAGCAAGCGGATAACCTTTTGTGGTTTTGAAAAGGTGCAGCAACGCTTCCATAAAATCTTTCATGGTCACATTTTCATAAATAAAATAGCCTGCCCTTATTTGTTCTGTAGTGGCCAGCACCATGTCGGCATACTTACTCTCGATAAAAACAAGGTAATCGTCGGTAATTATCGTACCAAAAGTGAGGAAGCAATCGGCTTTAGTCACCAGTTCTATTACATGTTTAATAGAAGCAGCATCGGAATACGTGCCGATAAATTTATCGCCGCCTTCGTCCAGTACCGTTTTGCCTTCGCTGGTAGTAGTGTATAAGAACCCGCTGGCATCAATTATCTGCTGTAGCAGATCCGACAAGCCAAACCGAAGCACTTCAACCCCGGCAAATATCAGCGGGTTTTTTGCCAGGATAATTTGCGACCATGCCTGGGAAACTGCATTTTCCAGCGCAAGCGGATCACTTTTTATAACCATTGGCTGCAAAACCGTAGTCGATGGCCGCGGACAAGGCTCAGCCCAAACCTCTTTATAGCAGGCAATGTAAACAGGCCGTTTATGGGTGATAGCTGCGATAAGCAGGTTATCGATCTTTTCGGGCGCACCCACTGAAGTACTCAGTGTTATGGCGCCCACGGTAACATGTTCGTACACTTCCTGGTCAGCAGCCATGTTGCCGGTTGAGTGGTGATAAAGCACATCGTACATTTTGGTAATCTGCCGGGCATCGGCCCCGGGACATGCGCTGATCACTACTACAGGACTGCGCTCCACATAAGCGCCGGCAATAGCATTCAAAGCGCTGAATGTACTTACGCCGTATTGCAGCGATACTGCGCCAAGCCCCCGTGTACGGCCATAGGCATCGGCTGCATAACCAGCGTCAAGCTCGTTGATAGCGCCAATGGTTTTTATACCATCAAAATGTTCAAGCGCCTGGGTGAAATGTTTTACATAATCGCCAGGAATTTGAAACACCTCGGTAACATTCAGTTGTTTTAATCTTGTTAAAAGATAATCGGCTACGGTAAATGGTTGTGGTTGCATTATAATTTATTTAGGTTTTGGTAGTCAGTTGCTATCATCCGGACGCACCTTAGTGCCTTTACTGTGAAAAGTTTAGCATAAAGTTATAGTAATATTTTCACAATAAAAACGGGTGTTTTAACGGTATTTTCTTGTGGGTTTGACGGGTGCATAGGCAAGCTGCATATATACATTTTCGCATATATGCAGCTTGCCTAACTGTTAGGAATCAAAATCCTTAAAAACAAAAATCCCAGCTTGCATTATGCAAGCTGGGATTTTTGTTTTTTTCTTAACCGTGCTGATTACAAATACTGTGTCAGCTTTGGATCAAGCGGGGTAGTTTGTGAACGGAAACGATGGATAAGCTTTCCGTTTTCGTCGATCAGGAATTTTTCAAAGTTCCATTTGATCTCGCCGGTGAAATCAGGGTTTGGCGCCTCTGTTAAATATTTAAACAAAGGATAAATGTCGTCGCCTTTAACGCTTACTTTTTGGCTCAGCGGGAAAGTTACGCCAAAGTTTTTCTGGCAAAATGTTTTGATCTCTGAAGCAGTGCCTGGTTCCTGCTGACCGAAGTTGTTGGCAGGGAAACCCACGATAACCAATTTGTCTTTGTACAGGTCGGCGAGTTTTTGCAGTTCGGCATACTGTGGTGTAAAGCCGCATTTTGATGCCGTATTAACTACCAAAACTTTTTTGCCTTTGTACTGGGCCAATGAAAAATCAGCGCCGTCAATTGTCTTCAGCTTAAAATCATAAACCGAGGCAGGTGGTGTTACAAACATAAGACCGAGGAATAAAACAAGTAATTTCATATTTTTAATAATTTGGTTTCAATAGTAATGATGAAGTAAAATTAGCTATTAAAACACCTTGCATTCAAATAGAAATCTTCTTTGAATGTCATTTTTGTGTTTCATTTTTGATATAGATTATATTCCTGCGCCAACCATGAGGCACCCCTCCACAGCTTCATGTATATTGGATATTAATTCCTCCATGGTTTCGCCCTGTGTTACGCATATAGGCAAAGCAGGGACCTCGGCCCACAGGCCACCCTCTTCGGCTGCATGTATAATTACTTTTAATTTCATAAATAATCCTTTTATCAAAATTAAAAAATAAAACCCAAATAGCAACAGTAAATACCAAGCTTTGAAAAGCCTTAGCTATTAAACCCCCTCAAATTCAAATAGAAATCTTCTTTTTGTGTCATTTTTTGCTTTGTAACAGGAGTTTTATCCGTATACCCAAGCAAATGCAGGGCCCCGTGGATAATAACGCGGTGAAGTTCATCAATTTCGGTGATCTTAAACTTTGCGGCATTTTCGCGGATGCGGTCAATAGAAATAAAAATATCACCTGTAATAACCCGTTCTGTTTCGGAATTATCGAAGGTGATAATGTCTGTATAAGTGTCGTGATCGAGATACTGCTGGTTTATTTGCAGCAGGTAACTATCCGAGCAAAAAATATAATTGAGTTCTTTAAGCTTGTAGCCTTCGGCTTTTATGGTTTCGGAAACCCACTGCCTTATGCCTGTTTTATGTGTTAATTTATAGGTGATGTCTTCTTCAAAAAAATATATTGCGGGCATTATATCTTAAAGTGAAGTTCAATTTCGTTGCCTTTGGTATTGTAAATGTACTGGTCGGCCAGGTGTTTTATAATAAATACGCCGCGACCTGTCAAGTTTTCAAGGTTTTCGGGCGCAGTAGGGTCAGGCAGGTTGTTATAGTCAAAGCCTTCGCCTTCGTCGGTAACTGTCCATATAATGCGGTGGCCTTCAATGTCGGCGTTTATGATGACCTTTTTAGCGGGGTCGAGCTTGTTGCCGTGTACAATAGCGTTAATTGCAGCCTCACTAAGGCATGTCATCATATTAGCAAAAGTATCTTCACTAACTTTATGTTTATCGGCAATCTCTTCTATCAAATTTTCCAGCAGTGTTATGCTTTCCTGTTTCGAAGGAAGCTGTAAGGTATACAATTCACCTGTTTGAACATTTGATTGGTCCATGTCATTTAGCGTTGAGTAGATCAAAGTAAGATTTTATTTTTGATTTATAATAAAAATTTATTGCAGGAGGTACCGTCCTTACCTGCTCAGTCTGTTTTTGTTTAGCCTGCTGGTATTCCTGCAGTGCCTTTATATATCCCGGTGGGATGTCTTTTCCGGCTTTACTTTCGCGCTGCTGATCTTGTTCGCGCTCCTGTTCTGCCTTTTCAGCCTCAAGCAGGCGGCTTTTAATTTGCTGCTGCCTCTTTATGGCTTCCTCCGTGATTGTCCTGTTTACGAGATCGTGTTCAGTTTGTTCCATTTGTTTCGAAATTTTATCCAAATTTCCCAAACTACCGGTCCCGTCTTTGTTTTCCTGCTGATTTATCTGGTCCAGCGCCTGTCGTATCTCCTCTTGCTGACGCGCTAATTTAGCTAATTGTTCGCTAATATTTCCACTATTTCCTTCAGAACTTTTTCCCTGGTTGCCCTGCCGCTGCATTTGTTCGCGCGCCTTCTGCATATTCTGGTTCAGTTGCTCCTGCATTTTGGCCAATTGATCCAGCGATTGCTGCTTTCCCTTGCCTTTTCCACTCTTCCCTTTTTTCATCGAGTTTTGCAGCTGATCCAAAGCTTCACTCAATAATAAGGCCAAATTATTCATAGAGGTCATTGCATATTGCTGGTTGCGGGTAGCTTCGGGGGTACGCCTGTCGCCAAGATTTTCAAGCGCCTGGTCTATATGGTCGTTTATTCCCGACACTTCTTTGCTAACGGTGGATTGTATCTGCGGGATGCGTTTACTTAAAGCGTACAGGCTATCTTCGGCAGTTTTAAGGTTATCCTTAATGTTTTTTTGGCTTTGCGCCAGCGTAATATAATTAGGATCGGATGGGTTAGTTGTTTTTAACGTTTGCATCACCCTTTCCTGCTCAAAGGAACTATTGATGAGGCTTTTTAATAATTCGCGCAGCTCGCGGGCATCCACTGTATTTTCTTCACTTTCACCTTCTTCCTCTTTTTGCTGCATTTTGCTGGCCATGTCTTTCATTTGCTGCGATGCCTTCTGCTGAGATTGCGACGCTTTTGAGCTGTTATTTTTTTGCAACTCGTCCGAGCTTTGCTGCATTTGCTGCTCTATATTTTGCTCATCCTGTTTCGGGTTTTCAAAATCCTGTTTATGCTCGGCTTGTTCATTGGTTTTTTCGAGCTCATCCAATGATTTTTTTATATCCTCGAAATTTTTGTTCAGGTTATCCTGTTCCTTTTGCAGCTGTTGTGCATCGGCATTTGGCTGTTTGGCCTGGTCAGCCAACTGCTGCTGCTCTTTCGACAAATTATTCAATTGGTCGACATTTTGGTTTAGCTTTTGTTCAAACTCCAGTTTTTTATAAAGCTGAAGCATACGGTCAAGCTCTTTTCTTAAAGACTTATTGTCCATCTGCATTTTCGACAGTTGGTCCCTGGTGCCCTCCTTTTGCTCTTGCTGCAATAGTTCCTGTAGTTTTTGCAGCATTTCCTGGGTTTTGGGATCCATTAAGTCCTGTAGCAGTTTTTCCATTTGCTGCTGTTTTTCGGCCAGTTCTGTGTCCGCTTTCTGACTTTCCTGGCGGTTGTACAGATTCTTTTTATTATCGTCCTGAATTTCTTTAACAAGGTCGTTCAATTCCTTCCGTTTCTCCATCAGGTCCTGTATCTGCTTCTTTTCATCAAACGAAAGCGCATTTTTATCTAATAAAAGCTGGTTCAGCTTTTGCGAATCATGCTCTATCTGCCCGGCAAGTTTTATGGCCGATTCCATTTTTTGTTTAACGGCCTCGGTGCCTTTGTCCAACTCGGCATTAAGCTCTTTAGTGTCAGGGATGTTAAGCGTATGCTCCGGCGAGCGAACTTTCTTTGGCCCATTCACACCATCGTTATCAGCCACCTCAAAAAAGTAAGTCACCTGTTGACCTGGCACTATACCCAGATCTTTTAAATTCCAATAATAAAAAAACTCAGCCTGTGTTTGGCTAAGGTCAGCTTTAACAGGCTTTACGAATGTTTTCAGGTTGGCCTTATCGCCCGGCGCACCAACTTCATAATGAAAAGTAAGCGACGAAAAACCATGATCGTCCTGTATCCGGCCATCAAAATACAAAGCCTTCATGCTCACCGAATCTTGTTTTTCCTGCACGGTGATAGTTGGCGGCTCATCAGCGATAACATTGATCCTGTAGCTTGCCGAATCGCTGTGGCTCACCATTGCGTTAAGCGGGGTGATTTTGTAAATGCTGTTTTTTAATACGCGTTCCCTGTGTTCAAACACATCCGCACTTGTCTGGCTAACACTGCCCGCACTGCCATTCATCGTAAATTGCAGCCCGGTAGCGTTTTGGGTATGGAAATCCCATTTTACTACTGTCCCTGCGGGGATGGTAAGATCGCCTGCATTGGGAAGGGTTTCATTTTTTTTGTGAAGATAGGCCGGATAGCTAAGTTCCGCATCAAAATGCAGCAGCGAAGGGCGCAGGTTAACCTTAATCTCGTACTGGGTAGACGTAAAGCCATTGCCCGATAGTTTGAAAAAAGTATTCTGCTGCAAATTGGTGAACAGGTAATGGAAACGGCTGATATTTTCTTTATCCAGCTTAAAAGTATTGTTGGCGGTTTCTACATATACATCGGCAGGGAGTTTATTGCCTTCAAGCTTTAGGTCGAGTTTAAGGTCATCGCCCTGCACTACCGAAAGGCTTTTATTTTCAACGATAAAATTAAACGGAGCAACCGGTATAAAATATTCATTATGCCTGATGAGCCTTTTGGTGCTTTCGGTTAATACCGATGGCGCAGCGAACGCGAGGATGCAAATTACCGCCGCCGGGAAAATAGCCCATTTTAAATACTTGGCATTCTCCTTAATATTTACGGCCGACGGAAAGCTGACAGGTTTTAAAGCCTCGATCTTCTGGTCGATGCTGGCCTCTATCAATGCACGATGCTGCGGGTCTTCCCCTGCAAGCTTTTTTAATTGCAGCGTATTAAGTAATTTATCGCTTACATCGCTAAAGTGCTTGCCGATAATTTCGGCAGCCTGGTCGTGCGTGAGAGATTTGCCAAACCTAAACCACGCCAGCATAGGCGGCACAATGAGCCAGGCAATAAGCCCGATATTCAAAAAAATAAAAAAGTAAAATAGCAGCGAGCGGAATAGCGTATTAAAATTGCCAAAATATTCGCTTACCGTGATCACCACATACGCCGAAAACAAGCCCGCACCCAAAAAGATGAGCCCCCGCAAAAACCGGTTGAAATAGTATTTACGGATAAAGACGTTGATCTTATCAATTAAAAGCGCATAGTTTTCGGTAGAACTCATAGGTGACGCTAAAAATCATCAATACACATTAACGCAAATATATGCCCTGTTAATATATACAGGGCATCAAGGTATAAAATTAATAATATATAGGGGAATGGGAGGGGATTTATTTTTTGAGGGAATGGGTACTGTTTTCGATACGAACATGGAATATCGAATATTTTGGGAAATAGTGAGAGGAGTGGGCGTAAATATCCCGGCGAGGCTCACATTATAAACCTTACCGGGATATAGGGATCAATTAAATTTTGGCCTTTTTTGGCTAATTGTGGGTTTATGAATTATAATGATCTTGCTCGTGGCGATTACTGGAATACAGTAACAGTAAGATTAAAGCGGTCATTAAAATCGATAACTGTGTTACCCAGTGGCACAATCGCAAAATTGACCTCTTCTTCATACGTGCTTTGATAGTAGAAGTTGGTGGGGATGAGGGTTTTGTGACTTCCTGCTTCATTAGTAAAAGTTGTCGATTGTAGAATTGGTACTCCATTTAAATGTAATTCAACTCCAATGGTTCCTCCCGCGTGGCTCCAGGCAGAACCGGATAAAAAAATAAGCATCCATTTTTTCCCTGGTGTAAACTTGCCAACTATTGGCCCGTTCCAGGCTTGGTTGTTAACAAGCATATAAACTGTTTCCATAACAAAATTGTTTAGGTGCCTACTCTATTCCGTTTTCGGCTTTCCCGGTTTGTTGATTATTATTTTATTGTATAAGGTTTCATTATTCGCGACAGATGTTATGCAGCAACACCACAAAAAGCAGTGATCCCGGTAGAAAGCAGGTATTTAATAACAATGTTTGCTAATGCCTTTATGAAAACGCCGCCTGGTATTATACTTGCCAAAGCGCTTAGTACCGCCTGGATAATTTGGTCTTCGGTAGAAGTACCATCCAAAAGCCCGCAAAGAATCTTCTTTAATTCCGCCAGGATTTTAGCACCGATGCCCGGAAGAAAGGCCGCCTGGTTTGTCGTTGCAGCAACTGGTTTCAATTCAGCTTTGAATTGGAACCTGGCGGCTTGTAATTTTAGGGCCTGGTTGTAATAATTTCCTAATGCACTTTGCACATCCTCAATAGTGGGCGTTGTACCGTCATTAAGGTTTTTTAATTCAGCCTTAACATCCTGGACGTTTAGCTGTTCGTGTTGTTCGTTGAATAAAAACATGGTTTTGGTTTTTTAAGATTTAATGCTTCAAATCTCGGCAGGAAAACAAAAAGCCGTTACCGTACAATACCCCTTTTTAACAGGGTGTTTTTACGGTATTAAAAAAGGTGAAAAGCCGTTGGGAATGTGAAAGTTAATGCAGACTTTAGGGGTAATAAACTTTATTTAATTTAAACACTTAAACCCCAAATGATCATGAAAAAATTAGTATTAGGACTCATCCTCGCCCTCATTGCGGTAAGTACTGTCTTATTTGTAAAAGTAAAAAACACCAAAAAAAATACTGGCATAACTCCGCGTGTTAAAACTTCGCAGAGCTTTTTGCCAACAGATATTAGTTTAAATGGCATATTGATGGATGATCAAACAATAAATTGCGCCGATTCAATAGTTTCTCATTTTATAGATGATCATAGCAGTTCAGATCCAAAAACCGCTATCTGGTTTAGTATAACATGGGTCAATATGATGGCCAAATATCTTCCAGGTGAGGGTGCAGACGGGTTTCGGATATATTTTGCAAAAAAAAGCGATGCTAATCAGAATTTGCGAAACGCGATAGTTATTGTCCCGACTCACGCGGATGCAGTAGCCGATCCCAAAGCCGAAACCGGAGCGGACCATGAAGATTATTTTGATCACTCAAACGCAACTTTCTACAGCTTTTTGAAAGGATTAAGTGGATCGTCTGACATAACTGAAGACTTGGGCGGTAATGATATAGGTGCGACATTATTTAGACCTGCCGCCGAAAACATTTGCCCCAACGATGCCTGCAAAATTAGCCCCGACCCCAAAGATTACATTTCTTGCCAAGATGCTCATGCAGCAGTTTCCAACTTTGTAAAGAGACCTAACCAAGCAATTAATTCCGATAGCGAATGGTTCCCCATCGACTTGATAACAGATTTGCAAGCGGAGCTGCAGGCCGCACTCGACCAAAACCCTAAAATTCCGGCAGATGGGATACGTATCTATTTTGCTAAAAACATCGAAAATAAAAAAGATCCTAAACACAAAAACAGAAATTGTTTAATTTTTGCAACAACGGTAGACAATGGAACAATAACGGGCAGCAAAAGTCACAAAGATTATTACGAGTGCTATTATACTGCTGAAAAAGGCCTGGATGATCATGGTGAAGAATGTCCAAACAATTGTAATGATATTACGCTGCCGCAATAATTATCAAGTATATAGTTAATACTTTTTTGATGAGTCGTTATTTTACCTTCAATACCATCGTTGAACTAACATGTTTATTAGTCGCTTCGATTTGTTTAACAAAAGACAGCAACAGGGCATGGCGCGGAATGTTTTGGTTTTTATTAATTACCTGCGTCACCGAAATGACCGGTATTTATGTCAAAGGACTTTATCTGGCAGATCGCGCCCACGTTCGCCCCAATAGCTGGGTTTATAACATATTTATAATATTTGAGATATGTTTCCCGTCATTGATGTTTATTAAAATATTAACTAAGTACGCTAATAGCAAGCCCACAATCTTATGCGGGCTTGCTATTATGTATTTGGTTTATGTTTATGAAGTAATAACAGATGGTATTTTTAAAAAACACAATTTGACAATTACGTTAATGGCTGTATTGTTCGTATTGTATAGCTTATATTATTTTTATTGTTTGCTTAAAGATGAGTCGTATATTAATTTGAAATATTCTCCGGCGTTTTGGTGGGTTTCTGGTATTTTATTTTATTACTTTGGAGGTACAGCCTGTAATATATTTTACAATAAATTATCTACTGTTATCGTCACGCCAAAACATTATTTAACTTACTATATTTATAACGCCCTTAATCTGATATTGTACAGCTGCTGGAGCTATTCATTTATCTGTAGAAAATGGTTGACAAAGACATCAGCGGCTTAATAATAATCACAACGCTAATTTTTTTAATAGCGCCTGCGTTTCTTGTCCTCTACATCTTCATCTACAACCGCCGCAAAAAGCGCCATATCGAAGAAAAAGCCCAGATGCAGTTAACTTTTGAAGCGGAAATTGCTAAAACCCAATACGAAGTACAAGAACAAACCATGCAAACCATCGGTGCTGACCTGCATGATAACATTGGCCAGCTGTTAAGCCTTACTTCGTTAACTTTAAACTCAATAGAGCTGGATAACAGGCTAAAGGCCAGGGAAAAAGTTGACGCGGCTATTGATTTAACAGTGCGCTCTATTAAGGAAATGCGGCTGCTGGGCAAATTATTGCAGGGCGATCAGCTGGTTGTTTCGGGCTTATCGGAGGCTATCCGGCACGAGATTAATTGGATGGAGCGGTCGGGCAAGTATAAGATAAAATATACCCGGGCAGAGGATTTGCCGGCTGCCAATAACCCGGATAAGGACCTGATTGTTTTCAGGATATTGCAGGAGATTTTGAACAATATTATTAAACATGCCCATGCCAGCCGGATATATATCAACCTTGAATACAATGAGGGCACTTTGAAATTGGAAATAACAGACAACGGAATAGGCTTTAATGCGGATGAATTAACGGACGACCAGCGCGGCATGGGCCTGCAAAATATGCGTAAAAGGGCGGTGATTATTGGCGGTGAGGTGGCAATCAAGTCAAACCCCGGCGAAGGAACGCAAATAAGTATTTTTATTCCATATCCGTAGGCCTCACCCCAACCCCTCTCCAGGGGGAGAGGGGCTTTTGAATGCTTTTTTAGAACCCTCTCCTTTTGGAGAGGGCAGGGTGAGGCGAAACGCAGGCAAGGCAAAACAGTAAAAAAATGGCAGATAAAATTAACATAGCAATTGTTGACGACCATACCCTTTTCAGGAACGGCGTTGCCGCCCTGATGGGCGAGTTTGAGGAACTGAAGGTGATTTTTGAAGCCGAAAATGGCGAACAAATGCAGCAAATATTGGCAAAACATTCCCTTAATGGCAGTCCTTCGGACCTGCCACAGGTGATATTAATGGACATCAATATGCCGGTAATGGATGGCTATGCCGCTACGAAATGGGTAAAAGAAAAATATCCGCAGATAAAGGTGCTGGCCTTGAGCATGTTTGAGGATGATAAAGCGGTGATACGTATGATAAAGAACGGGGCAAGCGGGTATGTATTAAAAGAATCGCGCCCAAAAGATCTGCTGGAAGCAATAAAAACTATAAATGAAAAGGGCGTTTACATCAACGACCTGGTATCGGGTAAACTATTACGCTCAGTTTCCGATGCAGAGCCTGCGCCAGAGTTCTCAAAAAAAGAGCTTGAGTTTTTAAAATTGTGCTGCTCGGAACTCACCTACAAAGAAATGGCCGACCAGATGTTTATCAGCCCCCGTACGGTAGATAATTACCGGGAAGCGCTTTTTCTCAAACTTAATTTAAAATCGCGGTCGGGACTGGTACTTTATGCTATTCAAAATGGAATATTTAATTTTGAATAAACATTGGTTGCTTATCTTGCGCGGGGAGGAAAGAGTCAAGAATAAAGAGCCAAGCAGCAAGACAGCAAATCTTATTTGTCTTGCCTCTTGATTCTTGCATCTTGGTTCTTCTAAAAAACTATGGAAAGACGGTCATTACTTAAAAGCCTGGGCGGCGCGTTGCTTTTTCCGGCGCTGCCATTTAAAACTTTCGCTGCCGAAAGGAAGCCGGTATTACGGGTTGCTCACCTTACAGATGTCCACTTAAAAGATAAATTTGATGCGCCTGCCCGTTTTGCAAAATGCCTGCACCATGTACAGCAACAGCCAGGCGTTGATATGATTTTAAATGGCGGCGATGTTGTTTTCGACATGAACAAAGAAAACATAGACACCGTTAATACCGAATGGAAATTGTGGCACTCGCTTATAAAATCGGATTGCAGCTTACCAATGCATTATATTTTAGGCAATCATGATATCTGGTGGAACGAAAACGATAAAGGACAGGCTTTGTATGGCAAGGAATATTCAATAAACCAATTACAACTTGCGTCCCCTTATTACAGCTTTATAAAAAACGGCTGGAAATTTATTTTGCTCGATAGTGTACACCTCGATATCGACAACACATGGTACATAGGCAAGTTAGGCGATGTGCAATTTAGCTGGCTTGAAAATGAACTGAAAACCACCCCGGCGGATATGCCGGTTTGTGTATTGTCACACATTCCGTTGCTTACCGCTACCTTGATGGTGGATGACCAAACGGCTGTAAATAAATGGGAAGTACTTGGCGGCGATATGCATACAGACATTTCGAACATCGTAAGCCTGTTTTATAAATATCCCAAGGTAAAACTATGCTTAAGCGGCCATATCCATCTGCGGGATAAAGTGATTTATAATAATGTAACCTATATATGCAACGGCGCAGTAAGCGGCGCCTGGTGGGAAGGCAATAAGCGCGAAACCGCCCCCGGCTACGGGTTAATTGACTTTTTTGCCGATGGTAGTTTTGAGGAAAAGTATATTAATTATTGAAGGAAGGATCAATTAGCGAATTAGTGATTGATAAGTCAGCCCATAATAAAAACAGCATAATCTTGCAGTTTGGAATAAACGAAAGCCACATGTTCACGGATTTCATCAAGGATTTAGCCGGGATAATGTAAAATAATTGCGCAGCCTATATGCATAGTGTTTCTTAGTAAATACTATGCGTGGCAATAAACCAATCACCGCTATAACAAGCATAAGCCCTACTGCTGTGTCTATGATGGTAGTTTATATCATCATCGCATTGGCTTTGTTGCAATTATTCATTGCGCTGCTCACCAATGGCTTTGCTCTTTCGGCCGATGAGGCTATGTGGCATTATATCGGCCGAAACTGGTTCAGGAATGGCCTTATTCCTTATGCAGGAGGGGTAGACAATAAATCGCCTTTATTTTTTGCTGTTTTTGGGCTATCCGACAAACTCTTCGGCGTAAATTACTGGTTTCCGCGGGTATTGGGTACAGTATGCCAATCTGTGGGTGTATATTATATTTATAGAATAGCCGATCAAATTGCAGGCAAGCGGGCGGGGATATTGGCCATCTCATTTTATGGCCTTTCGGTACTCTGGCATGGGGCCGATGGTCGTTATTCTTCATACACCGAAACCTACGAGGCAACATTCATCATTGTGTCCTTTTACTTTTTTATACGCGCACAAAACAAAAAAAGCGTTTTCCTAAGCGGTTTTATAGCAGCTATCGGGCTGGGCTTCCGTTTGTCGGCTTTTTTCGGTATCGCAGCCATGGTAATTGCATCTCTGCGTAAAGGCCGGGGTTTTACAGCTGTTTTTTGCATGGGTGTATTGTCAGGTATTCTTTTCCTCGCATTAGCAGGGGGCCTCGTTGGGATCAATCTTCATGACGTATTTACCTATACACTTGCAGATAACTTTGGCGCCGGCAGCACCACCGATCACGGTTTTTTGTGGAGACTGGTACAGTTTTATGATATGTTCTTTTATTCCGAGGTAATATTATTTTATCCACTGGTACTTGTTTATTTATTTATAAAAAGAAAGGCCGATTGGCTGGTTTTATGGCTGATCCTGGCATTTATAGGGATCAATGTTATTGGAAACTATGCAAGGGTCGATCTTAAAGATATACTGCCCGCTATGTCGCTCATTGGTGCATTTGCCGTCGATCACATAGTTAAAATATATAATATATCCATGAAGCAGGTAATGCTGATCATATGGATTTGTTTCTCGCCCAAAATAATAGAGCCCTTCTTAAATTTTAAGCGGCTATTTACCGGGGAATTTCAAAAGGCAGAAAATTTTTGCCACGAACCATTTATTCAGCCCGATGAAAGCGCCAGCAGACAGTTGGGCCGGTGGGTAAAAGCAAATACAACTGCGGACGAAAAAGTATTTGTTGCCGGTTATGGTTCACAGGTGCAGGCCTACTCGGAAAGGACATCCCCGAGCATTTATTTCAACGCTACTCAAACACAGCTTGCGAAGGAAAGATTTTTTAAGGATATGAAACAGAATAAGCCGGCTATGGTCCTCATTCCATTATTCCCTGAATACAAGCAATATATAGACGCCGATTTGCGCTTGTATGTAGACGACCTGGTTGCCCGTGATTATTACTTTGACAGATGTATGTTCAACTACAACGTTTACAAGATCAGGAACAAATGAATAATTTCATAGCTATCTGTAACCCGATCATCGCCTGACCCCCATCTATTACTTCCATGAAAATAAACCTGCAATAATTGTCGCTGCCACAATACTCAAACATGAAGCGATCAGTTTGCCAAAAACAAACTTTTTATTATAGTTGATATAAATGGCATTGCTGATCTCAAACACGAAACCGAAGCAGGCAAAACATATAATTCCCAATTTTATGTGCGACCACAAATTGCCCGAGATCACATAGTTTGAGCCGATCTTAAAATAAAACAACGTAAACAGGGCGCCAAACAAAAATGATAACAAAGTGCTGTACATATAACTCCTGCCGCTTTCGGGCTTCCAGGTATTTGGGGTAAGGGATTGCGATTTGTGGAACAAAAATCCAATTACAAACCATTCAATACAGGTATTTGCAATACCTATGCAAATTGCCGACAGGATAAAATGCGTTGCTGACATGATGTTTAAGTTTATATAAAGATAGTTTTTTATTTAAACAATTCATTATCAGTGTGAAATTCTTAATGCGGGCTATTCATTATCTACAGGCATTCAAATAAACGGACGGTATTGTGTTTAACAAGTATTGTTTTAGAAAACATTTTTTTATAGTTACCGTTCTATTAAAAAATCACAGTCATGAACATATTAAAATTTGCCGCGATTGGCGCCATAGTAGGCCTGGGAGTTCATTATATCACCAAAAAGGGAGAGGACGGACGTTCAATATTAGACGACCTGGCTGATAAGGCCCCAGACTTTTTCGACCAGGCAAAGAAATTTGCGACTGAAACCGTTGACCAGGTAAAGCAACATATACCGCGATAAGGGTAATTTTCAAGAAAAACTTACAACCAGGGATACTATGCGCCCACTATTGCCAGGCTCAAAATATTTAGCCGGAAAGCTAAAGTGGAAATTGTGCTGACAAAATCAACTCAAAGTCAATTAAATAATACCCGCGCCCCATAATAAATCTTTAAAAATAATGTTAGGATAAAGTATGTAAATACCCCTGATAATATGACAAAGAATTACCCTGTAAAAAGCCTGCTGTTTATTTCGGTTTCATTTTTACTGTTTGCCTTGGCATCATGTAAAAAAGACAATAGCACTACCACTAAAAATAATTCCCAGAACACCGTTGTGGCTACCCCGACAACGTTGGGGTTGTATGAGGCTGATTCGGGGGAATATAAGGAGCTTGAGATTGCTGTTTCGCAGATCGGCACTCAAACGGTAGATTATGGTTTGGTATTTGATACCGGCTCGGGTGGAATGGTCATTGACGCTAATGGTATTTTACCGGCCTCTATGATCGGGAGTAACGGCTTTAACTTTACCACCGACTCAACCACCGTTAACGGGATCACTATCACCAACCAGACCACCGAGCTTGAATACGGGGTAGATAACAACACCCTCACAAAGGTATATGGCAACCTTGCTTATGCCGCTGTTACTATTGGTGATCAAAACGGAAGCGTTGTTATAAAACGACTGCCTTTTTTTCTGTATTATAAAGCAGAGGAAGGCAACGGTACCGTGCTTCTGCCGCATTATTTTGATACTTTCGGCGTATCGAAGGAATACATAACATTTTCTGGCAGCGCCTTTATTACCAGCCCGTTCAGTTATTTCGATCCTGGCAACGGGCTCACAAGAGGCTTTAAAATGGCTCAGCTTAATTCGGCAAATTTTACTTATGACGGAAATTATGTACCAGGCGCAGTTACTTTAGGATTGACCACGGATGATCTTTCGTCCTCCTCCGGCTTTATAATGAGCCCGATGTTTTATTATGCAGGGGAGGGGTACGACCCAATCCTCTCAACAACAGTGACCTATGGCGGTAAAAGCGTTTCAACCCAGGCCCTATTTGACACAGGCACATCCGGGTACAGCTATATTGAAGATCCCAATGCTACAAGTAACCTTACGTTGCTGCCGGCAAACACCAAGATTTCGCTTGTCACTAATACAAATTTTAGTTATACCTTTTTAACCGGTGCTGTTGATAATTTAACATATGTAGAAAACCCAACCAATACAGGCGCCGATTTTTCCGATTTTAGTATCGAATTCTTCCTCGGTAACGAATATTTGATGGACTTTACCGATAATAAGTTAGGGTTGAAAAACAATTAGAAGTGCAGCCCTGGCGTGAAAATAAATATCCCGTTTAGTTTTTTAAATGGTTGCTTTCGCAAACTATTTTTGAGGCCGTTTCTGCGTCATAGAACAAAGCCGGGGTATCTATCCCTTTTTTCGTTGTCCAATTATTCCCTTCAACCCAAAGATATTTTCCTAACTCGGCAAGGATGGCGCCGCGCATCTTTAATGCTACGGGCGGCTTATCGTTATTAATAAATGTATTATTGCGGATTACCAGGTTTTTGAATGACCTTGCCTCAATAGCCGGCCCGGTCATCTCTTTAAAAGTGTTGTTATCAAAAATAATGTTTTCTAAAAGGGGATAATGGGTAATGCTGCCCAAGCTGGTAGCGCTCAGGCTTACCATGGCCCCATCACCCGTGCCGATGCAATTTGACGATTCGAACTGGTTATTGCGGATAATGACGTTTTGCGCCCCAAAGCCCTCGCTCCAACTGGAGCCTACATCAGCTATAAGAAGCATCGCCGAATGCTGGTTGTGAAAGAAACGGCTCCCTTCAATAAGCCAATCCGCAGTATTGCACAGAACACCACGCGCCCGGTTTTCATGAAAGTAGCAATTTTGGATAATACAGTTATGCGAACCATACCTGTGGTTGAAGAGGATCGCATCTGAAGCAATAGCTGCTGGCAATGCCTGGTCAAAAATTAATGTTGTCTCTTTAGTTTTATAGTCAGGTTTTGCATCCTTTAGTTTTGCTTTAAAACCTGTCGGCGAATAATCGCCATTTCTTATTTCGACGATATCGCCCGCAGCATACGGGCACATCCACGGCACTATAGCTTCGGCCACCAGCGTGTGTGCATCAACGCGCCTTACGCCCGAATGGATATTATCATGAATATTTACACAATCATCACCCATATAGCCAAAATCGCAATCCTCCAGCCTGATAAAGCCCTGGGATTGCGTTACATGAAAACCGTCTGCTGTAGTGGTAATCGGCCGCCGTTCGTTATCAGGATAGGTAATGCGGCAATGTAACAGCTCGAAGTGGTGCTGGTCGCCGCCAACGATAAACCCAATACCCGGAAATGAAAAAATGGTTACATATTGAAGGGACAGCTGGGTGTTGCTGCTCATCACAATAGCATGTTTTTCATAAGTATAATGACGAAGGAGATAAAGTTGCCCCACTTTCGCCGGAACCGGGTAGGTAGGCCATACACGGACAGTTTGTGAATCAAGTTTTTCTATTTTCTTTGGGCCAAACCCGCCAAACTCCTGCCCGGCCCCGGGTACGCGCAATTTTTCATCAAGCGGGTTCATCGTAATCCAACGCTTGGGGTCAAGAGGCGCAGTTGTTTCAAAACGCATCTCGAAAAAGGGAGATTTTTGGTCAACCTTCAGCACCCGTCCAACAGATGCAAGGGGGGCGATCTTCCAATCCCAATCCATATTGAAATTTTTAAGGATGGTACGGTTGCAGTTTTTTATCACCATGCCGGCCCCGCCTTTAATTTGATGAAAGAGAAAGGTGGACCCGCCGCCATCGAAAATAAAATCGTTAAGCCCATCAAAAACAATGCTTTCGCCCGACGGGATCCTGTAAACACCTTTAGGAACAATAAGTTTGGACGCTTTTACCTCGCGGCATTTGGCGACCGCCGCTTTGAACGCTGCCAGGTTTCTGTCGGGCCCAGCCAAAGGAGGGGAATTACCATCGGCAACAGCGCCAAAATCGGCCAGGTTCACAACCGGACCAGTCAAATTGTTGGGGGCTTCCACAGTAAATGGTTGCGCGCCTGTCGGCGGCACAGGCAGAGGATCAGCGGCAACTGTGCCTTTGTCTAAAGAAATCACTGTCCAGCCGTTTCCGGAAGTGATCTTCATCCCCAGTATCCGGATAGCCCCCTGGTTATGTATACCCGCTGTGATGGTGACATCATCAGCCGCTGGGGAAATACGAAGTTTTGCAACAGACTTAGTACCTGGCCCGCCACGCCATGTTTGCCATTGGTCTGCCCCAATGCCAAGGCGGTCGGAGCGCCCGAAAACGTAAAAATAACTGTCCATACCCGAACAATCTATGACCTGGTACTCAACGGTGACTACATAGTCTTTTTTGGCCTTGAGCAATCCTTTTGGCAGCATAATGCAGGAGTGCCATTCACTCTTATCACGCCGGGAATCCGTATTTATGAACCGTTGTCCTTTTTGGTCCCTGGCAATTTGGGCAAACTGAAGGCTATAGTCCGTGGGGGTTTTATTGAGATCAAGCTGCCAAACCACCTTATTGTTGTTGCCGTCAGGCCCAATGGTGTTTTGCCCCGAGGCCAGTTGTATGTATAAGAAAAAGAAAAATACACTTATAACAAGTTGAGTTGCCAACAGCAAAGATTTCAACTTTGGGGGAGTTAATGTATTCATTTTTATACTTGTGAACGCGTAAAATGCGCCCGGTATTGCTAAAATGAATTTCTTAACGTTTTGTTTTCTTTTTTTAAGTATCAGTTCGGCAAATACATTGGAGAGGACCGATGGTTGCGGGCCCAGGCACGGCATTTTTTAACTATATTTTTCAATTACCCGGAAATATCAAATTTGGCCACGCCCTCTGTATTATAAAGGCAAATCCGGTTTTTCATTACAAATATGGCAAATGCCTGTTACCATCATACTTAATGAGTGCACTTCATAAATATCAGGCAATGTTATGGAAGGCACCAACTGATCGTCCAGGCAGTAAACCCCATTACACTTGATACAGCTAAAATGAAGGTGTTGTTGGTGCGGTTTTTTTTTGTCCGCCTTTGATATAATTGTCAGCGCATAAATCACGGAACTATTAATGCCAACGATCCGATGGATAATCCCAAGATCTTCGAAAGCCCTTAGTGTCCGGTAAACGGTTACCCTATCAAAAACCTGCTCAGTTAACCGCAACAGTTCTGCATAGGTAACTGCCTTATTATTAGACAGGAAGATTTCAAGCACCTTTAACCGGGGTAAAGTTAATTTTAAGCCATATGGTTTAAGCCAGTATTTGATTTCCTTCATGTTCATTGCTGCAACTTACTTAGGATTATGCGCGTCAGACATCTTTTTTACGGATGGGGTGGCCTTCGAAATAATTGGTTTTTTATCTGAATTACAGGACGGGCTGAGCATTGATGTAAACAGCAAAAAAGCCAGGAAGTATTTATTGTCAGCTATTTTCATAAGGGCCATTCCATTGTAGTTTATGAAATAAATTTGCTATTAAGTATAATAAGCTGCCTGTAAAAGGCAGCTTATTATAAAAAGTCCGTTAGAATCCGAAATTCAGGCCCAATGTGGTTTGAAATATCGAAATTGGCTGTTTGGTATCTAACCTGCCGGCATTGTTAACACGATCTGTATTAGTTATTGCTATTCCCGGAGAGGCTACATAGTTCTCTTTTAACACGATGCCTAATTTTTTTGAAAGCTTGTACCTTAAGTCTGCGCTGCCGCCATAAGCAAAAGCGCTTGCGGTAGAACTTAACTGTGCAAAAGGGTGGGGAATGCCCCCATCCGTTACTACAATATCCATTTCGGGGGTGGAAAAGCTTTTTACGATACCGACATTGGCACGGACATCGACCGTCAGTTTACTGAACACGAAAGAATATTGAGGGCCAACTAATACATTTAAATTTTGATAACGTCCATGGCTGGTGGCTTGTCCCAGGTCTGTTCCGAAAGCATCCTGATAACCTGCTGCTAACGTATGCGCGTCATTCGCGCTTAACTGTCCTTGGTCCTGGTAAGATACTGTGGCGGCAATTGCCCAGTTGGTTTTGTGAATATACCAGGCGCCATCAAGCCCTACGGTATAGCCGGTTTTAGCAAACCCCGCCTTATTGTCGATTGTTCCGTCGAGAAAATTGCCATAAAATGATTTGGCAAATTCCCCTGCCGGGACTGAAACCCCGCCGAAAATGCTCCAGTAACTACCCGGCTGTACCTGGGCTTTAGCCGTAAAAGCGGAAAATGTTGCCAGGATTACTGCTAACGTTATGATAAGTTTTTTCATGTCTGATAAGTTTGTATAATTATTGAATAATAGTGATGAAATTAACGTCCAGGTCTGACGAGCCGGGTGCATAGGTGCCGTTTTTAGCATTGGGCTGATGCCGTAATACAAAGCGTAAATTTCCGCTGCTTGCGGCGCCTGTTGTAAACACGGTAGTTAATCCTATTTGCAATGGCGGATTGTTGGTGTCAAGGTCAGTTCTAACGATTGACAAATTAAGTGGCGGCTGACCTGGTGTAACCGGCGTTCCGGGAATGTAAGGCGAATTGTTGCTGATAACGGGTGCAGTGCTGATGGGGGTTGGCTGGTAGAAAAACAAATGGTAATTCTCCCTTTGCTTAATTTCATTAGACACTACAAACACCGGCGTTTGCGTTTGGTCAAGCATATAAACTACACCATTGTACTTTGAATTGGCCTTCAGCTTCAAAGTCGTCGAATCAACAGATGTAACGTTGTCGTTATTATCCAAATGAAACGTGTAGGTGCATGAAGTCGTGTCAGCCGGATTGGCCTGGTTAGTAAATTTTAAGGAAGCCTGTGTAATGGTTTCATTGGCAATGTTTGGTTGTACGGCTTCCTCTGTTTTTGAACTACAGCTTGCATAGAATAAGGCTGTTCCCAACAGCACATATACCCCGTGTTTTAACTTAATCATGGTTTTTTAAAATTTAATTGTTATTTGATCTGTTATTTTTTAAAATATTAAAAGGCACCCTCAAACGGAAAATGATGTTGCGCCCCGGCTCATCGGCGAAATACCGGAAGCGGTCCAGGTAATCCTTATAAGCTACATTGGTAAGGTTGTTGGCGGCGATATCAAAATCGGCAAGCGCTTTGTTAATGGTGACCTTAAAGCCAATATGCGCATTGAACAAACTATAAGCGTTTGGCGGCGGTGCAAAATCATAGCCGGGCGGCACTTGCGTTTGTTTAGCTACGTACACATTTTCTGCGCCAAGGGAGATGTTCCTGAAAGCGCCTATCGCCCCAAAGTGATAAGTAAAGCCGTTTTGCAGGCGGGCGGGCGGCGTGTAGATCAGGTAATTGTTTATCGTTTCATTCCAGGCATAAATCAGGGAACTTTTGGAGTTGATCTCCAGGGAATCCAGCGGTTTAACCGTGATCCCGAGGTCTACGCCACGGAAATAGACATTGGCCTGTGTGTACTGAAATTCCAGCAATGCCCCGCTCGGTGCATGGTAATAAGTTCCGGTTGGCTCCTCAAAAATAAAATCGTTAATGCGGTTATAATAAGCCTCGGCATTGATAGCCAGCCAGCTTGAGGAATAATTCAAGCTTAAACTAAAATCATTAGCGCGCTCCGTTTTCAGGTTGGCATCGCCAATCTCAAATTCCGCCAATGAGGCATGGACACCATCAATATACAGTTCGTTGATCGACGGCGGGCGGAAGGCGGCGCTGTAGTTACCTGTAATCTTAAAGTTGTTCGTGAAATTGTACGTACTCCCCAATGTTCCGCTAAGGCCGGAATAATCTGTGGTCGTTACATCAATCTTCGCCGCATTGGCGTCAAAGGCGAATGCACGCAGCCAGCGGTAATCATAGCGTGCCCCTGCTTCAAATAGCCAGTTATTATGCGTGTATTTCTCTATCGCGTAAGCTGCGCCATCGTAATCCACAAAATTCGGTATCAGGTATTCGTACATGCGTATATTGCCCTGGTTCATCCCACTCAGGCCGGCCGAGCCGGAAAAACCACCGCCGTCTTTATGGTCCCAGTTCAAATCAAGTGTCGTCGTATGGATCTGCAGGTAAAGCGCAGGGGCCAGGCTGGGCGAGAACGACAACTCCTCGTATTCCTTCCTGGTATTTACCTGGTAGGCATATTGCAATTCCAGTTTGCTACTGTCGCTGAAGTTGTAAAAACCCCTGGCCTTGGCCGTGGAATGATTGACTAACTGGTAAGGGCGGTCGATAAAATAGCTGAAATTATAGGGTGTCACCGGGGCGCCTTCTGCTATCCGCATTTCAAGGTCAGATATTGAGCCTACTTCCGTATCGTACTCAATGCCAAGCTTGGTATCAAAGTCACTGTAATAGGCATCGATGCCGTAATTTTTATGATGGTATTGCAAGGCGGCGGAAAAGTCACTTTCACTCAGTCCGGTGTTTCCAAGGATATAATCGGGGGTGCTTGTATTTCCGGCCCTTTTATAGGTGCCTTGTATCCGGTAACTCAGTCCGGCCAGTTTTTTCCCAAATGCGCCTTCGAGCATTGCGGAAAAAGCACCCAGGCGGCTGTTAGTCATCCCGACCGCGTTTACCTCCCCGTCCATAGTTCCAGTATCCGTCGGCAATGCCTTCGGACTAACGGAAACCACACCTGCAATTGCGTCCGCGCCATAACGGATACCCGCGGCGCCTTTGATTACCTCGATCTGGTTGGCGATAAACGGATCTATTTCCGGGGCATGCTCCTGGCCCCACTGCTGGGCTTCTAACTGAACCCCATTGTTGAGGATAAGCACCCTGCTACCTGTAAGGCCATGGATCACAGGCTTGGCGATTGACGGCCCTGTTTGGAATGTAGTAACCCCTGTGATGGATTTTAAAGCATCTCCAAGACTAAGTCCGCGTGTGCGGTCGAGGTCATTCCCCTGGAGGACAGTCAAATTCTGTGTCGCAATTTCTTTAGGCGCAGTTGCCGCTGCCTGCACGTTGACCTGGTTTAGTGATTGTGAGGCAGGCTTAAGGTATAAATTCAGCTGTGTATTGCCAGTAATGTTTAATAAAGTATCAATCGATTTGTAGCCGACATACTGGCAAATAACATGCACTGGCCCTGAAGTTAATTTTAGGGTGTATTTTCCGTTTTTATCACTCAGCACGCCGTTCGAAGTCCCCTTTGCAGCGATGGATGCAGCAGGCAGCGTTCCGCCGTTTGCAGCATCTATAATTTTGCCACTAAGTTGAAATAAGGAACCTGGTGTACTTGACTGCCCATAGGCAAATGTCAGCGAACTAATGAGAAATAGCGATAATTGTATATGTTTTTTAATCACGGCCTTGTATTAATGCAACAAAGATGTAATTAATATGCAACAATGTGGCATTTGAATTGTAAAAAAATTGTTATGGATGCGTACGGAGGGTATTGCAGGCACGGAAAAGCGTTTCGTTTTTCGGCTTTTCTTTTTTAAATTTGGATGGGCTTATACAGATGTAATGACCGCGAAAAAGAATAATTTTCAATTTAAAGATTTATTGTCGAAACACCACCTCAAAAAAACGGAGGCAAGGTTGCGCGTCCTGGCTATGCTATCCTCCAAGGCTTTTGCTACTTCACAGCCCGATCTGGAAGAAGTAATGGTGGATGTTGACCGGGGCACACTTTATCGTATTTTGAGCGCCTTTGAAGAGAAAGGGATTATTCATAAGGTATTCGACCTTAATGGCACCGCAAATTATGCTTTATGCAACTCAAGTTGCGAGGAGCATCGTCATCATGATGAACATTTGCATTTTAACTGCGTTGTTTGTAATAACGTATATTGCCTTGACGATCTTGATCTCCCGGACCTTCATTTGCCGGCCGGTTTTCAATCACTGAATTTTTCCCTATCCGCCACAGGCATTTGCCCGAAATGCAATAAGAAACCTGTTAATACCAAAATTGAAGCCTGATTTTGTTTTAATTATACCCCCGGTTTTAGTAATGGTATTGTCCTGATTTTTCGGGGCGAATTGATCATATACAATTGACCGAAGAATAACCTTAGAACACAAACGCTACTTTGTTGCGTTATTTTATCTTTGCTGTCGTGACTTTACGAATAACGATAGGCGCCTTTATCGCGACAATGCCTGGTGATATTTTCGTGTTAAGGTTTTGAAAAAAATGTGCCTTATCCTTGGATTTAGTGCAGGCGCTCTTTCCGAACGTCCCGATCCAATCGGGACGCGATACCATTCAATAAAAAAGCCCTCAGATTTTCATCCAAAGGCTTCCGACAAAAAAAGTCGGGATGAGAAGATTCGAACTTCCCGATCCTATCGGGACGCGACGCCATTCAACAAAAAAGCCTTCAGATTTTTCATCCAAAGGCTTCCTACTTAAAAGTCGGGATGAGAAGATCCGGGCATCCGATGTTCAATGCAGGCCTTTATTCTTTTGCTTTTAAGAATATAATGTGATACCAGGAATAAATTTGAAGTCTTTTTTGTTATAAGTAAACAATTCAATATTGTAAACAACACTCATCGCCCCGATCAGGGCATCCGGTATTTGCAAATTGTGAGATAATTTAAATTTATTGACTAACTCTATTGCTATTTTAGATACATCTTCATTGAAATGCAAAATGTTATAGCTGGCTATTTTCTTGTGCATATCGGCCATTTCTTTTTTATTCTGCATTCCCCGGTATAATTCCATAACGGATACGGAAGGAATTAGGACATTTTTGCTCCCAATAATTTCCAATTCGGCTACTGTTTGCGGAATATTACGAAATAATGAAATGAAAATATTGGTATCACAAATTACAAAGCTCAAAGTCTATCCCCCCAGGCCTCTTTACGCAACCCTTCCAAGGTAATGTCCCTCCCTTCCCAAATCCCTGCCAAAGCAGTAACATCGGGGTTTTTAGAAAAAGTTATTGGCAAACCGGCTATACGTTCGTTTTCGTGAGCAGCATTTTTATCCGTAGGCTTTTCAATCACAATGTCAAACATCCTGGTCAAATCCTGCAAAGCCTTTAATGCTTTAGCGCTTTTATATTTTACTATTACTTCCGGCATTGTTGTTTTGCTATATACAAATATAACGACTATTTCTTAATGTATTTTAAAGTTCATAAAATCCCAGGCTCAATGGGACATCGTATTATTCAACAAAAAGCCCCCAATTTTAGACTGCCCCCAAAAAGTTAGACACTTATTGGGGGCATTTTATGGCAAAAAACAGAAAGCATAGCGCAACATTCCGGCTACAGATTCTTAAAGACAATCAGCGAGGAGACTCGATCAGGTCTTTATCGAAAAAATGGAACATATCAACATCGTTGATAAGAAAGTGGATTGACCAACATTGTTCCGATGGAACAAAAGGCTTGCTGCCGAAGAACCGTGTTTATCGCACGAAGGAATTTAAGCTGAACGCTGTTAAGGTTTATAAGGATAAGGGATTATCTTTACGAGACTGTTGTCTGCAATTCAACATCCCTGCCCAGAGCACATTATCATCCTGGATATCGAAGTATGAACAACTGGGAGTAGAAGGTCTCAGAGAGCAGAAAGGCAGGCCTGCGACTATGAAAAAAGACAAACCGGCAGCAAAAAAAGCTCAACCTCTTACCAGGTTAGAGGAGCTTGAAAAAGAGAACCTTTATCTGAGGGCCGAGAACGATTTCCTAAAAAAGCTCGATGCCTTGACTCGGGAGAAACAAACACAGCAAAGCAAAAAGCGTTAGTGGTTTGTGAGTTAAGGCATCAATATCCATTGGATATTTTATTGAGTATATCAAAAACTGCCAGAAGCAGTTACTATTACCATGTCAAAACAAGTTCCGTATTGAATAAGCACGAAGACGCTAAAAAAGAGATCAGCAAGATCTACAATGACCATAAGGGACGGTACGGATACCGGAGGATAACCCTGGAAATGAACAACAGGGGAACCCTCATCAATCATAAAACCGTGTCAAAGCTGATGTCCGGTTTAGGCCTTAAGTCACTGATCCGAAGGAAAAAATACATCTCCTATAAAGGAGATACGAGCGAAGCAGCGCCTAATCTGTTTAAACAGGATTTCAAGGCTGAAAAACCTTTTCTAAAGTGGGCTACAGATGTTACAGAGTTCAAGGTTAAGGATAAGAAAATTTACCTTTCTCCTATTATAGAATTGTTTAATGGCGAGGTCATTAGCTACAATCTTTCTGAATCGCCTAACTTTAAACAGGTGTCGGATATGTTGGAGGAGGCCTTTAAAACGCTTAATGGGCATGAAAAACCAACATTACACTCTGATCAGGGTTGGCAATACAGAATGACTAAGTATAAACAGATGCTAAATGAGCAGGGTATAATACAAAGCATGTCCCGAAAAGGGAACTGTTATGATAATGCTATCATCGAGAACTTCTT
>Ga0207038_10005_pt1 | contig 63049 bp, 59 predicted proteins | sample Alteio_BWMinCont_76_FD_153285 | JGI IMG/M metagenome (GOLD analysis project Ga0207038, IMG submission 153285) | Enriched cells from forest soil in Barre Woods Harvard Forest LTER site, Petersham, Massachusetts, United States -... | ecosystem: Environmental > Terrestrial > Soil > Temperate forest >...
TGGTGGTGACGGGTTAATTATTGTAACATATCAGATCAATGATGTTTTCTCTGTACATGATTCTATAACCACGTATCCTGTATGCGGAAGTTACAATGGCAGCGTAGTGGCTATTCCCAGTGGATTTTTTTCACCATATACCTATTCCTGGTCGCCTGGCGGACAAACAAATCAGGTGGCAACCGGATTGTCAGCAGGTATGTATACCGTAAACGTAACAGATATTTGTGGTACTACTTCGAGCGCTTCAATTAAGCTTACAAATATTCCAATTTCTTTGTTAGCCAACGTAACGGGTAATAATATTTGCCATGGTGGTTGCTCCGGCAGTGCTGCAGTAACCGCAGCCACGGGTACTTCACCATTTACATATCAATGGCTCCCTTGGGGTGGCAATAACTCCACTGCAAGTGGTTTATGTGCGGGCAATTATACTATAATGGTAACCGATAATAATGGGTGCACTGGTACTACCGATGTTACTATTACTCAACCTGTGCCTATTGTATGTAATATAAATGCGATAACATACCCAATTTGCAATGGAGACACGGGAAACATAGCCGCAAGTGTTTCAGGAGGACTATCTCCCTATACCTATAGATGGAGCCCTACCGGACAAAGTACTGCTACCGCTACCGGCCTTGGTGCGGATGCATATACTCTTACTGTTACCGATAGCAATGGATGCACCATTACAGCAAGTGCCATTATTACCCAGCCTACCAGCGTAATGCTTCCTATTACTGTAACCAATGTGCCTTGTAACGGAGGGTTAGGCAGCCTTACTGTAAATGCCAGTGGGGGAGTGCCGCCTTATACTTATTTATGGACACCTGCCAATATAACAACAGCTACAGCAACCGGTTTAAGCGCGGGAATATATACCTTGCAGGTAAATGATTATAATGGATGTATATCGACAAATAGTGTTACTCTCACACAGCCGGTTACATTATCTGTCAGCCCCGTTTCAACTCCGGCTTCTTGCGGTCAGCCAGATGGAACTGCTACAGCGAGTACCAGCGGAGGAACAGCTCCATATACTTACTTGTGGACCCTTGGCAAGCAAACAAATGCTACTGCTACCGGCTTATTAGCAGGAACCTATACGATTTCTGTAACCGATAATAACCAATGCACGAGTAGCGCCAGTGTAACTGTTACTCAATCTGCCATGATTGTAGCTGCCATCAGCGCTGTTAACAATGTATCCTGCTACAACGGGGGCAACGGTTCCGCCACGGTAACAGGCAGCGGAGGTATTCCTCCTTATACCTATCTATGGACTCCAGGAGGCTGCACCAATGCAACTGCCACAAATCTATTTGCTTTGAGTTACACAATTAGGATAACTGATAACAGTGGATGCAGCGCCGACGCATCTGTTACATTAACAGAACCTACTACATTAAATGCTTCTATTAGTGAGCCAAAGCTTATCTGCAAGGATAGCACGGGGATGTTAATAGCTAATGTAAGCGGAGGAATTTCTCCTTACCAATTCCTTTGGAGTTCAGGAGCCCTTACCGATACGGCACTTATTACTCCTACTTCTACCAATAAATACTCTGTTACAATAACAGATTATAGTGGTTGCAGCACAAACGCTACAATTTTACTGAAATATGGACCCTCGTTTGCAGTAAATGTAACGGGTAAAAACTCGGTGTGTGCAGGAGACTCCTCAATAATTTGCGCTAATGCTGTAGGAGCCATTGACGGAGTAAGTTACTTATGGAACCCCACAAATAATACCAACGGATGTATTTTGGTAAGCCCTTCGATAGCTAATATCTATACAGTAACAGTGGTGGATGGCTGCGGCTCAACCACAACAGCCGCTACAACGATATATAGTGAACCAACCCCGGTAATAAACATGGGAGTAAATTTTTCACAAGGATGTGAACCTTTTTCTGTGCAGTTTATAAATAACTCAACCTTAGCAAAAGGGACTGCAGCTCAATATATTTGGGATTTTGGGGATGGGGACACCTCCAGGAGCAAGAATCCGGTTTATTGTTACAAAGCAGCCGGAAAGTATAATGTAAGCCTGACAGTAGTAACTGATAGCGGATGCAGCGCTACGTTGGCAAAGATGGATATGGTAACTATTTATGCTCCTCCAAAAGCTGCATTCAGTTATTCCCCGCAATCTATATCTATCCTTTCGCCAACCGTTACTTTTAAAGATAACAGTACAGACCCTGACAAAAATAATGGCGGAATAATTTACTGGTCGTGGAATTTTGGCGAAGGAACCGATATGGGGAGTAAAGAACAAAACCCTACGTATACCTATCAGGATACGGGAACCTATTGCGTAAACCTGATTGTAATGAGCCGCGAAGGCTGTACTGACACAACAAGTAATTGCCTGGTGATAGACCCTGACTTTAAATTATATATCCCCTCGGCCTTCACTCCTAATAGAGATGGGATAAATGAGGTATTTAAACCTGTTGGTCAATACGTGAAGAATTTTGAGATGTACATTTTTGACCGTTGGGGTATGGAAATATTCCATACTATGGATGTGAATAATGGCTGGAATGGCGCACAGCATAATTCCGGCCAACTCTGCGAAGATGGTATTTATATCTATAAGATTACATTAACTGATTCGGAACAAAATCAGCATTCCTACGTTGGAAATGTTACGTTGCTGAAGTAGTAAAACAATCTTAAAACATTCCCAAATATTTAGTAATGGTCAACCATTATTCTAAAAACATTTATATATTTGTGGTAAATAACTATATATAGTAAATAAAATTACGCCTTTATGGCCGCTGATTCTTTTGTATTTAAGGAATTTGAGGTAATCCAAAGTAATTGTGCCATGAAAGTTGGTACCGATTCGGTACTACTGGGAGCTTGGTTTGCCATTCCGGAAGCTGGAAATGTTTTAGATATTGGAACCGGAACAGGCATTTTAGCCATAATGGCTGGACAACGTTCCAATTCCTTTATTGATGCCATTGAAATAGATGAGGAAGCATATTACCAGGCCTTAGATAATTGTAAAAAATCAAAGTGGAGAGAACGGATAGATGTATACCATACTTCATTGCAAGAATATGCTCCGGTGGCTTCAAAAAAGTATGATGTAATAGTGAGCAATCCGCCCTATTTTTCAAATAGCTTGCAAGCTGCATCCGAATCGCGCACAATGGCCCGACATACTGCCAGCCTTAATTTTGAAGAACTGGCCGATGGTATTGCCCTGCTTTTAAAATTAGACGGTTCATTTGCTACTATATTGCCTATTAAAGAAGCTGAATTATTTACAGCTATTGCTAAACGCTATGGACTTTATATAAGCAGGATGACCTATGTAAAGACCACCTGCACAAAGCCAGCCAAACGGATTTTGCTGCAATTTGGATTTCAAAAAGTGTTACCGGTAGAAGAAACCCTTATTATTGAAGACGAAGCAAAAAGCGATGATTGTGAAATGAAACAACGCTTCTATTCCGACGAATATAAGAAGCTGACTCGCAGTTTTTACCTGGGGTTTTAGTTGGATTGGAACGATTACCTAATTTTACAGCATGAATCGTATTGACAGGCTTACTGCTATTTTAATTCAATTGCAATCGCAACGGGTGGTAAAGGCCCAGGATATTGCAGAGCGTTTTAGTATCAGCCTTAGAACTGTTTACCGCGATGTGAGGACGTTGGAAGAGGGTGGTATTCCTATTATCGGCGAAGCCGGTGTTGGTTATTCTATCATGGATGGGTATAGATTGCCACCTGTGATGTTTACCAAGGAAGAAGCAACGGCCTTTCTAACGGCTGAAAAGCTCATTGAAAAACTTACAGATACTTCTACCGAAGAAAGCTATAAATCGGCTATGTATAAGATAAAGGCCGTTTTGCGGGTTACGGAAAAAGATTATCTTGAAAATATGGATAACCATATAGAGGTTCTTAATAATTCACATATACCGAGGCCGAAAACTCCGCACAATCCGATACAGACTATTTTAAAAAGCATTTCTGAAAAGAATGTACTTACCCTAGAATATCTCGCCAACAATAGCCAAGAACCTACGGTAAGAAATATTGAACCGGTAGGCATTTTTTATGCCGGTAACTATTGGCATGTAATTGCCTTCTGTCATTTGAGGGATGATTATCGCGATTTCCGTATTGATCGCATTTCAGGTATGTCGCAAACAGCTCAAAAATTTATAAAGGAGCATCCTTTATTAAAAGCATACCTGAAACAGCTATCTAAAGAAAGGGAGTTGGAAACGGTAGTGATGCGGGTGGACAAAAAAATCATCAAGCATTTTGGGGAGCAATTATTCTATAACGGATTTGTATCGCAACAGGAACTCAAAGGAAACATGGTTGAAATGACATTTCTATCCTATTCGATAGAAGGCTTTGCCCGTTGGTATATGATGTTTGGCGATCATGCAGAAATCGTCAGTCCAAATAGCTTAAAGGATATTGTACGGAAAATATCTGCCGCTATCCTGGAAAAATAAAATTCTTTTTTACTGCTGACATACTGTTGTCACTTGGGGGTGGTTGTTTTGCGTCATAAAATAATTATACCCTATGAACAAAAGCGCCCAATTACGTAATGCCTGCTTAGAAGCTGTGGATTATTGCCTCGGAATCTATGGCGACGACGATTGCTTATGTGAGGAAATGGAATTTGAACTCTATATCCATACAACTAGTAAGACTTCAACCTTTAAAAGATTAATTTTTAATGCTACGGTTTTTACTATTGACATGCTGTTGTCACTTTGAGGTATTTAGTTTGCAGTATAAAACAAAAACCACATACGATGAATACAAAAACACCATTGCCTGCAGTAATCAAATCATTTATTGACGCAGTAAATGAACACGATAGCGATAAATTTATAGCCTGCTTTGCCCAAGATGCACTATGTAACGATTTTCAGCGCAATTTTTGGGGCAGGGAGGCAATTAAAAAATGGAGCGACAAAGAGATGATAGGGGATAAGGTCACCTTTACTGTTGATGAAGTAGTAGAACATTATGGGGAATATTTCATTACTGCATTGACCGATGGAAATTACGATAAGTCAAAATCACCCGACCCAACTTATCTCGATTATTTCTTTACGATACGGGATAATGAGATTGTCCGGTTACTTATTACGAAGAACCGGGAAAAAAGTGCCAAGTAAAAATCAATAATAATTAAATTAAAACTACAAAACATGAAAAATGCAATTGACTGGTTCGAGATCCCTTCTACCAACTTTGAAAGGGCAATTAAATTTTATGAAACAATTCTTTCTGCTAAACTGCGGCTTGAACAATCACCGGACATCAAAATGGCTATTCTTCCTTATGATGGCAATATGGAAGATGCTGTGGGTGGGGCGGTGGTTTTTGCTAAACATTTAAAACCATCGGCAACCGGGACTTTAAATTACCTGGCCTGTGGAAATGATTTGGTTACTCCTCTATCAAAAGTGGTAGAAGCCGGGGGTAAGGTAATTATGCCTAAAACAGCTATTGGCCCCAATGGTTTTATCGCAGTATTTGCCGACAGCGAAGGCAATACAATAGGCCTGCATTCAAACAACTAATCAAAAACAATTAAATTAAAAAACAACATGACAATGATTGAAATGTTCCTGAAAGAAATGGAACAAGAAGCCCAAACCACACGTAAAATGTTAGAACGCATTCCCGAAGACAAATATGACTGGCAGCCTCACAAAAAAAGTATGACTGTTCAACGCCTGGCAACACATGTGGCTGAATTGCCATCGTGGGTAGCTATGGCTATCAATACCGACGAGCTTAATTTTGCTGCAAACGATTATGTACCGAAGCTGGTAAAGAATAATAAGGAATTGCTCCACTTGCTTGAAAAATCACTGGCAGAGGGTAAGGCAAGCCTTGAAAAAGCGAAAGACGATATACTTTCGAAGAAGTGGGTAATGCGAAATGGCGATACTATTTATACTACATCAACCAAGGGTGAGATAATACGGATGACCTATTGCCAGATAGTTCATCACCGGGCACAACTGGGGGTATTCCTGCGATTGCTCGATATTCCTATTCCCGGAAGCTATGGCCCAAGCGCCGATGAAAATCACTTCTAAAAATGGAATAGTATTTTATTTACAAAGCCGCACAAAATGTGTGGCTTTGTTTTTTACAAGGATCGTATTAAGAAATAAATAATGATTCCTAAGGGCTCCAATGCAGCCAGTATCATTCCGAGCACAGCATCTCCCGCTCCTGTGTATGTATCGGGCTGCGCACTTATTTCATTCAAGCCCCGGAAACCGTTAACAAATGCGAAAATGGCAAAAACCAAGCCGCCTATGCAGCTTAATGCGAAAATAACAACTGCATACTCGGGAGCCGTTGCAATGGTTTCACCAACTGAAAGTGCAATTCCAAGTAGTATCAGGAATCCCGCTGCCGGTGCGGCAAGTGCAAGGATACCTTCTACTAAGCTTTTATGTGCATATTCATCTTCCTCTTCATCACCCGTAAAAAAATGAGGATGTTGCTTAGCTATTTTCTGAAGGGTAGTATCTATTTCATAGGCTCCCGTTGAAGCAGATTTTTTGGGAAAATATGCAACAGTATTTGCACGTAATCCTTTTATGCCTGAATTGCTGAGAACAGGTATATTATCAGATAGTGCATGGGTAATCTTTTTATCCGTTTCTTTTTTATTTATTGTTTGCACAGAAGCAATAGGGGATGGGGTTCGAGCTATTACAGGTGTTTTGGCTGCTAATGCAACAGATTCCTTTTTAGCTAAGGGTTTGTTAGCTTTATGATTCCATTCAACGGAATAACCGGACATATACCTTCTTTTAGTAATGTCGCAGGAACCAAATAAAAATGCGATGAGAATAAGTGGGAATAAGTATTTCATATCGTGGATATGACTTCAAATATACTATCTATTTGAAATACCAAGAATTATTTTGCGAAAGTAAACACTAAAAAACTGGCCAACCATGCCAGTGCCCCCATGTAGAGGAACTGAAAAAAGGGCCATTTAATACTTTTCGTCTCTCGATACACTACTGCAAGTGTACTCATACATTGCATGGCAAAAGCATAAAAAAGCATTAACGAAAAGCCCACAGCAACGGTATATTCCTTTTGACCCGTATCGGGATTAACTGCTGCTGCCATTTTTTCACGGACGGAAAGATTATTATCAGCTCCATCAGCACTATAAAGGGTTGCCATCGTACCAACAAATACCTCTCTTGCAGCAAAAGAAGTGATGAGTGCAATACCTATTTTCCAATCGAAGCCGAGGGGTTTAATAGCAGGTTCAATCCATCGCCCTGCATTTCCGGCGTACGATTCTTTTAATTTTCCGGCAGCTACAAAGTTTTGAATTTGCTGGGGAGTATATTTCTTAGCTGAATCGGCATTGTTATAAGCTAATTCAGCAGCTTTCATTTTGGAAGGTGGCCCATGAGAAGCCATTACCCATAAAATAACCGAAATCGCAATAATTACTCTGCCCGCATCGCGGAGAAAGATAAATGATTTTTGATAAATGGTTAGCCCGATACCAGATAATTTGGGAACCCGGTAAAGTGGCATTTCCATCATGAAATAGCTTTTCTCTTTCGATTTAATAAGCATTTTAATTACAAAGGCCGCTCCAAGGGCAGAAACAAAACCCAACAAATAAAGCCCCATAAGCACTAATCCTTGCAGGTTGAAATAGCCGTAATTATGGGTGGATGGAATTACCAATGCTATCAATAAAGTGTATACAGGCAGACGCGCTGAACAGCTCATCAGCGGGGTAACCATGATAGTGGTTAGTCTTTCTTTCCAATTGGGGATAGTGCGTGTGCCCATAATGGCCGGAACAGCACAGGCCATGCCGCTCATAAGAGGAATAACCGAGCGACCGTTCAATCCCAGGGGACGCATTAACTTATCCATCAGAAAACTTGCTCTTGCCATATAACCCGTATCTTCTAATATGGCTATAAATGCAAACAACAAGGCTATTTGGGGGACGAATACTACTACGCCGCTTAACCCTGCTAAAATTCCATTGATGAGTAAAGAAGAAAGCTCACCGGGAGGTAAAACAGCTTGCCCAAATTCTGAAATTTTTACAAAACAGAATTCGATTCCGTCCATTGGGTATTTAGCAATGAGAAATATACTTTGGAAAATAACAAACAAGATAATTAAGAAGAACACATAACCCCACACTCGGTGTGTAAGTAGTTTATCTACTCTGGCTGTAATTGATTTTTTCTTTTCCTCTTCATTAATGGTAACGCATTCCTTTATTACCTCATTGATGGCTTTATACCTTGCTATCGTTTCTTCCGATTGTATTTTGTGCTTTTCGAAATGATATTGGGTAATCAGCTTCTTTATCTCATCTCTTTTATAGGGAACGGAATCAAAATGCGAAACACCCGTTTCATTGTTGATTAGTTGAAAGGTGCCATAACTACTTACGTCAGGGTACATACCTTGAACTGATTTAATCATTTCGGCAGGAGCAAACTCTTCTATATTCAGAAACTCTTTTGCGGGTTTTCTGAATTCATGCAAAATGGCTTTCCGTAAATTATCTATCCCTACTTTTTTCCGTGCATTGGTTGCTACTACTGGTATACCAAGCAATTCAGAAAGCTTTGCGGTATTAATCTCGAGTCCTCTCAAACGGGCAAAGTCCATCATGTTTAACACCAGGATACAAGGTATCTTCAAGTCAATGACCTGCGTAGTAAGAAAGAGGCTCCTGCGTAAATTAGTAGAATCTGCTATAATTAATACTGCGTCCGGATGGTCTGGGTCAGTCTCATCACACAGTACTTTATAACATACCTCCTCATCCAATGTTTTAGGATAGATGCTATATGTTCCCGGTAAATCAAGAAAAGAAATATGTGCTGATTTTCCTTCTTCCCCGGTATCTACTGATGAGTGTTTGATAATGGTTTCACCCGTGCGTTTCTCAACCGTAACCCCGGGGTAGTTACCTGTTTGTTGGCTCATCCCTGTGAGTGCATTAAAAATAGTCGACTTGCCGCTATTGGGATTGCCCATTAAGGCAACCTTCATAGTGGTCATGTCAGACATTCTTTTTAATTTTCTTTTCCGCACAATTCGCAGGTTTATATAAGGCTAATATTAATAGAAGACGCTTCGGAACGCCGAAGGCTTAATTTATATCCCGAAACAATAATGGCGAGCGGGTCTCCGAGCGGGGCGTAACTATCCATCAACACTATTTCGCCCGGAGTGCAGCCCATTTCCATAAATTTAAGGGCATTCTCTTCGTCATTAAAGGAAACTATCTCCCCTGATTCGCCGGGTTTCAATTTATCGAGTGTACAGATAGTTGGAGACATAGGGGGGAATTAAGGCACAAAGTTAACATCTTGCTGAAATGAGGAGCATACCTTGTTTGGGGTAATTTGAAGGCTAGGGCTGATGCAGGATACCAAAATAGTTCTTACTTTAGAAAATTATTTATTGTGTCTCCTGATGAATAAGAGCCGCCTGGAAGCCTTTAGCGATGGTATGTTTGCCATCATCATGACCATTATGGTGCTTGACTTAAAAGTACCGCATGGAGGAACCGTTAGCGATTTACTGCCTGTTGTGCCTGCTTTGTTTTGTTATACCCAGAGTTTCTTATTTGTAGGGATATATTGGACTAACCACCATCATTTAATATACACGACTAAAAAAGTAACCGGCCCTACTATTGTTGCTAATCTTGGCCTGCTGTTTTGGCTCTCACTTTTACCATTTGTTACGGGGTGGGTTGCAGCCTGCAATTTTGCACCTGAGGCCGTAGCGGTATATGCCGGATTGTTTCTTGTTCAGGGCTTCTTTTGGAATATTCTTATTCATATTATTAAGAAAAATAATACTTGGAGTGAGAAAATGCAAAAGGCAATGAAACGCCAAGAAAAGAAAGGATATATATCCGTAACTATATATATGTTGGGCATACCTCTGGCTTTTGTAAATCCATACATTTCTGAAGGATTATTTTTATTGGTATCGATAATGTGGTTCTTTCCGGATAAGAACGTAGAGAGAGCCATGGAAGCTGAATAAGATATGGGATTCGATAAAATTATTACCAAAACAATTGAGATAAATGCCCCGCTTTCAAAAGTGTGGAATGCCTTAACGAATCCTGAAATTATAAAGCTATGGATATGGGAAGGAGAGATGAGTATCAATTCCGACTGGAAGATTGGAAGTCCGATAACTTTCACAGGAAAATTCTATAAGTCTAACTATAGTGATAAAGGCACCATTTTAAAATTTGAAAAAGAAAAGGTTTTCAGTTATAATTATTGGGGCAAGCTTTCTCAATTGCCTGATTCACCCGAAAATTATACCATTATTGAGTTTGCCTTGTCTACCAAAGAAAATCAGACTATTCTTATATTAACACAAAGCAATTGCATAACGTATGAGATTTATGCTCATTGGAATTTTTACTGGCTGGTGACACTTGATATATTCCGGAAATTGGTGGAGAAAAGATAGAGTAGAAGTTATACGAGTTCATCCAACTTCTTTTGAATGGTATGCTTGTCCGTGTCGGTTTTGGCTAATGCAATTGCATTTTGAAAATTTTGCCTGGCTTTTGTATTATCAATGTCTGTGTAAAGTTCACCAAGCAGGGTGTAGTAATAATGGTTATCCTTTAGATTTAATTTTTCCGCTTCTACAATAGCCTCCGGTTTTCCATTCGCTTTCGAAAGGGCATACGTGCGATTGAGCGCTGCAATAGGGGAATACTCAATTTGCAGTAATTCATTGAATAGTTGTAAAATGCTTTCCCATTTCTCGTGCGTATCTTCTTTAATGGTATGCCAATATGCAATGCTTGCCTCCAAATGGTACTTTGATAGTTTGTTGCCTTGTGCCGACTTATTCAAAAAATATACTCCCTTCGAAATCAATTCCCGGTTCCACAGTGTTTCATCCTGGTCATGATATAGAATGATTTCTCCATTTTCATTTTTACGGGCTTCAAACCGCGATGCATGAAAACACATCAGTGCAAGTAACGCATTTACAGGAGGGAGATTGGTCTTTTCATTTTCAATTAGCAGGTGGTTTAGGCGCATGGCTTCCAGGCAGAGGTCTTCCCGCAATATGGCATTCTGGCTTTCGGAATAATAGCCTTCGTTAAATAATAAATACAATGTAGTGAGTACTGTTTCGAGCCTTTTGGGTATCTCGCTTTCCGGCGGGAATTCAATCGCTACTTTTTCGATTCTCAGCTTTTCACGGGCCCGGAATAATCGCTTATTAATAGTTTCTTTATTTGATAGGAGGGCATTGGCTATTTCATCGATGCCAAATCCACACAAAATGCGTAATGCCAACCCGATTTGCGCCTCAGTTGATATGGCAGGGTGGCACACTGCAAACAACATTTGCAACTGGCTATCGGTAATGTTTTGCTCTGACAAATCAATTTCTATTTCCTCTGTTTTAGGAGATGATTTCTTTAATTCCCCGGCAATTTTTTTGGTAAATAATTGTTGTCGGGCTACCTGGTTTTTGGCTTTATTTTTTGCAACAGTGTAAAGCCATGCTACAGGGTTTTGAGGGATTCCATTATACGTCCATGTTTCAAGGGCAGAGAGGAAAGTCTCGCCGGCAATATCTTCCGCTACCTCGATATGCTCAATACCTAGATATTTGCAAAGGACAGCCGTTATTTTACGGAATTCCGTCCGGAATAAATGTGGTATGAGTTCCTGTTGTTCCATATTAAAAAGCCCCTGCAAAAATACAGAGGCTTTTCATTGGTGTGATGAATTATGATAATGGACTTATTTCCCTTACTTCCACATTTCCACCAAGAGGTAACGCAGGGCAACCTTTTGCCAATTCCACGGCTTCATCATACGAGGCAGCTTTGATAAGTGAATAACCACCTATGGATTCTTTGATTTCGACAAAAGGTCCGTTGGTTACTGCACCTTGTTTCACTACCCGACCCGACATATCGAGGCGGTTTCCGCGGTCGCCTAGTTTGTTTTGTGCTGCAATGCCGCCTATCCAATCCATCCAGCGCTTGGTTAAAGCTTGCATTTCTTCCGGTGTGCCTGTGGGCATTTTGCTGTTGTCCATTCTGAATACAAAGAGAAAGTCTTTCATGATTTTTGTTTGTTTGATTTGTTAATATAATGATTAATGAGTTCCATTGCGACGGGCTAATTTACGAACCTCTACAGTGTTGCCCGGACCCTGTAAAACGGGACTTCCTTTCGCAAATTCAATGGCTTCTTCTACCGAATCTGCTTTCACCATAAGGTATCCGCCTATGGTTTCTTTAATTTCACCAAAGGGGCCGTTGGTAACAACCTTATTATAGTTTACCACCTTGGCATCATCAAATAGCAGGCCATTGCTGCCTATCAGTTTGTTTTGCTTTGCTATGCCTGCCATCCAGTCCATGGTTTGTTTCATCCATTGTTGGATTTGTTCAGGCGATGCCACTTTTTGACCATCCTGGTGCCTGAAAATTAACATGTATTCTTCCATTTTGATTTGTTTTAAATGTTATTTAATTTTAATTCTTACTGCCTACGCTACATACCATATCCGAGTGGATATTTAACCCTATATTACTAATATTATATAGATGTTCGCTCGCAATCAGCCATACAATTTCGCAAATTTCCCTTTCGGAATAATAACTTGCCAATTTATCAAATACAGCAGGGCTCACCTTTTTGTCTCTCGTTAGTTCGGTAGCATAATCTAATGCGGCACGTTCTGCTTCGGTATAAATGGGATCGCTGGCATAATTTCCCAAGGCATTAAATTTCGCCTCGTTCATGTGGAAGTTCATAATGGCATAGTAACGCCCTATGTCCATGCAGAACAGGCAAACGTTGATACGAGCCACCTGCTGACGGATTAGCATTGCAGTTTCCTCGGGCAATACCAGTTTTTTGTCCAGTTTTGAAACCTTTCCGTAAAACATACCGAATGCGGCGGGCAAACGAACTGAAAATACTTTTAAAGGAGTCAGCACCTTGCCGAATTCACGATTGGTAAAGTAATATACCATTTTCATTATCAGGCTCCCGGGCTTTTCTATGGGAGGAAGTAAAGTGTCCATATAATTTAGTTTAATTGTTATTGAATTACATATCCATAACAAATGAACCTACCCTGATTGGACATGAACGTAAACTATTTTTTTAGAGATTGCCCGGTTGGAGAAATAAAATCTATTTTTTTATGTATTTATTTACTCGAACAGCTATAATTTCGATTTTGACGAATAACAGGGAATAACAGTGCGATAACAGGGAAAAATACAAGGAAATAACAGTAAATAACTCTGACTTTAAACTTTACAACATAATGAATAACAGGTATTTGTAATCTTATCCTCTTGTTAATAAGAATGAAAAACAATGAAGTAAAGCAAATAGTAGTATTTATTTTTTGCTGCGTAGTAAAAATATTTTCGAAGTAAACGAACCTGATTTGACTATTCATAGAGCAAAAATACTCCAGAGGATAGAGAAAAAGGGAATAGTCAATGACCTTCATTTAATTAGTAATTAAAAATTAATAATTAGTAATGAAACGTCCATCCAAACTCCTGTACCCGCGAAGTTGCACTTCGTGGGTAAGTACCATTTAAGCTTTCCTTAAATCTAATAAGTAAATTTAGTTTTTATCACCCATCCGCCTTGATGGACGGGTACGAGAGTGAAGTATAATCCGGAAATATATGCTTATTAAGAATATTCTATAATATTTCCGATTCTTTAACTGCGTTATCAATCATATGATCAACATTTGGGGGAAATGGAATTTGCGAGCTTGAAAGAGTATATAGCCCGTTTTCACTTTTATAACCAATTATAATTGTTCCATCATGATGCTTCATTTTTAATGTATTTCTGTATACTGGTTCATTAAAAGTGGTGAATTCTTCTTTAGTGGCGACTATTACGAAATGATAGTTGACACCATCTAATGGAATAGTAGCAAATTTGTATTTCATTCCAATACCTTTATTACAGCATATGTAAATAAGCAAACACTTGCCGTCACAAGAGCTGATATTACAAGTTTATTCACTATTTCTCCTCTGACTATTACAGAAGGGCAAATAGGATAATCACAAGCACGAAGCTCAATTGAACTTTCACCTGGTCTATAGATAATACTACTGTTGTTTTGTATGCCTTTTATCATTTTATGAATATTTAAACTCAAATATAGATAAAAATTTATTGCTTTCAAACTTTACTTATCAACTAATCTAAAGTTAGACTTACTAATTAGGCTAAAATACCGAACTTGATACCATAAATAATAACACAACTCCTATCGGGTAAAAAATATAAATATTGACCTCAACAACAGTAGTAAAACTTTACGCCTTCACCGTTGCCTTTTCTGTCTTTACAGATTTTTCTTCCTTTACTTTTTCTTTATAAGGATAGTAGTACTTCTCTAAGAAGTCCTTTTTAGAATTATTGTAAGCTGAAACACCGCCAATTTTACTCAGTATCCATACATACACCCAGGCAAGGTCGAGTTGGTATGGCAGAAAGCCCGATTGGGCGCTATTGGGGTAGAGGTGGTGGTTATTGTGCCATTCTCCGGCAACATAACCGGGCCAGCGTTGGTTTATTGACATATCATCCCAATCAAAGTCAGTGCCTTCGGTGCGTTTGTCTTTTCCTTTTCCGTGTCCTTCAAAATTAAAGGTACGAATACCAACTGCCCAAACGGCTGCTCCTGCAAAGCAGGCAAAAGCTAATCCGAGGCCACCCATAAGATAAAACACACCAAACCAGAAACTCCAATTCAATATCCAGTTGGCTATTACCCTTGCCGGATGGGCAATAGAACCCCAATAAAGGTATTGCTCATAGCTATTAGGTACAATCCCGGTATCTTTTAATAAAGCAGCTACACGGGGATAATCTTCCTTACTTAATGTTTGAGCTATACGCTGGTGGTTGGTATCGGCCAAAAAACAATATAAAAAGCCTGCATTGGCATTATAAGGGTCTCCCGGTTGATCAGATTTGCAATGATGAACATGGTGCGAAATAACATAGGTTTCTTCCGGAACAATCTTTAGTACCAGGTTGCGGGTAATAAACATCCAAAACTTGTTTTTAAAGGTAAATGCCCTGTGCGTAGAATAACGATGATACCATATAGTACCATGCGTGCCCATACAAACCATTCCATATACAAAGCCACAAATCAATAGCTTGATGGTGAAGAATTTAACGAAAAAGATGATAAAGAAAGGAGTGAGGCACAGTACCTCAAACCATCCGAAAAAGCCCAAAAAGTTTTTACGGGACTTGAAAATGTTAATTCTACGTAAACATTCCTTTAAGAGTTCGCTTGGGGTAGGCTTAATAAGTTCGCCTTTATCATTTTGCCAGCCATAGGATGGGGGCTCAATCAGAATGTCTATAAATGCCATTATGTGGTTAAAAAGTGGTTAAATATAGGCATTATTATTAACGATACCTGTAATTTAGGGTGTTTTTAACAAAATGAAAGAAAATAGTTGGATACATAAAACATTTTAAGAGTCTATGAGAAATCTGAAGCCAAAATTCGAGATAATATTATATTTTTTATTTTTGTAACATAATCTCAAATCGAAGTATAATTAATCATGAAAAAATCACTTGTGACTCTTTTTACTGTAGGTATGTTATATGGTGGTGCAAATGCACAGTACCATCTTCTGCTGAAATTTAATAATGCGAAGGGCTCAACTCCATTTGGTTCATTAACTCTTTTGGGAAACAAACTTTATGGGCTTACCAGATATGGTGGTGCTAATAATTATGGAAACATTTTTTCGATTAATACGGATGGAACCGGCGCTAATTCTTTTTACAGTTTTGATAGCGCCTGCATAGCCTCTTTCATGTCAACTAAGTTATTGTATGCAAACCATAAGTTTTATGGAATGACTGAATATAGTGGCAAATATGAATCAGGTTATATTTTTTGCATTGATTCATCGGGTGCGAATTTCAAAGACATTTTTGATTTCAATTACCGTACAACTGGCTACAATCCTTATGGCGGTTTAATTATATCAAACGGCAGATTATATGGAATGACTATGCATGATTACTACTATGGCGATGGTGCAGTATTTGGCATTGATACAGACGGAACACATTATAAGGATTTACATTTATTCAGTGGTTCTGACGGCTCCTCGCCATACGGTTCACTAATTCTTATCAATAACGATCAATTGTATGGGATGACATCTTTTGATGGGATTCATGGAAATGGTAATATATTTTCAATAGATACTTCGGGAGGTGATTTTCAGGATCGTTGGGATTTTGACGGCACCAGTGGTTCATATCCCTGGGGAAATTTAATACTATTGGGGCACCGGCTATATGGAATGACTTCAGCCGGCGGAATAAATAATCGTGGTGTTATTTTTTCACTGGACACGAATGCTTATAACAATAGCTATCTAAAATTATGGGATTTTTATCCTCATGGTGATACGAATGGCTCACAACCTGAGGGCGATTTAACATACCATGGCAATGTGTTTTATGGAATGACTCCATTTGGCGGAAATGGCTGTGGGAATATTTTCCATATTGATACTGATGGAACCCGATACAGGGATATTTGGGATTTTAGTGATGGTTGTCGCCCATACGGAAGTATAACTTTTTCCGGAAATACTATATATGGAACGACTATGTTAGGCGGCACTAACGATATGGGGATTGTTTTTTCTGACTCGCTCATAATACAAGTAAGTATAACTGATACGGGTACTACCTGCAACGGAGGCAGCAATGGGCATGCAACCGCTTATGTAAGTGGTGGTACGCCTCCATTTACTTATAAATGGACAGGAGGTTCTACCACTAACAAAGCAACCGGATTAAGTGCCGGAAGTTATAGCGTTAAAGTGATTGACAACACTGGGTTGGTGGCTGCAGATACTATTACCATAACACAACCTGTGACAGGCCCATCCATTACCATAGCATTTAATACTAATGAATTTTGTAATGGTGCTCAGACGGCCAGCGCGTTGGTTAATTCTGCCACAGGGGGGGAACCACCTTACACTTATAACTGGTCTCCCAATGGAGGAACCAACCTGGTCGCAAATAACCTGGCTGCAGGAACCTACACCATAACTGCAACGGATAACCATGGTTGCACAGACACTGCAAGTGTATCTATAACACAGCCTGCAACAGCCGTATCTATAACTATGGACTCCAATACTAACGAAGCTTGTTATGGCGACCAAACAGCCAGCGCTGAAGCAAATGCTGCTATAGGCGGAACAGCACCTTATAGGTATTACTGGTCTCCAGGTGGAGACACAAATCTTATAGAATCGGGTTTAAGTGCCGGAATATATACTATAACTGCAACGGATAATAACGGCTGTATAGCAACAACAAGTGTATCCATAACACAGCCTGCTGCGGCCTTATCTATAAATATAGCTTCAAGCATTAACGAGGCCTGCCATGGTGATCAAACAGCCCACGCTACAGCAAATGTTCCCACTGGTGGAACATCTCCATATACGTATAATTGGTCTCCGGTTGGCGGAAACAGCCTGTCTGCCTCGAACCTTGCGACCGGAACATATACTATAACAACCACAGATAATCATGGATGTACGGCATCAGCCAGTATATCTATTACGCAACCTGCAACGGCGTTAGGCGGTATAACTTATTCTGCTCCGGATACTGGGAATAGCAGTGGTTCAGCTGCTATTAACCCCGTGGGTGGAACATTACCATATGACTATAGTTGGTCTCCGGGCAGTGAAACTACTGATAGTATTACCCATCTTGGCCCGGGCTCATATACCGTTACCGTCACTGATAAAAACGGATGTACCTACAGCACTATTGTGGTAGTAGATAATACTACGGGCATAACTGATATTAACTCCATACAGAATGAACAAATAATTGTGTACCCCAATCCAAGCGCAGGTGTGTTCACCTTTCAAATGAGTAACTACGGACAGTCGGCTAATAATAAGTATATTAAAGTTTATAATATGTTGGGGCAACAGGCATTTTCACAACTTAACATTCAAAGCTCAACATTCAACATTAATTTGGGTAGTCAACCAGATGGTTTATATATGTATCGCATCATCTCCGAAACAGGCGACTTGCAAGGGCAAGGCAAGCTATTGATTATGAAGTAGAAAAGATATTTTTTATAAGACAAGAGAAATATTTTTTTGAAATTGAATGGATAGATTATCAAATTTTTGTAAAATAGATACGTGAAAAAGAAAAATTACTACCTTTGCAGCCCATTTTAAAAAAACATGAGTATAACCAAGTCTTACGAGACTGTATTTATTTTAACTCCGGTTCTATCAGAAGAACAGGCCAGGGAAGCTGTTGACAGCTACCGCAAATTAATAAAAGAACACGAGGGAAAGATTGTAAATGAGGAACATTGGGGCTTACGTAAGTTAGCTTACCCCATCCAAAAAAAGAGCACTGGTTTTTACCATGTTCTGCAATTCACTGCCCCAACTTCCCTTATTACTGAATTAGAAATTACCTATCAACGTGACGAACGCATTTTGCGTTATCTTACTGTTTCGTTAGATAAACATGCACTTGCATACCTGGTAAAGCGTAAGGAAAGATTTGGTAAAAAGGAACCTAAAAAAGAAACAACCGCAATTTAATCATACATGGCTGCACCAGAATCAAACGAAGTACGTTATCTTACTCCTCCACCTATTGAGGTTAAAAAGAACAAATATTGCCGTTTTAAAAAATATGGCATTAAATATATCGATTATAAAAATCCCGATTTTTTGAAGAATTTTGTGAATGACCAGGGCAAACTATTACCAGTTCGCATTACCGGAACCTCATCAAAATATCAAAGAAAGGTAGCACAAGCCGTAAAAAGAGCACGTCATTTGGCCTTATTGCCTTTTGTTGGTGATTTATTAAAATAATTAAAGCATATTATTGTCATGGAAGTTATTCTGCAAAAAGAGGTTGAAAACCTCGGCAACCAATACGAACTGGTAAAAGTACGTCCCGGCTACGCACGCAATTTTCTTATCCCCCGCGGATTAGCTGTAGTAGCTACCCCATCAAACCGTAAGGTGATGGACGAAATTACTAAGCAAAGAGCCCATAAAGAAGAAAAGCTGAAAAAAGATGCTGAAGCTCTTTCTGTAAAACTGAAAGACTTAACCCTTAAGATAGCAGCTAAAGCTGGAGAAAATGGAAGGATCTTCGGTTCGGTTAACGCTATTCAATTGGCAGAGGCTATTCAAACCTTAGGCTTTAAAGTTGACAGGAAAAATATCGACCTCAAGTCAGATACTGTAAAGTCTACCGGTAAATACACTGCTCATGTCCGTCTTTATAAGGATATTTCTACTGAAATATCATTTGAAGTGGTTGCAGAGTAATATCTGATATATACAATTAAATTTAAAAGGCCAACCCAACAGTTGGCCTTTTGAATTTATACTGTAATCGTTTTATTTCGCTAATAAAAGCTTTCCTTGTCCCACTAACGCTCCTGTTTCGGTGATTACTTTATACAGGTAAATGCCATTAGGTTGGTTAGAAATATTTATGGTATTGTTACCCTGTCCCGATAAATATCGGGATTGATTCAGGGCCTCTTCGTAAACTTGCTCCCCTAATAGGTTATACAACTCCACCTTGCATTGAGATTGCTTCGTTTCACTCGCAATGACGAGATTAAACGCGCCACTGCTCGGGTTAGGATAAACATTAATAGATGCTGCCGATGTTTCCATATTATCGACTCCCGCAGTTGAGGTACCTGTTACGGTAACATTGTCAATAAAAATTCCATTGTCCTGGTTATAGTAACCACGGAAATTAATAAAAACGCTGTCTGAACCACCGGGGATGCTAAGGGTTGTCGAATCCCATTGCGGGTTTGTGTTGGAGTTTACGGTTTTATATCCCGTGATAGGAAGCGCATGCAAGGCGCCATGTTTTCCGATATAGTAGAAAACCCCGAGGCTGTCATCGTACGGAGAAAAATAATGGGTAGCGATGTAATAGAACTTAAGTTTCACGTTGGTATAGCTTTTTAAATTGAGAAAAGGTGTAACCAAATCCGTTACACATGAAACAAACCCCTGATCCCAAAGGGCTGCCATATAACTGCCCTGGTAGGGAGAAATATTGCTGTTGGGAATGCTGTTTGCGGCAGCCTCTTCCCATAGATTTGTTCCATTGGCATTGAATATGCCCATGCCGCTCCATCCCTTGGGAGGAGTGCCATTTTCTTCAAATCCTTCATTTAATAAAATTGTTTGTGCATTTGAAAATGCAATTCCGGCAAATAAAATTGCCGATGTAAATAATAGTTTTTTCATGTTTTTAAATTGAGTTAAATAATTTGACTTTCTACCTGTTAATAACGAAACCCGCCTGAACTGTGTTGGGATTTTAAGAAGTAGGTGAATCACCTTATTTTTAATTCAATTTAATACATATAAATAATTGATTATAAATATATTAGTTTGTATTTTCTGGCACAATAGTTGTAAGCTAAAATACTTATAATATACCTAAAAAATAGTTAATAAATACTTAAAACGACCTAATTGGTAGTCTTTAAGTGTGATAAGTCCGGTTGCCCGGCATTTACCCATGCGGTATACCAAAAACTGGCCACATCAATGGCAGATGAGCGAAGTTGCTTTTCTACCATTCCATTTAGGGATTTGTTGTAAGCAGCGATGTAAGCTGGAGTGTAGCGTATTTTATGCACATCACCATTAGAATGTAGATATTTCTGGTCATTAGTAAAGTGTGTTGCTACTTCCTTTTCGGTTGCTAATACAGTTGCTGCCAACGGGTAGGTTTGTTTTAAAATGTTCCAAATACTTACAGCGGGGTCTTTCAGGTATATGGCGCCTCTATTAATATGTTGGTAGCTATCTCCAAAAGCCTCGGGAATGGCCGATTCCCATAGCGCATGAATTCCCAATTGGTTTGTCTTTTGCCCATTATAGTTAGATACAGTATGTAGTGGCACATGCGCATCTGCCACATAATGGCCAATTGTAGCCGATGCCCGGAGTATAGCATTCAAATCTTTTTTCTTGAAAGCATCTGTAAGTTTATTTTCCCAATACATTATTTCCCAGGGAAGCGTGCCATATTTATTTAAGGTGTCTTCTGTATATTTCTTTGCAGCATCTTTCCAATACTTAGGCAGCACAGCAAAGGGATTTGCTCCATAGTGGTCGAGGTTTATATAGTGATGCGGCCCTTCAGCAGAATCTACAAAGCGTTTCTTATCGGGGTCTACCGCATGTTTGGTTATGTAATCTATATTCTTTTTGTAGAAGGCAGACAGGGGAGAAGGGACTCCATAAACAGCCATGCGGTTGATTTTCTTATGAGCATAAAATCCCCAGGAAAAGGCATTAGGGGAAATAAAAATGAAAGTGAAAAGAAAAGTTAATGAATAAACCCTTCTCATTTAGATTTATACGGAATAAGGTAATTACCTTCTAATATGGGAACTACCGGGGCTAGATCTAACGATAAGCAATACTTCACATCTTCCGCCAAGTTTAATTTTTCGAGACGTTTGAAGTGAGAGGAGTTCTCCATAAATCCCGGTAAGTCTTTTTGAGCAAGCTCGTACAGCGTTTTTGAAGCCAATGTTGAATCGTAATTAGTTTCAAAAAGATTCGTTTTATCAAGTGTGTGGGCAATAGCTCCGGCGCAAAGGGTGTCTTCCAGGTTGAAGAAATCTTTCCAGCCTGCACAAAGTAAAATGATGTTTTTATTTTGATGCGATAACCATTCGCACAGAACAGTAAGATTTACGAAAGAACCAATTACAATACGATATGCTTCGCGTGCTGCACGGATGGCTTGGGTACCGTTGGTAGTAGTGAATACAATTATTTTACCTTTCAGTTTGGGGTTATTGTATTCCGACGGGGAATTACCCAAATCAAAGCCTTCTACTTTTTGCGCCTGTCTTTCGGCTGCACATAAAAATCCTTTAGATTGATAATTCCGGGCTTCATGAACTGATGCCACAGGCAGAATGCGCTCTACTCCATAATATAAAGCTGCACAGATGGAGGACGTGGCCCGTAATACATCAATTACCACTACAATACTTTCCTGGTGTGGATAAAGAGGAAAGGAGTGTGGCGAAAAACACACCTCTATTGTTTTCTTTCCATCTTTATGCTCCATTTATTTAGCGGCTTGGTAGAATGGAGTTTTGACAACTTCCGCTTTAATAAGTTTATCGCGGATTTTAATAAATATTTCAGCTCCCGGTTTGGTGGAATCTATTTTCACGTATCCCATACCAATAGCTTGTTGCAATGACGGGGATTGTGTGCCTGAAGTTACAACGCCTATTGTAGTTCCAACTGCATCAGTTATTTCGTAGCCATGACGGGGAATGCCTTTATCAATCATTTTAAAACCTACGAGCTTGCGCGATACTCCTTCCAGTTTTTGTTTTTGCAAAGCATCGGAATTAGTAAACTTCTTGGTGAATTTGGTAATCCAGCCCAAGCCTGCTTCAATGGGCGAAGTAGAGTCATCAATATCATTTCCATATAAACAGAAAGCCATTTCTAACCGAAGTGTATCGCGTGCTCCAAGTCCGGCGGGTTTTAACCCTTCGGCTTTACCGGCTTCCAATATGGCATCCCAAAATGCTGCCGCATTCTCATTTTTGCAATAAATTTCAAATCCGCCTGCACCGGTGTAGCCTGTGTTGGAAATAATAACATCATCCACCCCGCAGAATTTACCAATTACGAAGGTATAATAAGGAATCTGTGCTAAATCTACCGGAGTAAGCTTGCTCAATATAGCTGTGGCTTTCGGGCCTTGTATTGCGAGCAAAGAATAGTCGTCGGACACGTTTTTCATTTGTGCTCCTGTATCATTGTGCGATGCAATCCAGTTCCAGTCTTTATCCATGTTCGATGCATTCACCACCAGCATATAGTTTTCGTCGGCTATTTTATATACCAGCAAATCATCTACAATTCCGCCTTTATCATTGGGCAGGCAAGAGTATTGAATTTTGCCGGGAGCAAGCGTAGAGGCATCGTTGCTGGTTACCTTCTGAATAAGGTCTAAAGCGCCTTTTCCGGTAATGAAAAATTCTCCCATGTGAGATACATCAAACATACCTGCAATGGTGCGTACGGTAATATGTTCATCATTTAATCCGGTGTAAGATACAGGCATATTATAGCCTGCAAATTCTACCATTTTAGCTCCTAATGCAATGTGTGTTTCTGTAAGTGCTGTTTGTTTCATTTAATATCGAATATGTTATTAACTCCAAATATTTTGCGTGGTGTGATAAATCCTTCGGCATATCGTGTTCCCATAGCATGCCCCCAAGTGCCGCACTTTTCCATAATATAATCGAGAAAAGCAGGTTGGGAAAGTAATGTTTGTGGCTCCTTCGAGTTTTCAGAATAAAATTGAGAGCCGAAAGCTTTAATAGCTTTCATTTTTGCTTCCATCTCATCGCTAATATCTACCACAAATGAAGGTTCGTAATTGTAATCTTGCATAAAGTAGAATAAGCGTGATGGACGATGCGGTTCCTGTTTTTTACCATCCAATTCTGTTTCTATTTTTTGCAGACCGGAATAAAACCATGCTTCCGTTACCATCGCCGATGCTCTCCCGTGGTCGGGGTGGCGGTCAAGAGGTGGATTGGTTATGATAACATCAGGCTTGTATTGCCTTATCTTCTGAATTATTTTATGCCTGTTTTCGTGGTTGTGTTCAAAATAACCATCCATAAGACCCAGGTTTTCCCTTACCGATGCCCCAATTATAGTAGCTGCATCAGCCGCTTCCTTTAAACGTAGTTCTGCACTGCCCCTGGTGCCTAATTGGCCTTCTGTAAGGTCGAGCATGCCAACTTTTTTACCTGCTTTAACGGCCTTTATAATAGTACCTACGCACGATAATTCAACATCATCGGGGTGGGCGGCTATGGTAAGAATATCGAGTTTCATAGAGAACAGTAATCAGTGGTCAGTAATCAGTTAATAGCAGGCGCAAAAATAGGAAAATAAATGGCCCTCCTCAAACTAATCGCCACAATACCACTTCAGAATCTCAATGAAAGCAAGAAAGAATGTTCCAATGGCAAGTGCAATAGTTCCTACAGAAAGAATTGTATCATTGCGTGAAGCAACTTTAGCATAACGTTCTGTTTTGATACGGGTATTTATGTCATCAATAAATTTTTGTGTATATCCTCCATCTTCAATGAATAACATACCATCATAGGATATACTATATAGTTCATAGCTTGGTTTGATAACTTGAACTCCACCTTGTTCGGCATAGCTTAACGTTAAGTACCCATCTTTTATCAGCTTGTCAATTATAGCGGCGAGGCTTTTATATTTAGAATCGTCGTCTGCTTTTATTCCCAAAGCATCTCTTACATTCACAAAAGTTTCAGAAGGTTTTTTATCATGATTAAGATAAGTAAGAACAGTGTCTATCCTATTTAACTTATCTCTTAAATTGGGTTCCAAGTTTGTCATAAGACTATATGATTAATTCAGGCTTTCGAACAAAAATAAATATATTAAGGGTTTGAGGTGATAGAAACCACACAAAAGGAACCTACAATAACCTACAATAGATAAGAGCTATCTTAATCCTGTTTTGGAATAAAAGCTTCACTATCTACAAATCTTCCTCTCATATCTTCTGTAGGAATCATGCACTGGTCTCTTTTACCAAATAGTTTATATCGGTTTCTTGCAATTACACGGTAAATCGGATTTCGTATAAAGCGGGGAATAATTAATAGCACAACAGTGCATTTCCATAACCCATTTAAACTACTTGCTATTTTAATAACAGCATCTGATTCAGTAAGTATTCTTTGTCCATCATATAATACAATGGTTTGGAGTAGGGTAGTAGGCAGGTGAAAATAATTGGAAAGCCCGATGCCGTAAGTAGATTGAAGCGAGGCAAACTGAAATATTTTTCCCTTGTCTCTTTTCAATACAAACTGCACAAAACTGTTACATAAATTACATACCCCGTCAAATAAGATAATCATACTTATTGCTATCTTCTTTACAAAAATAACAATAAGATATGATTATCGTGGGGGGAAGGCGCGGGGGGTAGTATTATATTTATTAAAAAGAAAACGAATTTTCATTGATAAATCGTTCCTGTAGAATATCGGAAGGGTAGCTGTATCTTTTTCTACCAGAAATGCGATACCTGTGTACAGCTATGGTCTTATAAAACTTGTTGCGCATAGAATCAGGGAAAACAATGAGTATTACAAAGTAGCTCCAAATACCTCCCAAGGCATCTAATATCTTAATAACAGCGTCTGATTGACTAAATACTTTTTTATCTTCATACAATAAAATAGTTCCCGGCTTATCATCAGAAAGACGGAATATGCTTGCAAGTTCTGTTCCATAATGTGATTCAAGAGAAGCAAACTGGAAGACTTTTCGTTTATCTCTTTTTAATACAAAATTTACAAATCTGTTACAGAGGCCGCAACTATCATCATACAATATTACCATAGCGTATCAGGTTGGAAGATTATTATGACGCAATACTACTACGGAACAGAAAAAAATGGCTGTTTTAAGTCATCTTTCAAAAATATTTTCTCTAAAACTCAACATGCACCCTTACAGAGTATATGTTAACGGGGCCCCGTTGTGCATTATATCCCGGATTGTCAACATACTGAAAATCGGGAGCTATAGACAGATGCTCAAGGAATTTAAATTGATAATATGCTTCCAATACTTTTTCAGGTTTATACTCAGGCAATATTCCATCGCCAATAATAAATTGATAGCCGCCTATATTTTCAAAAGCTTGATGTTCTTTCGATAATCCGTCGACTATATAAGCAATCCCAAAATGATCGCCTTTACGATGCCACCAAGCTCCATCAAAACTTAAGCCGGGGGTAAATGTGCGGTCAACCTCGGTAAACGCCCAATCGCCTGTAAGGCCATTGTTCCAACCTGCACGCATAAAAAAGCCTATGTATTGGCTAAGGGGGTAAGAGAAGTTAAGGCCTGCACCATATTTTTTATCACCATTATAGGCCGTAGCGTTATCTATATCCAATGCAGCCGGATTGCCTGTTGCCTCGTATGCTGCAATAGCATCTGAATAATAGGGTGCCCTGTTTTGGTTCATAAACAGCATAAGGCTTATCGTTCCCGTTTGTCCGGCCGCTTTAAAAGTGTAGCCTCCTTCCAGTGTAAGGCCAAAGGTTTTAGTAAAATTAGGATCCATAATTGGGCCATTGGCTGCATACGGTTCTAAGGCGTCAGAAAAATTAATATACCATTTGGGTTCTATTAACTGCAGCACGATACCATACGTATATCCCCTTGTGTTGGCCGGGTAGTCCCAGGCCCCGTTGTCCATCAACACCCAATTCATAAACTGGCTGCGGGGATCGTGGGAATAGGTATTGTTATCATAAAAATCAGCTAACGAAAATTTTCCGGCATTGATGGTGAATCTTTTAGTAGGTAAATATTGCTGAACCTGGTTCACATCATCCGCCATTAAGGTATCATGGCTGCCATGCAAAGCAAAAGATTGTTGAAAATAGCCCCGTGCAATATACGCTTGTGGAATTGGATTGCCTACACGGTAAATCTCTCCATTAGGAAAAGCGGCCACCCCGGTTGTTCCGCTAAACCCTTGCCCTCCTGATAGTTCAGGGTTGCAATAAATAGCTCCGTATTTCCATAAGCGGTAACCAAAAAACAGAGTTGTGGTAACTGACATATCTTGCTCTGTAGTATCGCGTAAGCTATTCTGGCCTGCATAAGGAGCATCAAACTTACTATGATACTGGTCTATAACCGTTGCCTGGTAATGAAACGACCAACGGCTCCCTGCATCTTTTTTCACAGAATCATTAGGAGTAAATAAAAATGGTAGAACTATTACGGCAAGATTGAGCATGAGGTAATTTACACTTTACTAGGTTTAATTTTTAATGGGGCAAAAATAAAATAATTAGGTTGCCTGTATATTAAATACCCTCATTAGTGGAAAAAGGTATCATAAAGCAAGTATAAATTTAGCAGTAAAATGACTGCTGAAACTGTCCAGGCAGTTATTTTGAGGAATTTATTATTTACAAAGGAGCCCATTTTTTGTTTATCGTTGGTAAATATCACCAAGGGAATTACTGCGAAGCTTAACTGCATAGATAAAATAACCTGGCTTAATACTAATAAATTGACCGTACCCTTTTCTCCATACAGAAGGGTAACGATAAATGCCGGTAAAATAGCAATCGAGCGGGTGATAAGTCGGCGTACCCAAGGCTTTAGGCGGATATGAAGAAACCCCTCCATTACAATTTGCCCAGCCAACGTACCTGTTAATGTAGAGTTTTGTCCTGATGCCAGCAGGGCTATGGCAAATACGGTGCTCGCAAGTGTTGTACCCAAAAGAGGCGCCAATAGTTTATGGGCATCGGTAATATCTGCCACATCTTTGTGCCCGGAGGTGTGAAATGCTGCTCCCGCAACAATCAGTATAGCCGCATTGATAAAAAAGGCTGCCATCAGGGAGACCGTGCTGTCGATCCCTGCAAATTTTATGGCTGTTTTCTTTCCCACATCTGTTCGTGGATAATCGCGGGTTTGCACAATGCTTGAGTGCAGATATAAATTATGCGGCATAACAGTTGCCCCCAGGATACCTATAGATATATAAAGCATAGAAGGATTCATTACAACTTCGGCATGAGGTAATAATCCGCTCAACAGCGGGAATACTTGCGGGTGCGAAGCAATAATCTCAAAAACAAAGGCTGCTATAATGGTAAATATGAGAACAGCCACAATGGATTCAATAAAGCGAAAACCTTTATATTGAAAGAATAGGATTATCAATACATCCAATGCTGTAAGCGCCACACCCAAGGTAAGTGGCAAGCCAAATAATAGGTTAAGCGCAATAGCCGAGCCAATTACTTCGGCGAGGTCGCAGGCAGCAATGGCAATTTCGCATAGTATCCAAAGGCTATAACTTACTGCAGGGCTAAAATGGTCGCGGCATGCCTGCGCCAGGTCACGTTCTGTTGCAATGCCCAATTTAAGGGCAAGATATTGCAGGAGAATGGCAAACAGGTTTGATATGAATATAACAGATAGTAATGTATACCCAAAGCTTGCCCCGCCAGATATGTCTGTCGCCCAGTTGCCCGGATCCATGTAACCTACTGCAACCATTAACCCAGGCCCTGAGAATGCAAAAAGCTTTTTCCAAAACCCGGCATGCATAGGCACTTTTATAGTAGAGAAAACCTCTGGTAAAGATTTTCTCTTACTGTTTCTGCGCCAGCCTGTGTGGGCAATTATATTTTTTGTTCGAGTATCCATTTTTCAAATGACGGCACAAACATACGAATAATATTTTATATATCTAATAAAATAAATTAGGCAAGTCTAATTTATTTGTATAGATTATTATTTTTAGTATATTTGTATTCCTCAATTATTTATCTATGGTTTCCCTATCAGAAGAGAATTATTTAAAAGCTATTTATCATCTTGCACAGGATGGAGAGAAGGTTTCTCCTACAGCTATTGCGAAAGTGTTGGATAATAATCCTGCATCGGTTATAGATATGCTCAAGAAACTTACGGAAAAAAAGCTAATCAATTACGATAAAATAAAAGGCGCGAAACTAACCACAAGTGGTGTAAAAGCCGCTATGGACATAGTACGCAGGCATAGGCTTTGGGAAGTATTTCTATTGGAAAAGCTGGACTATAAATGGGGTGAAGTACACAACTTAGCCGAACAATTGGAGCATGTTGGCGATAGCGAATTGGCCGACCGGCTGGATAAATTTTTAGGCCGTCCCGATTACGACCCGCATGGAGACCCTATTCCTAAAGCTGACGGTAAGATTGCAGAAATATCTAAAACCAAACTGGTAGAGGCTGAACCTGGCACGAAATATAAGGTAGTTGCTGTAAAAGATGATTCGGCTGAATTTCTTAGCTATCTTCAAAAGTTAGGGATTGGCATAGGTACAAAACTTAAGGTAATTGAAAAAATACCATTCGATGGTTCTTTAGTAGTTCAAATAGAAAAGCAAAAAAACACTACTATCTCCAATAAATTTGCGGAAAATGTGTTAGTTGGATAAAGCCTGCTAATCAATGATTCCCATTGTTAAATGTTGGTGTGAGTACCCAACCTTTTCGCAACCTCTTACGTTATTGTGAATAACTAAAATAGAAATAATCACATTAAAAATCAACAAAAATGAAAATTAAGTGCGCTTTATTATTTCTTTTTGTTTTTTCGAAAGTTACCTATTCTCAAATTGTTTTTGAAAGACAGTACTCTTCAACCAGCCTCAATAGTGGATTTGGTTATGGTAGCCAATTATTATTGCTTCCCGACTCAGGATACATGTTTGTGAATACTGAATATACCAGTAACCACGATAGTTTATTAATTGGCAGATTAGACAAGGTGGGAAATGTGAAATGGGTAAAGCAAGTGGGAGATAATTCAGAGATTTATAACATAAGCGCCGCACTTTCCACTCAGGGTTTGCTTTATGTGACATATTCAACGGAACCACCTAATACTTCATATTATTGTTCCGTTGTCATTGAAATGGATCTGACAGGAAATATTATATGGAGTAAAGCCTATGGAGAAAAGGGGATTTCCGCATATAGTAAATATATTTTTGTGCGTTCATCTTCGTTATATATAATAGGTGAAAATACTGATTCAGGATATTCTGAATATGGAGGGGCATATAATTTATATTTTCTAAAATTAGATACAGCCGGGAATTTTAAATTTGGGAAAGCCCTTAATGCCGGGGGAATGGATTATTCAAGAGCTGCACTGCAACTAAAAAATAGTGACATATTGATTAGTGGATTAACTACTGACTCCCTTTTTGATAAGTATGAGTCATTATTCCGGGTTGATACAAGCGGAAATATTATTTGGGAAAAAAGGTATCACGTTACCGGATATAAGGAATTCAACGGGCAGGCATTAAATGAATGTTCGGATGGAAGTCTTATTATAACTGGGCATGTTGATTCTATTCCGTTAATGGGATTTGGTAAGTGGGATATTTCTTTGATGAAATTATCTTCTTCGGGAAATTTTTATTGGGCAAAGTTCTATGGTGGTACTAGTTTTGATGAAGCATGGACTGTAATGCTTACCAATGATAAAGGCTATATGCTTGCGGCAGAGCCTGAGAGTTATGGAGGTGTAAGCCGTATTGGGTTACTAAAAACTGATAGTCTGGGGAATTTTAGCTGGATGCGTTTATATGGTGAGAGTTCCGGAGGATTCCCTAATAACACAGTAAAAAATTACGATCAGGGATACACCATTTTTGCGACCAATGGAAGTTATAATGTGGATGCTCCAATGCTTCTCATACGTACCGATTCATCGGGAAACTCTACATGCACCAATACTAATAAAGAACTACCCCAAAGATCTTTTGTGCCCATAGAAGATTCCGTTTTATATACCAGTAATTTGTCAGGCTCAATTTCCTTTACCCCCAATAGTATTAATTACCCTCTTACACCCATTGATTTATGCAGTAGTACTTCAGGTATAGCAAATGTAGCAACCGATAATGAGTTGCAGGTATATCCAGATCCTTTCGATAAATGGTTTACCACTGAGATTAAACAACAAAAGATGGGAATAGCTTCATTTGAGTTATATGATATAAATGGGAATATTATTTATAGTGAGAATAAGAATATTACTACGGATGATTTCTCGACTCAAATAAGGATTGAGAATATTTCAAAGGGTATTTATTTCCTTGATGTAAGGATAGGAAATGAAAGAATAACTACCAAATTGATAAAACAATAAATAGTACAATTTCTATTTTGTGAATGATTTTACTTTTTCCAGTAAATCTTTTGCCTGTGCATCATCGGGGTACTTTTCAATTACCTGTTCGAGGTATTTTTCTGATTCCGGAAATTGCTTTTCATAAATATACCATCCGGCGGTGTTCATGAGTGCCTGGTGGTCGTCTGGGTCATAAGCCAGCGCTTTATCATAGCATTGTTTGGCTAGTTCTGCATTTCCCTTTGTCAATTCCAGGAATCCTTTATTAGTAAGAGCAGAAACTAATCCGGGGTTTTGTGAAAGAATAAAATCGTAAACTTTTTCGGCTTCATCGCTTTTATGCAGCGTGGCTAATGTAACGCCCAATTTATTTTGAAACTCCAATTCATAAGGAGCTAATTGTGTAGCCCGATTATAAAAGGAATAGGCATTATTTAAGTCATTCATCTGGTAATACGCCTCTCCAATTCTGTAGGCTGTCCAGGCATCTGCACTACTATAATCTTTGTGTGTCAGGATACTGTCGAGTAAATATTTTTGGGTACTAATTCCTACATAATAAAGCAATTTTTGATAATCCTTTTTATAGAAGCTAATGTCAATCAGCGATAAAATATTCTGCTTTATTTCGGCCGGGGTGTTATCGGGAAAATAATGTTTTGCAGAATCGAGTAACAAAGGGCGGTCTGATTGGAAACTGGCAAACTGTTGTATAAATGCCCTGCCAATTGTGTAAGCAGATGGATGCGGATTATTTACATCGTAAAGCGTAATGAACTGCTTCACTTTTTCTTTTTCCGATTCTTGGATAGGGACACGTATATAATGGTCTGTAGTAATTACATGGGGAATATCGATGGTATTTCCTTTAGGCATGTGGCAACTAACGCAGTTATCATTTACTTTTTTACGCACGGTCATTTTTTCCCCACAAACCGGGTTTGCAACAGTTGCTCCGCTATGGCAATTCTGACAAATGGTGTTAAAGGAATTATCATTTACTGAACGTACATCTACATGGGGGTTGTGGCAGGTTACACAGGTTAACCCTGCTTTATATGGCTTCAAGGAGGTTGAATTTTCTCCTTTATCAAGGCTCCGCAGGTAACATTGACTCATTTTCAAACGGGCAATATGCGAAGCCATAATATACTCGTCATCCATGCCTTCATATTTAGGCATAAACACATCTTCCACATCCGATAGCTTCATTCCCGGCCGGAAATCATAAAATGATTTTCCTGGCTTCAGAACTGCATTACCCTGTAAGTGGCATCGCTGGCAAACATCAATTTGCAGGTCAAGCGGAAGCTTGGTCGGATTTACAATAGTGTAATCAATAGCCTTTGTAGTATCCACTTTATGTCCCAATTGTACTGCACGCAGATGCACTTCGCCCGGGCCATGGCAACGTTCGCATTCAATTCCATTCGGCAAGCCTGAATATTTATTGTTGGAACCCTCAACAAATTCTGGGTAGGAATTATGGCAAGTCATGCATTCGAGGCCAACTTCCCGGGAAAAGCGTGAATTGAATCCATCGGAAAACCCCGGTGCTAAATCCCATTTTCCTTCTTGCGTATAAAACGTAATGGGTATTTGGTAGAGATAACCATTCACCTCGTACATGTGCGAATTAGTGTGCTGCCCTGAGCCTATTATATAATTGATCTGCTGCTCGTGCTTATAAATAGTATCCTTGCCTTGCAGGCGAAATTCAAGTACGTAGAGGCTGTCTTTTTTCCAGAATGGATGATAATAGAAGTCTTTATACTTATCATATACCACCACATGAGGGCCAAACTTAGCCGCGCTCTTCTTTTTACTTGCTATGTCGAATGATTCGCCCATGCCCGTATGAACGAAAGAATTGTAAATATCCTGGTGGCAGAGCATACAGGTATGTGCTCCGATGTACTTTACTGTATCGTTGGTATTTAAATAATGATGTGCGGTATCAAGAACAGATAAGAGAGAGGGCTTTTGATTAGTTGCCGGGCTATGGCAGCGGATAGTTGAAAAAATGACTAGCCCAGAAAGAGTAATTACAAATAGAATCCGTATCCTGGCTGCCTTATTTTTCACCTGTTTTATTTGGGTCGTCTTTTTTCTTCCTGTTTTCTTTTATAATCAGTCGTATCAAGCCGAAGAAGCCAATGACCAATAACAGTACAATAGGTGCAAACAGGAACATGAACATATAGGGCAAAGGGAAAAAAAGCAGCATTTTATTTATGAATTAATGGATGGTATTTGCAGGGTGATTTCATGAATTTTATTCCTTATTTGCTCCATGGTATACTTGGGCAAAGTTATAAGGTTTGAATTACTATCGTCACAGAAAAGAGAAACACATTCTTTTAGTAATCCTTCTTGCTCAGCAAGTGCAAGCAGTTCGAAGACATAGTTTATATGCAAAAACTGCGGAAAATAACAGTTAGCAAAGAATTGTTTAATAGGGGAGAGGCAGGTAGTTTCAGTATTCTTTAAAGGTTGTAACTCTTTGTAAGTACTCTGTAATTGGGTGTTAATAGAGATTGCTTTGTCCCGATAGCTATCGGGACTCGCAATGACGTTATTATTTTCAATACGGACAAATAGCGTAGGAACATGTTTGCGTTCAATAGCAGGAATAAACCGCTCAACTGGACTTCCATTATCAACTTTCCGGGTCGAAAGCGAGTAATAGTTTCCATCTGAAATAAGGGCAATGTGCGGAGGTGTTTCATGAACAGCTACCAATACCAACCACAGCCCGGAATAAAGCTTCTCAATGTTTTGTAAAGAAGTTGCTCTTAGCGAAAAGCTATGGTCATCTTGTTCAAATATCATACTTCAACTTTACCTTTAAATACAAAGGTCGCCGGGCCTTCCAGCCAAATATTAGTAAATCCCTGGTTTTGCTTGGTAAACCAAACCCGTAGCATTCCACCCATGGTTTGTATATCACAATGGTTTTTTGCTGTCGCTTGTCCTTTGCTGGCAAGCACAAGGGCCGCAGCTACCGTGCCAGTACCGCAGGAAAGCGTTTCGTCTTCCACACCCCGTTCGTAGGTTCTCAATATAGGTGCTTTACCCGGCGATAGCTGCACAAAATTTACGTTGATGCCTTCTTTTTTAAATGGCTCCTTGTTTCGTATAGTTCTACCATCAATATTTACAGGTATTTTCATTACATCTTTCACCATTGTAACATAGTGAGGCGAGCCTGTATTTAAGGTGTAAAATGATGTATGATCAACAATGCTTTTAACATCATTCATTTTAAGTTTTACTGTATTTTTCTTTGCAAAAACGGCTTCATGCTCCCCATCAATAGCAGTAAACCTGGCTGATTTACCTTTCATTATTTCAAGGTATTTTGCCAGGTGGGTTATGCAACGTCCGCCATTGCCACACATAGAACTTTCGTTTCCGTCGGCATTAAAATAAACCATTTCAAAGTCGTACTTGTTTTTACCTTTTTGGAGTAACATAAGTCCGTCTGCGCCTATGCCAAAATGGCGGTCGCAAAGTTTTTTCCATAGTTCGGCATTTTTAGCTTTTACTTTCTTATCGCGGTTATCAATAATTATGAAGTCGTTTCCTGTGCCTTCATATTTATAAAAGTCAATTTTCATATACTCAGTTTTTTTAGAATTGTTTTATCTAATACTTTTTCAAAAGGCCTGTAATCATCCGTAAAATCAACTTTATAAACTGATTGCCCCACTTGTAAATAATAGGTGTTATCAGTTAATGTAATATTAACGGGCACATCAGGTGTGATGCCATAGAGAATTAATTTACCATCCGACATTTTATATCCTTTATAGTTTAGAGGCGATTTCCAGAATTCAATACGATAGCGGGTAATCGCTTTGGAGTTCTCGACATCGCTCATAGCTGCAAGAGTTGAATCAGTTTCTGCCGATTTTTTATTAACCGAATTGGTATCGTTATTTCGCAAATGAACCGATAAAACAGATACCAGTTGGTTTGTCATAACTACTACATTGCTGTCATCCTCTGACCCTATAGATTTTACTGTATTAACTTTTGAAGGATCTGAATTTTTTACATCCTGAGGAGTGTTATTCTTTGCAACTGCAGGTATTGCAGGTTTTGTAATTGCTTGCACGGGTGTATTGGCGGGTTTTTTGGTATCAGGAACTAATTTACCCTGGATGCTGTCTAACCGTTGCGATAACTGACTTTGCCTAAGATTGATCCTATTCAGGCTAATATGTAATTCTTTAAATTGAACTATCAATTCCTTTATTGCTACACTGAATAAAACTCCAATGGTTAGGCCGGCAAGTAAACCAATTGTAAAAACGAAAACCTTATTTTTCATTATTTGTAATGCCCGCTTCCAAAGAACAGGGCTGCAAAGTTAACATTTTTTTACAGTTAATAATTGTTAAAGATGCGAGTATTGGCAAGCCTTGAGCCGATATTTGCAATTGAAATAATAAACGTATCAATATATGAAAACAATAAAGAAATTTTTATCGGTCTTTGCCATTGCCCTACTGGGTGCAGGAACCGCATTAACTATAGATCATTATTACATCAGTAAAATCTCAGACTATCGTTCGGAGTCAAATATACGTAATCCGCTTCCCGTAAAATTTGCGGGATTGCATTCATTGTTACCCGAAAGCAATACAGACTTTGTAAGTGCAGCACAAAAAGGGGTGCCTGCGGTGGTATATATCGAATCGAAGGTAAGAATTGAAGGAGAAAGAACTTACAGTTCTATATGGGATTATTTTAATGGACAATCTCAACCAAGCGAGATGGAGGGCGAAGTAAGCGGCTCAGGTGTCATTGTATCTGCCGACGGGTATATAGTTACCAATAACCACGTAGTGGATGGTGCGGGTAAAATTGAAATTACCTTAAATAATAAGAAACGATATATAGCGAAGGTGATTGGGAAAGATCCGGAAACGGATTTAGCGCTTCTTAAAATAGAGGCGACCAATCTTCCATACCTTGAATATGGTAACTCGGATAATTTGCAGGTCGGACAATGGGTATTGGCAGTTGGAAATCCATATAACCTCACATCTACCGTAACGGCAGGTATTGTAAGCGCTAAGGGCAGAAACATTGATATTTTACCACGTGAAATAGCCTCCCGTAAGATATATCCAATTGAATCGTACATACAAACCGATGCTGCTGTTAACCCTGGCAATAGCGGAGGTGCACTGCTTAATACTTCCGGGCAGTTAGTGGGTATTAACTCTGCTATTGCATCTAATACGGGTTCCTATACCGGCTATTCATTTGCCATCCCTGTTAACCTGGTGAGAAAGGTGGTGGCCGATTTGCTTCAATATGGTAATGTACAACATGCTTTTATTGGGGTGAGTATAAAGGATGTGGATGAACAAATAGCAAAAACTGCCGGACTAACTAATATTGATGGCGTTTACGTAGATTCTATTACCCCTGAAGGGGCTGCCAAATCTGCAGGTATAAGGCAAGGCGATATTATATTAAAAGTAGGCGACCAGGATGTGAATGATGCCACTAACCTGGAAGAATTAGTAGGGAGATATAGACCCGGTGACAAAGTGAATCTTACAGTTGTCCGTAACGGGCAGCAAATGGTCATCCCTGTAGCCCTGCGTAACCTGGATGGTACAACCGCCGTGGTGTTACCTGCAGTGAAATCAGATGTGGTTGATATATCGCAATTAGGAGCATCCCTTGCACCGGTATCAGACGAAGAAAAACAACGATTGAACATATCAGGCGGAGCTAAAGTTGCCCAACTGAACGCAGGCACATTAAGGGATATTGGAATACACAGAGGGTTTATTATTACTAAAATAGACCATCAAAAGATAAACTCTCCGGCGGATGTGAAAAATATCCTGTCGAAGACATCCGGAGGTGTGTTGGTTGAAGGGGAATATCCCGATGGAATGAGGGCATATTATGCCTTCGGCATGTAAACGTTGGTTGTGTTTGACTTTTACCCGGCCGTGATGGATAGACATGTACATAAAGTTTATCCTTCATGGCCGGTTCAAGTTTTAGACAGTGGGGTGATTAAATAAACTATTTGGTTAGCAATGAAATAGCAATTATTTGAAAAGTAATTGGAGGGAAAAGCACATTTATTTCCTATATTTGCAAAAATTCAAACCCCCGAATCAACGCAACCTCTACATTCATAGATGAGACAGCTAAAAATCACTAAATCAATTACTAACCGTGAAAGCGCTTCGCTTGATAAGTATTTACAAGAAATTGGCCGGGAAGAGCTTATTACCGCAGAAGAGGAAGTAAAATTAGCACAGGAAATTCAAAAGGGAGACAAAGAGGCTGAAAGGGCTCTAGAAAAGCTCACCAGGGCTAACCTTCGTTTTGTAGTTTCTGTTGCAAAGCAATATCAAAACCAGGGGTTAAGTCTCCCAGACTTGATCAACGAGGGGAACCTTGGGCTAATCAAAGCCGCTAAGCGTTTTGACCATACCCGTGGGTTTAAATTTATATCTTATGCCGTGTGGTGGATTCGTCAATCTATTCTACAGGCTTTGGCTGAACAATCTCGTATTGTGCGCCTTCCTTTAAACCAGGTGGGTTCGCTCAATAAGTTAAATAAAACCTTTTCCCGTTTAGAACAACAGTTCGAAAGAGAACCTCTTCCTGAAGAGCTCTCCGAAATATTGGAGTTACCAATGGACAAGGTGAAAGATACTATGCAACTCTCCGGCAAACACGTATCGGTAGATGCGCCATTTGCTAATGGAGATGATAATAACAGCCTGCTTGACGTATTGGTGAACCATGATTCACCTCGTGCAGATAGTATGCTTATTAAGGAATCATTGAAAAGGGAAATAGAACGTTCGCTTTCTACCCTGAATGAAAAAGAAAAAGAAGTAGTGAAATTATTCTTTGGGTTGGATGTACCGCATCCATTAACCTTAGAAGAAATAGGTGCCAAGTTTAACCTTACCCGTGAAAGAGTAAGGCAAATAAAGGAAAAGGCTATCCGCAGGCTACGCCACACTTCACGCAGCAAATTATTAAAGGCCTATTTGGGATAACAAGATAACATCTTGTTGTCATGTGTTGAAACCCCGACCTAATCAGTCGGGGTTATTTTTGTCGGATGCCCGACTGGCAATAAATTTATTTCTTTATTGTGGAAGCAATACGCTCTATCACAAAAGCTGCTCCAAACAAGGCATAGAGGTAAGTAATTGGTACTTCAATATGGAAAGCCTCTGTAAGAAGCATCAACCCAACAGCAATAATAAAGCATAAGGCAAGGGTTTTAACTCCCAGGTTCTTTTCAATGAAAGCACTTGTTTTACCAGAGATGTAAATCATACATATCATACCTAAGCCTATTGCCAGCATCATTATTAACAGGTTCGATATAAGACCTATGGCAGTAAAGATGGAATCGAATGAAAAAAGCATATCTACCACAACTATTTGCAGAATAATCGACTTATATAATACCTGTTTATTGGCATTGTTCCGACTTGGAGACTGATGATGCAATAACTCTTTTACTGTGTTAAATACAAGGTATCCGCCCCCGATAAGGAAAAGCAAATCACGAATACTTATCTGAAACGAGTGAATTGCAAATAGGGTAGTAATACGTGAAAGCCATACAAGGCCGAATAACATAATGGCCCGCATAAGGAAAGCCAGAGAAAGCGCTACTGTTCGTGTTCTGAATCGCTTTTCATCAGGAATTTTTGTTAGCAGGATAGAAATGAAAATAATATTATCAACCCCAAGGATCAACTCTAAAAGAGTTAACACAACAAGGCTTGTAAGACCATGAAATGTATACAAAGTTTGAAAGTCTGAGCCAAATTGCATTCAGCAATGTAAAGTTTATTTCCTTTCGTTTTCTTCCTGCAATAGCAGGTTGATGTCAACCACCATTTTATTTACGTCGGTTGAATCAATCCCATTATAGATACCCCTGATATGCCCTTCGTAATCTACCAAAGCCATGTTCTGGGTGTGTACGAAGTTGTTTGCTCCGCTATCGTCTACGGCTGCATAATACGATTTGCGGGCTAACTTATAGATATCATTTTTATCTCCTGTTAAAAAATACCATTGATAAGGCACAGCATTATGCAGTTTGGCATATTGTAATAAGGCCGGAACAGAATCTCGCAATGGATCAACGGTGTAGGATACAAATTTTACATTTGAGTTTCCAATAAACTTTTTACTAGCATTTTCTAACAGGCTATTCATCCTTTTGCATATTCCCGGACATTGTGCAAAAAAGAAATTGGCTACGAATACCTTATTTTTAAAGGTATCCAGGCTGACCGACTGCCCAAACTGGTCAGTCAGTTTAAAATCAAGTACTTTATGGTAAACGGTGTCTTTCTGATATTTTCCATCAACAATGGACGAATCAATGGTACTAACACCGATATATGGCAATAGCCGTATAGGTTTTTTACTATTAGAACGCATAAAGGCAATACCTAATGCTGCGATTACACAAGTAAATAATATAATATTAATAACTACTGATTTACCGGAAGTGGCCATAGTGTGAGGTGAATACTTTAGGGCTCAAAGGTATAAAATGAGCGCTACATAAATTTAAAATTCAACTAAAGACCTTTCTTTCCTTCGGGTAAAAGAGGGCAAAAAGACAAGAGAATCCAACTACCAGAATCACTCCAATGGGATTATACCATAAATAGGCTATTTTCGATACTACTCCTATTGGTTGAATTCCTAGATAAGACGTTATTTTATCGACAGAGAATAAAGAGAGAATAATCGCCTCTGAAATAATGGCCGCAATAAAAACAGCACGGCCTTTAACAAACTTAAAAAAGAAGGCAACTATAAATACCCCAAGTATGGTTCCGTAAAACAGCGAGCCGATAATATTTACAGCTTGTACCAGATTATCAAACAATGGAGCTGAAACCGCAAAACTAATGGTTATACAACCCCATATAAGGGTAGATACTTTGCTTGCATTTACATAGTGTTTATCAGAGCCATTTTTGTTAATGGACCGTTTATAATAATCTATCACGGTAGTAGAGGCGAGGGAGCTTATCTGCCCCGCTGTAGACGACATAGCAGCACAAAACATAACTGCTAATAAAAGCCCTATCAGTCCCACTGGCATGTGGTTTAATACGAATGTAAGAAATACATAATCGGTATCCCGGGTTTCCACACCCGGTGCATTTTTTGCAATAATTTGTTTTACATCTGTTCGTACTTGTATATCCTGTTGTTCAAACTTTTGCAGACTATCTGTATAGAAACTTTCCTGAGCCGTATTGCGTGCATGTGCCCATTCAATAGCTGTTTTATTGCGCTCGCTCTCTATCAATTCATGTTCCCTCTCTTTATCGGCTAGTTGTTGTTTTACATCCGCGGATAGCGTCACTTTTTCAAGCGCCTTGTTGTTGAAGAAAACAGGGGAATGATGGAACATGAAAAATAGGTAAGTCATTACTCCAATAAACAGTATAAAAAACTGCATGGGTATTTTCACGATGCCATTATAAAACAAGCCCAACTTGCTCTCTTTTACTGAAGAGCCACCCAGGTAGCGCGATACCTGGCTTTGGTCGGTTCCAAAGTAGGAGAGAGAAAGGAAGAAACCACCCAATAAGCCCGACCATATATTGTAGCGTCCGTCTAATGAAAACTTAGTGTCTACAGCTTTTAATTTTCCCATTTTTCCTGCCAGGTGAATGGCATCTTTCATGGAAACGCCCACGGGGAGATATTGTATCAGTACCACCAATGCCACCGCCATGCCAGTGAGTATAACAATCATTTGCAGGGTTTGAGTTTGACTCACCGCCTTTTCCCCGCCGATGTATATATAGAACATTACAGCAAAGCCTATCAGCAGGCATAACAGGTTGAGGTTCCAGCCTAAAATGGTAGAAAGGATAATGGCAGGGGCATAAAGCGTAAGCCCAACGCCAAGCCCGCGGGAGATGAGAAACAGGAATGCGATAAATTGGCGTGTAGCAAGGTTGAAGCGCCCTTCGAGGTATTCATAAGCGGTATATACATTCTGTCTATAGAAAACAGGTATAAAAACGGCAGATATTACAATCATGGCCAATGGCAGCCCAAAGTAAATCTGCAAAAACCCCATACCCGATTGATAAGCCTGACCCGGGGTCGACATGAAGGTAATAGCGCTTGCCTGTGTGGCAATAATAGAGAGGCATATCACCCACGATTTCTTTTCGCCGCCGCTACGCATATAGGCATCAATGTCCTTATGCTTATTGTTTTTTGCAATACCATACAGTATGATAAAAACAAGGGTGCCCACTAATACAATAAGGTCAAGCGGTTGCATAAAACCTTAGCTAAAATGAATGCTTATCCATAGATACACTATAATTTGAACCACTAACCATACGGCAAGCGTAATATAATATGGTCTCCATTTCCTGGAGCTGATTATGTCCTCAGTGCTTCTCAAGTTCAATAAGATTTGCAAGCAGGCGATAAGCCCCTTGTACACCGGCAGGCAATTCGCGGAAGAATACCAATCCTGTATAAACAAAGTTCCCTTTGCCATATGGGGCAACCAGCAGGGCTCCTTTGGTAGGGTTTTCTCCTTTATCATTCATTTCCAACAGAGGTACGTAATGTGCAGTATCCCACTTGTCAGGGTAATAGAGTCCACGTTCCTGAACCCATCCATCAAAATCTTTTTCAGTAATTTTATTAGGTGTGTTCAACGCAGGATTATCGATATTTAAGAGTGTTACTTTACAGTCTTCTTCTGTTGTACGGATATTGGCTGGATGCAAATAATAAGGCCCAATGCTGTCGGTCACCATACGGAAGTTGTTGTTGTATTGTACTATATAATTGCCTCCATTTTTCACATAATCCAGTAAGCGTGCATTGTCATATTTGAGCCTGTCGATGGTATTATAGGCACGTACGCCAGCAATTATGGCATCGTACTTACTTAGGTTGGCAGTTGCCAATTGGTCCGGGGGAATGATTTCTACATTATATCCAATTTCCTTAAGCATTTGAGGGATATCATCACCGGCACCTTCAATATATCCAACTAATTTTGGGTGCGTATTTATATCCATTTTTACAACCTTTACCTCGCTCTTGGGTAATAAGATTTGTTCGGGAATATGCTCGTAATTGATGTCTTCCATAGAGCGATTATAGACCTGGTCGTTAACCGCTAATGTGATATATATTGTGTTTGTTTCCGCAGTATTGGTTGGCCAAACATAGAAGGTGAATGTTTGTTCTTTTCCTTCACCGTTCATGTCAATAGTTTGAGATAATGAATTGATGTTACGTTTTCTTTTAGTATATACCGTGTCTGCAGCATCCATGGCAAGCTTCCAGCCGGACGGAACGCTGAGCGATAAGGACGCTTTTCCCTTTTGAAACGTTTTAACTTTTACACTCAATTCCTGCGGTTTATTGCTTCCGAATACCAATAATTTTGTATCGGGTATGGCAACTGCCGGAGGCATTATTTTTGCCAGTGAATAAGTTTCTCCTTTTATGGGGTCAATATATTTATAGAATACAGGGATGTTTTGTTTAAATACAACCGGTTGATGGCTACTACTAACAGATGCTTCCTGCAATTCGCCAATGGAATAAGTAAGTTGTACACTAATCTGTGATGGGTTTTGCGGAAGACCGCGCAGCAATTGGTCGTCTACTTTATACATTCCCACAGTAGGCTCTTGTTCCAACCAATAAGGGCCGGTAATAGTTACGTTTTCAGGAATAATGCCTTTTAGGCGAACTGTTTTTGTATTTGCACTAAGCGTGATAGGACCGGCAAGTTGTGCTATTTCTTTACCACCAACTACCAAAGAGGCATTTATGGTTATTGGCCCGTTGGGAGCCGTAGAACTCAGGTCTATATTAATACTGTCACCGGGGGTAAGAAATTTCCGGGTGCTGGTGGCTTCCGTATATACTCCTTCACACTGCAAAATTATTTCCTGCATCAACTTTAATTTCGATTGCACCAGATAATTATCCGAATATTCAGTCATATCGTGGTAGAGCGTTTCTATGGACGGAAGAGCATTAGCAGGGGTTATATTCGCATGTGAAAGCTGGTCTTCTGCAGAAGTAAAAGATTGGGGTATATATCCGTTATTACCTTCAACCCGGTGCCAGCTCAAGTCGTAATCACTGAAAATATCTCTTCCTTCAGGTTTGTCGCCTTTCATGTAGACAAAATATTCCATATTATCGCCTCTGCGCAGGGTAGTGCCCATTCCCTGGCTTTTATGCATACTACGGCTTTCGGCTGCCATTTCGCCAGTCCATTTTCCCAGCAGGGGCATATAAACGCCGATATTGGTATGGTACAAACCTGTGGTGTCAAACTTATTATCCTTATCCTGGAAGAAAAAGAACGAGGTATTCCAGAAAAGTGATTTTGCCTGCCAGGGGCTGACATATTTTAGTTGTTCAGGAAATTTAGTCATATCGGCAGCATCGTCAAAAGCTGCTTGAGCCAATATGGCAGAAGCCTGGTGGTGGCCATGAGTCTTTTTATAAGTAGGGGAGAAGCGGGTAATAATAATATCCGGTTTAAAGTTACGTATCACCCAAACAATGTCAGATAGAACCTCTGTGCTATCCCATATATGCAAGGTTTCATCAGCGGTTTTAGAGAATCCAAAATCATTAGCGCGGCTGAAAAACTGCTGGCCTCCATCTACCGATCTTGCCATCAGCAATTCCTGTGTACGGATCACGCCCAATTCTTCCCTCACTTCGGGGCCAAGCAAATCCTGGCCTCCATCGCCTCGCGTAAGCGACATATAGGCTACATCAATGCCTTTTACATTAGCCAGGTAGGAAATAAGCTGGGTATTTTCATCATCGGGATGGGCAGCAATAAAAAGAACCCTGCCTACGTGATTCATTTTTTCCAACTCATGCATTATGCGTGCCGAGTTCCATGTTTTTTCGGGAGCCTTTTGGGCAGCTACCGAAAAACTTATAAGAAAAATATATATGGGGATAACAGGCTTTATAAAAGTCATCATTTTGGATGTAATAATATGACGCATGAGCGTATAATTTATAAATGCTTTGCGTTTAGCTGAAATTGATTTTGCCAACACGCAAAGCATTATTTATAATTGCAGAGATATACTATTTCTTCTTTTTCTTTCCGGAAAGGACAGAAGTGCTTAATGTGTTAATTAATTTAGCCACATCATCCTTATACTCGTTATAAAAGCCATCAGGGTTTTTATCACCAATTGTTTTAGCTTCGTTAGCGTATTTCAATGCTTCTTCATCTTTGTCTTGTGCCTGTAAAACCTTAGCTAATATGTAGCGGTTATAAAAGCTTTCCTGCATTTGTACCGATTGCATTGCCCAATCATGTGCCTTGGTTAAATCAAGGTTATTGTTCAGGTAATAGTTGGCGGCATTTGCGTAATTGCGCCATATACCCGAGGTGTAGTTGTCGATATTCTTCGCGATCATGGTTTTGGTTTGAGCCCAAATGGAAAAACTCACTTTCAGCTTTTCCCAGCAAAGGGTTACCGTGGCTGTAGTATCCGAAGTTGGGTCTATCATAAAGGCCATGTGTTCTTTCATGTCTCCTGCTTGTGGCATAGCAGTGAAACGGGCAACATCCAGTGATTTTTTATAATTGAATGCCCCGAATTGTTCTGCATCCGTATTGAGAATAATAGTCCAGCTGTTTCTTCCGGGAACGGTAAACAAGGCATATTTACCCTTTTTAATGGTGGTTCCGTCAATCATCACATCTGTGCTGAAGTTGATGTTGGTAGCCTGGTTTGCGCCGGTACGCCAAACGGAATCGTATGGTACAAGACCTCCCCATATTTGTCTGCCTTTCACTGCGGGTGATGAGTAGTTGATTTCTACTTTGGTGAGACCGAAAACCTGGCTAACGCTGGCTGCCGGACTTGGAGCGGGAAGTGTTGGCCCCTGGGCATAAGTATTAAGGCTCAAAAGGCCGATGATTGTTCCGAATAGTGCTGTTTTAATATTTTTCATAGGTTATTTTTTTGTAGCTCAAAGGTATATATAATTACCGACTTATACCAAGTAGGTATACAGGGTTATAGTGAGTCATTCCATGAAAATAGCTAAGTTTGTAACTATCAAAAGAATAAGCAAAATCTGCATGACATCTACCATCATCTCAATCCGGAAAATAATACTAACAGCTTTATTGGCTGCGAGCATAAGTGTTTTATCAGCGCAAACAACTGTTACTATTACAGATGGCCAATTCATATATCGTTTGTCAGTGCAACAATTACAGAATATCCATTATAAGCAAACTGTTCAGAAACCCTCAGCGGGAAAGAGTAAAAATCAGGCAATGGAAATTGGTGTAAGAATCGGAACAGTTACTTCTATCACCATTTTAAATGCAAAAGATACGAACCGCAAACAAGTAATTATTCCAGGGAAAAATGAAACTATATGGCCCTGGACAAATAGCAATAAGGAGGAACGGTTTATTATGCAGGATATGAATTTCGATGGTAATAATGATATACGGTTACTAAATAGTGTAGATAAGTTTACTTATTATTGCTGGGTATATCAACCCACTACTGGGCAATTTGTAGCAGATACTATACTCTCGAAATTTGTAAACCCTCAGTTCGACCAAGACCAAAAACTGGTTTATCAGAATGTAGACTTACCCAATGATAAAAAGACCCAGCTTTACCAATATATTAATGGTAAATTCACCCTGATTGAGGAAGATGAGGTAAGCGATAATAGTGATGGTAAAACATCAACGATTACCGTAAAAAGATTAACAGGTGGGAAACTTCAGGAAATAAGTAAAACGCAAATACCTAAAAACTAATTTCCACTTAATAGCTTTTTCACCATTTCCGAAATAGCTTTTCCTTCAGCTTTTCCTGCAAGTTGTTTGGTGGCAAGGCCCATCACTTTGCCCATATCGGCCATAGATGAAGCCCCTGCGCTTGCAATAATACCCGTTACGGCGGTCTGTAGTTCATCAGCGCTCATTTGCTTGGGCAAAAAGCTTTCAATTACACTGGCTTGAAAAAGTTCTATCTCTGCTAATTCAGGGCGGTTTTGAGAAGTATATATTTCGGCAGATTCTTTGCGCTGTTTTACCATTTTTTGCATGGCTTTAGCTTCCAGTTCTTCGCTGGTACCCTTTTCAGATGAGTTGAGCAATAATATTTCTGCTTTAATACTGCGCAATGCTTCAAGCCTCTTTGTGTTCTTTGATAACATGGCGGCTTTTATCTCTCCGTTTATTTTTTCTTCTAATGACATAGTAATATAGTTATGAGTTATGAATTATAAGTTATAAGCTAGAACTATACTATGCAAATTTGTAAATAATTCATAACTTATAACTCATAATTATCTAGAGCGGATCTTTTAAAAACTTAATAGCCTCAAGCGGGTTAGGGGAGGAGAATACGGTATTGCCTGCAACCAATATATCGGCCCCCGCACGGATTAAAGGAAGTGCATTGTCAAGGTCAACCCCGCCGTCTATTTCAATTTTGGCTTTTGAACTGCTGTCGATAATCAATTGTTTTAAACGCAATACTTTATCAAAGGTATGCTGTATAAATTTTTGTCCGCCAAATCCAGGGTTAACTGACATAACCAATACAATATCCACATCGTTTATTATATCGGTCAATGCGCTTACGGGGGTATGCGGATTAATAGCCACACTGGCTTTCATTCCGGCATGCTTTATGGCTTGTATGGTACGGTGCAAATTGCGGCATACTTCGTAATGCACCGAAAGTGACCCTGCACCTGCCTTTTTAAATTCATCAATATATTTATCAGGGTCAATGATCATCAAATGCACATCGAGCATCTTGGTGGCGTGCTTCTGCAAAGCTTTCATCACCGGGAAACCGAAAGAAATATTAGGTACAAATACGCCATCCATCACATCTACATGAAACCAATCTGCTTCACTTTCATTAATCATATCAATGGCCCATTTCAGATTACTGAAGTCAGCAGCTAAAATAGAGGGAGCAAGTAATGCAGGCATAAGAATAGGTTAAATCGTGAAAAACAAAAGTAAGGATTTAAAGCAGAATGGAAAATAACTATTTTTGGGCTATGGCAACAAAGGAAATAGCTAAAAAGGGTATTAGTGTTAAGACTGCGCTAATAGCTATTATTGCATTAACATTTATTGCGTTTCTGCCTACTTTTAGCAATGGCTACGTGTTGTGGGATGACCCGGAATATATACTGAATAATACCCTGATGAATGCACCGCTTAAAGTTGTTTTCTCCAGCTATTATGTGGCCAATTACCATCCGCTTACTATTTTATTTTTGACCCTTGAACATAAGTTTTTCGGAGCTGATATGATGGGATACCATGCCATTAGCCTTTTGCTGCATTTAGCGAATACATCCCTGGTTTTTTTCTTTATTTATTATTTGCTGGGCAAAAAAAATGTGATGATACCACTAATAACAGCCTTGCTTTTTGGTGTTCATCCTATGCATGTGGAATCGGTGGCTTGGGCATCTGAACTGAAAGATGTATTATATAGCCTCTTCTTCCTGGCATCGCTTATTTGTTATGTACTTTATATGCAAAATGGCAAGCAGCTAGAGTATCTGGGCTATGCTTTTGTATTGTATTTAGTGTCGTTATTCTCCAAAGGGCAGGCAGTAACGCTGCCCTTATGTTTCCTTTTGATAGATTACTTATTTAAACGGAAACTCTCTGTTGCGATGATAACAGAGAAAATACCTTTCTTTATTCTATCTGTTATATTTGGAATAGTAGCTATAAAAGCCCAGGGAGGGGCCATTGTATATAATTATTCTGACCGGTTACATGCCCTTCTTTTTGGCTTATATGCGTTATGCATGTATCTCTTAAAATTTATCTGGCCCGTTAATTTATCAGGACTTTATCCCTATCCCACAACGCCTGAACGATTAGTTCCTTTTATGGTATATGCCGCACCTGTAATCATTCTTATAGTTGCCGGCACTGTGTATGTGCTTTTCAGGCGTAACCGGTTTGCCATTTTCGGATTACTTTTCTTCGTTGCCAATATTATTACGGTACTTAAGTTTATCCCCGTCGCCGATGCCATTATTGCTGACCGCTACAGCTACATATCCTATATTGGTTTATTCTTTGTATTGGGTTACGGGTTTAATAAGTTAATTACCAATCCTGCTTATAAGCCCAACAGGAAAACCATAGAATATGGAGGTATTGCTGTGATATTGCTTCTTACTACTATGACCTGGGCCAGAACCAGGGTATGGAAAGATAGTTTTACTTTTTGGGGTGATGCTGTAAAAAAAGATAGCGGCTACTGGCGCGGATATTATTGCATGGGCCAAGAATCTTTTGAGAAAGGTGATTATCCTTCAGCCATTACCTATTTTACGGAAGGTATTGAAAACGACAAGTATTGTCCGCCTACGGTATATATGTGGCGTGGACTAACCTACCTGGACAAGACACACAATATTGATGCAGCTATTGCGGACTTCAAAAAGGTACTTGATTTTGGAAATAAGGTTGATCCCTCTCAATTGGACGGGCGACTAGACCTGGGGCTGGCATATTACAGAAAAGGTATGTATGCTGATGCATTGAAGGAGTATAATGAATTAATTGCTATGGCTCCCGGCTATGTAAACGCTTATTTTCAACGTGGGCTTGTTTACCAGTACAGCACGCCCCCTCAGTTACAATTGGCACTTGCTGATTACACAAAGACAATCGAATTAACTCCCAACGACGCAGATGCATACCTGAACCGGGGGACTTTATATGTTGATGCATTAAATCAACTTGACCAGGGTATTGCGGATTTTAACAAAGTATTGGAATTGGCTCCAGGAAACCTTGATGCTGTTATTAATAAAGGAATTGCCTATTACAAAAAAGGCAACTATTCTGAATCGATTAATATGTATACACAGGCATTGACAAAAACAACCGATAATGGCCGTTTATTCTATCTTGAAGCGCTTGTTTATGCAGCAGAAAATAATTTCGCAAAAGCATTGCAGCTTGCTCAACAAGCACAGATGGGCGGCACAAAAGTTAACGCGGCATTACTACAGGAGTGGCAAGCAAAAAGCGGTTCTAACTAGTTAAAAGTAGCCGCCTCCTTAGATTAATTACATATTGGAGAACTGCCCGGTAACATTAATGGTGCCGGCACTACCGGTGGCTGAAAAGCTGAATGAGCCGTTATATAAGCCCGAAGTGCTACCGGTACTCATAGAGAGTACATTTAGGTTACTTGCATACGTACTATAGCTGCCTGAAATAGTGGAAGTGGTAATAGTTGCATAAGGATAGCTTCCCGGGCTTTGAAAATAATATGTTCCCGGGCCAGGGTTTTGTATGTATATCTGAATAGTAGCCGTATTGCTGGTTCCCTGCAAAACGCTAACTCCATTGCTGTTTGTAAAGCTTGATGAAAAAGTTATGCTGCTTGCCCCATTAATACTGGCACTCATAGCGGATGATGGGGTAGTAGCTGCCTTTTGACAGGAAAATACTCCTGCACACACTAGTATAAGAAAAAAATACCTTAATGCCTTCATTTGAGAAACTAATTAAAGCAAAGATATGAAATTGCAGCTATATTCAGTAGTATAGGGCCTGATAAATTACGATGTGGGATGTAACCCTACTGTTTACAAAAGCCCCTGGAAGGATTTTACTATAAAGACCCATACCAGTACACCAAATAACAATACGGCTATAGCGCCTACAGATTCCGCTATCCGGGCTTTTGCTACTATATGCGAAACGTCAGTGATATCATCTTTTTTTAATACCATGCCATTGGGATTGCTTTTTATCTCCGTTTTAGTAGAAATATTCAGGTCGTGCTCGTGCCTTTTTAATTGCTTGCGGGTATGCGGCTCTTTTATTTCTGTTATGGTGTCAGGATTTAATATCGGAGTAAGGTCACCTTTTACACCTGCTATAGAAAGATTGGGCTTATCAACCCTGTAAAGAGATTTTTCATCATGCACATATACTTTATAGGCAGAAACTTTAGGGCCTATATTGGTTATTTCGTCGCGGCCATAGTGCATAACTTTATAACTTGTGCACGAAGCAAAAACAGATAGCAGTATTAAGGTACATGGAATTAACTTTACAGTTCTTTTCATCAATGAGCAGTTTTTTTTATAAATATCGTCGGTTACATCAGAGCCCTAAAGTATAAAATATCTTACGATGCATTGCAATAAACGGCGGAAGAGGATATTAATTGTGGATTGAGTAAATTCTTAAATAACTATTCGTGGGTAATAGGGATAGCAATTTTTTTGTGTCGCCTAACTTCGTGTACCCGCCCCAATACGTGCAAGTATTTTTGTGAAATGGAGTATAAGTCAATTCTTCCACCCAGCCCCAGCGTCGGCGAGTGGTTTATTATATCATATCCAAAAAGCAGTGAAAACGAGCTTACACCAATAAATCCGGTTGCATAAAGCCCACCCTTTTCCAAATTTAAGCCATTTGATAATCCTGTAGTGGCTGCCAATCCAAAAAAAACTTTCGGGTCAACCGTGATTTTATCATTCTCATTAAATATGAAGTCTCCCCAAAACCAAGTGTATCCCACTCCAAGTGCAACTGTGGTGGTTACCGAATATGTACCACTTGGTATGCCCCCTTTTATTTCTATACCGCTGGAAAGAAATGGAATAGTTATAGACCCTAAAAGTTTCGATTTATATACGGTATTATAATACAACGTGTCGGGCCAGCGCTTTTCCTTACGCGTACGCGGATTATATTGGGCAGAATCTGGAAATATATATTCCCTTTTTGTTAGGAATTTTGTTATCGGATCCTCATCATTCTGTGCAACTATAACAGAAGATGAAGCAACTAAGAAAAGGGCTATCAATAAAAAGGGCTTCATTTGAAACTAAAATGTTGCGAAGATAAATAGCTTTTCTTCAATATGGGTTCAGTAATTGGATATTGAGTGTATTGCTACTGCTTCTATGTTAACTTTTACTGCTCATGTTCACCCAACACTTTTATGGAATGGTTCGTTCCATCATGTAATTATAGATGTTTTGGGTGTTTACTATTTGTTATTTTATTAACTTTGTGGGGGTGATGTTAGCCCATTGCATTTATAGATAATGATTATGATAATAACCGCAATTCGTAATATGCCTTCCAGTATTTCATAAATAGTACTGATAAGTAATGTGTTAAGCATGTTAACAACCTTTTGAAATGAAACAAAAATTACTGAAATTATTATTGCCTGCTATTTTATTTGTAGCGGGAATTAACGCACAAAATATTCGCTTTCCCCTCCGTAATCAGAACAATAGCTACTCTGCAGGAAAAGACACAAGTACCATTGAAGCATTGGTTTACACTTGGGATACTACTCTAATATCTGTTCAAAAACAGGTAAATGCAAGCAATCAAGAATTCAAGGCATTCGTCCAAAACTATCAAACATATCTTGATTCGGAACGTTCGGCCATTTATCCCCAGATAAAAAAAGGCAAGTTAAGTTCTTCCAATTTCCAACCCTATTTCAATAACAAAAGGCAAGTACTGGTAGCACTCTACAACACTTTTTCTAATAATAAAAAGAATAATCGTCAGACACCCAAGAGATTATTCCCTTCGTATGTAGCACCCACCTGCGATTCTGCCTGTACCAATATGAATTTTTTAACTGGAGATTTTACTGGGTGGTATGGCTATTATGAAGTTAATAGTTCTGGCTTTGGTAACTTCAATTTTACCGGTATAAACGGAGGCTATTTAGGAGCCGTAAATAAAGCCTGCTACGACCCCAATACCAGCAGTTACCAAATGCATGTTACTACAGGCGGAAATGATTATCTGCTCCAAACCTATGCTAGAATTTCAATGCCACAAGTGTCGCCCTGGGGCGTTGGTACTTCAGTAATGTTGGGAGATAGTACCGGTATTAATTCGGGTATGGCTATATTGAGTCAGAAATTTCAAGTTACCGCACTCAATAACAGTGTTACCTATGCTTATGCCATACTCATAGAAAACCCGGCAAGCCATAGCTATTATGAACAACCCTTTTTTAGTGTAACATTGTTTGATTCTAGTGGCGATACTATTTCAAACTGCGGTAAATACTTCGTTTCTTCCGGGCCAGGCCTTCCTGGTTTCAAAGGAATATGGTATTCTCCGGAAGCAGATACTGTCTATTGGAGAGATTGGACTCAGGTTAATGTTCCGCTCGATAAATATATAGGACAATGTGTAACCATCCAATTCCTGGTTGCTGACTGTTCATTAGGAGGCCACTTTGGGTATGCTTATGTAGATGCCTCCTGCGACAAGTTTTCCATTAAACCCTCTTCTCCCACAGGTCTTATATGTAAAAACCATGGAACCATCACTCTCAGCGGACCTTTTGGTGGATCTGCTTACATATGGTCGGGCCCAGGTATTGTTGGCAGCGATACTACACAAGTCATCACAGTTGATAGTGCAGGTAAGTATGTACTTATATTAACTCCTGTTACAGGCGATTTGTGCAAGGATACTATTTACTATACTGTTCCTGGTTTTGATTCGCTTACTGCAACCGCTGCTGTAAAAACTCCCATAACTTGTTTTGGAAGCCCGGGAACCGGTATAGCTAAAGCTCTTAATGGGTATAATCCTTACCAGTATCAATGGAGTGCCCCGGGCGGAACAAATCAGATAGGTACAGGACTGGTAGCCGGTAATTATACCGTTACCATAACCGACTCAAATGCCTGTACAGCCAGTGCTACTTTGACATTGACGCAACCTACTCAACTAATTACAACAATTAAAGTCACTCCACCTCTTTGTGGAAATACTAAAAGAACATTAACGGCCAGTGCAACAGGAGGAGTTTCGCCGTATACCTATTTATGGTCTCCTGTAGGGGGAACAACGGCTACCGCTACGGGATTATCTACCGGAACGTATACTATAACTGTTACCGATAATATCGGATGTGCATCAACTGCCAGTGTGAGCGTAACAGCACCTACACAGTTAATTGTGAATATAAACCCGACGTATCCGCAATGCAGTGGAGCAACCGGAAGTGCCGCTGCTGTAGTAGGGGGAGGGACGATTCCGTATACCTATTTATGGAACCCTACAGGGCAAACAACTCCTACTGCCACAGGTCTGACTGTGGGAAGCTATGTTGTAAATGTAACTGACAATAATGGTTGTACGGCAAGTGCTAGTGTGTCAATTACACAGCCTGCTCCCTTTAAAACAACCATAACCATAACTTACCCTGCATGTAACGGAGATAAAGGGAGTGCTACTGTTACTGCCTCAGGTGGAACACCTGCTTATAAATATCTATGGACCCCATCCGGACAAACTAATGCTGCGGCTACCGGGCTACCGGCAGCTACATACACTGTATTAGTAACCGATTCGCGAGGGTGTACAGCGACCGCCAGTGTTAACATGACACAGCCAGCAGCCTTAGCCGTGGTTATGAGTTTCACACATGCATCATGCGGTTTGCCGAATGGAACTGCAACAGCAAGTGTTACGGGAGGTTCAGTGCCTTATGTATATGCGTGGAGCCCGGGAGGCCAGACGAATGCTACTGCAGGAGGATTACTAGCCGGCACCTACACGGTTAAAGTAACGGATTATCATAACTGTACAATAAGTGCAAGTGTAACGGTTACACAGCCGAGTGCCGTACAGGTAAGTATAGTTAGTAAAACAAATGTAACATGTAATGGAACCCCGACCGGGAGCGCCACAGCAAGTGGAAGCGGAGGTACAGCGCCTTACGGTTACCAATGGAGCCCTGGTGGAGGCAATGGAATTACAGGTACAGGATTAGTGGCCGGTAAATACGTAGTAACCATTAGAGATGCGAATGGATGTACGGCTACAGCAGGCACAATTGTCACACAACCTGCAGCGTTGGTAGTAACCGTAACTGGGCCCCAGATAAGATGTTTAGGAGATAGTGGAACATTTACAGCAAATGTTACCGGAGGTACTAGCCCGTATATATATAAATGGAGTGGAGGCAATGGAATCGGGAATACAAGCAGCAGCGTTACCAGCTTAAGACCACCAGCGTCAATAACTTACACAGTTCAGGTTACCGATGCGAATGGCTGTGTGTCAAACGCATATATGAATTTCAATTTCCCGCCACCATTGGCTGTAAGTATTAGTGGCGCTTCTGTTACATGCAGCAAACGTACCGCTACATTGTGTGGCTTGGCTACAGGAGGAACCGGGGGAGATACCTATTTGTGGGAACCGATTAATCTAACATCTCCCTGTATGACTATACCGGCTTCGTTTACAACTGTTTATACCTTGACGGTAGAGGATAATTGCGGAGTAACGGCAACAGCCGATGCAACGGTGGATGTGCAACCACCGCCTGCAGTAAGTTTTGTATCAAACTCTACACAGGGATGTAGCCCATTATGTATACAATTTGTGAATTTGACTCCACCCACAGGGGGGAAGGAATTGTATGAATGGAATTTTGGAAATGGAGACAGTCTTCAAAGTGAGAACCCGATATATTGCTACAAAAGGGGCGGAATATATAGTGTAACTCTTACAGTGATATCAGACAGTGGATGCAGTTCAAGCCTACGGAAAATCGGGTTAATAAGTGTGTATAGCCCTCCAAGGGCAGCCTTTACGTATAGCCCGCAACCAGTAACCATACTAGCGCCTACAGTACAGTTTCAGGATGAAAGTATTGACAGCAATGGATTAGCATATAGGTGGTGGAGTTTTGGAGATGGAAGCGACTCAGTGACCCATATAGCAAATCCGATGCATACCTATCATGATACAGGAACATATTGTATACAATTGATAGATATGAATGCGAAAGGATGTAGCGATACCGTAACCAACTGCTTAATAATTGAACCGCAATACAGTCTGTACATACCGTCTGCATTCACTCCCAATAGAGATGGCTTGAATGATGTATTCAAACCGATAGGAGAATACATCCGTTATTTCGATATGTACATCTTTGATCGTTGGGGCATGGAGATATATCACACGAATGATATTAACAAGGGCTGGGACGGAACGATACATGGAGTAGGGACTGTATCGCAGGAGGACACTTATATTTACAAGATAACGATAACTGACGCACAATATAATCAGCATTCCTACATAGGTAATGTAACCTTGCTTAAGTAAGAAGAGTCAAAAGATAAAATGGAAAAGCCCCTAAGTTAGGGGCTTTTTTAGTAGCGGGGGCTGGATTCGAACCAACGACTTTTGGGTTATGAGCCCAACGAGCTACCTCTGCTCTACCCCGCAATATTTTAAGGGTTGCAAATATACACTTATTTTGAGGAATAGAAGTTTTTCTTTCCCCGACGAAAAATAAAATAAGATAGCGGCTTTATTTTTTCAAGAACTTGTGATTTTTATCTGGTATAATGTGCTTAATTCAGCAAGTGTTGGGTCTATAACGCCTTATAGTCGGTAATATAGATTACTTTTGCAGCCCGAATAAGATAAAAAATGCACAAATCTGGCTGGATAAGTATAGTAGGTAGCCCCAATGTGGGCAAATCGACCCTTGTAAATGCACTCATGGGCGAAAAGCTATCTATTGTCACCAATAAGCCCCAAACCACACGTCATCGTATTACTGCCATAGCCAATGGCGAAGACTATCAAATGGTATTTTCTGATACCCCGGGAGTACTGAAGCCTCACTACAAAATGCAGGAGGCTATGATGAAAAAGGTGGGGGAAGCATTGGACGATGCTGACGTGATATTGGCTGTAACCGATGTGGAAGAGAAATATTTTGAAAGGGAATTATTCGAAAAGCTCAAAAGAACAAAACTCCCGGTAGTCGCAGTCCTCAATAAATTAGACCTTGGAGAACAGGAAGAAACCGGGCGTAAACTGGAACTATTGAAAGAACAGCTCAATCCGACTGCTATTATAGCAGTTTCGGCATTGCATAATTTCAACATAAAAGAATTAAAAAACCTGCTTATCGGTCTTTTACCTGAAGGAGAACCGTTTTATCCGAAAGACCAAATATCAGATTTGCCTGAAAAATTCTTTGTTTCTGAAATACTGAGAGAAAAAATTCTCATGTATTACCAGCAGGAAATACCCTATTCCGTAGAAGTAGTAACCGTGGAGTTCCTCGAAACAGAAAAGCTTACGCGGATACGTTGCGAAATATTTGTAAACAGGCATACACAAAAGGCTATTATTATCGGCAATAAGGGCGAAGCGCTGAAAAGAACCGCCACGGCCGCCCGAAAAGACCTTGAAAAGTGGCTTAATGCAAAGGTTTTCCTTGAGGTGCAGGTGAAGGTGAAAAAGGATTGGAGAGACAGTGATATGCACCTTAAAAACTTCGGATACTTATAAAACTCATTTGATGATTTGATGATGTGCGAATTTGATAGTTAAAGCATTTCATTATCAAATTATCAAATGGACTAATCATCAAATTAAAAGAAAAATGTCAAGAATAGCAGCGATAGTAGGACGTCCCAATGTAGGTAAGTCAACCTTGTTTAACCGTTTAACAGAAACGCGCGAGGCCATTGAAGACCCTACCAGCGGGGTCACCCGCGACAGGCATTATGGACGGGTGGAATGGAATGGTGAAAATTTTTCACTTATTGATACAGGTGGTTACGTCCCCGAAAGCACTGATTTATTTGAAACCAGTATCCGAAAGCAAGTGGAGCTGGCTATTGACGAGGCTGACCTCATCATATTTGTATTAGACGTATACGAAGGCCTGACGGGGCAAGATAATATGGTAGCCAATTTATTGCGCAGACTAAAGAAAAAGGATACAAAAATATTTGTGGTGGCTAATAAAGCCGATAACCATGAAAGGGCTCACCAGGCATCTGATTTTCATTCATTAGGGCTGGGAGATGTTTATCCCGTATCGGCAGTAAGTGGTGGTGGCACCGGCGAATTGCTGGATGACATTATAAAAGCCTTTTCAACTATGAAGGACGAGTATTACCCGGAAGGTCTTCCCCGCATAGCCATAGTAGGCAGACCGAATGTAGGAAAATCATCTTTCATTAATGCGTTGATGGAAGAGGAGAGGCAAATAGTAACTGAAATTGCCGGAACCACTCGCGATGCTATTGATATCCGCTACACCAAATTCGGATATGATATTCTGTTGGTAGATACAGCAGGCCTTCGCAAAAAAAACAAGGAAAAGGAAGATGTGGAATTTTATTCCGTATTACGCAGTGTACGTGCTATTGAACGGGCTGATGTATGTGTATTGATATTAGATGCGGAAAGTGGTTTTGAATCGCAGGACATGTCCATATTCTCGCTTGCAGTCAGCAATCATAAAGGAGTAGTAATTGTGGTGAATAAATGGGACTTGATTGAAAAGACCCACCAGACTACCGGGTATTTTACTGATTTCATCAAATTAAAACTTGCTCCGTTTAGTGATGTACCAATCATTTTCACCTCAGTGCATGAGAGGCAAAGGGTGTTAAAAGTGCTTGAAACAACAATGCAGGTTTATAACAGCCGGCACAGGAAAATTCCTACATCCAAGTTAAATGATGTCATGTTGCCGATAATTGAAGCAACTCCGCCACCGGCTATAAAAAACAGGTATATCAAAATAAAATATCTTACCCAATTACCTACGCCATTTCCGGCTATTGCTGTATTTTGTAGTCATCCGGAATATGTTCCTGAATCCTATAAACGGTTTATAGAAAATCAACTGAGAGAAAACTTTGATTTATCGGGAACCCCTATTGAGATTTACTTTAGACAGAAATAGGAAGTAGCATCTAAAAAAGATAAGGCAATACTTATTTAGTGAAGCCAATATCCATGCTCAATTTAAGTTGCATGGCTTCTTCCCTTGCTTTGGCAGCAAAGCTCTTTCCGTCATCGGCATAGAGTATACTTCTGGAAGCATTGATTAAGAGTCTTCCTTCCTCCGTAGCGCCCGCCTTTATCACTTCTTCCATATCTCCGCCTTGCGAGCCCACGCCCGGTACAAGCAGGAAATGTTCAGGTAAAATTTCACGAATGCCCTTAAGTGCATCGACACGTGTAGCGCCTACTACAAACATGGTGTTCTTTTCATTGCCCCAATCTTTCGACGTCTCCAATACTTCTTCGTACAGGTGTTTGCCTGATTTCATCTTTTGCATCTGAAAATCTTTGGCTCCTTCGTTGGAAGTAAGCCCCAGCATAATGGTCCACTTGCCTTCATACTCGTAATATGGGCTTACAGAATCCTTGCCCATGTAAGGGGATAAAGTAATTGCATGAACATCCAAATCTTCAAAAAATGCCTTGGCATACATAGCAGATGTGTTGCCTATATCGCCTCTTTTAGCATCAGCAATGATTAATATGTCTTTTGGGATAAGCTCAATAGTTTGCTTAAGACAATCCCAGCCTTTGGCTCCCATGGCTTCGTAGAATGCTGTATTTAATTTATACGCTACACAAAGGTCATTAGTAGCATCAATTATCTGCCTGTTAAAGTTCACCACTGCCAATGCATTGCGTACATATTGGGTCGGCAGCTTGTTCATATCGGTATCAAGCCCTATGCATAGAAATGATTTCTTTTTCTTTACCTGTATATCAAGTTCTTTAAGGGATAAAATGCGAGTCATCTAGTAGTTAAAAGTTTGTAAAGTTAAATGTTCATAAAGGTGAAAGTTTTCCTTTTATGAACTCGTTCATTATACTGCTGCTGAATAGCCTTCCTTTAGGCGTTCTGTGTTTTCGGCTAATTGAAGCGCATCGAGCAAATCCTGGATATTACCTTCCATAAATGTTTGCAGGTTATGGGCCGTGTAGCCTATACGGTGATCGGTAATACGGCTTTGGGGGAAATTGTAAGTCCTAATCTTTTCTGACCTGTCACCACCTGCCACAAGTGTTTTACGCTTGGCTTCATCGGCGCTTCTTCTTTTTTCCATTTGCATTTCGTACATCCGTGTACGAAGTACGTTCATAGCCTTATCCATGTTCTTAATCTGTGAACGTTCGTCCTGGCACTGTACCACCAAACCGGTAGGTATATGTGTTATTCTCACAGCAGATTTAGTCGTATTTACAGATTGTCCGCCTTTGCCACCCGAGCAAAAAGTATCTTTACGCAAGTCCGATTCTTTTATTTCAACATCCAATTCATCGGCTTCCGGCATAACTATCACGCTTGCTGCAGATGTATGAACACGGCCTTGTGTTTCGGTTGCCGGAACCCGTTGCACACGATGTACACCCGATTCATATTTCATGGTGCCATATACCTTTTCGCCATGAATTTCAAATACCACTTCTTTAAATCCGCCCATAGTGCCTTCAGAATGGTCGAGTAGTTCTGTTTTCCAGCCCTTGGTTTCACAATAGCGGAGGTACATATTGAATAGTTCGCCTGCAAACAGCGAGGCTTCATCGCCACCTGTTCCAGCACGTATTTCTACTACTACATCCTTGTCATCTTCAGGATCTTTTGGTACCAATAGCAAACGGATGTCCTCATCCAGTTTTTCCAGTTGAGGAGTAAGGGTTTCAATTTCCACCCTTGCCATATCTCTAAGTTCTTCATCCTTTTCCTTGTACAATATGTCTTTAGCCGATTGAATATTAGAAGTCAGGTTCTTATATTCCATGTGGGCCCTGTGAATCTTGCCAAGTTCCTTATATTCCTTATTCAGCTTGGCAAATAGCTTTATATCTGACAGCAAATTCGGGTCAGAAAGCTGTTGCTCTATCTGCTTATAACGTTCTTCTATCGCTTCTAATTTATCTAACATGTTAATTTACAAAAGTCTGCAAAGATAGGCAAAAAAGGGCAATTTAGGAAATGTGCTCCTGGATTTCCACGACAGTCTTTTGTTTTCCAACTAACTCCTCTATAGTCTTTTGGTAGTCGGGGTTAGTAGTTTTCATTATTGCATCCCAAAACCGGAAATAGAGCCCATAATTATCGCGAAAATATTTATGGTGCATATTATGGTTAGTAGAAGTATTAACCCATTTTCCCATGCGGGAATTAATAACCCAGGCAGGGTAAATTTCATACCCCAGGTGGCCATACACATTGTATGTGAGCTGTATAGTCATAAACCCGGCAATGGCATAAGGATGAAGTGGAATGGCAAATACGAGCACCCATATTATGCCGCCTTCCACAATAGCTTCCAGTGGATTAAAAGCGTAGGCTGCCCAAGGGCTTGGATTGATGGAACGATGGTGGGTAAGGTGGAATAATTTGAAAATTTTGGGGTGATGCATAAACCTGTGCATCCAATAAAAAATAGGTATCGTGAATAACTATTGTTAGGATAATACTTATAATAAAATAGAGCAGGCTATGCTCATTAAAATTGATATATATATTTCCGTGCTCCCTTATAAAAGGGCTTCGGAGCGAGAAAGCATATAGTGCAAATATGATAAGGGTTATAAACGAGAACAAAATCTCCCGTGCATAGTCTTTATTTTTCGGAAAATATTTCTGAATCCGTTTAACCTGAAATTTGCGCTTGAATAGGATATAAAAAATAAGAAAAGTGATTCCGGCAATGATACTGTATCGAAGCAACAGCATCAAGTAGAAATATGGATAGGATGCATATACCATAGCTAAAAATACCTATTGCTTTACCATACAAATATAGATAAATGGTTATATGGAAACTAAGCACTGAGAATGTCATGCTGAACTTGTTTTCAGTACGACACAAATAAATCAAATTGTTAAGATTCCGAATCTGTCAGCCTGACGGGCCTTCCGGACTTAATACACAAACGTTCCCTTATCGCTCGAAATAGTCAGCTTTTTAGTGGAATCTCCGGTAGCAGGTTGAGGCATTCTTTCCACTCTTCCTATCACTTTTGCTTCGATGTTGTATTTGGCAGCCACTTCTATAATATACTTGGCAGATTGGGCTGGCACATATAACTCCAGGCGATGCCCCATATTGAATACTTTGTACATTTCTGCAAAATCAACACCCGAATTTTCCTGTATGATTTGGAAAACAGGAGGCACTTCAAAAAGATTATGTTTTATAATATGCAGGTTATCTACAAAATGAAGCACTTTGGTTTGTCCGCCTCCCGTGCAATGTATAGCACCATGTACATGATTGCGATAACCACGCAGTATTTCCTGCATCACCGGGAAATAGGTGCGGGTAGGGGATAGGAGCAGTTTGCCAATGTCGGTAGTGTACTGCTTATCTTGCCAGGTAATATCAATCTTTTCCGTTAGTTTTCTTTTACCACTATAAACCAGGTTATCGGGTATCTGGTTATTAAAAGAGTCGGGGTAAGTGGATGCATACGTATGTTCCAATGTATCGTGCCGTGCCGAAGTGAGCCCGTTACTGGCAATGCCGCTATTGTAGGTATCTTCGTAACTAGCTTGCCCAAATGAAGCCAAGCCTACAATTACATCGCCTGCTGTAATTTTATCATTCGAAATTACATTATTTCGTTTCAGTCTGCACACAATAGAGGAGTCTACTATAACCGTTCTTACCACGTCGCCCACATCGGCTGTTTCGCCACCGGTAGAGATAATGGTAACGCCATATTTCCTCAATCTGTTAATGAACTCTTCCGTTCCGTTTATAAGGCCCGAAACTACTTCTCCCGGAACAAGAATTTTATTCCGTCCGATGGAGGAGGAGAGTAACATATTATCCATAGCGCCCGCACACAGCAGGTCATCGGTATTCATTACGATAGAATCTTGCGAAATACCTTTCCACACCGATTCATCGCCTGTTTCTTTCCAATAGATATAAGCAAGCGAGCTTTTTGTACCGGCTCCGTCGGCATGCATAATTATGCAATACTCATCATCACCAGAAAGATAATCTGGTATTACCTTACAAAATGCTTTTGGGAAGAGCCCCTTATCGCTCGAAATAGTCAGCTTTTTAGTGGAATCTCCGGTAGCAGGTTGAGGCATTCTTTCCACTCTTCCTATCACTTTTGCTTCGATGTTGTATTTGGCAGCCACTTCTATAATATACTTGGCAGATTGGGCTGGCACATATAACTCCAGGCGATGCCCCATATTGAATACTTTGTACATTTCTGCAAAATCAACACCCGAATTTTCCTGTATGATTTGGAAAACAGGAGGCACTTCAAAAAGATTATGTTTTATAATATGCAGGTTATCTACAAAATGAAGCACTTTGGTTTGTCCGCCTCCCGTGCAATGTATAGCACCATGTACATGATTGCGATAACCACGCAGTATTTCCTGCATCACCGGGAAATAGGTGCGGGTAGGGGATAGGAGCAGTTTGCCAATGTCGGTAGTGTACTGCTTATCTTGCCAGGTAATATCAATCTTTTCCGTTAGTTTTCTTTTACCACTATAAACCAGGTTATCGGGTATCTGGTTATTAAAAGAGTCGGGGTAAGTGGATGCATACGTATGTTCCAATGTATCGTGCCGTGCCGAAGTGAGCCCGTTACTGGCAATGCCGCTATTGTAGGTATCTTCGTAACTAGCTTGCCCAAATGAAGCCAAGCCTACAATTACATCGCCTGCTGTAATTTTATCATTCGAAATTACATTATTTCGTTTCAGTCTGCACACAATAGAGGAGTCTACTATAACCGTTCTTACCACGTCGCCCACATCGGCTGTTTCGCCACCGGTAGAGATAATGGTAACGCCATATTTCCTCAATCTGTTAATGAACTCTTCCGTTCCGTTTATAAGGCCCGAAACTACTTCTCCCGGAACAAGAATTTTATTCCGTCCGATGGAGGAGGAGAGTAACATATTATCCATAGCGCCCGCACACAGCAGGTCATCGGTATTCATTACGATAGAATCTTGCGAAATACCTTTCCACACCGATTCATCGCCTGTTTCTTTCCAATAGATATAAGCAAGCGAGCTTTTTGTACCGGCTCCGTCGGCATGCATAATTATGCAATACTCATCATCACCAGAAAGATAATCTGGTATTACCTTACAAAATGCTTTTGGGAAGAGCCC
>Ga0207038_10007_pt1 | contig 62304 bp, 29 predicted proteins | sample Alteio_BWMinCont_76_FD_153285 | JGI IMG/M metagenome (GOLD analysis project Ga0207038, IMG submission 153285) | Enriched cells from forest soil in Barre Woods Harvard Forest LTER site, Petersham, Massachusetts, United States -... | ecosystem: Environmental > Terrestrial > Soil > Temperate forest >...
TTTTCCTATTCATTTATGGATGACGATTTTGATGCCACTTACCGCTCGGAGCAGCGCATAGGCGCCATTTTTATCTCGTTTAGCACGCTTGCTATTGTAATTGCCTGCCTTGGGTTATTTGGCCTGGCCGCTTACGCTGCCGAGCAACGCAATAAAGAAATTGGTATCAGGAAAGTTTTGGGGGCAAGTGTTTCAGGCATTGTAAGCATCCTGTCGATGGATTTTATCAAACTGGTACTTATTTCGATACTGATCGCCACACCAACAGCATGGTGGGCCATGAACAAATGGCTGGAGGCTTTTGCTTACCGGCAAAATATACAATGGTACATACTCGCATTTGCCGGGGTTATAGCCATTTTTATTGCTTTTATCACGATAAGTTTTCAATCCATAAAAGCGGCTTTAGGCAACCCGATTGATAGCTTGAGAAGTGAGTGATGTTGAGTTGGCAGTGGGCAGTAGCAGTTTGCAGAAAAAAAAAGAAAAAAAGTATTAATTCAATAATTCAATAATTATCATGATAAGGAACTATTTTAAAACAGCATTTCGTACCCTGTTAAAAAACAAGTGCTTTACGGTATTGAATGTATTGGGGCTGTCATTAGGCCTGGCCAGCTGCCTGATGATTACATTTTATGTGGTAGATGAGTTAAGCTACGACAATTATAATAAAAACGCCGCCAGGATTTACAGGGTAAATGAAGACCTTAAGCTTGGCGAAAACAACGTGCTTTATGCGGTTGCAATGCCGCCGCTTGCGGATGCCCTTAAAAATGATTTTCCTTATGTTGAGGATGCTGTAAGGATAAAAAATGCCGGGTCGGCACATGTAAAAAAAGGAACGATAAATATCCTCGAAAATCGGGTTGCTTTTGCTGATCCATCGCTGTTTAATGTTTTTACCTTGGCGATGATAAATGGTAGTCCGGTAACTGCATTGAAAGAACCAAACAGCGTTGTACTTACGGAATCTACAGCAAAAAAATATTTCAACAGCACCGATGTTGTAGGCAGAACCCTGACATTTAATGATAATAGTGCTTACAAAGTTACCGGGGTAATTAAGGATATACCTGTACAGTCGCATTTTAACTTCGATTTTTTTATATCGATGGCTTCGTTTCCGGACAGCAAATCGACCGAATGGTTAAGGAGCGATTATAATACTTATGTTTTATTTAAGGAGGCAGCTGACCATAAAAAGCTGGAAGCTGCGTTGCCTGCTTTTTTAAATAAATACAGCGGCAAGCAAATGCAGGATCAATTGAAAATGAGTATGGCCCAGTTCGAAAAAAGCGGGAGCTTTTTCAGGCTGAATTTAATGGCGCTTACCGATATCCACTTGCATTCGAACCGTACGGGCGAGCTTGGCCCCAACAGTTCTGCACAATACGTTTATATTTTTTCGGCCATAGCACTGTTCATTTTAATAATAGCCTGCGTTAATTTTATGAACCTATCTACCGCCCGGTCCTCAAACCGGGCAAGGGAAGTTGGCGTGCGTAAGGTTTTGGGATCATCGCGGAAATACCTGGTGCTGCAATTCCTTACCGAATCAATATTGGTGGTGCTGGCTGCCACCATCATAGCCTTTGTTGCCGCGTTGGCTTTATTGCCAGCATTTAACCAGTTGGCCGGAAAGAATATTATCATCGGCCCTCAAACTATGGCATGGCTAATACCCACTTTGTTGTTTATTGTTTTAGTGGTTGGTGTGCTCGCGGGTTCATACCCGGCGTTTTTTCTTTCGGCGTTTCGGCCAATCGATGTATTGAAAGGTAAGTTATCAGGCGGCTTCAAAGGCGGCGGCCTGCGGAATTTCCTGGTTGTCTTCCAGTTTTCCATTTCTATCTTCCTTATTATAGGCACGCTTGTTATCTATAAACAACTCAATTATATTCAAACCAAAGACCTTGGCTATAACCGTAACCAGGTGCTCATCGTGAAAAACACATTTGAGATGAACGGCAATAACACGGCAAAGGTTTTTAAACAGGAGGTGAAGCAATTGCCGGGTGTTGAAAATGCAACCCTGACAGGGTTTCTTCCAACAGCAAACGCCCGGAATACCTCCATCTTTTTCAAAGATGCATCGTTCGATCAAAAGAAAGCACTATTTCCGCAAACCTGGAGTGTTGATGAGGACTATTTCAATACGCTGGGCATGAAAATGGCAACAGGCCGAAGCTTTTCGGCCCAGGTACTGGCTGATTCTTCTGGCATTATTATTAACCAGGCCGCAGCAGATTTCTTAGGGCTTAAAGATCCGATAAACAAAATTTTATACCGGTCGAACGGCGGCAAGCAGGATATATCAAACTCAAAAGCCTATCACATTATTGGGGTGGTTAAGGATTTTAATTTCAGCTCGTTACACGATGCGATAAGCCCCGTTGTTTTAACCTTTTCGCCTGATGTAAGCGCTTTAAGCGTCCGTTTGAATACGAAAGATATCCCCGCCGTATTGGCCGGCATACAAACTAAATGGACGCAGTTGTCGCCGGGCGTTAAAATGGATTACTCATTTATGGACCAGGACTTTGATGCTACCTATCACGCAGAACAACGCGAGGGCACTATTTCGATTGTGTTTACCTCGCTGGCAATAATAATAGCCTGCCTTGGTTTATTTGGCCTGGCTGCCTATGCTGCCGAGCAACGCACCAAAGAGATAGGTATAAGAAAAGTGTTGGGTGCAAAAGTATCAACCATAGCAGCAATGCTATCATTTGATTTTATAAAGCTGATATTCATTTCCATTATTGTGGCTTCGCCATTAGCCTGGCTGGCAATGCAAAAATTGTTTTTACAGAGTTTTGCGTATCGGGAAAATATTCAATGGTGGATATTTGTTGTGGCAGGTTTTGCCGTCATAGTCGTCGCCATTATTACTGTAAGTTTTCAGGCTATAAAGGCAGCGTTAAGTAATCCTGTTGATAGCTTAAAAAATGAGTGAGAGCAGTTTGCAGTGAGCAGTAGCAGCTCGCAGTTAGGAAGTACAAAGTAAAAAGATTATTAACCATAAAATCAAAAAGTCTCTCCGCCAGCTGGCGGAGGAGATTTAGAGGGGGCCAGGTCATGATAAAAAACTATATCATTATCGCGTTCCGCAACATCAGGCGGAATTTGAGTTATGCATTCCTGAATATTTTCGGGCTTACTTTGGGAATAGCTTCCTGCCTGGTTATCTTTTTGATAGTAAGGAACGAGCTTACCTATGATAATTTTGCAAAGGCCGACCGTATTTGCCGGGTAACGCTAAATGCTATAGATTTTAACTCAAACGTATCATTAGCTATTGCGCCTGCCATGCGTACCGATTTTCCCGAGCTTACCGTTACCCAGGTAATGTATAGCGACGAGGTTATGACCAAGGTAAATAATAACCGTTTCCGTGAGAAGGGTTTTGCATTTGCCGATGAACATTTCACCAATATATTTAACTACGACTGGATAGCCGGCGACCCTAAAACAGCCCTCAACGAACCAAATTCAATTGTATTAACGGAAACCCTGGCCAAAAAATATTTCGGGGATAAAAACCCGATGGGGCAACTGGTAAACGTCGACAACCAGATAAATACTAAGGTTACCGGCGTTATAAAAGATATACCGGGCAACAGGAGCCTGCCGTTCTCAATATTGGTATCGTTTGAAAGTATCAAAAGCCAGTTAAAAAATCCAATGTCGCAATTTTGGGCAATTGGAGGTGGTTTTTTTACTTTCATCCTGCTTCCGCCGCATGAATCTATCGGGCAGGTACAGGCGCGGACACCGGCCTTTCTGCACAAAAACTGGGGGCTTAACCCCAAAGACGTCCGGCTACCTATACAGCCGCTTAAAGACATCCATTTCGACCAGCGATATATAAATAACGTAATTACACCTACATCGAAAGATACTTATTACGCCCTGTTTGGCGTAGCCTTGCTCATCATCATTACCGCTTGTATTAATTTTATAAACCTGGCCACTGCACAGGCCATTAAAAGGTCGAAAGAGGTTGGTGTGCGCAAAGTTTTAGGCGCACAGCGGTCGCAATTGATAAAACAATTTTTGGGGGAAACCACCATCCTGGTAATGATAGCTTTGATATTTGGCGTTGGTTTGGCTGCTGTATTTTTATCGCAGGCAGGCGCCTGGCTTAACATTAAAATTGATGCCGGTCAATTAACCCAACCGATTGTAATGGGATGGATTGCCTGTCTCACTGTGCTTGTCATCCTGGTAGCAGGGTTATACCCGGCCTTTGTGTTATCAGGCTTCCAGCCGGTTGAGTCGTTGAAAAATAAAACGGGCAATTTCGTCCGCGGGTTTACCTTGCGCAAAGGCCTGGTGGTGGCGCAGTTTGCCATTTCGCAAATTTTGATTGTAGGCACGTTGGTAGTGGCCCACCAGATGGATTTTTTTGAGAATCAGGACCTGGGTTTCAACAAAGATGCGGTCGTCTCTTTTTATGTGCCTGACAGCACCAAAGGCGTGGTGTTAAAACATGAATTACTTAGTAACCCCGGCATAAAACAAGTAAGTTTTTCATCAGGCGCACCATCATACAATAATAACTTTACCAGTTTATCTGCTCCCGATTTTGGGATCACAAAAGATGATGTAACCGAGGTAAAGTTTATTGACGAAAATTATACGGATCTGTTCGGCCTTAAAATGCTGGCGGGGCAAAAGATCAGTAAAACCAATGCAAAAGATACCGCTCAGAATGTTGTTGTCAACGAAACACTGATACACAAATTGAGCATTATGGATCCCCGCAATGCTATTGGCAAACACATTAAAATGAACGGGCAGATGGCGACTATCATTGGCGTTGTACAGGATTTTCAAAGCGAATCAAAACATAAAGCAAGGCGTGCCTGCATATTGGAATACCAGGCAAATAGGTTCTTTATGGCCAGCATAAAATTGCAGCCCGCTACCATGACCAAAACTATTGACCAGGTGAATAAGGCATGGTCGGCCCTGTTTCCCGACAATCTATTCGAATACCAGTTTTTGGATGAGCATATCGCGAGCTTTTATACGCAGGAGCAAAAGGTTTACACCGCATTTAAGCTATTCTCGTTCATCGCCATACTTATTGGTTGTTTGGGCTTGTATGGGCTAATATCATTTGCGGCATCCCAGCGAACCAAAGAAATTGGGATACGGAAAGTATTGGGTGCATCATTAGCAAGTATAATCGGGCTGTTTTCGAAAGAATTTATCTTGCTTATTTCGGTAGCGTTTGTAGTGGCGGCGCCGGTAGGGTATTATGCTATGCACAACTGGTTGCAAAACTATGCTTATCATATAAACATAGGCGCCGGCATATTTATAATAGCCATTGCAGCATCTATAATTATAGCGGGCATCACCATAGCATACCAGGCCATAAAAGCAGCACTGGTTAACCCGGTGAAAAGCCTTAGGAGCGAATGATCTGTTTACAGTTTACAGTGGGCAGTTTGCAGCAGTTAAGAAAGAAAAAAAATCAATAAATCAATAATTCAATAATTGATCCCCATGATATTCAACTATATTAAAATCGCCTGGCGCAACTTAACAAAGCAAAAGTTGTATAGCCTTATCAACATTTCGGGGCTGGCTATTGGGCTGGCTGTTTGTATGATGATAATGATGTATGTAGCGCATGAAACAAGCTACGACCGGTTTCATAAAAATGCAAACCTGGTATTTATCCCGCATGCCCAAATAAAAATGGGCGGGAGCGTTATGAATATGGAATACCTGAGCTATGCCTCTGGGGGAATTATAAAACAAAGTCAGCCGACGGTTAAAGCTTACATGCGTACGCTGGGTTATTTTAAGCCGGTAATTGTGAACACCCCGTCTGCTGCCGATGCTAAATTTTCGGAAGATAAATTGTTATTTGCCGACCCTGGTTTTTTTAATTTCTTTTCCTTTAAGTTGCTGTCCGGTTCGGCCAATGATGTGTTGAATAAACCGTTTACAGTTGTTCTATCAAGGGACATGGCAAAGAAATATTTCGGAACAAATGACCCGATTGGTAAAACTATCACTATAAAAACAGATAGTGCTTATACTTACCAGGTCACAGGCGTTGCCGAAAATGCTCCTTCAAATTCATCCATCAAATTTAATTTCGTTGCTTCTAACCAAAGCTTACTGGCCATGAAAGAGGCGCCGGCCCTGGTTGGGGCGCCATCGCAATTGAGTTATGGCTCTTTCAGCGTTTACCTGCAACTGAAAAATGCAGCCGATACCGCCACGCTGGCAAAAGGCATGAACGCCATGGCAAAAGGTGAAAAGATTTTTGACGATATAAAATTTAAATTCGATGCCCTTACCGATACTCATTTGCATGGCTTCGACAGTTTTTCGAATATAAAATATCTTAAAATATTTCCACTTGTGGCTGGTTTGATATTGCTGTTGGCTTTAGTTAACTACATGAGCCTTTCAACTGCAAGGGCTACCCTGCGGGCAAAAGAAGTCGGCGTGCGCAAAGTGGCCGGTGCAAGCCGCAAAGCAATTGCAATACAGTTTTATGTTGAGTCAGCGTTGTTTACGGTGCTGTCGTTCATATTGGGTTATTTGCTGTGCTATTTAATTACCCCATGGTTTTTAAATGTGCTGGAACTTAAAATTGACAACTCGTTTTTATACAGTCCGCAGGTTTTATTATTGTTAGGTGGGTTGCTGTTATTAACGGCATTAGTGGCGGGCAGCTATCCCTCTTTGGTACTTTCGGCTTTTAAACCGGTGGTTACTTTAAAGGGCAAAATGGGCAAGCAGGCCGGAGGTGTAACTGTTCGGAAGATATTTACAACCCTCCAATTTGCCATATCAATAGGCCTTATTATTTGCGGTATAGTTATCGACCGCCAGCTATATTTTTTCAGGCATGCCGATACCGGCATCGATAAGGATAATGTAGTGATGGTGCCCATTGGGAGCAGCGTGGGAAAAAAGTACCCGGCATTTAAGCATGATGTACAGTCGTTAGCCGGCGTAAGTGGTGTTGCAACATCACACACCGCCATGTTCAAAGGCTACGATGTAAGTTTTTTTGACGGCAAAGCAAAAGGGGAGAACGTTGCTATAGCATTCTTGATTGCGGATAAAAATTTCATGCAAACGTTGGGTTTAAAATGGAAATATCCGCCGGCCGCCAACATTGAACTGGTAAGCCGCACCAAAACCATTATTAATGAATCGGCAATAACAGCGTTGCACCTGCCCGCAAATCCAATAGGCAGTTTCATTAAATCAGGCGACCAAAAGATAGAAGTTGTTGGCGTATTAAAAGATTTCAATTTTACTTCGATGGAATCTACGGTGAAGCCCTTGACCCTTTATATTGCAAATGACACCGATAAATATTTTAGCAAATTTGGCTGTAACCTGTTCGCCAAAGTAAAACCGCACACCAATTTGCCCACCCTGATCAGTACAATGCAGGGCATTTATAAAAAATACGACGAGGATACCCCGTTCAATTACACCTTTATGGATGATGCTTTTAACGAACAATACAAAGCCGAAGACCGGCTGGCATCCATATTCAGCATATTTACGTCGATAACTATTGTACTTGCTACAATGGGTTTATTCGGGTTGGCTGCATTTACTATTGAGCAGCGCACAAAGGAGATTGGCATCCGCAAGGTTTTAGGTGCAAGCCTGGCATCGATAAACGCATTACTGTCGCAGGACTTCTTGAAACTGGTAGTATTGGCGATTGTGATTGCTTCGCCTGTAGCATGGTGGGCAATGCATAACTGGCTGCAAAATTTTGCCTACCGGATAAACATTTCCTGGTGGATGTTCGCTGCCGCAGGCGCAGCGGCCGTGATAACGGCAATTATAACAGTAAGTTACCACGCCATTAGGGCGGGGATAGCAAATCCGGTAGATAGTTTAAGGAGCGAGTAATCAGTTTGCAGTTGAAAGTTCGCAGTTGGCAGTTAGAAAGACGAAAGCGCAAATGTTTAATTCACTAAATCACTAATTCAATAATTCGCTAATTAATTCCTCCGTGATACAAAATTTTATAAAGACAATGTGGCGTAGCCTAGTTAAGAACCGGGTTTACAGCTTTTTAAACATAGGCGGGCTGGCAATCGGTATAGCCTGTGCATCGCTTATTTTTTTATGGGTTGAGGACGAAGTTAACTTCGACTCAAATAACACCAAGAAGGACAGGTTGTACATCGTACGCGAAAACCAGAAGTATGATACTTATGTATTTACACATTCTTCTACACCGGGCGTAATGGGACCAGTAATGCAGGCCGAATTGCCCGGTATTGCCAATACGTGTCGCGCTTCTGAGGGCCAAACATCCCTGTTATTTGCTTCGGGCGATAAATCAGTGCTTGCATCGGGGAAATATGTTGAAGCATCATTATTCAGCATGTTTACATTGCCGTTTGTACAGGGCAATGCAGCTTCTGCACTTTCGCAATTGCACTCACTGGTAATTACTGAAAAAACTGCGCTTAAGTTTTTTGGTAACGATAAAAATGTCATCGGCAAAAACATCAGGGTGGATAACAAGCAGGATTACGTGGTTACTGCGGTTTTAAAAGACCTGCCCACCAACTCAAGCCTGCAATTTGAGTGGCTGATGCCATTTAAAATATACTTTGATCGGAGCCCATGGCTGCATAGCTGGGGAAATAATTCATTGAGCACCTATGTTGAGTTAAAACCAGGAGTAAGGCCTCAAACACTCGATAAAGTACTGTATAATTACATCGAGAAACGTGAGCCCACCTCGATAACCCATTTGTTTTTGTTCAGCATGAATAACTGGCACCTTTATGACCAGTTTGACAGCGGGAAAATGACCGGCGGCGGAATGATAGAAAACGTACACCTGTTTACCCTTATCGCCTGGATCATCATTTTTATTGCCTGCATTAATTTTATGAACCTGGCCACCGCCCGCAGCGAAAAACGCGCCCGCGAGGTGGGTGTGCGTAAGGTACTTGGCGCAGCTAAAAAATGGCTGATTACCCAATTTATCAGCGAAGCTATTTTTATGGCGCTGTTGGCGGCCGTAATAGCAATGCTGATTGTGGCAATTGCTTTGCCTGAATTTAACACATTGGTACAAAAGCAACTAACGCTCGGTCTTGACCATCCGCTGCATTGGATGATGCTGGTGGCAATTACACTTATTTGCGGCCTGGTGGCAGGTAGCTACCCTTCGCTGTATTTATCATCATTTAACCCGGTTATGGTACTTAAAGGGATAAAACTAAAGGATAGCCTGGCAGCCTATGTACGCAAAGGATTGGTAATAATGCAGTTTACAGTTTCAATTATCCTTATCATCAGCACCATTATAGTATATCAGCAAATTCAACATATAAAAGCAAGGCAATTGGGCTTTAATAAAGACAACCTTGTGGAAATGGGCTTGCAGGGCGATATGGCTAAAAACTTTAATGTTATAAAACAGGACTTGATTAGCACCGGCTATATTTCGAACGTTGCCCTGGCCGACCATTCAATAATTTACGGCGGTAACAATACAAATGGCCTTACCTGGGAGGGTAAGCCGCCGGGCTCGCAAGTGTTGGTTTCACAGCGGTATATAACGCCGGAATATGTAAATACAACCGGCCTTACTATTCTCGAAGGTCGTAATATTACCGTGAATGATACCGGGGCGCCGCTGCGTATGCTTGTTACCCAGTCGATGGAAAGGTTGATGGGAAAAGGCAGCGCGATTGGTAAAAGGGTGCATGGCGAAGGCGATACCACAAGCGCTACCGTTGTTGGGGTGGTAAACGATTATGTTTATGGCAATATGTATGGCAAACCCGACCCGGTTATGTTTTTTTCTGGTGCGCCACAAAGTAATACTGTGATGTATGTACGTATAAAACAGCAGGCAGATATTGAAAAAACACTAACTGCCATGCAGGGCGTATTAAAAAAGGATAATCCCGCATATCCTTTTGACTACCGTTTTGTTGATGATCAATTTAGCCAGATGTTTACCTCCGAAATGCTGGTAAGCAAATTGTCGCGGGTTTTTGCATCATTGGCTATCACTATATCTTGTCTCGGTCTGTTCGGATTGGCAGCTTATACCGCCGAGCGTCGTACAAAAGAAATAGGTATCCGCAAGGTGCTTGGCGCAAGCGTACCCGGCCTGGCAGGCCTGCTTTCAAAAGATTTTTTGCAACTGGTTATATTATCATGCGTAATTGCCTTCCCGGTAGCCTATTGGGCCATGCACGATTGGCTTAAAAAATACCAGTACCGCATCGCCATAAACTGGTGGGTATTTATACTCGCTGGCGTTACGGCTGTAGTTATTGCTGTTGCTACTGTAAGTTTTCAATCAATTAAAGCGGCATTGGCTAACCCGGTGAAAAGTTTGAGGAGCGAATAGAAGGTAGTTAGCAGTTTTTAGTGGGCAGTTTGCAGTAAAAATGTTTCTTTGACTTTTATTAAATTACGTGCAACCTAATAATGCAAACAAGCGTCTGTTATTAGGTATTAAAGGGTATCAAGTTAAAACCTCGTATCATGATAAAAAACTACCTGAAGATCGCATGGCGAAATCTACTCAGAAACCGCCTTTACAGCATTATTAATATTGGCGGCCTTGCCGTCGGGATGGCCGTAAGCTTTATGCTGCTGCTGTATGTGTATAATGAATTTAGTTTCGACAAGTTTAATGTAAACGATGCCCGCCTGTACCAGGTGATGCGGAACCAGCCAAGCAACGGCGAGTTAATGACCAGCACAGCCACGCCGGTACCCATGGCGCCTGCTTTATCCAAAGATTTCCCCGAAATTGAAAAAATAGCCCGTACTAATTGGGGCTATGATATTTTGATGAACTATAAGGACAAAGCTGTAAAAGTAAACACGCTGTCAGCCGACCCTTCGCTGCTGGATATGTTCAGCTTTGATTTTATTTCGGGCACTAAAACCAATGCTTTAAAGGATATGTCGTCAATTGTCCTTACCGAATCGGGTGCCAAAGCTATTTTTGGCGATGCAAATCCCATTGGGCAGGTGATTAAATTAAACAACCAGTTCCCGCTGAAGGTCAGCGCGGTAATAAAAGATAATCCTAAAAATTCTTCCTTCTTTTTTAAAGCCCTCATTTCATGGGATCAGTTCACTGCCGAGCAAAGCTGGATAAAAACTTCAGGATGGGGCAATTATTCCTTTCAAACCTACGCTCTGTTAAAGCCGGGAGTTTCATTGGCTTCTATCAATTCAAAAATTAAATATACTGTTAAGCGCTACGACCCGAATAATAAAGAAAATACCATCTTTTTATACCCATTTTCGAGGCTGCATTTATACAGCGACTTTAAAAATGGGATAAGTATAGGCGGCAATATCGATTCGGTCGAAAAGTTTTTATACCTGGCTATAGGCATCCTTTTGATCGCCTGTATCAATTTCATGAACCTTTCCACCGCCCGTTCCGAGCGCCGTGCCCGCGAGGTTGGGGTACGTAAAGCCATTGGCGCCCGCCGTTTTGCGCTTGTGCAACAATTTATGGGCGAATCATTGTTTATGTCGTTTTTAGCCCTCATCATAGCCTTTGTACTCATTTTGGTATCTATATCATGGTTCGACGATATCATCCGCATAAAGCTGGCTATACCTTACACTAATATATGGGCGTGGGCTATCGCCTTGGGGGTTACTATAATTACAGGCCTGGTGGCAGGCAGTTATCCGGCGCTATTTCTATCCTCATTTAAACCGGTAAAAGTGCTTAAAGGCCAGCTTATCAATACCAAAGCGGCGGCACTTCCACGCCAGATACTGGTTGTATTGCAATTTAGCTTTGCCATCGGGCTGATATTGTACAGTATATTTATTTACAAGCAGATAAGTTATATCAAAAACCTCCCTGTTGGCTATGACCGTAACGGCCTGGTTGATATGCCTGATGAAGGCGCTATGGATACTAAATTCGAAAGTTTCAGGCTTGATGCTATTAACGCCGGGGCAATTACCGATGGCGCATTAACATCAGGCAGTATCACTAACGATCAAAGCAGCTCATGGGGAATTACCTGGCAGGGGCAATTGCCGGGCGAAGATAAATTGCCAATTGACCAGATGGCCGTTACCTATCATTTTGTTAGCACTTATGGGCTAAAGCTCATTCAGGGCAGGGACTTTTCAATTGCTTATCCTACAGATAGTTCAGCTATAATACTTAACGAAGCTGCGGTAAAACTGATGCGTTTTAAACAGCCATTAGGCCAAATTGTAAAATACCAGGGAAAAGAATGTAAAGTAGTAGGAGTGGTGCAAAATTTTGTATGGGGATCGCCTTATGAGCCTGTTAAACCTGCAATTATAGGTTTTATAAAGGGGTGGACAGGGAATGTGGGACTGAGATTAAATCCAGCGAGGTCCATATCTGCAAGTCTTGCTACATTACAAAGCATCTATAAAAAGTACAATCCGCAATATCCCTTCGAGTATAAGTTTGCAGATGAAAAGTTCAATGCCAAATTTAATAATGAAAGGCTGCTGGGCACCATGTCGATGATATTTACCTGCCTGGCCATTGTTATATCTTGCCTTGGTTTATTTGGGTTAGCGTCATTCTCCGCCGAGCAACGGAAAAAGGAGATTGGTATCCGCAAGGTGTTGGGCGCAAGCACGGGCAATTTATGGTTAAACTTATCAATGGAGTTTGTTGTGCTGGTTCTAATCTCCTTTGTTTTAGGCGCTTTGGTCAGCGGATATTTGGCTCATGCACATTTTACAAAATATATATACCATACACCGTTAAGTGCTTGGGTATTTATTTTAACGCTGTTTTTAAGTTTAACAATTTGCCTGCTCACGGTAAGCTGGCAAGCCATTAAAGCAGCATGGACAAACCCTGTGCATAGTTTAAGAAGCGAGTAATGGGAAGTTTGCAGTTGGCAGTAGCAGTTGGCAGTTAAGTTAAAAGCAGAAAGACCAAAGCAGAAAGCTAAACGATAAAATCGGTGAAATCAAAAATAAATCGGTGAAATCAAAAAATCATGATAAAGAACTATTTAAAAATCGCCTGGCGAAACCTATGGAGGAACAAATTTTTCTCCATTATAAACATTTGCGGTCTGGCATTGGGTATGGCTTGTAGCATCCTTATTTTATTATGGGTGCAAAATGAGTTAAGCATCGATTCATTTCATGCTAACGGCGCACGTCTGTATGCAGTTATTGAACGCCAGTACTATGATAATAAAGTAGTGGGGCAATACTCAGTACCGGGGGTACTTGCAAATGAATTGAAAAAGGTGATCCCCGATATCCAGTATGCTACGAACTTTGGATTTAATAACCAAAATACATTTAGGGTTGGCGATAAAATATTGAAGTTTGATGGCTCTGCCGCCGATTCCGACTTTTTTAAGATGTTTAGCTATCCCTTGCTGGAGGGTAATGCACAGTCAGCATTAAATACACCTGTAAGTATAGCTATATCGAGAAAGATGGCCGAGGATTTTTTTGGCAGCCCGCATGCAGCAATAGGGAAAACCCTGAAATACGAGAACAAAAAAGATTTTACCATTACGGCAGTTTTTGAAAACCTGCCCCAAAATACTTCTGATAAGTTCGACTTCCTTATCAACTGGGATAATTTTTTGAAAGAAAATGGTTGGGCTAAACAATGGGGCAATAACGGCCCCAAGGCCTTTGTTATGTTGCGGGCGGATGCAAATCCGGCGTTGGTTGATAAAAAGATAAGACTTTTTTTAGATACTTATAATAAAGAACAAAGCAAAGCTTTCAGGGAGCAGTTGGGTTTGCAAAAATTTGGCGAAGTTTACCTCCATTCCGATTTTACAGACGGCAGACCTGACAGCGGCCGTATAGAGTATGTTCACCTGTTTAGCATTGTCGCCGTTTTTATCCTGCTCATCGCCTGTATCAATTTTATGAATTTAACCACGGCGCGGTCGGTGAAGCGGGCGAGGGAAATAGGGGTTCGTAAGGTGGTTGGGGCCGTGCGCGGTGTTTTAATACAGCAATTTATCGGCGAGGCTGTTTTACTTACTTTTATAGCTGTCGCCATAGCTATTTTATTGGTTTTAATACTGTTGCCTGTTTTTAATTCGGTTACGTTAAAGCAAATCGCCTACCCGTTTAACCACCTTTATTTTTGGTTAAGCCTTATTGGGTTAACACTTGTAACTGGTTTTATTTCGGGAAGTTACCCCGCATTGTTTTTGTCATCGTTCAATCCTGTCAAAGTATTAAAAGGCGCTGTAAAATTGAGTACGGGCGCGGCCTGGTTTCGTAAGGGCTTAGTTGTATTCCAGTTTGTGCTGTCGGTGGTGCTTATCATCGGTACCATCGTTGTTTCAAAACAAGTAAATTATATACAAAACAAAAATTTGGGGTATGATCGGGAAAACCTCGTGTACATACCCATAGAGGGCGACCTGATCACAGGATACAAGGTGTTTAAAAATGAAGCATTAAGGATGCCCGGCATTGCACAAGTTACACGGATGTCTGATGCGCCGATAAACTTCGGTAGCACCACGGGCGGCGTTTATTGGGACGGCAAAGACCCGAACCTTAACATTGAATTTAACCAGATATCTGTGGGTTATGATTTTGTTAAAACCATGAAACTGAAAATGGTAAGCGGCCGCGATTTCTCGCGCGACTTTACAACTGATACTTTAGGCTATTTAATAAATGAAAGCGCATTAAAAAGGATAGGTTACGCCAACCCGGTAGGGCGGAAGCTTAATATGTGGGATAACAAAAAAGGTAAAATTATCGGCGTATTAAAAGATTTTCATTTCAATTCCCTGCATGATCCCATCCAACCACTGATAGTAAGGTTACGGGATAGCGACCAATATGGTAATATTTTGGTGCGCACTTTACCGGGACAAACCAAACAGGCAATGGAAACTATTGAGAAACTTTGTAAGGAGTTAAACCCCAATTTTACCTTTACATACTATTTCACCGATGAAGAGTACCAAAAACTGTATAATAATGAGCAGGTAGTTGGCAAGCTTTCGAAAGCATTTGCATTCCTTGCTATTTTCATTTCGTGCCTGGGCCTGTTAGGGCTGGCTATGTTTACCGCCGAACAACGGATTAAAGAGATAGGCATCCGTAAAGTGCTTGGCGCAAGTACGGTTTCGTTATTCAATTTATTATCAAAAGAGTTTTTGATACTTGTTGCAATAGCTTTGTTAATAGCATCACCCGCCGCGTGGATATTTATGAATATGTGGCTAAAAGGCTATACTTATCATACCAGTATGGATTGGTGGGTATTTGCATTGTCCGCTGTATTGTCAGTAATGATAGCATTAGTAACGGTAAGTTTTCAATCGGTAAAAGCAGCGCTGATGAACCCGGTGAAAAGCCTTAGAAGCGAGTGAGAAAAGAGGCAGTTAGTAGTAGCAGTTGGCAGTTGAAAAAATCAATAATTCAGTAAATCAGTAATTCAATAATTCCTTCCCTCATGATAAAAAACTATTTCAAGATCGCCTGGAGAAACCTGAAAAAGAACAGGCTGTACGCGTTTATAAATATCATCGGGTTAACCGCCGGTATTGTTAGTTGCCTGTTAATAGGCGTTTACATAAAGCACGAACTGAGTTACGACCGCTTTAATAAAAATGCTGACAGGATAGTACGGGTAACAATGGACTATAATTTTGGTGGGGGCTACGCACAAAAAGTGGCTGTGACCGGTACCAAAGTTGGGCCGCAATTTAAACGGACTTTCCCCGAAGTAGAAGAATTTGTGCGGATGTTTAAACATTCGAGAGTGGTTAGCTACAAAAACCAGCTATTTAAAGAAGAGAATTTCATGTATGCCGAAGCTTCCTTTTTTAAAATATTCTCTTTCAATATTATTGAAGGTGACGCTACTACTGCTTTGATTACTAAAGATAAGATCGTCATCTCCGAAACCACAGCAAAAAAATATTTTGGCAGCGAAGACCCGATAGGGAAAGTTTTAAAAGTTGGCGATAAAAGCTTCATGGTTTCGGCCGTGGCGGCTGATAGCCCCTCAAGTTCGCAGATCCACTTTGATTTTATGGTGCCTTTTAATGTTTTAGACGCCGCCCAACAGGAACAATACGACAGCGCCAACTATATAACTTACCTGCTACTTAAAAGTGCTGCTGATATACAACCGCTGCAAAAGCAAATTACCGCTTATATGAAGGTTGTTGATAAAAACGAACTTAAAACCACCGGCAACGAATACCTTACTTTTAACCTTGAGCCATTAACAAGTGTGCATTTACACTCAAACCTTCCCGACGGCTTCGAACCAAACGGAAGTATAACTTACATTTACATTTTAATCATCGTTGCTATTCTTATCCTTGTCATTGCGGGGGTAAATTATATAAACCTGTCAATAGCTCAATCTGCCGGTCGGGGCGCCGAAATTGGTATTCGCAAGGTGCTTGGCGCAGCAAAACAACAGCTTTTTAAACAATTTATAGGCGAATCGCTTTTGGTTACGGCTATTGCTGTTTTGTTTGCTATTGGCCTTTCATTTCTCATACTGCCTTTCTTTAACCAGCTCTCGGGGCAGGAATTCCACTTTTACGCACTCTTTGATCCGGTAATTTTGTTGTGCCTGGTAATTTTGGGGGTTATAATTGGCTTTTTAGCAGGCGCCTATCCTGCACTATTGTTGTCAAATATTAAACTGGCAAAAATACTTAAATCGGGCTTTTCATTTACTTCGGGGCAGGGCGTACGACGGTCGCTTATCGTATTTCAATTTGTTATCTCTATCTTTCTTATCATCACTACAGTGGTGATATTGCAGCAGTTATCTTATATCCGCAGTAAAGACATTGGATATAACAAAAGCAATGTGGTGGTGTTGCCAATCAGTTATAGTATGCTGCCGCAAGTGGCTACACTTAAGAAAGAGATCAGTAATATCACTGGAGTCGAAAATGTTGCATCGGCCAATGCCGAACCGGTAGATGTTAAATGGGGAGATGCTATACATACAAAAGATGGCAAAACACTAACCGTTAATGCTTTGCCTATGGATGAAGACTTTGTAAAAACCATGCAATTGAAAATAGTGGCTGGTAGTGATTTTGACCATACCGATCTTTTGCAAATGGATACCAGCAACCAGGGTAAAAATTTCCGGTATGCATTTATGCTGAACGAATCGGCAGTGAGGGCATTGGGATGGACGCCGGAAGAGGCTATAGGTAAAGAGATCTCAAAAAATTATCCCGGCAGGATAAAGGCGGTGGTTAAAGATTTTAACTTTAAATCGTTTCACGATCCCATTGGCCCGCTGCTGATATTTTTAGACCATGACCAAACACAGAATATTTTTGTAAGGATAACAGGTAACAATACAACAGCCGTGGTAGATGCACTTGCCCGACTCTGGAAAGAACAGGTGCCATCCCGCCCATTTGAATACAGGTTTTTGGATGACGAATATGATGCTTTATACCGCACCGAGCAGCGTACAGCAGGCGTATTTACCACATTTTCGGCGCTTGCAATATTGCTGGCCTGCCTTGGTTTGTTTGCTGTTACTGCCTATGCCGTAGTACAGCGCACAAAAGAAATTGGCATAAGGAAAGTGCTTGGAGCAACCATGTCAAATATTATCCTGCTCATTTCAAAAGACTTTTTGTACCTGGTTATTATAGCAACGGCCATTGCTTCGCCAATTGGCTGGTATATGTCCAGCAAATGGCTACAGGATTTTGCTTATCGCATAAATATCCATTGGTGGATATTCATCGCCGCAGGAGCAGCTTCACTGTTAGTCGCAGGGGTAACAGTAACCATACAGGCGCTAAAAGCAGCACTGGCAAATCCCGTGAAGAGCTTGAAAAGCGAGTAGGAGGGAGTAGCAAAGTTTGCAGGTTTAAGTTAGCGCGCATTTTAACTCTTCACTGCAAACTATTCAGAGCGAAGGCTTTTAACCGGGTTCATCAGCGCTGCTTTTATGGCCTGGAAACTTACTGTGACTAAGGCCACCATTAAAGCTGCGGCACCGGCTATTGCAAATATCCACCAGTGAATAGCGACCCGGTATTGATACCCTTGCAACCAGTTATGCATCATCCACCGCGCTGCCGGGAATGCAACAAGGCACGATATCCCCACCAGTTGCAGAAACTCCTTTGATAAAAGCCCGGCGATACCAGGTACAGTTGCGCCAAGCACCTTGCGGATGCCGATCTCTTTTATCCTTCTTTCGGCGGTATAGGCTGCAAGGCTAAACAAGCCAAGGCACGAAATAAATATGGCCAAAGAGGCAAATACGCTTGACAATTTACTCATCAGCACCTCGCCCATAAACATGGCGTTAAACTGCTCATCAACAAATTGGTACTTGAATGGAAATGCAGGGTTATTTTTTTTAATAATCGTCCCTATTTGCGCCAAAGTTTGCTGTGAATTGTGCTGGTCTTTTATGCGAACATACAGCAGGTTATCATTGCCTTCTATATCTTTAAATGGCGGCCTGCATAAAAATATTGTCGGGCCAGCTTGTCCATACATATTGCCGTACACATAATCATCCACCACGCCGATGATACGCAGATATTTATAAGCCCCTTCCCCTTGTTCGCGGGGTGAACGGATGATCTTGCCAATTACGCCATTTTTATCAATTATTTTTGCCAGCGATTCCGTAACGATCACTGTTGAAGTATCGGACAGGGCTTCTGTAAAATCGCGCCCTTCAGCAATATGCATCCCCGATGTTGAAATAAATTCGGCGCTAACATCCCTGAAAGTAATCCCTACTTTGTTGTCAGGCGACTTGCCCTCCCAGGTAAACCTGTCGTCACTATTCCCATCGTAAATGGTGGTATGGTCGGATGTTGCTGCGTTTTGTACTAAACCAGTATTCAAAAGTTCCTGTTTTATGGTCAAAAAATTCTTTGCGAAACCGTGCTGCATATCTATTTCAACAAGGTTATCTTTATTAAAGCCAAGGTTCCTGTCCTTTACATGCTGTATTTGCAGGTAAATAACAATGGTGCTGATGATAAATACAACCGATACCGTAAACTGCAAAACGACCAAACCCTTGCGGATAATTGTTGCGCTACCGGTTTTGATTTTTAACCCTTTTAAAGCTTTTATGGGATCGAACGATGATAAGTATAGTGCAGGATAGCTTCCGGCCAGCAGCCCGCAAATTATTGCGATCACCAACAAGGCTATAATATGTACCGGGTTAGTTAAGCCAAGTGTCAGCGTTTTTTGAACGAGCGAATTAAATGCAGGCATGGCGATGACCATAATTATCACTGCAAAAACAGTAGCAATTACCGACATGATGAGCGATTCGCCAATAAATTGTCCTATTAGTTTCTTCCTACCCGATCCTAATACTTTACGAACGCCAATTTCTTTTGCGCGCTTCTCGCTGCGGGCTGTGGCCAGGTTCATAAAGTTGATGCAGGCAATAAACAGCACGATCCATGCTATCAGCGAAAGCATCCTTACCTGTTTAATTGCCCCACCGCCGGTTTCTTTTCCGTTTGCAAAATCATCATATAAATGCCAGTCACTCATCGGGAATAAAAATACCGTGGTTTTCTGTGTTGCATCTTTCCCGTATATATAATGGTAAAGTTGTTTATTTACAGATGCCAGGCTGGCCGTTGGCGCTAATTCTACATAAGTGAACGGCCCGTAACTTTTCCATGAATTATCGGGTTGACCATGTTTTGCCAGTTCCTGCTGCATCTCCGCTTCATAAGGCGCCAGCCATTCAAATTGCAGGGTGGAATTTTGCGGCAAATCTTTCACTACCCCGGTTACTACATAATTATATTCATTATTCATCCTTATCGTTTTGCCAATAACATTAGGATCAGTGCCAAAGAATTTTTTTGCTGTTTTTTCGGTTAGCACAATTGAATTCAATTGCGGGAACGGATCCTTTACATTTCCCTGCACAAAATCAAACGTAAACATGCTGAACAACGCCGGATCGGCATACCTGCCAGACGAATACATCGCGTTACCGCCAATAGTGATAAGCGAATTTACATCCTGATCGGATAAGCGGCTGGTGTTCACTATACCGGGTATCTCAGCCTTTAACGAAGCTGCCATTAACCGCGGCGTCGAGCCCATTGTAAATTCATTGCCTCCGTAACTGGCATTAACCTTTACCGCATACAGGTTGTCCTTTTTTGCGTTATTGTTATCAAAGGTCAGTTCATCGGCTATCCATAAAAATATAAGCCCGGCACAAGCAATGCCGATGGCTAAGCCGCTGATATTAAGAAAACCGTAAGCCTTGTTTTTTAACAAGCTGCGGATGGTGGTTTTAATTTGATTTGTCATTTGCTTCGCGTCATTAAGTCATTGGGGCATTTGCTTTGCGTCATTTGTTCTTTTCGCTTCGGTCTCCAAGCTAAAACTGCCAACTGCTACTGCTAACTACCTACTCCGAACGAAGGCTCTTCACAGGGTTCATCAGTGCCGCCTTTACAGCCTGGAAACTTACCGTAGCCAGCGCTATCAGCAATGCTGCCGCGCCTGCCAGTATAAATATCCAGAAATTGATAGTTACCCTGTATTGGTAGCCTTGCAGCCAGTTATTGATAAACAGCCAGGCAACCGGGAATGCTAAAACGCAGGAGATGATCACCAGCTTTAAAAAGTCTTTCGAGAGCAACCCGGCCAGGCCAGAAACCGATGCACCCAAAACCTTGCGGATACCGATCTCTTTTATGCGGCGCTCGGCAGTATAGGCCGCCAGGCCGAATAAACCGAGGCAAGAGATAAATATGGCCAGCGATGCGAAAACGCCCGCCAGTGTGCCGGTCAATGTTTCGGTTTTAAATAATTGGCCGAAATCACTATCTATAAATTGATATTCAAATGGATAGCCGGGATAATCGGTTTTAAAAATGGCGCCGGCTTTAACGAGGGCATCTTGCATATCAACACCCGGTTTAAACCGAATAGTTAATGCACTTGTGCCTGATGGGTGGTTATATAACACCAGGGGACCCGCTGTACCATACATATCGTTGTACAGGTAATCTTTTAATATCCCTATAACGCGCAGCGGTTTTGCGCTTCCATCGCGAAGGATACCGCCTACCCTGCCCTCTTTGCCCATTTGGCTGGCAAATGCTTCGTTGATGATAACGTTTGCACTGTCGACTTTAGAATCGCTGTTAAAATCGTGACCGGCAGCCAGTTTCAGCCCCATTGCCGAAATAAATTGCGGGCTTACATTTTGCCAGGAAATGAGCGGATTTTTGGAGGCATCTTTGCCATCCCATGAATAATTGTCGTTATTGCTGCCTATCTCAAGCACCTTATTATCGCTCAAAGCAGCATTTTCAACCAGGCCTGACCGCATCAAATCGTTATAAACCGGGGTAAAATGATCGGCCTGGTCGCCCTGCAAATTCAGGTAAACCAAATTATCCTTACTATAACCCAGTCCGCGGTTTTTTACATGTTGTATCTGCTGGTAGATGATCACTGTGCCGATGATCAGGATGATAGACACTGAAAATTGTATCACCACCAAACTTTGCCTGATGAAACCCGAACCCGCGCTTGATTTTATTTTAATATTCTTTAAAACCGAAATAGGATTAAATGAAGACAAGTAAAACGCCGGGTAGCTGCCTGCCAATAACCCGGTTATAAGGCTTATAGCTATTAAATAAATCAAATGCGATGGTTCAAAAATATTAACCGATAATTGTTTCTGAACCAGGTCATTGAATGATGGCAGCGCCAGGTAAATCAATCCGACAGCAACCAAAACCGATATGAACGACATAATAACGGCTTCACCAATAAACTGGCCGATGAGTTTGCCCTTGCCTGCGCCCATTACTTTCCTTACCCCTACCTCTTTCGCCCGCTGCTCTGACCGGGCGGTCGACAAGTTCATGAAATTGATACAGGCGATCAGCAAGATGATCCATGCAATGAAAGAGAAGGTTTTTACATATTGTATCCTACCGCCGTCCATTTTTCCATCGGTGAATTTGTTGTACAGGTTCCAGTCGTTCATCGCAAAAAGAAAACATTGGGTGGTGTTTTTAGCGTTTGTTTTTGATGCGATGTACTTATCCAGTTGATGGTTTATGGCCGCTATATTGGCATTGGGTTGCAGCTCAACCAGCGTGCGGCACCAGTTGGCGCCCCAAATAGTCATCCATGGTTGTTTATGATCGATATTAGCCATTGGGATAAGCCATTGAAACTGGTAGGTAGAGTTTTCGGGCAGATCTTTAAAAACTCCGGTAACGGTATAATTTTCGGTATTATTCAACTTCAACATTTTGCCAACCGGGTCCGCATCGCCAAAAAACTTTTGCGCCATTTTTTCACTGATCACTACTGACTTTAGCTGTGCAAATGCATTCGTCGCCGAGCCTTTGGCAAATGGCAATTGAAGCATCGAAAATATTTCCGGGTCGGCCCAGTTACCTTTTTCGGTTATCGCTTTATCACCAAGCCCGAATAAAGCCTGGTCGCCATCGCCGGTTAGGCGTGCTGCATTTTTTATGCCCGGTATTTCGGCTATCATTGCCTTGGCCATGGGCCCCGGTGTGCCAAAAAAAGTACTGGTTTTACCTTCGTAGGTTTGGTTCTCGTAAACCTTATACAGCACATCGCGTTTGGCGAAGTTGTGGTTAAAGGTCACTTCATCCTGCACCCATAAAAATATCAGTGAGGCACAAGTAATACCTATTGCCAGCCCGGCAATATTCAAAACGCTATAGCTCCTGTTTTTTAACAGGCTACGCAGGGTGGTTTTAATGTAGTTCCTTATCATGGGGGTGGTAATTAGTGATTTATTGAATTAGTGATTTTTAACTGCTACTGCCACTACACACTTACTCCGAACGCAAACTCTTAACCGGGTTCACCAATGCTGCTTTTATGGCCTGGAAACTTACTGTAACCAGGGCTATCAATATTGCTAATATTCCTGAAGAAGCAAACACCCACCAGTGAATTTCGACGCGATATTGGTAATCCTGCAGCCACTTGCTCATGGCCCACCACGCAATGGGGAACGCAATCAGGCACGACAAAGCCACGAGTTGCAAAAAATCTATCGACAGTAAACTCACCAGGCCCGATACGGATGCCCCTAAAACTTTACGGATCCCTATTTCCTTTATCCTGCGCCCTGCGGTATAGGCTGCCAGGCCAAACAAACCAAGGCATGAAATAAATATGGCCAGCACCGCAAAAACGCTTGCCAGTTTCCCAACTAAGCTTTCCGTTTTAAACAGTTTGTTAAACTCCTCGTCCAAAAAGGTATATTCAAATGGGTAACCGGGGTTATCCTTTTTTATAACGGCGCCAATTTTTTCAATGGCTTGCGCCACATCGGTATTGGGTTTTATCCTGATGGTTAAATGATTGGCTATGCCGGGGTTGCAGATCAGCATTTGGGCTGCGGCATCGCTATACATATTATTAAAAATAGTGTTGTTCACAATGCCTACAACCCTTAACTGGTATTTGTCTAATGTAACAATCGAGCCAATTTGCCCGGCACGGCCCATTTTTTTAGCAAGCGCCTGGTTAATTATTACATTATTAGTATCGACTAACGGGATGGTGCTAAAATCGCGGCCTTCGAGTAAATGCATCCCCATTGTTTTTATATACCCGGGACTTACCAGGTTTGAGCTAATTACCACCTGCTCATTCGGGTCTTTGCCACTCCATTTAAAGTTATCACCCGACTGGTATATCTGCATAGCCATAAATTCGTTCAGGCTTGCATTTTCAACCGCACCGGTAGCGATAAGGTCATTTTTAACTATATTAAAATTGTCTTTTAATTTTCCCTGCGCATCCAGGTTAACCAGGTTATTGACATTATAGCCCACGTTACGGCTTTTAATGTGGTTTACCTGCTGATGGATGATAACGGTGCAGATAATTAATACGATTGAAACTACAAACTGTGAGACCACCAAACCTTTACGAACGAAATTTACCCCCGAGCCCGTTTTTATTTTGATGCCTTTTAATACATATACCGGGTTAAAAGATGACAAATAAAACGCCGGGTAACTGCCTGCAACAAGCCCTGTTATAAGGCCGGCGCCTGTTAAGAAGCTTAAGTGAACCGGGCTAAGGATATCAATGGATAAATCTTTTTCAACCAGCGAGTTGAAGGCCGGAAGCAATAAATATAAAAAGCCCACTGACGCCAGAACTGCTATGAATGCCATGACCATGGACTCGCTGATAAACTGCATGATCAACTTGCCTTTGCCCGCACCCATTACTTTTCGTACGCCAACTTCTTTTGCCCGTTGCTCGGACCTGGCGGTTGACAGGTTCATAAAATTGATGCATGCAATAAGCAGGATGATCCAGGCGATGGTTGAAAACAGTTTTACATACCCGATCTTTCCACCCTCTTCTTTTCCATTAACAAAATTGTTATGCAGGTTCCAGTCGTTCATGGGGAACATGAAGAGCTGGTTAGTGTTGCCTGTAGCTTTATTTGCAATAAAGCTATGTAGTTTTTTATTAATCGCATCGATGTTTGCCGATGGCTGCACTTCAGCATAATTTTCTGTAATGTTATTTCCCCACTGCCCTGTCAGCCAGAAATTCTTAGCCGCCCATATATCAAACGACGAAAGCCATTGAAATTCGAAAGACGAATTCGCCGGCAGGTCTTTAAATACACCGGTTACTGTAAACAAGCCGTCAACACTGAAGTTCTGCTTAGCATTCAATTTGATTATTTTCCCCACCGGGTTACTATCCCCAAAAAACTTTTTTGACAATGTTTCGCTAATCACCACCGAATTTGTTTCTTTAAAAGCATTTACAGGGCTCCCATAAACAAACGGCAGCTGTAACATCGAGAAAACGGATGAATCTGCATAAGCGCCCCAGGCATTCAGGCTTTTATCGCCCAGCACAAATAGCTCTGACACGTTCCAGCTTTTGCGCATCGCATTTTTTATGCCGGGTATTTCGGCCTTTACAGCGTTAGAAAGTGGCTCGGGAGATGTCCCGATGGTATACAAAACCCCGTTCACAGGCTGGTTTTCCATTAACCGGTACAGGTAATCTCGTTTCGGGAAATTATGATCAAAGCTTACCTCATCCTGTACCCATAAAAATATCAGGGAAGCACAGGTAATACCAATTGCCAGCCCGGCAATATTTAAAAAGCTGTAGCTCTTGTTTTTCAACAGGCTGCGCAGGGTGGTTTTAATGTAGTTCCTTATCATTTTATTTAGTCATTAGTCATTTGCTTCGCGTCATTGGGTCATTGGCTACGTAATTAATCACCGTCAATCCAATGACCAATGACACAATGACCAATGACTTTTTTCATTCGCTTTTCAAACTCTTTACCGGGTTAACTAAAGCTGCGCGCACCGCTTTATAGCCAACAGTGATCCAGGCTATTATAACCGATACTGCTATCGCTGCAATAAATATCCACGCGCTTATCGATGTGCGGTATGCAAAATTTTGCAGCCAACCCGTCATGATGTACCATGCAAAGGGCACGGCTATTACAAATGCAATGGATATAAGCACCATAAATTCTTTCGAGAACAGGTAAACTATACTGGTTATTGATGCGCCTAATACTTTGCGTATGCCCACTTCTTTTGTACGCTGAACTGCCATAAAGCTTACCAGGCCGTATAAACCAAGGCACGAAATAAATATGGCTATCATGGCAAAAATTTTATATACCAGTGCCAACTGGTTCTCCTGCTTATAAAACTTAGCTATGCTTTCGTCAAGGAAAAAGCCGTTATAAGCGTATTCAGGGTAAGCGTTTTCCCAGGTTTTCTGTAACGATGCAACGGTATTGGCAAGGTCACGGGTTTGAATTTTAACCGCAACTTCAGATTCATATGCCTTTTGTGGGTAAATAATTATCGGTTTCACAGTTTCGCGCAATGAATTGGTTTTAAAGTCCTCAACAACCCCAGTTATAGAAGCCCAACTGCCACCGCCTTCGCTTATGGTTTTCCCGACAGCATCTTTGGCGTTCTTAATGCCCAGTTTTTGCATTAAGGTTTCATTAATAACTGCCTGGCGCATGGTATCGGCTTGCTCGTAACCGTGCCCCGCTATAAAGTGAAGTCCGAAAGTTTTAAAATAATCTGCATCCCCAATTTTTAGGAAAACATCAAACCCCCGGTCTTTTTTCGAATGGTCGAAGTAAAAATTTGTGGAGCTGTTATTGTCTGATGATGGCACGTCCGAAGCAAAGCTTGCCGATAACACAGCCGGATTTTGCAGTAATTGCTGTTTAAGTGCCTGCATTTTTTGCAAGCTAACGCTATCCGTATAGCCTGGGATAACCAGGACGGCATTTTTATCAAAACCGAGATCGGCGCTGTTCACAAAATCCATTTGCTTTACCGCGATGATAGTGCCAATAATAAGCAGCTGCGAAATAAAAAATTGCCCAACAACCAGCGCACGCCTTAAAGGTATCCCGCCGATAGAAGCTGCATTAATTTTATTTTTAAGCGCCGATACCGGTTTAAAGCCCGAAACAACAATTGCAGGATAAAAACCTGAAAGGGCAATAATAATAACGGTAACAAGTACTAAAAATAGTAACGTACCACCGTTAAGCAGCCCTATATCATCAGGCACGCTTGCTATATTTTTTAAATAGGGTAGGGCGGCTTCTGCAACAATAAGTGCAAGCGCAACGGCTATAAAAACAATTATTGCTGTTTCGCCTATTACCTGTACAATTAATTGTACACGGCTGCTCCCCAACACTTTACGGATGCCAACTTCTTTCGACCGCCCTACAGATTGCGCGGTTGACAGGTTAATAAAATTGATCGAAGCCATTATGATGATAAGCACAGCTATAAATGACAATGTACGCAGTGTTTCCGTGCTGGTCATGTGGTCGCCGAGTGTATCGCCAAATCTTTTATCAAAATGAAGCGTTGATAACGGCTGCACGATAAGGCTGGTTTTGTTGCCGGTCCCTTTATTGTTAAATTGCTTGTGCGAAAAGGCTGCAAACTGGCTGTTGATCCTGCTCAGCGGTTCATTTGACGGGAATTTGATATACACCTGGTGACTACTGCTTGTCATGTTCCAGTTGTCGCGGTACATGTAATCTTTAGGGTGCTGTTTCCAGGTGATGTAGGATATCATCACTTTTAGCGGGAAATCGCTGTTTGCCGGTGCATCGTTTATAACGCCTGCTACCTTTAGTGTTAACAGGTTGTCCATCCTGAGCATTTTGCCCATTGCGTTTTTCCAGTCGCCAAAATATTTTATAGCGCTGCTTTTATCTATGACAACCATGTTCGGGTCTTTCAGTGCCGAAGGCTGTCCGGCAAGCCAGCTTGATTGAAAGGCATCGAAAAACTGGGGTTCGATAAACATAACCCCGGTATTTTCGATGAATTTTTTATCCTCAAAGACATTGCCCGACTTTGAGGGGACGGTAACCTGGCTGCCATAACTCGATTGGATAGAGCCGACCTTCGCCTCCGGGAATGCTAAACGTAATGCCTCGGTAGCAGGCGCCGCTACGCCGGGGTTATATGTATTGACCCCCTGCCGGTTCATCGCAGTTATTACCCGATATATATTTTTATAACCAGGCTGAAAGGTATCAAAACTTAATTCGTATTGGATAATAACAAAAATGAGTAAACATGCTGCTATACCAACTGTTAAACCAGCAATGTTAATGGCCGAATATCCTTTGTGACGAATAATGTTGCGCCAGGCGATCTTAAAATAATTTTTTATCATAAAGTTTGTCGATGTTATAAATGCTTAAAATATATACCAAAAAATTAAAACATTAATAATCAATATTATAAGCGTTTTTAAAGTGTACGAATATGTTCGTAAGTGAAACAGTGGGTGTACGCTTATGATACAGTTTGGTTCATAGTTCATGGTCCATAGTCCATGGCAGCTTCACTATGAACTATGGGCCATGAACTATGAACTACTCCGACCGGAGGCTATTAACAGGGTTTGTAACCGCTGCTTTTATGGTATGATAGCTTACCGCTATTATTGCCGTAAGCATTGCTATCAGCCCCGCTGCTGTAAATAATAGCCAGTCGGGTTTAATGCGATAGGCGAAGTTATCGAGCCACTGGTTTATTAAGTACCAGGAAATTGGCGCCGCTATTATAAATGAGCACAATGCCAAAATAACGGTGCCCCGGTTAAGCAAAACAAACAAGTTAGATACCGAAGCGCCTAAAACTTTGCGGATACCGATCTCCTTTGTCCTGTTAAGGGTTGTAAGGCCCGACAAACCGAACAAACCCATGCAGGCAATAATAATGGCCAGGATGCATGATGTGGTGATGGTAGTCATCCAGTGCAGGTAGCCATCATAGCTTTTGGCAACATTTTCATCCATAAAGGTATAATCAAAAGGCAGGTTACCGGTTAATTTATTCCAGTTGTTTTTGATCTTATCCATTGTTTTAGGAATACTTTGCCCTGCCTTGATCTTTACCCAAAAACTGTTATTTACCCCGGCATTTATAGTATGATAAGCAGGTTCTATCTTTTTAGTAAGATCCTGGATATGATAGTCTTTACAGACCCCTATTATTATCCCTCCCATCTGGCGGTCCAATATGCCCACCGTTGGTTTGCCTAAAATTTTATACAAGGTTTCGTTTACCACCATCGAGCGGAATGCTAAACTGGCTTTTTGTGATTTTTTTAAATCGGGATAGTCTAATTCGGCGCTGTCGGTAGTTATATCCCTCGAAAAAGTGCGCCCTTTAATAATCGGTATTTTTAAAAAAGAAAAATAATTGTAATCCACATTTAAAATCTGCACCATTTTTTTTTCGCCATTTATAATAACCCCATTATAACTAACACCGCCAAAATAAATAGAGCCGGTAGTAAAATCTTCAATGGTGGGATCAGTGGCTGCATAGTGTTGAAGCTTATCACGTAGTAACAAGGTTTTTTGTTTATCCAACCAGCTATAAGGCGACCGCATCATTAATATTTCATCTTTATTAAAACCCATATCGCTTTCATTGAGGAAATGCACCTGCTTATTGATAGCCAATGTTGAGATAACCATTATTATGCACACGGTAAATTGCAACACAATAAGACATTTTGACAAAATTGGATTTATCCGGTAGGCGGAAAAACCACGCATAATATTCAAGGGCTTCAACCCCGACATAGCCAATGCCGGATAAACACCAGCAAGTAACCCCAATGCCAGGCCTAAAATAAACAAGAACAATGCAATAGTGCCAAACGAAAAATTAGACAAGTTGATATTTGTCCCGGTTAAGCTGCTGAAAAATGGAAGGCATATTACTGAAAGCAAAAAGCCCGCTATTACGGCAATAAAGGCAAGCACTTGGGTCTCTGTATAATATTGTACGATGATCTGTACCCGGCCTGCGCCGATGGTTTTACGTACGCCTACATCCTGCGACCGGGAGATGGCGCTGGTGAGCGTAAGCAAAATATAATTTAAACAGGCAATAAATAAAATAACAATCGTGAGGCACACCAGCTGGTAAATATTTTTCAGATCAGAGTAATGGTACCACCCTGTTGCCTGGTTGTAATGGGCGTCGGCAAATGGCCGCAAAATGATATGCATGTCCTCGTAGTGTGTTTTGGGGTCACTTTTTTTCATGACTTCCAATACTGACTTAAAATATTGTTTAGCAAAAGCATCCAGTTTAGCCTGGAATTTTGCGGCATCAACACCCTTTTTTAGCTTTATAACTAATGGATCGCTAAATGAATTTACCCCCCTGGCATAATTATCCTTATAATCAGGGTTTGATTCCATTCGCAATATCATATCAAACTGAAAGCTTGAGTTTGAAGGAAAATTCTTATATACTCCGCTTACAATTAATGGCGGGTGGTTACTTTCATTTGGCATCAAAAGTATTTTTCCTACCGGGTTATCATTACCGAAATATTTCTTAGCCAAACGTTCGCTGATCACGGCCTGGTTCAGGCCCGACATTACTGTTGAAGGGTTACCGCTTATCAAAGGGAAATTAAACACCTTAAAAAAATCGGCATCAGTATAAGTCAGGTTATCGCCTTTTTCCTTAAAGCTTTGATCGCCAACTTTGATGGTTTCATCGCCAATACCGCTCAGCCTAATGGCATTTTCGATTTCCGGAAAATCCTTTTTTAGGTCAACCGCCAGCGCTGTTGGGGTCTGGATCATGTTTTTTTGTTCGGCATCCTTCATTAAGCCCGAGAAGAGGCTTTTTTGCGGTTTCGCACGTAACGAACTGAAGATATCAGTTTCCTCTACCCGATATAACCGGTTCTCATCATCATGAAACCTGTCAAACGACTGTTCATTTTTTACATACAGGTAAACCAATATGCAAAACGCGCTGGCCACGCCAAGGCCAATAATATTGATGGCAGTGTACAGTTTATTCCTGAAAATATTCCGGAACGCCAGTTTTAGGTTGATTTTTATCATGAGGAAGGGGTGATTATTGAATTACTGAATTATCGAATTATTGATTTTTAACTGCAAACTGCCAACTAAGAACTGCCAACTGCTACTACCTGCTGCTACTCAGACCTCAAACTCTTAACCGGGTTGGCAATAGCTGCTTTTATGGTTTGGAAACTTGACGTAAATACCGCTGTCAATAACATTCCAGCCCCGCTTGCAGCAAATATCCACCAGCTGATGATTGTCTTGTCTGCAAAGCCTTCCATCCATTTATTCATTGCCCACCAGGCTATAGGCGTTACAATTACAAAGGCCAACAGGATAAGTAATACCAGTTCAGTTGACAATAACGTAACTATTTGTGAAACGGTAGCCCCAAGCACTTTGCGTACACCAATTTCTTTGGTGCGCTGGTTGGTGGTATAAATGGCAAGCCCCAATAAACCCAGGCAACTGATAAATATCGACAGGCCGGTTGCCCAACTCAGTAGGGTAGAGGTATGCTGCTCGGTCTCATAAAATTTGGCTATCGTTTCATCAAAAAAGTGATATTCAAAGTCATCATCAGGATAAACCGCTTTCCATGCTTTTTCCATACCGGCAATGGACGTTTTCCAATCATTGCTGCCCGAAGCTTCAGGTTTTAAGGCTATATGGAAAGTACCTGTTTGCCACCGGGAATTAGGCATGCTACAGTAAATCGCCAGGGGTTTTATCGGTTCATGCAAAGAGTGTTGGTAAAAATCAGCGATTACGCCTACCACCTGTAAACTTTTAGCGCCGTTAAAATGATCGAGGTTTTTCCCAATAGCCTCAGCAGGGTTCCTGAAACCGAGGACTTTTGTATAGTACTCATTTATAACTACTGATTTCGAAGTATCCGAAGCCTGTAAACTGCGGCCAGCCAGCAGCCTCAGCTTATATACCTTCATATAATTCTCGTCGGCAAATTTTAACTGGACATCAGTCTTTATCTCTTTTTTGCCATCTTTATAAGTAACATTGGTTGAGTTGGTATTACCTGATGAAGGCGGCGCACCGCCAATGCTCACCATCTCCACGTTAGGTATGGCATGTAGTTTATTTACAAATACCATGTTACGTGCTAAAGTCCTGTTTTTCCATGGCGAGTTTATGATGATAATGGCATCCTTTTTAAAGCCGAGGTCTTTATGCAAAGCATAATAAATTTGTTTGCTCACCAGTACAGTAGCCATTATAAAAAATTGGGCTATAATAAATTGCGTAACGGTTAACGATTTACGCAGCCATGCATTACGTGTTTTGCTACTGTTTGAAGTCGCCTGATTTTTAAGTACCAGGGCAGGTTTGTAGCCCGACAACATGATAGCCGGATAAAAACCGGATAAACCGCTTACAACTATAGTTAATAATAATAAGAACAGGATAAGCCCCGGCTGCGACACGTAATCGGCTTTAACACCGGGTGAGACAAAATCAGCAAAAAGTTTTAACACAACAGGCGCTAATGCTGCCGAAATACAAACGGCTATGAGCGTTACTAAAAAGGTTTCGCTTAAAAACTGTATAACCAACTGTGTACGGCTGCTCCCCATGGTTTTGCGGATGCCAATCTCTTTTGCCCTTTGGGTTGCCTGCGCAGTAGTTAAATTAATGAAATTAATGCAGCCAAGTACCAATAGGAATACAGCTAATACCAGCAAGCCATACAATGTTTTTTTGCTGGCAATATGCCCACTGTCAAAGTTACCATAGTCTGCATTAAAATGCAGGTCGCTCAATGGTTGCAGACTGAAGCCATGTGTATTGCCTTTATCCTCCGGTTTTGGGGGGCTGTTCTTTTTCAGGATGCCGTTTATTAATTTCTCAATATGGGCAACGTTAGCCTGCGGCGATAGCCTGATAAAAAACTGCGAAGCCGAATTAGTGCTCTCCCATTCGGTAAGCTGCAACTGGCCTTGCAGATCTTTATTTACTGTGCCTGTACTATAAGATATAAAATCGTGAAAAGTAAAGTCTGTATTTTGGGTTATAGTTTGTACTATACCTGTAACAGTAGTTTTTATAGTATCGTAAGTAACAACTTTGCCTATCATTTGGTTGTACGGTGTTGACGGAAAATATTTTTGTGCCTGTTCAGACGTTAATACCACCTGGTTCGGTGCATTTAGCGCATCTTTTGACGAACCTGCCAGCCATTTATAATTAAATAGTTTAAAATATTGTGGATCAGCAAGGACCACATTTTCCTGGTTTTTAAATCTAATGGGAACATTTCTCTTGCCAGGCACAAAAACATTTGGCTCAGATAGCGTAAAAAATGGCGCTGTTACCTCAACGCCCGGCACCTGGCTTCTTACCGCCCCGGGTAATGGCCCGCAAACACCGTTATTGTGGCCCACTTCACCCTGGAAGGTAAAATTTGATACTACACGATAAATACGGTCGCCATTGGGATGGAACTTATCGAATGTAAAATCAAAATGTACTATCAGGTAAATTACCAGCGCCGCGCTGATGCCTATAGATAGCCCAATAATGTTGATGAAGGTAAAAAGCTTGTGCTTCCAAAACCCCCGGAATGCGATTTTTAAATAATTTTTTAACATAGAACAGGCAATTATTGAATTACTGAATTATTGAATTTTCTTCTTTTGCTTTCAACTTATCTTTTGCTGTCTACTGCAAACTAAAAACTGCCACTACCAACTGCTACTCCGACCTTAAACTATTAACCGGGTTAGCAACGCCGGCTTTAAAGGCATGGTAACTGATGGTTAGTACTGCAACTACTATGGCGACTAGTCCTGAAGTCGCAAACATCCACCATTCAACAGGTATTTTATATGCAAACCCCTGCAACCATTTGTTCATAGTCCACCAGGCTATTGGCGAAGCAATAACTATGGCCAGCAGCACCAGCTTTAAAAAATCTTTCGATAGCATCACCCCAATTGTCGATAAACTCGCGCCCAATATTTTGCGGATACCTATCTCTTTTGTACGCTGTTCAATAGTAAACGCAGCAAGACCGAACAGACCCAGCGCTGCAAGTAAAATAGTGAGGCCCGTAAATACGCTGAATATGGATGCCAGTCTTTCTTCGGCCTTATATTGCGCATCAAAAACGTCATCAACAAAGGAACAACTCAACGGCGCATTTGCATCGTACTTTTTATAGATCGTTTGCATAGATGCGATGAGCGTAGGCAAATTTGTATAGGGCTTTATCTTTGCATACAGGCTACACCCGGGCATCGACCATGTTGCGGTATCCGGCACTACGAAAAGCGCAAAAGGCGCCACAGCATATTGCATCGACTGAAAATTAAAGTCTTTCAACACCCCGGCAACCGGTATTCCGCTGCCGCCATTATCCGAAGGGAGGGAACGCCCAACCGGGTTCTCGCCAAGATTGAACTTATCAACAGCCGCTTCGTTAATAATTGCTTTCACATCATTGGGTTTTCCCAGCTCGGTGCCCGCCGTTGGCGGAAACTTCCATTTTAAACCTAATACGGATATGAAATTACGGTCAACGGACTGCCAATACATGCGTATAGTACTGTCACCCGATTTAGTTTTATGGTCAGACCAATCATACATCCCGAACAGTGTATAATTTGATGTGGCTACCTCGCTTACCCCGGCCAGGGAACTGATCTCTTTTTTTAGCGGCTGATATTTTTTTCCAAAATCACCCGGTATAGCCAGCATAACTACATTGCTGCGGTCCATACCCGAATCGGTATGCCTGAAAAAATACAATTGTTTGTCGATGATTATCCCGCAAATGATCAGCGCGATAGAAATAGCAAATTGTAAAGTGGTAAATATCTTCCTGATAACTACACCGCCGGCCTGTTTGCTCATTTTGCCTTTGAGGGTAATTATCGGTTTAAAGGCCGACAAGGCCAAAGCGGGATAAAAGCCGGCTACCAAAATGGTCAAAACCAATAGTCCCGCCAAATACATCAACACTTGGGGGCTGTACAAAAACGAGTTGTCCATTTTAAGCTGCAATACATTTAAAAACCATGGTTTACACAGGTAGCAAAGCAGGTAACCAATTATAAAAGCTATAAAAGTAAATACAGCCGATTCTGTATAAAATTGAACGGCCAATGTTTTGCGGCTTGCGCCGGATATTTTACGCACACCAACTTCTTTGGCCCGCACTGTGGCCCGCGCAGTAGAAAGGCTCATGTAGTTAAACAGCGCCAGTAACAATATCAGCGCGGCTACAATAGGAAATGTTTTAAGGTACTTTACATTAGCATTATCGGCGGTAGAGTCATCGGCGATACGGGCATTTAAATGTTTGTCAGTAATTAACGGGAGCGAAAAGGTAGGTTTTGCCCTTAACGGTAATAATGGGTGCTGTTTGAGCATCGCCTGTATACTGCTTAAAACTTTAACCGTATCGCCGGGGTGCTTTAGTAACAGGTAAACATTATAAATGCCCCCTCCAAGCTTTGGTTGGCCGCTTAAATAGGGGAACGGGCTTTTGATCTGCCGTAAGCTGGAAGCTGAGGCAATAAAATTAAATTTGATGGACGAGTTTGAAGGGGCATTTTCGGCAACGCCAGTAACCTGGTAGTTGTAAGGCCCATCGGTTTTAATGGTAAGTACTTTACCTACAGGGTTGCTATCGCCAAAATACTTTTTTGCCATGTCCCGCGAAATAACCACCGAAAAAGGTTTACTGAGCACATTCCCCGGCTGGCCGCTTAATAATTTAAAACTAAAAAAATTAAAGAAACCGGCATCAGCATACAAAAGCTTATCATCGTTGAATTTTGATTGCGGCGATGAAGCATTGTTTATCACAACGGGCATAAAGTAATCGAAACAAGCGGCAGAATTTTCAACGGACGGCACCGCTTCTTTTAACCCAGGCGCCGTTGCATCACTAAAGCTTTCTGCAATGCGGATATTGGCGTTCAAAACAACTCTGGCGCGAAGCGTAACTATACGGTCGGCATTTTTATGAAAAGAATCGTAACTATGTTCATGCGCCACATAAAGCATTATCATCATACAAACGGCCAAACCAATGGCAAGGCCTGAAATGTTGATCAGGGTAAATAACTTCTGGCGTGTTAAGTTCCTGATGGCGATCTTGAAATAGTTTTGTAGCATGCAGCTATTTTAATTACTGAATTACTGAATTACTGAATTATTGATTTTTAACTGCAAACTGCCCATTACTCACTTCTAAGGCTCTTCACCGGGTTTGCCATTGCTGCTTTTATTGATTGAATACTTATAGTTGCAAATGCGATAATAAGCGCGATGATACCTGCGGCGGCTAATATCCACCAACTCAAAGCAATCCGCGATGCAAAGGTCACCAGCCATTTGTTCATCACGTAAACCGCAACCGGGATGGCCACTGCTGCCGCTATCAAAACCAGCTTCAAAAAGTCTTTTGACAGCTCGGTAACAATTTGCGGTATGCTGGCGCCCAATACTTTACGTACGCCTATTTCTTTAACGCGCTGGGTTATTGTAAAAGCCGATAAGCCGAATAAACCTAAACATGCAATAAATATAGCAATACAGGCGAATATTGTGAGCAGGGTGCCCTGTTGCTGTTCGCTGCGGTAAAGTTCGTCGAAGCGTTTATCCAGGAATGAAAAATCAAAGGGTACAGTTGGCAGGTAGCGTTGCCAGGTATCGCGAATAGAACTTACAGACGATTGTATATTATGGCCGCCTATTTTAATAGAGAGCCTGCCGTAAGGCTGGAGTATCAGGATCATAGGGACAATGGGTTGATGGAGCGATTCGAAGTGAAAATCTTTCATCACCCCAATTACATTGCCTGTAACATTGCCATATTTTATCTGTTTATTCAGGGCTTTTTCAGGCGTTCCCCATCCTAATGTTTTTACCGTGGTTTCATTAATGATAAATTTATTGGAATCGGTTTTTATGTCGTGCGAAAAATTACGTCCTGCCGCCATTTTTATCCCAAAAGTTGGAATAAAGCCTTCATCAACAGCTATTTGTTTTAAATCAACCTTCAATGGCTGAAACGACCCTCCTTCCAAAACAGATGCACCCTGGTCATCCAGCAACCGGCCTGATGGGATTCGTGAAGAACGCCCGACGTTTTCAATATTAGGATTTCTCAGCAAATCAGCCTTAAAAGCATAAAACTGCTTGTCCAGCCCACCGTCATATTGCATTGTTAAAACATGGTCTTTATCTATACCAATATCCTTGTCCTGAATGTACTGTAATTGCTTGAAAACTACCGTAGTTGCAACAATTAAAATGATTGAAACCGAGAATTGCAGCACCACCAGTACCTTGCGGAATGAAAATGCGCTGGTTTGAACTTTAAACAATCCCTTTAAAACCTTCACCGGGATAAAAGATGACATAAACAGCGCCGGATAAATACCGCTGATTAACCCGACAACGCAGGGCATTAAAAGCACAGGAAGTAAAATATGCCAGTTTAAAAGGCTACTAAAACTTAACTTAATACCCGACATGTTGTTAATTTCCGGCAGCAACAGCACGGTCAGTCCAAAGGCAATCAGCAGCGAAATATATGTTATTAAAACCGATTCGCTTAAAAACTGGGCGATGATCTCTTTGCGCAACGCCCCTACAACCTTGCGGATGCCGATCTCTTTTGCCCGCAGCGCCGAGCGTGCCGTAGAAAGGTTCATGTAGTTAATACACGCGATCAGCAGGATAAACAGCGCTATCGCCGAAAAAATATAGACACGGGTTGAGCTTCCGTTTTCCTCGATCTCATCATCGAGGTGCGAAGTAAGGTGGATATCGGTGAGCTTTTGAAGCGTAAGGCTGGTTGTATTATGTACTTTCAGGTTGGCCGGCGCACCAAGGGCGGCGCAATATTTGTCCAAAAAACCTGGAAGCTGCGCCCTTACACGTCCTACATTTTCATTTTTTGCAAACATAAGGTAGGTGTAAAACGAGTTGTTACCGAAGTTTGTGGCCAACTGCTTTTCGCCATAAATGGTCGAGTCGTTCAGCGTGCTGAATGAAACCAGGATATCGGGGTGCATATGCGAGTTTGCCGGGAGCGGGCTAAAAATGCCTGTTATTTTAAAAGCGTGTTTATTGCCACCGAGGATGATCTCTTTATTGATAGGGTCATCATTGCCGAAATATTTTTTTGCGATTTCAGGTGTCAGCATAGCGCTGTACGGCTCCGTAAGGGCTTTATGCGCGTCACCTTTCAGTCCGGGCACTGTAAAAAAGTCAAAAAAGTTCTGATCGGCAAAAAAAGTATTCTGCTCGTTGAATAATTTTTCCTTATACCGGAAAGATGTAGTGCCGGCGGGTAAAGTCCGCGTCATCTCCTTAATATTCGGAAATGCTGCCGTCAATCGCGGGCCAAAGGCAGGGGCTATCGAACTCAAATGCAGGCTTTCCACATTAGGCGCCGAATAAAATATGCGTGTTACACGATAGATATCTTCTGCATTCTTATTGTATTTATCATAGCTGCGTTCATTAATAATATAGCTTAATATAAGCAGGCAACAGGTTAAACCAACGGTTAACCCGAATATATTGATGAACGAAATAAACGGGTGCCTTTTGATATTACGAATGGCGCTCCTCAAATAGTTCTTTATCATTTTAATTATTGATTTATTGAATTACTGAATTATTGATTTAATTATTTGGTTTTAATTTCCTGCTATAAACAAAAAACATCCTTGCTAACTGCTAACTGCCGACTGCTACTACAAACTGCTACTTACCTATTCACTCCTCAAGCTCTTCACCGGATTTGCAAGCGCTGCTTTGATGGATTGAAAACTAATGGTTATTGCTGCCACCAACAATGCTATTACACCTGCTACTATAAAAACCCACCACTGTATGGTTATCCTGTAGGCAAAATCCTGTAGCCATTTGCTCATGGCGTACCAGGTGAGCGGGAAGGATATGAGTGCTGCTATAATTATCAGCTTTAAGAATTCTTTTGATAACATAACGGTAATACTGCCGGTGGTTGCACCCAAAACCTTACGAATGCCAATTTCTTTTACACGCTGCCGTATCATGAATGCTGCTAAACCAAACAAGCCCAGGCAGGCGATAATAACTGCTATGACCGAGAATGTGGTAAAAATATGGCTTGTACGCTCTTCGGTGCTATATAAGGTTGCAAACTGGTCGTCAAGGAACGAATAGCTGAAAGGCGCGATGGCATTGTAAGCGCCGTACTCGTTTTTAATGTCATTTATTAACCGATGAATATCAGCAGTTTTTATGCGCGCTATTATTGACCCCGTGCTGCGGGTGGATGGCAACATCATAAGGGGGGCGATTTTTTGTTTCGCCGAGGTATAGTTAAAATCTTTTACTACACCAACTATGTTATAATGACGCTGCCCCGAGCGGATGATGGTTTTACCGATAGGATCCGTATTTCCAAAACCGAGGTCGCGTACAGCCGCTTCGTTTATGATAACCGATATGGAATCAACAGGCGACGGCGGGAAGAAATTGCGGCCTTTAACTATTTGCATCCCTAACGTGGGAATATAAGAATCTTCGATCCAATAAATACCGATCTGTATTTCGGATCGTGAGCCCTTATCTGCAACTTCTTTTGCGTAAACTTCGGTTCCGCCCATATTGTTGTAACCCGGTACATTGCCCGATATGGTGGCATTTACCACCCGGTTATCATTTAGAAGTTGTTGTCTGAAGGCTGTTATGTTGGTGCCGAGCGTATTGGTATCATTTATCACCAGCACCTGGTCTTTATCGTAGCCAAGCTTTTTGTTTTGCATAAAATGCAATTGCTGATAAACAACGAAAGTTGCAATAATGAGCGCGGTAGATATGGCGAACTGAAAGACAATTAAACTGCTGCGTAACGCACCTTTTGTTGCGGGCTGGCCGCCGCCGTTGCCTTTTAATATGGCAATGATCTGGAATGATGACAGGAAAAAAGCTGGGTAAATGCCGGCCACTATGCCTACGAATAATGTTAAGCCAAGCTCCAAAGCAATCGCTCTGTAACTTAAAAAGAAACCTATACCGGTGTGTTTGCCTGCCAGGCTATTAAAATAAGGCAGCAGCAGGTAAACAAAACCTATAGCAAAAAGCATGGCCAAAAGAGTAAGCATCACCGACTCGATAAGGAATTGCCAAACCAGCCTGTTTTTTGCCGAGCCCAATACTTTGCGGATACCGATTTCTTTAGCGCGCTTAGTAGCGCTTGCTGTAGAAAGGTTTGTAAAATTGATACAGGCCAGCAGGAGAATAAATATGGACAGTGCGCCGAATATATAAACGTAATGGATATCGCCGTTGGCCTCAAACTCGTACTTAGTGGCCGAATGCAAATGGATACTTGTAAGCGGCTGCAGGAAAAACAGGAATGTGTTGACTGATTTTTGCGCCTCGACCAGGCTTACGCCCATATCATGCTGAATTTCGGGCACCACAAATTTGGCCACCAGTTGGGGGAAACCAGCTTCGAGTTTTTTAGGATCAGCGTTTTTATCCAGTAACAGGTAGGTGAAATCGCCAACATTGCTCCAGGTTTGTTTGGTCGATGGCGTAACATACGTTACCAGGCTTATAAAGGCATCGGCATGAAAATGTGAATTATCAGGCACTTTATCTATAACGCCTGTTACTTTTACCAGGCTGTTCCCTATGGTAATTGCTTTGCCAAGTGCCGGGGAACCGCCAAAATACTTTTGTTTAAATGCTTTTGTTATTACAAGGCTGTTTGGCGCATTAAGCGCTGTTTTAGTATCCCCTTCGACCAGCGGGATGGAGAACATTTGAAAGAAATTGGAATCGATAAGCGCTACTCCTGTTTCTTTAAACTGCCTTTCTTCATATTTTACAAATGCCGGCCCCAGGTGGGTAAGGCGAGTAGTGGCAAGTACCTGGGGGAATGCATTTTTTATGCCCTGCCCTACCGCCAGATCAACGCTCGGGAAATCTGCAGCGGCATTAGTTCCGTTGGAATGAAGTGCAACGCGGTAAATTTGTTTTGCATTAACGGGGTAGGTATCATAAGTTAATTCCTGGTATAAATACGCCCCTATAAACATACAGCAGGTAAGGCCCACAGCTAAACCAAACACGTTTATAAACGAGAATGCCTTGTTGGTTTTAAGGTTCCGCCATGCGGTGATAATAAAGTTCCTGATCATAATAAGCCGGTTTGGTAGTGCATTAATTCAATTTTATCTTAAACTGCAAAACCAGGGCAAACAAATTTTGCCCTGTTTCCTAACGGATTAGTTTAAAACATATACCAAACAGCTAATCAACTTATAATCAAATACTTATTTTTTAGTAATATTTACAACTGTACGCAGGCGTAACACCCGGTGTACGGTTATGATACAGTGGTATTGGAGGTTAGTTAATTGGAGATTAGAGATTAGAAAAAAATGGGAACCTAATAAAACCTGAAAGTCCGAAAGTTAAAGGATATGTACCATACCCTTCCTTTCGGACTTTCAAGAAACTAATCTCTGATCTCTAACCTCTAATCACTACCCAATCTCTAATTAAAAGTTATATCTAAATGGCCGCTGGCGTCAACATTTACTGGTATGCCGCCGCCGTTTATGCTGCCTCTTACATGGTCTTTTTCCCATTCACCATTGAACCCGCTCAGGTTATCGGGTTTGGTAATCCTGTTTGCCGAAAGGTTAAGGTCATAACCTTGTTTTGCAGGCAGGCGCAGGTCAACGTGACCACCGCTTACATCAAGCTTAACATATTTACCGGCATGTATTATTTCAGCGTTTATGCTGCCGCCGCTGGTTGAAGCATCAAGACTGCATGATAAACGGCTTAAATTAAGGCTTCCACCCGATGTGCCTGTCTTTAATTCGCCTTCAATATTATTTGCTTCGATGCTGCCACCGCTGGTATTGGCATCGATATTGCCCTTTAGGCCGTCGAGGTGCAACGAACCACCTGATGTTTCCAAATGTATTTTGCCCTGGCAACTGCTGGCGTGTATGCTACCGCCACTGGTCTCTAAATTAATATTGCTGCCCGAATTGGATACTTCGATGCTGCCGCCCGACGTTTCGCCTTTTATCATACCTGTAAGGGCATCAACATGCAAACTGCCGCCGCTGGTACTGAAGTTTTCATCGCCGGATAAATTATCCAGGTGAATGCTGCCGCCACTGGTTTCCAAATGGGTATTCACCTGTTTTGGGACGAATATTTTAAAAGAAATACTCAGTTGCCTTCTCCAGTCCCAATTCATACCATCATGTTTCCTTTTAGCCCTGGCATGCAATTCATGGTTGCTAACCGAAACGTCAACTATATAATCTTCATCAAGGCGCTTTTTGATATCCTCCCGTGAAAGGTCGCTGTTGTTATTACCCCGAACATACATTTCAACCCGTGGCGCTTCGCCTGATGCACCGCTAACAGTGATACTGCCGCCCGATGTTTCAACAAACACATCTTTTATACCATCGTTTGCCAACGATTTTGTTTCATAAGGAGTTTTATCCCAGTTATCCTGCGCTAAAGCAACACAGCTTTGGCAGGCAATAAATAATAATAGCAGGTAAGTTTTCATCTCGTGTCTTTAATTTTCATAAAAGACAATCTTTTATTTCAATAGGTTGCATCTTTTGTAAAATAAGTTTGCTGTAGGCTGTTGCTATAAACAACTATCGAAAAACCTGTATCATAACCGTACACCTACTGTTACACTTACGAACGCATTCGTATACAATATAGTCATTAATATATTGATTATTAATGTTTTAGTTTTTTGGTATATATTTTAAGTATTTATAACATCAACAAACTTTATGATAAAGAATTATTTAAAGATCGCCTGGCGCAATATGCTGAACAATAAAGTTTACAGCGCGCTCAATATTGTTGGCCTTGCCGCCGGAATGGCTGTGGCGTTGTTGATCGCCCTTTGGGTCATCAATGAATATTCGTACGATAAATTTTTGCCGGGATATAAATCGTTATACCAGGTGGAATTGAATAACACCGAACAGCAAAGCGGTACACATACCCAAACCGCAATATCGGTACCAACAGCTGGTATTCTTAAAAAAGAGTATCCCGAAGTCAAATACGTAGCGGTATCCGACTGGATGGGTTCCCATGACCTGTTGGTTGGGGATAAAAAATTGTATATCAGCGGGGCATCTATAGGATCGGATTTTCTCAAAATGTTCAGATTCCCCTTGATCAGGGGAAATGCAGGCAGCGTTTTAAATGATCCGTTTTCTATTGTCCTGACAGAATCAACGGCTAAAGCTCTATTTGGAGATGCTGATCCCATAAATAAAACCGTCAGGATAGATAACCAGCATGACGTTAAAGTTACCGGCATACTTAAGGATGTACCCAAAAACTCATCGATCCAATTTAGCTATTTACTCCCGTTCAGCTATGGTGAATTAACGCAGGAATGGATGAAAAATGCCAGCACACAATGGTATAATAACTCTTTTCAAATATTTGTTGAATTGCAGCCTGGCGTCAATTATGCCTTGTTAGCCCCTAAAATAAAAAATATAGTTTACGACCACGCACCCAAAATGCGCGTAGCAAAGCCCGAGGTAATACTTCATCCATTAAAAGACTGGCACCTTTATTCTGATTTTAAAAATGGCAAGGCAGTTGGCGGTTTCATCGACTATGTGCGCATGTTTAGCATCATAGGGATACTTGTATTACTTATTGCCTGTATCAATTTCATGAACCTTTCGACCGCGCGGTCAGAAAAACGGGCGAGGGAAGTCGGGGTACGAAAAGCCATAGGTTCGCAGCGCAAAGACCTGATATTCCAGTTTTTAACAGAGTCGATATTGATAACATTCGTTGCTTTTTTGCTAAGCGTTGTGTTCGTTCAGTTGGCTTTGCCTGCATTTAACGAAATAACAAGCAGCGCTATAGCCATTCCCTATGGCAGTGTTGTTTTTTGGTGCCTTATGATGTTATACGTTTTAATAACCGGCCTGGCAGCGGGAAGCAGGCCGGCTTTCTATTTATCATCGTTTAACCCGGTTAAGGTTTTAAAAGGGAGTATACAAATTGGCAAAGCTGCCGCCCTTCCACGTAAAATTTTAGTAGTGCTGCAATTCAGTTGCTCAATCGCTTTGATAATCAGCACCATTATTGTTTACCAGCAAATTCAATACGCTAAAAACAGGCCGGTAGGTTATAGCGCCGACAGGCTTGTAGTAACGGATATGAGCGATGACCTAAGCAACAATTATGGCGTTTTAAGAAACAGCCTGCTCCAAACCGGGATGATAGAAAGTGTTGCCAAAGCTTCGAGCCCGCTAACAGGCGTTTATATGCATACCGGGATTGAGCAATGGCCGGGAAAAACGGCAGGACAAGAAGGCTTAAATGTTGGGGGGATATCTGTATCTGCCAATTATTTTAAAACCGTTGGGATGAAATTGATACAAGGACGTGATTTTTCGAACGACTGGAGCGCTGACACCTCAAATATCATCGTAAACGAAGCCGCTATACAACGCATGGGCCTTAAAAACCCGATAAACCAATTGATCACTTATGATGACATAAAAGGCCCGGCAAAAATAATAGGCGTTGTAAAAGATGCGCTCATGGAATCGCCTTTTACGCCTGTTGAGCCAACTGTATTTAATCATGGCAGGGGCGGTAATTTCGTGATCTACCGCCTATCGGCAAATGTAAAAACGCATGACGCTATCGATAAGATCACCAAAATATTTAATGCTTATAACCCCGCTTACCCGTATATCTACAAGTTTGTCGACGACGAGTACAATCAAAAATTTAACCTTGAAGTACTTGTTGGCAAGTTGGCAGGAATTTTTGCCGGATTAGCTATCTTTATATCATGTCTTGGCCTGTTCGGGCTGGCGGCGTATGTTGCCGAACAGCGTACCAAGGAAATAGGTATCCGCAAAGTGTTGGGTGCATCGGTGGCACAGGTATGGACGTTACTATCGATGGATTTTATCATATTGGTAATGATAAGTTGTGTAATAGCCTCGCCTATAGCGCTGTATTTTTTAAGTGGCTGGCTGCAAAAATATGATTATAAGATCAGTATAGGCCCGGGGGTATTTGTGTTGTCGGCTATTATGGCGTTAATTATTACCCTGGTTACCATAAGTTTCCAGGCTATTAAGGCGGCATTAACAAATCCGGTTAAGAGTTTGAGGTCTGAGTAGCAGTTAGCAGTTGGCAGTGGCAGTTTTTAGTTGGCAGCTTGTCCGAAGGACTCTTTTGAAGCAGTTAAAATCAATAATTCGATAATTCAATAATTATTCCCGTGATCAAAAACTACCTAAAAATCGCCTGGCGCAACATCTGGAAAAACAAGGTTTTTTCGGCTATTAACATTGTCGGCCTTTCTGTTGGGATGGCTGCCTGTATTGTAATTATGTTGTTTGTTTCGTACGAAAAGAGTTTCGACAATTTTCATACAAAAAACATTTACAAATTAAATGAGGTGCAAACCATTGGGGCCCAGGGTGCTACACAAAAGGTAGGCTTGTCTATGTTCCCTATGGGGCCTACTTTGAAACAGGATTTCCCGGAAATAAAAAATTTTACCCGGGTACACTGGGTTAACAAATACCAGCTTACGCAGGATACTAAAAAAATATTTTTACCGCAGGCATTTTTTGTCGATTCAACATTCCTTAACATATTTGATTTTCAACTTATAAAAGGTGACAGGCAAACTGTTTTGTTAAAACCACACTCGGCTTTAATTACCGAGGAAACTGCTAAAAAGCTATTTGGCGATGCCGATCCGATCGGAAAAAGGATAACCCATTATGGCGATGACACTACCATTTTTGCCGTGACAGGTATAATTGCAAACCCACCTAAAAACTCCCAGCTGCAATTTGATGCATTATTTTCATTCAGTACTATTATAAATCCTGGTATGTCGAAAAACTGGGGGGGTAACTGGCTTGATACTTTCCTGGAACTGGCGCCCGGTACTAATGCGGCGTTGATGGATAATAAATTCCCAAAGTATTTGGCAAAGTATATGGGGAAAGATGGCCCCAAATATATAAAGCTGTTTACACTGCCGTTAAAAGATGTTCACGCCAATTCGGCCGATATCGGGCTTGATTATATCAATTACCAAAAGTTTGATAAAAAATCAACCAACCTGTTTGCCATCATAGCGCTTATAGTACTTATAATTGCCTGTGTTAATTTTATAAACCTGTCAACGGCGCGGTCTGCGGAGCGGGCCAAAGAGGTGGGCATCCGTAAATCTATCGGGGCCTATCGCTTCCAGTTAGCATTCCAATTTCTTGGCGAAACCGTTTTAATCGCCCTTATTGCGTTATTGTTTTCCATCGTACTGGTTGAATTGGCATTGCCTTACATCAATAACCTTAGCGACCGGGATATTTCTTTCCATATATTCACCAATTTAGGCCTTATACTGGCTGTACTTGGCGGTACAATTTTAATTGGCCTTTTGTCCGGCATTTACCCTGCCATTTATCTATCTTCTTTCCAGGCATCAAGGGTTTTAAAAGGATCCATACAGGTAGGTAAAAATAAGGGCGCATTAAGGAATATACTGGTTGTTACGCAGTTTTCAAGCGCGATTTTTCTGATGATAGCCACTGTTTTTGTATTGAAACAGTTGAAGTTTATGCAGCACCAGGATCCCGGCTATAACCGCGACCAAATTGTTAACATTCCGTTAGATGGAGTGACCACTAAGAAATACGACCTGTTCAAAAACGAGCTATCAGGCAGCACTCTAATTTCGGGTGTTACAGCTTCGCAGGATATTTTAGGGAGCCATTTAGATCAAACAGGTGTTACATTCAGGCCTTCTTTCGGGCCGAAGCAAGACCTTGGTACCACGTTGCTGGTTGTTGATACCGATTACCTTAGCTTGTACAAAATTAAATTAGCTGCCGGAAAAAACTTCTCGAGCGAAAAAATGCCGGATGGCAGGCAGTATATTGTTAATGAGGCGCTGGCTAAAGAGTTAATGAAGGATTACCCTAAAAAGCCTTTATCCGCACTCATGGGACAAACATTTGGGTTTGATTCATTAGGGACTATAGTCGGGATTGCGAAAAATTTCAATTTTAATTCGTTGCAATATAAAATTGAGCCTATGTTTATGGTAAGCGCACGCCACTTTGGCTTCAGGGATATATCAGTTAAGATAAATGGCAGCAATACTGCTGCGGCCATTGCCCTCATCAAATCAAAATGGGATAGCGTTTACCCCGATTACCCGTTTGAGTACCAGTTTTTAGATGACCATTTTAATGAAGTTTATAAAGCAGATAATCAGGTAAGCCAAATTGTTGGCATTCTTGCCGGATTGGCCATATTTATTTCCTGTTTAGGCTTATTTGGCTTAGCATCGCACTCCGCTGAACGGAGGGTAAAAGAGATAGGGGTAAGGAAAGTATTGGGGGCGTCGGTTCAAAATATCACCTTACTGCTGTCAAAAAACTTCCTGCTACTGGTTTTAATAGCAAACTTAATAGCCTGGCCAACGGCCCTATGGGGCGTTTACAGCTGGTTACAGACATACGCTTTCCGTATCGACATTCAATGGTGGATATTCGCCCTTGCAGGTATTGCATCGGTATTAATCGCATTTTGTACAGTAAGTTTCCAATCCATAAAAGCTGCCGTAGCTAACCCGGTGAAGAGTTTGCGTTCGGAATAGTTTACAGCTGGCAGTTTGCAGTGGGCCGTGGGCTGCAAACTGCTTACTGCAAGCTGCCAACTTCCCCACTGTATCATAACCGTACGCTTCCTGTTACGTTAGCGGACAGTATTTGTCAAATGTTTTATTTGTAAGTAATTGATTATTAGTATAATAATAGTTTGGTATGTTATTGATACACTTGTGCCATAATGATGGAGATATTGACTTTGGTTAAATACTTATTTATAAATTAGCAAATTGAAAAATAAGTATTCACTAAATCACTCATTCTCTAAATCACTAATTTAATAATTAAAAGATGTTATCATTACAACACGTATCAAAATATTACCAGGTTGGCGGGAACAAGAATTTCGTACTTAACGATATCAACCTCGAAGTTGACGAAGGCGAATTTATTTCAATTATGGGTCCTTCAGGCTCGGGTAAATCAACGCTCCTAAATGTTATTGGCATGCTTGACGAGCCGTCGGACGGCTACCATTATTTTGTTGGCAATGCCGTTCATCAGCTTAAAGAAAAGCAACGTTCGGCTTTATATAAACAATATATAGGTTTCGTTTTCCAGGCATATCATCTTATCGACGAGCTTACCGTATATGAAAACATCGAGACCCCGTTAATTTACCAGGATTACAAAAGCACTGAGCGTAAAGCAATGGTAGCCGACATCCTCGACCGTTTCCAGATCGTTGGTAAAAAAGATTTATTCCCTGCTCAATTATCAGGCGGCCAGCAACAATTGGTTGGCATTGCCCGCGCTTTAATAGCTAAACCCAAGTTGCTGTTAGCTGACGAGCCTACAGGTAATTTAAACTCGAAACAAGGTGTAGAAATAATGGAGCTTTTCCGCAAGCTTAATAAAGAAGACGGGGTGACAATTATACAGGTAACACACTCCGAAAAAAATGCAGAGTATGGCACAAGGATAATTGACCTGCTGGATGGAAAAGTTTCTTCCTCACGAAAATTCTGAACTAATAATAGATATATAATAAAATGCGATTTAGTAAATATTTTTTAACATTACTTTTTATAGCCGGCGGCATTTTGGCACAAGCCCAAACCACAACGTTAACATTGCCGCAATGCCTTGATCTTGCTATAAAAAACAATTTAACAGTTAAGCAGGACTCAGTGCAGGCCGAACAAGCGCGTGTAGGTTTTATACAGGCTAAAGATAACCTGATCCCAAGTATAACCGGCGGTGCCAACCGTGACCTTACTTCGGGCCGGGCCCTGAACCCGGTAACCAATGCTTACATAACACAATCGGTAACTTCTGATAATTATAACCTGCAGGGACAAGTAACTTTATTTAATGGCCTGGCCCTTCAAAATGCTGTTAAACAAACTAAGCTGGCTTTTCAATCGGGTAAAATGAATTTTCAGGCAGCCAAAGACCTTGTCATCGTTAACGTTATAACCAATTATTTACAGGTATTGGACGCGATTGAAATTTTAGGACAAACAAAAGCTCAACTTGCTGTTGCAAAAGAAAATGTGGACATAGCACAAACTAAAGAAAATTACGGGGCAAATGTAACAGCATCAACACTTTCTGATTTTAAAGGTGCGTATGCCGCCGGTCAGGTTGCAGTGGTGCAGGCGCAAAACTCATTAGAAGCGGCTAAACTCAGCCTGTATAACCTGATGAACATCCCGTATAATAGAAACGCCGAACTGACGCCGCTTAATGCGGAAGACCTGCGTGGCGATAATGGTATCGACCCCGACCAGGTGTATAACACAGCGCTGGAGCAGTTGGCCGAAATAAAGGCAGCAACACTTATGCGTCAAAGCGCTGAAGAGGGTGTAAAATCGGCCAAAGGATTTTTGTACCCCCAGGTATACCTGGCCAGTGGTGTACAAACAAATTATTCTAATTTAAATGCACAAAGCTATTACGAGCAGTTCAGGAACAACTATGGTACCTACTTTCAATTCGGCCTTAACCTCCCGATTTTTACAAACCATATAAAAAAGAATGCGGTGACCTTAGCTAAGCTTACCTTAGAAAACGACCAGTTTATTGAGAACAACACCAAAATAGTAATAAGGCAAAATGTTCAACAAGCTTATTACAACATGGCAGACGCATATAACCGATACCAGGCACTGGATGCGGAAGTAAAAGCTTATACAGAAAGTTACCGTGTGCAAAAAATACGTTTAGACTCCGGCGTAATAACTTCCGATCTGTTTTTAATTACAAAAAGTAACCTGGATGCAGCTAACCTGAACTTTATCAGCGCCAGGTATGATTATATTATTTATAGTAAGATACTCGATTATTATCAAGGTAAATTAGCGCCATAAATTTTATTAAAATATTTGATTTGGATTATTAAATAATTCCTAATTTTATTCCAGAAACTAGCATGATGTCCGGTTCGTACTTTCGCTTCAATGCGGGTGTGAACCGGATTCCTATTTAAAGGCAGCCTGCCTATAATATCCCGGGATTTTATTCGTTTTTTTATCTCTAACCTTCAATAATTATCTTATGAAAAAACTATTACTCACATTAACAATTATTACTGCGACTATCGGTTTTGCATCGGCGCAAATTTTGCCATCTTTCCAGTTTGGGGTTAAGGGGGGATTTAATTTATCGAGCCTTCAGCCAACTGCAGGGTCAACCTTCAGCGCAAACAACCAGGCTGGTTACCTTGGTGGCATTTGGGCAAGGTTTGGCGCTTTGGGTTTTAATTTTCAACCCGAAATGTATTTAACTTCAAAAGATGTTGACGTTACAACAAATGGCGGCGAAACAACAGCTAAGTTTACCAGTGTTGATGTGCCGTTATTAATCGGCGGCAAGATAGGCGCCTTTGGTATCGGCGGACGTTTTTACACCGGGCCTTTATTATCGTTTGCAGTTGATAAAAGCCAGAGTTTCAGTGGCGCTGTTGGTAAAGCATTTTCACTTGATTACCAGGATCAGAATTTTGCATGGCAATTCGGTGGCGGCATCGATATAAAAAAAATATCTATCGACCTGCGTTACGAAGCGGGCATAACTAAACAGAATTACGGCGCAGGCCAAACACGTGTAAACCTGTTTAACCTGACTTTGGCTTACAGCTTGTTTAAGATTTAATTAGCAATACATTTATTTACTCCGTAAAACGGTGAAATTTCCCAAGCCTGCTACATAAAGCGGGCTTTTTTTATTTTGATGCTTTTAAATAAGAGCCACAATATAGCCCTGTTTATTTAGTATCATGTTTTAACTATGAAAGGTCAATTTAGTATTATACTTATTGTATAATATACACATATATTTATCCGCCAGTTTTACCTGTTAAAGTGTACCTTTAATATATAATTATTGTAAATGAGCGATAAATTTCCCGGTGGCTTTATTATAGCCCCAATATTTATATTTGCATTAACCATCACCGTTTTTGTTCAAACATCATTTGCCCAACAAAACGGGGACCAAAATATCCGCTTTAATCAAATAGGCTTTTACCCGGATGCGCCTAAAACTGCTATAATTTTGGATAGTAAGGACACTGTTTTTTATATCCAGGCGATAAATGGAAAAACTGTATTTACAGGCACATTAAAAAAGTCGATTAAACCTGATTTTGCAGGGAATACGACTGAAATTGCCGATTTTACTAATTACCGCAAACCGGGTAAATATAGTTTAAGTATACCTGGTGTTGGTAGTTCCCATCCGTTTGAGATCAAAAAATCAGTATTAAGCGGTGTTGCCGGCGGCTCGATAAAAGCTTACTATTTTATGCGGGCCTCGGTGCCGCTTGATGAAAAATATGCAGATAAGTGGCACAGGGCGGAGGGACATCCGGATACGGCCGTATTAATACACCCATCGGCAGCTTCGGATAAACGGCCTGCCAATACTATCATATCATCCCCGCGCGGCTGGTATGATGCCGGCGATTATAACAAATACGTTGTAAACAGCGGGATAAGCACAAGTACATTATTGTCGTTATACGAGGATTTTCCATCCTACATGAAAACGGTAAAACTCAACATCCCCGAAAGCGGGAATCATATTCCGGATGTATTGAACGAGGTATTATGGAACCTGCGTTGGATGCTTACGATGCAGGACCCCAACGACGGCGGCGTTTACCATAAATTGACCAACGCAGTATTTGATAAATTCGAGATGCCCGATAAAGGTACAGAACCCCGCTATGTAGTTCAAAAAGGCACCGCCGCCACGCTTGATTTTGCAGCCGTTATGGCACAGGCAAGCAGGATATTTAAAAAATTTCCAAAAGAATTGCCTGGTCTGGCTGATTCGTGTTTGAATCAGGCCAATAAAGCATGGGACTGGGCAACTAAAAATCCAATTGTGGCCTATAACCAGGATGCAATGAACAAACAATTCAGTCCCGCGGTAACAACCGGCGCTTATGGCGACCGTAATTTTAGCGATGAATTTATATGGGCTGCTTCGGAGTTGTTTGTAACTACACATAATCCGCAATTCTTAAAGAACGTTAACCTTTTGTCTGATGAAACTATGCCTGTGCCAACCTGGAGCCAGGTGAAGTTGCTGGGGTACTATACACTGGTGAAAAACAGCAGTTCGTTTGGTGACAATTCGCCAAAGGAACTGCTTGAAATAAAAAAACGCTTACTGGAGCTTGCGGACAACCTCATCAATGGCGCTGATGAAACGGCATATCAAACAGTGATGAGTAAATCGGCGCGAAATTTTAACTGGGGCAGTAATTCGGTAGCGGCAAATCAAGGCGTTGTTTTGATACAGGCCTATAAGCTTTCGAACGATCCTAAATACTTACGTTATGCATTGGATAACCTTGACTATATTTTAGGCAGAAATGGAACAGGATATTCTTATGTCACAGGCTACGGCAGCAAAACACCCATGCACCCGCACCACCGCCCATCGGTTGCCCATGGCGGCGATCCGGTGCCTGGTTTATTGGTTGGCGGCCCCAATCCGGGTATGCAGGATAAAATTAAAGTGCCTACAACAGTGCCAGATGAGGCTTACATAGATGATTATCGTGCCTACGCCGTAAACGAGATCGCCATTAATTGGAATGCACCATTTGCCTATCTTGCCAATGCTATTGAAGCTTTGCAGGATAGGCTAAAACTACAATAAGATCAATAAATCAAATCAACCATAAACGGATCAACCATTAAACCAAACAATTATGAAAAGGATCGTTATCATTTTAAACATAATGCTCTTGAATGTGCTTTTCGTTGCAGCGCAATCAAAAAAACCGGCAAGCGCTATCGATGCCAAAGTAGATGCACTGATAGCAAAAATGACGATCGAAGAAAAAGTAGGGCAGATGACCGAAGTAACATCGGATGTGGTATCGACAACTACTAACGGCGTTCATCAGATAGACGCCGATAAGATAAAAGAAGCCATTTTAAAATATCATGTTGGCTCCATATTGAATGTAAGCGGCCATGCTTATGATCGTAAACACTGGTACGAAGTTATATCTGCCATACAGGCCGAAGCCGCAAAAGACAGGTTGAAGATCCCCGTTATTTATGGCATTGATGCTATCCATGGCGTTACCTATACTACCGGCAGTACCTTGTTTCCGCAGGAAATTGCTATGGCGGCTACTTTCAATCGTGATATTGCACATAGGGCAGGGGAGATCACAGCCTACGAGACCCGGGCGAGCTATATTCCATGGAATTACTCACCGGTTTTAGATCTTGGCAAAACGCCGCTTTGGCCTCGTATCTATGAAACTTTTGGCGAAGACCCTTACCTGATAAAAACCATGGGCGCATCAATAATAAGAGGTTACCAGGGCAATGATGTTGGCGATAAATACCATGTTGCCGCCTGTATGAAACATTATTTAGGCTATGGCGACCCATTAAGTGGTAAAGATCGTACCCCGGCATGGATACCTGACCGCTACATGCGCGAATATTTTTTACCGCCATTTGCTGAAGCCGTAAAAGCCGGCGCAAAAACGATAATGATAAATTCGGGCGAAATAAATGGCGTACCTATACACGGCAGCCATTATATGCTTACTGATGTTTTGCGTGGCGAACTGCATTTTGATGGTATTGCCGTAAGTGACTGGCGTGATATTGAATACCTGCACGATCGTCACCATATCGCCGCTACTCAAAAAGATGCGGTGAGGATTGCTGTAAATGCCGGTGTTGATATGAGCATGGTGCCTTATGAATATAGCTTTTATAATTATTTGATAGAACTGGTGCATGAAGGCAAAGTATCAATGGCGCGCATAAACGAAGCCGTACACCGCATACTTAAAGTAAAATACGAGTTAGGATTGTTCGAGCGCCCGGTTGGTAACCCTGATGATTATCCAAAATTCGGGTCAGATGAATTCAGGCAGGTGAGTGTGAAGGCCGCCGCAGAAGCGATCACATTGTTAAAGAATAAAAATAGCATCCTGCCCCTAAAAAAAGATATGAAGGTTTTTGTGACCGGCCCAACAGCTAATACCATGCGCTCGCTTGATGGCGGCTGGAGTTATACCTGGCAGGGTGAACAATCTGACAATTTTGCAGTTGGTAAGAATACAATTCTGAAAGCCATTCAGCAAAAAATAGGAGCGGCTAATGTAAGCTATGAGCCCGGCGCTGGCTTCGACAGCCTTAAAAATGTAAAAGAAGCCGTAAAAGCTGCTGAAAAAGCAGATGTAATAGTGCTTTGCCTTGGCGAATTATCTTATACAGAAAACGTAGGAAATATCGATGACCTTAACCTGCCATGGGCTCAAACCGAACTCGCCAATGAACTGGCTAAAACAGGTAAACCAATTGTATTGGTTTTGGCGGAGGGCCGCCCAAGATTAGTGACCGAAGCGGAAAGCCATTCAACAGCAACTTTGATGGCTTATTTTTCGGGAAATGAAGGCGGTGATGCACTGGCAAGTATTTTGTTTGGGGATGCAAACCCATCAGGTAAATTGCCTTATACTTACCCTAAATACCCTAATTCATTAAACAACTATTACCGTAAAAACCTTGAAAACGGCAACTCCGACGATTCACATGGCTATAACCCGCTTTATGAATTTGGTTTTGGCCTAAGCTATACCACATTTAGCTATAGCAACCTGCATTTAAGTAAACCTGATTTAAAAGAAAATGAAACCTTAACCGTTACAGTTGATGTAAAAAATACAGGGCAGCGCGAAGGAAAAGAATCCGTTTTACTTTATACCAGCCAGCAATATGCCAGCATATCGCCGGATACCAAGCGTTTACGGGCTTATGATAAGATAGCTCTTCAACCCGGCGAAACAAGAACTGTTACTTTTAAAATTACTTCAAAAGACCTTGCCTTTGTAAATGATTTGAGTAAAACAGTTACTGAAGCAGGGGAGTTTAAGCTAATGATAGGCGACCAGGTGCAAAGTTTTAACTTTATATCGGATACTGTTCCTGACAGATCAGGGAAATTATAAAATACAATAATAACCACCCTGTCATTGCTTCGTGCCTCATAATGACAGAACTTTTGTGCGGAATAAAATGTTTTTGTAACATTTAATAAAAAATGTCAAACAAACATTTTATTTTACAAACGTGAGTTTTATATTTGTACGAGCTTTCGGCTCAACCAATTTTATAAAGCTAACATTCCGACTATGAAAAAAGTGCTGTGGGTATTATCTACCGTTTCGTTGTTTTTTATTTTATCCTGTTCAAAAAAAGGAAATACGCCAACCCCGACACCCGTAACCACCCCCGCCTATACGCCACCCGTTGTTGCCAGTACGTTTGCCAAAGGGGCTGATATTAGCTGGGTTACGCAAATGGAATCATCAGGCATCAAGTTCTATGATAAAAATGGAAACCAGCAGGACTTGTTTGCCCTTATGAAGAGCCTGGGTATCAATTCTATCCGCTTACGTGCATGGGTTAACCCTACCGCAGGATGGAACAATACTGCCGATGTAGTGGCTAAAGCGATACGTGCTAAAAGTGCAGGTATGAAAGTATTGTTAGATTTTCATTACAGCGACACCTTCGCCGATCCGGGCGATCAGAATACACCGGCGGCATGGGCTTCGTTAGACCTGCCACATTTGATAACCGCAATGAAGAACTATACTGTCGGGGTGTTGGACACGCTGCAATTAAACGGCGTTACACCAACCTGGGTGCAGGTAGGCAACGAAACAGACAATGGTATGCTGTTTCCTTTAGGCAACGCTTCCAACAGCATGGCTAACTTCGCTGCGCTTGTTGAAGCCGGTTATACAGCAGTTAAATCAGTTAACTCCAATATAAAAGTAATAGTACATGTTGCAAATGGCTATGATAATAGCTTATTCGAATATGTATTTGACGGGTTAAAAGCAAATGGCGCCCAATGGGACATCATCGGTATGTCGCTTTACCCTTCCTACGAAACTTCAAGTGTGTCGGTAACAGATAGCGAATGTCTCGCAAATATCAACACCTTAATTGCCAGGTACTCAACCCCCGTAATGCTTGTTGAAGTGGGTATGCCCGAAAGCCCTGCGTCAGCATCGCAAAGTTTTCTGACAGATATTATTACCAAAGTTAATTCAGTAGCTAACGGCAATGGTTTGGGCGTTTTTTATTGGGAGCCCGAAGCTTATAACAACTGGCAGTCTTATGGTCTTGGTGCATTTGACCCTACTGGCAAACCGACTATAGCCATGGATGCCTTTAGCGGTACAACTAATTGAAATATCGAGCTACGACCGCGGTGCTTTTGACAACACAGGGAAACCAAAAGAAGCCCTAAGTGCTTGCGGAAACTAATTTATTACTTTTATTAGGCTACCGTGAGGCCGGTAACTACGAACACAAGAAGAACACAAAATACAAAAGCAACAAGATAAATAAATGACATTCCGATCATCTTTGTAATTGTACGGAACCTGGAACGATAGTACATAACCCTGAGCGACCGATAGATGTACCACATAATATATAGGGTTGAAAGTCCGCTAAGCCAGTCGGTAAGTCCCCAGCTATCAGGAAGTACCATTTGCAGCAGCATAATGACAGCGAGGAATAAGAAAAGGAAACAATGCAAATGGAAGGTATAAATCAGATGCTCAACGTAAAATTTTTTATTTCTCCAAAACGTTACCCTTAGTATCAAAGCGACCAGTGGAAGCAATACGAACATCATCTTGGGAATATTGTGTTTAAGTTCTTCCAGGAAAACCTCATTAGCCCTCGATCCATATTTTGCTTTGTAGGCAAACATCCTCTTATTAACAAATTGCGTGTAAAAATCGTCTCTTTCTGACGGGGGTAATTTTTTTTGCGTATTTAAATACTGCTGATAAGTGGTATCGTGATGATTGGTGAACGCCTTGGAGTAACCACCTGAATTGTCATCATCGTCCTTGTTGTTATTTTTCTTTACAACGATGGGCCCATATTTAAAGGTCTCATTTTTTACCATCGCCTTTTTTGCATAAACCGAAATATTTGGGTCTTTCAGTATTTTCTTATTAACGGAATCAATTGTTTTTTGTGTATTAGCCGGTTTCTTACTATTAGAATTTATTTTTACAGGCTCGTGTCCGCTTTTAAACAACAAAAGGAAATAAACAATACTTATGAAAATATACATTTTTATAGGGTGCAGGTATTGAACGCGCCTACCTGCCATATACTCATTTGTTAAATATCCCGGCTTAAAAAGAAGTGGTTTTAAAGTATGAAAAAACTGGTGGTCGAAATGAAAATAATCACTTACGGCATGATTCATCATGTGGCCAAAGCTTTCTTTTACTTCAAGATTTTCCTGCCCGCAGTTATAACAGAATTTGCCTGCTAAAGTTGTGCCGCAGTTGAGGCAGTCATTTTCTTTCCGGTAGTGTTTTTTCATCGATGAGTTAAATGGATAAACAGTTTAGCTTTAATAATTAAAAACAATTTATGTGAGTGCCGGGGCATGCTTAAGCGCCACATTATGTTTATACCTGAAAACAAACGGGAAAATAATAGCGATAATCAAAGCATAGCCTGCAAAGCAAAGCCAGATGCCATTCCAATTTTTGCTATGGTCGGCGGTTGTGAAAAATTTATCAATAATCAGGCCACTTAAAATACTTCCAAAAAATGCGCCGAAACCATTTACCATCATCATAAATAGGCCTTGCGCGCTGCCCCTGATCTCGGGCGTTGTTTCTGTTTCAACAAATAACGATCCCGAAATATTAAAGAAATCAAAGGCCATACCATACACGATACATGATAAAACAAGCATCCATAAACCGCCGGCAGGGTCGCCAAATGCGAAGAGTGCAAACCGTAATACCCAGGCCAGCATACTGAACAGCATTACATATTTGATCCCAAACTTTCGTAGAAAGAACGGAATAGCTAAAATGAATACTGTTTCGGATACCTGGGATATTGACATGATGATGGCCGGGTATTTTACTGCTATCAGGTCTTTATATGCAGGCACATTATTAAAATCGTGGATAAAAGTATCGCCGTAAGCATTGGTAAGCTGTAACGCTGCACCCAAAAGCATAGAGAATGCGAAAAAAACAGCAAATTTTGATGATTTAAAAAGAGCGAAAGCATTTAAACCAAGCATGTTTATGATAGACTTATTGGCGACTTTGTTTAAAAGGGGCGGGCATTTGGGAAGGCTGAAGGCATAAATGCCCAGTGCCAGGGCTACTGCCGAAGCAATATAAAACTGGTTGGCCGAAGTTTCATTATGTGTGAGGCTTACTGCCCATAATGCAGCTATAAAACCGATAGTGCCCCATATCCGTATTGGGGGGTAGTCAATTACTACATCTTTACCATCGCTTTTTAAAGCTGAATAAGCAACTGTTATAGACAAAGATAAAGTTGGCATATAAAACACCATATTGAGCAGTATCACCCAGAAAAAAGTTGTAGGATTAGTTATCAGGGGAATGCTAAATAATACGAGTGCCCCTAAAATATGCATAATGCCATAAAGTTTTTCGGCATTGATCCATTTATCGACCATGATCCCTGAAATAGCCGGCATAAAAATAGCCGATATACCCATTGTGGAGAATATAGCGCCAAATTGCGCACTTGACCAGTGTTTATTATGATAGCAATATTCACCTATAGTAAGCAGCCACGCCCCCCATATAAAAAATTGCATAAAATTCATCAGGATCAGGCGAAACTTAATATTCATACGGCGCTTTGGTTAAACAAATTATAGCTAACTAAATTAAGGACGGAAATTAACGAAATAAAAGTAAAAATATAGTCCGAAAGTCGGAAAAGTCCGGGAGTCCGAAAGAAAAAGCCGATAAGTCATTATTATGAGCTAAATCAGGAGTTATGAGCTAACACCCTTTGCCAGCTTCACATAAAAAGTTGTACCATGTTCGGCACTACTTTCGAGCCATATTTTACCCTGATGACTTTCGATAATTTGCTTGCTGATGGAAAGGCCAAGCCCAAATGATTTTTCGCCGGCCGTGCCAGACCGTTTGGCTTCAGTGAATACGTTAAAAACTTTATTTTTTATCTTTTGGGGGATACCAATGCCATTGTCTTTTACAGATATAATTACTTCGTTATCTTGTTCAGTAATGTTTACATAAATAAATGCGCCTGGCGGGCTAAATTTTATGGCATTGCTGATAAGGTTACTTAATACACGCCATATTTTTTCCTTGCTGATCAGCAGCTCCACAGGTTTGTTTAAAAGCTCCAGTTTAATTTCCTGGCCTTTTTCGGCTGCTTTAAACCTTAATAACTCAACACTATGGTTTAATAAAGCATTTATTTCAACCAATTCTTTATTTAAAAGGGTTGCCCCGTTATTTGTCACTTCTAAAATTTCATTAATCAACTCAAGCGAATTGTTGGATGTTTCTTTTATCAGGTTTATCATCTCCATCTGCTCAGCCGTAAAACCATCATTGGCTATGGCAGCGGTTAATGAGGCTATGCCCCCGATAGGGTTCCTGAGATCATGAGCTACGGTGCGAAGGATACGGTCTTTTTCCTGGCTGCTCAACTTAAGTTCGTTTAGCGCACTACCAAGGTTATTGTTCTGATCGTTTATCTGTTGGTTCAATGCGCCGAGGGTTTTTATGTTTCGTTTGGATTTTCGCCAGTTTAGCAGGATGAGCAAAAATATAACCAATAACATGAGCCCAAAAACTATAGAAATTTTCAAATAAAGGTATTGTTGCTGGTTGTCCTTTTTTAGGGCATCAAATTCATTTTCCCTTTCCAGGCGGTTTATTTGCTCGGTAATATCAGCTTCCTTAAGCCCTTTGTTTCGTTTAACAACGGTGTCTTTTAAAGCATCATATTTAATAAAATAGTTTAATCCTGTTTTTGCATCACCATTTTTAATAAAGTAATTTGCCATAAGCAGGTTCCAGTCGGTATCTGCTTCGGCGTCGTTTATACTATCCAATAATGGGCGGATAACCCTGAGCAGGTTAATGGCCGAATCGGGTTCATTTATCGAAAAATAGATGTGCGCAAGCTTTAGTTCCGTTAATCCGGCGTCATGGTTGTCATTACCTTTTCTTAAATTAATTTCAACGCTTTTCTTTAGTAGTTTTTTCGCATTCTGGAACTTCTTTTCTTTGATATAGATATCAGCCTCATTGCCATATATCACCGCGCGCGCCACATCCTGCAAATTTGCCCTTTCATTGAACCTTCCTGCCCACGTGTTTATAAAATTAAGTCCCTGGGAATAGAAAGCCAATGCACTATCGGGCTCATTTATTTTCCCGTAGGATAACCCGATGTTATCCATTAATTCCTGCCTCCGGTAAAACGATCTGAAATTCATGCCGCAGGCACCTGCTTCTTTTAAACTGCTAATAAAGTTTGCCGCCGCCAGCCTGAAATGCCCTTGCTGGTACATAATCATACCCATTCGGTAGCTATAGTCGCTTAATGTACAGTCGTTTATATCTTTTTTAGCAATAAGCTTGCCCTGGTAAAAATACTGGTACGCTTCGTTGTACTTATTCTCAGCAAAAAGCACATCACCTTTTGAAAAGTGTGAAAATGCATAATCGGACATATATTTTAGCTTCTTTTCGGCCGTATCAAAAAGGTTAAGCATGCTGTCGGCATATAGCATCGACTTATTGTTGTCTTTTTTACGATGAAAAAAGTAATTGCATTTAAACTCGTAGTACAGGAATTTTTGGTGAAGCTCTAAATCTTTATAACGGTTAGTTGCCGAATCGAGGTAATGAACGGCCGGTTCATATTTATCTTTATCATATAAATAATTTGCCGAATCTAATACTTTGTTATAATCCGAATAGGTGGATGGGGCAATAGACGGTTTATTGCATGAAAATAAAAATAACCCGGTTAAGGTTATAAAACAAGCAAAAAACACCCTTACCCGTAACGAACCGGGAGAATGCTTTAACATAGCGCTATTTTTGTCATAAGCCATCTACTAACCACAAGAACACAAAGCCACGCACTCAACTCCCAATAAATAATTCCGAAATCGAAAATTGCAATTCCGAAATTCTTATTTAAAAGCTTCTTCGCCGGTTATATCTAAACCGGTTATCAGCAAGTGAATGTCGTGTGTACCTTCATACGTAATAACCGACTCAAGGTTCATCATATGGCGCATTATTGGATATTCTCCTGTAATTCCCATGCCGCCGAGTATTTGGCGCGCTTCGCGGGCTATATTTATAGCAGTTTCAACGCTGTTGCGCTTAGCCATTGAAATTTGGGCCGGGGTGGCTCTGTTCTCGTTTTTTAAGGTACCAAGGCGCCAAACCAGTAGCTGGCCTTTGGTAATTTCGGTGATCATTTCCGCAAGCTTTTTTTGCTGTAGCTGAAATGCAGCTATAGGTTTGCCAAATTGTTTGCGTTCTTTGGCATATCTGAGGGCGGTATCATAACAATCCATTGCGGCGCCAAGTGCACCCCAGGCAATACCATAACGTGCCTGGTTAAGGCAGCCAAGCGGCCCTTTTAACCCCGAGATATTGGGCAGCATATTTTCTTTTGGCACTTTTACATTATCAAACACAAGTTCGCCGGTGGCCGATGCCCTTAACGACCATTTATTATGAGTTTCGGGTGTTGTAAAGCCTTCCAGGCCGCGCTCAACTATTAACCCTCTTATTTTTTTGCTCTCATCTCTTGCCCAAACTATAGCAATATCGGCAAAAGGTGAATTTGATATCCACATTTTGGCGCCATTTAATAAATAATGGTCGCCTCCATCTTTAATATTTGTTTCCATACCGCCGGGATCAGAGCCATGATCGGGTTCGGTAAGGCCGAAACAACCCATCAGTTCGCCGGTAGCGAGTTTGGGCAGGTATTTTTTCTTTTGTTCTTCAGAACCGTATGCATAAATAGGGTACATAACTAACGAACCTTGTACAGATGCTGTCGACCTGATGCCCGAATCACCCCGCTCAATTTCCTGCATAATAATACCATAGGCCATATAATCAAGCCCTGCGCCGCCATACTCAACCGGGATAGTTGGGCCGAAAGCGCCGATCTCGCCAAGCCCTTTTATCAAATGTTTTGGAAATTCGGCACGCTGGGCATAATCTTCTATCACCGGGCTAACTTCTTTTTTCACCCAGTCGCGCACGGTTGCACGTATTAATTTATGCTCATCACTAAGCAGCTCATCTATTTGATAATAATCAGGCGATTCGTAAAGGTCTTTCTTAGACATAGTGTATTTAATTGGTGGGCAAAGATAATTGGTATTTCGGATTTCGGATGTTCGATTTCGGAATTTTGAATTTTAGATGTTTGAATAAAGCCTAAATCAAATCCAATCCGAAATCGAAATTCCGAAATCCGAAATCAAAAAACGTCCGTTTACAAACTTTTTGTCCGATAACGACCGCTTTTTTAAAGTATAAAAATTATAAGTATTTAATTATCAATAATTTAACTTTGGTATATCTATTGCATATAACTTGGCTATACAAGGTACTATAATTATATGGACAAAGAGATTACACAAGAGGTTTCGTTGCAGAACCGGAAAAAAGGTATCATCATCACACTGATAAGTGTAGCGGTATTGGTTATTGCAGTATGGTTGGTGAGAGTGACTTTTAAATCATCACTAAACAAATCGGAAATAACTACAGCGGTGGTAAAGGTAGGCAATATTGAAAACACTATCAACGCCACAGGCGAAGTT
>Ga0207038_10008_pt1 | contig 60650 bp, 64 predicted proteins | sample Alteio_BWMinCont_76_FD_153285 | JGI IMG/M metagenome (GOLD analysis project Ga0207038, IMG submission 153285) | Enriched cells from forest soil in Barre Woods Harvard Forest LTER site, Petersham, Massachusetts, United States -... | ecosystem: Environmental > Terrestrial > Soil > Temperate forest >...
CGGCGCCCGCTATTGAAAAGCATTTTGCAAGGCTGCTGGCAACCGCTTTGCAACAGGGCGAAACCGATCTTGCGCCCGAACCTTCGTTAAAAGTGATAGAGGCGGCAATTGATGTTACCTTTTGGGCAAGCCTGCGCCGCGAAGAGGGCCGTTCGCCAAAAATTTCGCTGGCTTACTTGCCGCCATTGCTGGCCGGGCAGCCGTTAGTGTTCGAAGAACGGATATTACTTACCCCACATGTACTTACAAAGCTTGCCCCGGCCGTTGAGCGTTCGGGCATTCACCTGGGGGTTTGGGATGAAGACGGCGAGCTTTATGTTTGGGGAACAACACGCGTTATACCCGATTGCTGTTTTGTGCTGGAGGTTATAGAGCCTGGCCTGCTGGTGATAAAGCATCGCCGAATTAATGGTTTTGGTAAATTTATTAATGTAGCTGTACTGAAAGGTGATGAAATAAAAATAATTGATGAAGACAGTAAAAGCCTGCCCGATTGCCCCGCTTTGCTAACTTCGCTGCTCGATTTCAATTCGACCTCCGGCTGGAACGATTCCGTTAATATACTGGTGCAACTGGCAACCTCAATGCGCGCTCATGGCCATGGAGGCTCGTTATTAGTAGTGCCGGCTGACAGCGACGCCTGGCGCGATTCCATCATACATCCCATCACTTACCCGGTTACACCTGCATTTGACCAGCTTAAAATATTAATGCAGGAGAAACTTGATGATGACAGCATAAGCCTTTGGCAGGAAGATGTTAACCGCACTGTAGAGAGTATTGCGGGCCTTACCGCGGTTGACGGCGCTACGATTATAAACGACCGCCTGGAGTTAATGGCCTTTGGCGCAAAAATTGGTCTATCCTCAAACGGGGTACCCGTTGAAGAAATGATGATAACCGAGCCGGTAATTGGCAATACAGCAATAACTATCCACCCGGCTCAAAATGGCGGTACCAGGCACCTGTCGGCTGCGCAGTTTGTTTTTGATCAGCGCGATGCCATTGCGCTTGTATCTTCACAGGATGGGAGGTTCACCATTTTCTCCTGGTCGCCCTGCGAAGGGGTTGTACACGCACATTACGTAGATGCTTTGCTGCTTTAACAGGATATAATTTTAAATACCAGGGAACATGGTTTGCGCCCTTTCGCCTATACCCGGAATGGGTTTTTGTTCACCATTAATAGCACCGATCAACCCGATTATCCATAAAACAAAAAGTCCGAGCTGAACAATCCTGAACAGGTAGTACAACGAAAAAATTCCGGTTGATACCATTATTATCCCTAAAATAAAAGAAAGGACAAACCATAGCACTGTCGAAGCGATGTGAAAAAGCAGGGTTTGCCTGAGTTGGTAACTGCCTAAACTTGTTTTGTTGTTTTGGTGAAATCCAAAATAGGCGATAAGCCATCCTATTATCCAAAAATAGCTGATGATGCCGGCTGTTTTACCATCGTCCTGGGTTGCGGGGTTGTTTATAGGTTCCATAAATAAAAGGTTTTTGATTGTTTAATTAAAATTAAAAATAAATAATCGATAAACCTCTCATTTTCAGGAGAATTATTTTTTACCCATACGGGTAATTTTTACGAAAAGTATCTGCTTGTGCCGGCAACGATAAACGTTAACCTTTGTTAAATCCTGGCAAAAACAACCTGGGCATGCCTGCCAAATATCGGTATAGGCTTTTTCTCGCCATTCATGGCGCCTTTTAAGCCTATTATCCACAAAGCAATAAACCCTAAGTTTACCGGGATTATAAAAAAGTACAATGAAAATATGCCGGTTGATAAACCGATCAGATGAAAAAATATGGATAAGCCATATCTTATCACCACATAATTAATATACAAAAATAATGTTTGTCTTAAATGGTAGCTGCTAAGGCTTGTTTTTTCATTTTTGTGAAATGCAAAAAAGGCCATCGACCATCCTAAAACAAAAAAGTAACTAAGTAAACCCGCTGTTTTTCCATCATCTTCTATCCCAAAAGGGTTTCCTTGTCTCATAAATTTTTAATGTTATTAAATGTTTCAGTTGCTTATGGGCACTTATACGTATAGGAAATTTGTAGGTTGCATCTTTTTAACTGTAAAATTTATATACTTTTAAAAAGTTTAGCCGCGCCGATGCAGGCTTTTTTAACCATGAAAATAATTGCCCCAAGTTTTAACGAATGGACGCAAATAACCTGATCAGCGAAGAAATCGACCTGTTTTACACAGGTACAGCCGAGGACAAACGATTAACATTTGGCCTGGGGCCATTGGAATTTGAACGCAATAAAGAATTAATAAGCCGGTACTTACCTGCTAAAAATTCAATTATTATTGATGTAGGCGGCGGCCCGGGCGTTTATGCTCAATGGCTTGCAGAAATGGGGCATAGCGTAAGTTTAGTCGATCCGGTAAACAAACATATCCAGCAGGCGCAAAAAAGGAGTGGCAAACTCAAAAAACCCTTCAAAGCCTCATTAGGTGAAGCAAGAAAGCTTGATTTTAACGACAACTTTGCGGATGTGGTAATATTGCATGGCCCCTTATATCATCTTCAAAAAAGGGACGACAGAATAAAGGCTTTAATAGAAGCCCACAGGGTGCTTAAGCCGAATGGTGTGTTGCTTGGCTTTGCCATCAACCATACCATCTCGACTATAACAGGGCTGTTAAACGGGATGATCCACGATTCCCAATTTATAGCAATGTGCCAGAGTGAGCTCAAAACAGGGATACACAACCCGCCGGGCAACTGGCCGGGAATATTGCCTGAAGCCTTTTTCCATACGCCACAGCAATTAATGGATGAGGTGCTGGAATCAGGATTTAGCGACCGTAAGTTGCTTGCCGTGGAGGGCATGATATGGCTTGACAGCAAATATTTCGAAAGTCGGTCAAACCCCGAAAAAAAGGAAGCTATGATGGGCCTGCTAAGAACGACAGAGGAAAACTCACAGCTTTTTCCATTTAGCCCCCACCTGATGATTAGCGGGAGGAAGGGTTAGGGTCGGGATAACACAGCTGCAATAAGAAAACATTTGTAACAACTTTGTTAACGCGCTTATTAAGTTTTGCAATTTTTAATAAATAAGTTTGTTGGTAACTGATCAAATTTATTTATTATGAATATAAAATTACTTTATTCGTGCCTGCTTGTTGCAGGTACTATTGGCACTGCGTATGCTCAGGAAACCGTTGATACAGCAATGGTCAGAAAAATACGCGAAGAAGGGTTGAACCATTCAAAAGTAATGGAAACTGCCTTTTATCTTACCGATGCTTCGGGCCCGCGTATATCCGGGTCGCCTGAGTTAAAGCATGCCCAGGAATGGGCCGTAAACCAGTTGAAATCGTGGGGTTTGGTAAATGCACAACGCGAACCATGGGGCAAATTCGGCAAAGGCTGGGAAATTCAGAAGAATTATGCGGCAATGACCGTGCCTTATTATCATGCTATAATTGCTATACCAAAAGCATGGACGCCCGGCACCAACGGCCCAATAAAAGGCGATGTAATTTTGATAAAAGCAGATACCATTACCGACCTTGCCAAATACAAAGGCACTTTACAAGGCAAAGTTGTAATATTTGATACCAAACCAAATGTTGAACGCAGTTTTAAAGCAGATGCGGTGCGCACAACCGACGAAGAACTGGATGAAATGGCCAAAGGCCCGGCACCGGCAGGCGGCCAGCGCAGGGCTTTTGACCGTAATGCATTATTGAAAGCACGCGCTTTTCGTACTGCTGTAACCCAATTTTTAACAGATGAACATGTAGGCCTTATATTAACCCAGGCACGCGGTACCGATGGCACTGTATTTACAACAAACGGCGCATCATATGCCGATACAGCCAAAGCTGTTTCGCCCGAGCTTGAAACCAGCGGCGAAGATTTTCAACGCATTTTACGCTTAGTAAAGGCAGGTATAAAAGTGAGCATGGAGGCTGATATAAAAACCCAGTTCTTCACCGATGACATGCAAGGCTATGATGTAGTAGCAGAAATTCCCGGTACCGACAAAAAGCTAAAAGACCAGTTGGTAATGATCGGTGGACACCTCGATTCGTGGCATGGCGCTACCGGCGGCACCGATAACGCAGCTGGAAGTGCAGTAATGATGGAGGTAATGCGCATTTTAAAGGCAGTTAATTTTCACCCGCGCCGCACCATACGCATAGCGTTATGGAGTTCGGAAGAGCAGGGGTTATTTGGCTCACGCAACTATGTACTCAATCACTTTGGCGATCCAAAAACTATGGAACTTAAACCCGACCAGGCAAAAGTTTCGGCGTATTATAACCTTGACAATGGCTCAGGAAAGATCCGCGGGATATTTTTGCAGGGCGACTCACTGGCAGGGCCGATCTTTAAATCATGGCTCGAACCATTTAAAGACCTTGGCGCTACCACCGTTACCATACGTAATACAGGCAGCACCGACCATGTTTCGTTCGATGCTGTAGGCATCCCAGGGTTCCAGTTTATACAGGATGCACTTGATTATGGCGCACGTACGCACCACAGCAACCAGGATACCTATGATAAATTAAGCGAAGATGATTTGAAGCAGGCTGCTACCATTGTTGCGTCATTTGTTTACAATACATCGCAAAGGGATGAGATGATACCGCGTAAAGAATTGCCAAAACCACAACCGGCAAGGACAGGGAACTAATAAAGGTTAATATCGAATGATGAACACCCAATATCGAATTATGAAGTACTTTTTTTACTTCGTAATTCGATATTCAAAATTCGGTGTTCGATATTTCTCATTTACTCCTTTAATCTTTTGTCAAATATAAACGGCTTTGTTTTTATTATCCTGATTTGCTCAAAATCCTTATGCGCGGGATTAAGGAGGTAATTAACTTCTTCATCAATAATTGACGATGGCACCTGCAATACCGGCGATTCATTTTCTTTTATCCATCTTTCACCAAGGCTTTGTGTAATATACATCTCGCTATATTCCACCCAATCCTCAGGCAAATCATCTAAACGAATAGCTTTTATTGTCAAATGATCGGGGATTTCAATAATCATTACGCTGAAAAGCTGGCTTAACCCTGCCTGGCTGCGGTGAACAGTGTTTTCAAGACAGGCCAATGAGCGCGAAGATGCGGCATAAATCATATTTACCTCGTTGGGGTTCCAGCGTGCTGCCCTGCCCGATGCCACTAATTTACCGGCGTATTTTGTAAGGGCTATCCTGTAAACTAACATGTTTAAGCCAGATCGCCAAATTCAATACGGATAAGTTCTTCTTCGATGAGCCGTATACCGGTGATGGTATCCATCAGATCAAATGGCAATTGGTTACCAAGCCCATAAGCCGGTGTACTAAGCCATTGATGGAAATTATCAGCCGAGCCAAATATTTCGGTGCCTTTATCAAAAAGTGCAAATGATTTAAGCAACTTTTCACTTAATGCGGCATCGATGGTTAACTCACGTGTTACGTGATTTTGTATAGTTTTAACAGTTGTTTTAAATGTTTCCTGAAATTCATCCTGGGTAAAGCCCGAAAGGGATAGAAAATCAAGGGCGGCTTTAGCATTAAGCCCCTGTTTCGAGCGGTTTAGCAGGCTGATATCATCGGTATAAAAAGGCTTGTAACCATACGCTACTGCTGGCTCTGCTGCAATACTGGGCTTACTATCATCAGTATTATAGGTAGCATATTTTTTACCTGATCTTTTTGATGATACTTTTTCTATATCATCAGTTTTGGTTATTTTATGCTTTTTAGTTGCCATACCTTTTTAGTTACAATTCAAATATAGAATTTTTTCTACAAATAAAAGAATTTTTTCCAGTTTTGTTTTACAATTCAATTTTTTGATGTTGATAGGGTATTTCAACAGCGCCAAAGCCTTTATCCAATATCTTTATCCTGAAATGCTGCTGCACTTCGTATTCGCCATGAACAAGAAATACTTTTTTTACTTTCCCTGGGTTTTGGGATGCTATAAAATGCAACAGGTCGTCATAATCGCCATGTGCGCTCATTGACTTTATCGATTGTACCTGCGCTTTTACTTCAAATTTCTCCCCGTAAATAAATACTTCTTTATCGCCTTTTAATAAATGGCCGCCCAGGGAATTAGGTTCGCAATAGCCAACTATTAAAATGGTGCAGTTTTGGTTGCCGATGTTATTTTTTATATGATGTTTTACCCGCCCGGCTTCAGCCATTCCCGATGCAGATATAATTACGCACGGCTCCTGGTGGTTGTTTAATGCTTTCGACTCATCTGTCGATTCTATAAAATGCAAGCCTTTAAACCCGAAAGGGTTGGCATCTACCTTTAAAACATCGCTTACGGCCTTATTATAAACTTCGGGGTGTGCCATCATTACCTTGGTTGCTTTTTCCGAAAGGGGGCTGTCAACATAATAATCAAGGTCGGGTAAGGTGCCTTTCAGCTCTAAAGAATTTAGGGCATACAATAATTCCTGTGTGCGGCCGACGCTAAATGCCGGGATAATTACTTTACCCTTATTGTTTATACAAGTTTGTTTAATAACATCCAATAACCTATCTTCAATTGGGCCTGCTTCTTTATGCAGCGAATCCCCATAGGTTGATTCAAGTAAAATATAATCCGCCTGTGGGAAAGCTTGCGGGCTTTTTAATAAAATGTCGCCATAACGGCCAACATCGCCGCTAAAGGTTATTTGGGTGGTTTTTCCATCCTCTATAACCGATAAATGTATTGCTGCGCTGCCAAGCAGGTGGCCGGCATCGGTATAACTGAATTTTACCGAGCTGTTTATGGAATATTCCATATCGTAGTCCACTGTCTTAAACAATTTCAGCGATTCAGTTGCCTGCTCTTCGGTGTAGAGTGTGCTTAATAACGGCAGGTTGTTTTTTTTCCGGTGCTTGTTACTGTATTCGGTATCCATCATTTGGATATGCGCCGAATCAAGCAACAGTATCTTCACCAGGTCGAAAGTAGCAGGCGTACAAAATATCGTTCCTTCAAAACCTTCGGCAGCCAAACGGGGTATTAAACCGCAGTGATCAATATGCGCGTGCGACAAAATTAAATAGTCTACCTTTTTGGGGTTAAAACCAAAATGTTCGTTCAAATCATCGGTACGGTCACCCATGCCCTGGAACATGCCGCAATCAAGTAAAATACGTGTGCCGTCATGTAGTTCAACTAAATGTTTGCTGCCGGTTACTGTGCGGGCAGCGCCATGAAAAGTTATAGTCATTGGTTAGTTTACGAGGAGGTAAGCTACAAAAATGCTTTTAAAAAAAGCAAATAAAATAAAACTAAGAATTTAGTTGTAAAACTCATTTATATAATTTAATTTTGATTTAGTTGTAATTGATGTAAGCCTTACGGGTTAAAATGCCTTTAACTTTTGACGTCATACAGCCTTGATAACAATTAGTAACGAACCCCTGGACAACAATGGAAATCAAAGAATTAACCCGTGCCGAGGAGCAAATAATGCAGGTACTTTGGCAATTAAAAAAAGGGTATGTAAAAGATGTAATAGAGGTATTGCCCGAACCAAAACCGGCCTATAATACCGTATCCACCATCATCAGGATATTGGAAACCAAAGGCTTTGTTGGGCACATCGCTTATGGAAAAAGTCATGAGTACCACCCGGTGATAAGTAAAGATCAATATCAAAATTTTGCTACCGATAAATTAATGAGCGGCTATTTTGATAATTCGGTAAAACGGATGTTCTCCTATTTTGTAAAAAAGGAGAAGATAGATCTGAAAGAAGCTGATGAGATAATGAAGCTTATTGAAAAACTTAAAGAAAAATAGTTATGAGCTGGTGGCAATACTTAATGCTGGTAAATATTTACCTGCTGTTATTTTACGGCTTTTATGTTTTACTGTTAAGCCGCGAAACCTTTTTTCAGCTTAACCGCATTTACCTTGTAGCGGCCGCGTTGCTTTCATTTTTTATCCCATTGATACAATCAAACTGGGTTAAAAATTTATTTATCACGCAAAAAGTACAACTCACCATCTATAGTAGCCCGGTAATGTATTACCGGTTTAAACCCATTATTGAGCATACACAAATTACTATAGGGCAAGTGCTGATTGTTGTTTACCTGGCAGGCGTAATTTTTTTGCTGGCAAGGCTTACCTGGCAACTGATAGCGTTGAAAAAAGTAATAAACCAGCCACAAACAACCGTTGCTTATTCATTTTTTAAAAAAATAAGTGTAGGCGATGACCTTGCAGATCGGGGCGTGATTGCAGCGCATGAACACGCCCATGCCAGCCAATGGCACTCGGCCGACGTGATGGTTATTGAAGTAGTGATGATCATTAACTGGTTTAACCCGGTTGTTTACCTGTACCGATTTGCCATAAAACATATTCATGAGTTTATAGCCGACAGGCAGGCGCTTAGATCAGGCACAGATAAAGTGGATTATGCTATGCTATTACTAAGCCAAACATTTAACGCGCCAACTCATCAGCTGGTAAACCCATTTTTTAACAAAAGTTTATTAAAACAACGTATCATGATGCTTCAAAAAAACAGGTCGCAACGTATAGCGCTTATTAAATACTGCCTTTCGGCCCCGCTATTTATTTTAATGCTGATATTATCATCGGCCACGGTCAATAACAGCAAATCGTTCCGTTTTTTGAATAAAAAAGCTGAACAGGTGTTTTTAAGTCCTGCCATTATTACCACTGTGAGTGATAAGGCCAATGAAAGCCAGCAAAACACCATAGATAATGAAAAGCCCGTAACTAAACAATCCATAAGAAACGCCTCAGTCGCATTGACAGATACTACTCCGCGAAAAGACGATAAGGTATTTACATCGGTAGAAAAACAGCCGACTTTTCCGGGAGGGCTTGATGGGTTTTATCGTTTTTTGGGCCAGAACATAAGATATCCTGCCGAAGCCCGTAAAAATAATACGCAGGGAAGGGTCATCGTTACATTTATAGTAGAGAAAGACGGATCATTAAGCGATGTTCACGTAATAAGAGGCATTGGGTCAGGTGCTGATGAAGAGTCGGTAAGGGTGCTAAAACTATCGCCTAACTGGGAGCCCGGGATTCAAAATGGGAAACCTGTAAGGGTGGCGTATACAGTACCAATAGCGTTTACAATAGAAGGATCCCACCTGGTTAAACCAACTGAAAATAAAATAGGCGAGGTAGGCAACGGCCAGGCCCAGGAAAAGATTTCTCTTGCGTCAATGAATGTAATTGTCACAAAAGCTGATTCCAGCAATAAAAGTGTTGCCCTTAATTTAACGGATTTGCCGGGGAAGCCATTGTATATTCTCGATGGCAAGGAAGTGAGTGATATGTCAATGATAGATCCGCACGATATTGAAAGTATTGCAGTACTAAAAGAAGGGCCAAAAACCGCACTATATGGCACCAAGGGTGCTAATGGCGTGATTATCATTACTACAAAAAAGAAATTGATAAACTTACAACTGAGCGTACCGGCAAAAAATTAAACCAGGCAGAATAGGACGGGTCTATAATAAAAACACAATGGCAGCCATAAGCAAACGGCTGCCATTTTTATTTGAACAACTTTTTTTATCCTGATTAATTTTTACATTTATATAAAAATCTAATCACATGAACTGGAAAATAATTTTTCAATTGTCAATTTTTGGGTTGATAATGGCCTTTGGTACCATATCACTTATTCCGGAAAAAGTTGAACCAGCATTTTGGCTGATCATATTTATTTTTTGTGCCATAGTTATTGCCAAAGTTTGCCCGGGTAAGTTTTTTCTGCATGGCTTTTTGGTAAGCCTGGTTAATTGTGTATGGATAACCGCAGTGCATGTTATTTTCAGGAATACATATGTTGTGCACCATCCTCAAATGGCCTCAATGAGTGCTAATATGCCTGCAGCGCTTGCAGTTCATCCAAGGTTGGCTATGGTAATAACGGGACCCATTTTTGGCGTAATGTTTGGCATTATCCTCGGGCTATTTTCCCTTGCAGCTTCCTTCATTGTAAAAAAGAAATAAGTCTTTTTCTAAGTCTAAAGCCAAAAGTTGAAAGTCTTAAGTCAAAGCAATAACCTGACTTAAGACTTTCGGCTAAAGACTTCGGACTTAAAAACTACCTGTGCAATTTTGGATTAAAGGCAATAAGGTAGGTTACATTTTTTTGCATTATTGAATTAACATCAAAACTCATCGAATTGCTTATCGTTCCTACCAATTTTGATTTAACCACCCTGAAAAGTTCTAATAAAACTTCCTGGGCCGGATGAGCGGATACAGTTGGATAGTAATCCTTTTCGATTTTTACTTTTTCAATATCGGTAACCAAACTAAATTCCCAGCCTTCAAGGGTACTCTGGCCGTATTCGCTTGCACAATTCTTTACATCATACACATATTCCCGTGCTTGTGATTCTATCGATTTTATCATTATTTTTTCTTTTTCGCTGCTTCCATTATTGGTTTCACCACATTGCTTTTCCCTGATTGATAATCAGAAGGCGCCTTTTTTGAAAGCGGGTTTGCCACCTTTTTTTTCTCTTTAACGGCTTGTCGGTCTTTGCTCATTTTTTTAATTTTTTATATAACTGTGTTTTCGGCAGTGCCTATCTTATTTAAACATTAAACCTGGCATTGAAGAAATGTAATTAAGCTTAATTTGTTAGCTGAATGGGTTTCTTTTATGGAAGGGGTGTAAATTCTTTGAATGAATTATAAAGGAATTTACTAAAGGTAAGCTTTAATATCCAATTAGAAGAATGTTATAGCTAAAACGCAACACCAGGCTATTTATTTCGGTTTAATAATAATTACATAAAAGCATTTACATATAAATGCAAAATTTATACCTTTGGCAACAAATACCAGCTATTGGTGTTTATTTTACAAAACGTTAAATATCATTAATTCAAAAAAATGAAACCATTTATTTCCACAGCCTTTTACGGTGTTTTAAACTATATCATCGCCTTTACGCTTATAGCTTCACCCTGGTTATTCGGGTTGAAGGATGTTTCCAGTGCTGCTTTTTTAATGCCTTTGTATATTGGCTGGCTGCAACTGATCATGGCTATTTTTGTTGATAACGAAACTGGTTTTGTAAAGCAATTCCCAATGCAGATACACCTTGCACTTGATGTAGCAATGGGCTTTATATTGGCGGTATCGCCATGGCTGTACACTTTTTCTTCAAAAGCTTTCTGGCCTGAATTGTTGATAGGTGGCCTTTTATTCTTTTTGGGCCTTTTTACAAGGAAATCGCCTTTTGCAACCAGGCCACACCAGGCTGCTCGTGAAGGGCTATTAACTTCTACCGATTCGTATGAAGGCAGGTTAAACATATGAGGATTATGCTGTAACTAAAAATATTACGGGGCTTGGTAGGTTAAAACTTACTAAGCCTTTTTCATTTATAGATATCCGTTTAATGTGCTTTTTAAAATATCAATCAGTTCCGCATCCCCGAATTTGTAATTATCGTCAATATTCAATACGATTAGTTGTTTCCCAGTGGTCACAAACTGTTGTTTAAGTAACTCTTTGTGTTTTGTTTCCATCACAAATACCAGGTCGGCCCAATCCAATAATTTTTGGTTAACTTTTATCCTCGCTTTACTGCTTGTTCCTGCCGAGCGGGCGTTATGCTCCGGGTGGTTTTTAAACAGCATCTCGGCAGTTGGGCTGCGCCACTGATTTTTACTGCATATGAAGAGAAGGTTTGACAATTAGAAAAATTTGCTAATAGGCGTACTTTGAATTGCCGTTTACATGCCCCGTCTCGGCATCCAAACCTGGCTCTTTATCATCCACTTACCATTTACCACACGTAATATAAAAGTGAATGCCCCATCAGCAGTAAATTTTTGTTTTTGAGGTAAATTACCTGTAAAAATAACAGGCACCACGATATAAAAGTTATCTGCCGAATGCTGGAAAACAGTTATGTTGCCTATCGACCCCCTAAGTTTAGTTAACTTGTTATCCTTGCAAACCTGTTCAACCGCGTTTACCCATTGAACACCCGCTGTTGGCCCATTCCACGAATAAGGCGGTTCATCATCAGCAACCACCGCATTTTGGGTATATAAATTTGCAACGATATCGATGTTGAATGAGTTGAGCGAGTTAATGGCGGCTTCTACAATATCCATCACTTCGGCAGGGGGCGTACTATCAATTAATGGAAGGGAATGGCCATAAACCTTTACATTTTTACTTAAAACAGTCGTGTGGTTTTCTTTTGCTGCAACGCGTGTTACCAATAGCATTACCGCAAGTAATATAAAAGCTGAAACAGGCAGAATATTTTTCTTCATAATTTATGCAATAACAGCCAGTTGGCACATTTTACAATGCAATGTTAAATTAAATAAATGCTTTGAAACGTAAGCAATATTTCCTCCGAATATAAAAAAATAAAATGCGGTTTGTTAAGAACCGCATTTTATAAAACTTTCGGAGTCCAAAAATCATTTAAGGCTAATTTGAAAAGGCAAGCAGGTTAATCTTAAATATCAATACCGAATTAACCGGGATACCGCCGCCGGGTGAGCTGTTGCCATAACCTAAAGCAGAGGGAATCAATAAAAGTATGGTGCCGCCTGCATTAATGTGGGGTATGCCAACCTGCCAGCCCTGTATGAAGCTATTTAATGGATTAGTTATATTAGATGTTGGCGCAAAAACACTGCCGTTTAGTAACGAGCCTGTATAATTAACATCAACTGTTGAAGCAACAGTTGGATATGCCCCGGTACCCGGGGTTATGATGGAGTAATAAAGTCCGGATGGATCTTTTGTAGCGGTAATTTTATTGGCTGCTATATATGCCTGTATAGCGGCGTCGTCAGTTGCAGCTTGTTGTGCAGCATTAAATGCCGGAGCCGATTTTTTGCACGATGCAAATCCAATAAATACAAGGCTTAAAAGTAAAAAGTATTTTTTCATGTTCTGTTTTTAGGGTCTATAACGGTTCTATCAGCAAAAATTATATGCTTATGCGTTATGACTTGCCAAAAATAAAAAATTCCCGGCAAATAAGGGGATTTGGACAAGGTTTATAACTTTGCAACATGGAAACCATTAGCTGGCACGATTTTGAAAAGGTGGAACTGCATGCCGGAACTATACTTGAAGTAGTAGATTTCCCCGAAGCCCGTAAGCCTGCTTTTAAAATAAAGGTTGATTTTGGCCCTTTGGGTATAAAATGGTCGAGCGCACAAATTACCAAACACTATACCATAGAAGAACTTAAAGGTCGGCAAATAATAGGCGTAGTTAATTTCCCTGAAAAGCAAATAGCCAACTTTATGTCGCAATTTTTGGTCACAGGTTTTGCCGACGAAAATGGGGATATTGTTTTGGCATCGATTGATAAACGCGTCCCGGACGGGAGTAAACTGATATAATGCGGTACATTAATTTTGGCGATGAGCCATCCATTTCGCCCGATGATTTTTTTATGAATGAGGCCATCCGTGAGGCCAAACTGGCACTGGCTGCGGATGAAATACCTATTGGTGCCATAGTTGTATGTAACGGAAAAATTATTGGACGAGGGCACAACCTTACTGAGCGCCTGAACGATGTATCGGCCCATGCCGAAATGCAGGCGCTTACTGCGGCCGCCAATTTTATGGGTGGTAAATATTTGCAGGATTGTACGCTATATGTTACCCTTGAGCCATGCGTAATGTGCGCCGGGGCGTGCTACTGGTTTCAGCTAAGCCGTATTGTTTTCGGCGCTTATGATACAAAGCTTGGTTTTGGCCGTTTAAATCAAAAAATAACACATCCTAAAACACTTATAACAGGTGGCATACATGAAAATGAATGCGCCGAATTGGTGAGGGGATTTTTCAGGAGCAAGAGAAAGTGAGGTGGTTCATAGTCCATAGCTCTCATGGTTCATTGTAGCTGCGGATAACTGCTAACTATAAAACTGAGCTTCTTACTATGGACCATGAACCATCAACTATGAACTAAATATTACATTTATCAGAACAAAAGTCGACCACAACCCTTTATATTTGTTACGTACTATCATTAAACTTTAAACTTAATATTATGGCATTTACACTACCGGCGTTACCTTACGCTACCGATGCATTGGAACCGCACATTGATAAACTGACCATGGAAATTCACCATGGCAAACATCACCAGGCTTACGTAACCAATTTAAACAAGGCCCTTGAAGGAAAACCCGAGGCTGACAGCAGCATCGATGATATCATAAAAAATATCTCCAAATTCCCTCCGGCTGTTCGTAACAATGGCGGCGGGCACTATAACCACAGCTTATTCTGGACGTTATTAACACCCGGTGGTGGCGGCGAACCAACCGGCGACCTGGCAACAGCAATCAACAGCACTTTCGGATCGTTTGCCGACTTTAAAACAAAGGTTTCAGAAGCAGGCGCTACCCGTTTCGGATCAGGCTGGGCTTGGCTTATTGTTACCCCTGATAAAAAATTAGCTATTACTTCAACTCCTAACCAGGACAACCCCGCAATGGATATTGCTGAAGTGAAAGGTACGCCAATTTTAGGCATCGATGTTTGGGAGCATGCGTATTATCTTAAATATCAAAACCGTCGTCCTGATTACCTTGCAGCTATCTGGAATGTAATCAACTGGAAACACGTAGCTGAATTGTATAGCAAAGCAGTATAATTTTCGCCTTCGCGGGAAGTATTAATTAAACGGCAGAGTTGAACAAATTCTGCCGTTTTTTGTTCATTTTTTTATTTGTTATGAAAGCCATTGTTCTCGAAGCGGCCGATAAGCCCGTAGTATACAAAGAAGTTGCTAAACCGTCCCTTAAACCTGGAGAGGTTTTGGTGAAGATAAAAGCCGCAGCCCTTAACCGCCGCGATTACTGGATAACCGTTGGCAAATATGCGGGCATAAAATACCCAATTATATTAGGCTCGGACGGAGCAGGTATTGTAACCGAAGCCGGAAGCGAAGCCGAAAAACATTTAATAGGAACTGAAGTGATCATCAACCCTGGCTATGGCTGGGGCGGAAATGAAAACTACCAATCAGATGATTTTAAAATATTGGGCTTGCCTGATGACGGCACTTTTGCCGAATATGTTAAAGTACACGCAACACATGTACACCCCAAACCAGTGCATTTAAGCTGGGAGCAGGCTGCTGCTTTACCGCTTGCGGGTTTAACTACCTACAGGGCGTTATTCATAAAAGGTAAAGTTGTTAAAGGCGATAAAGTATTGGTAACGGGGGTGGGCAGCGGTACCGGTACTTTTGCCTTGCAATGGGCTGTTGCCGCGGGGTGCCAGGTTTTTGTAACATCAGGATCGGGCGAAAAAATAAACCGGGCAAAACAGCTTGGTGCAGCAGCAGGCGTAAATTATAAATCGCAGGATTGGGCCGAACAATTGCAGCACCTTGCCGGCGGTTTTGATGTGATTATTGACAGCGCCTTAGGCGAAGGCTTTGCCAAATTGCCCGATCTTTGCAATCCCGGGGGACGGATAGTAGTTTTTGGCGGGACAGCCGGCAACATCCCTCCATTAAATGGCCGCAAGATATTCTGGAGGCAACTCCAAATAATAGGCACCATGATGGGTAGTCCTGGGGATTTTAAGGCTATGCTTGATTTTTTAAATAAGCACCAGGTTATCCCGGTTGTTGATGAGATATTTCCGCTTGCTGACGCGGGAAAGGCAATCCGCAAAATGGCGGATTCATCACAATTTGGAAAAATTGTTTTAACCACCTAAGCGCAATGCTACTGTTAAAGGTTGAAGCAATAAAGTGGGAACTGGCAGATACGGCTACTTTCTTTTTTTCAGAAGTTTCCGGCAAAACGATCCATTATAAGGCAGGACAGTTTATTACCCTCGTATTTAACCATCATAATGAAGAGATCAGGCGTTCCTATTCATTAAGCTCATCACCTGGTGAAGATTTGTTGTCCATTACTGTCAAACGCATCACCAATGGTGAAATATCCCGTTTCCTGCTAACAAAAGTAAAGCCTGGCGATATTTTAAACGCAGTTGAACCTGCCGGCAGGTTTATCATCACAGCGTATGAAGCAAAAAAGGATATTTTTCTTTTTGCCGCAGGCAGCGGTATAATCCCTATGTTTTCCCAACTTAAATATGTACTAAACCGTGAAGGTAAAAGCAGGCTGGTACTCATTTATAGCAATCGAAATGAGCAATCGATTTTATTTAAAGATGAATTGGATGATCTTGCTAAAAAACATCCCGGACGGCTCAACATCATTCACCTTTTAAGCAGCGAAGGCCGAAGGCTTAACAACCTGACTGTTGAGCAACTGGTACCCCGAAACATAACTTTCAGCCTGGCAAAAGCAGAATTTTACACGTGCGGCCCGTTTGCTTATATGCGTATGATAAGGTTGACGCTTTTATTCATGGGCCTTGAATCAGGCCAAATCCGTAAGGAAAATTTCGTACTCGAAACTATACCAGTAACGCAAAGCCGTATCAATTTCCCGCCCCGGAATGTGCGGATACATTTTGAGGATGAAACCTATGACCTAATGGTTGGTGAAAATCAATCTGTATTACAGGCAGCGTTACAAAACAACATCCAATTACCTTATAGCTGCCGCGTTGGCGATTGTTCCACCTGTGCTGCCATATGTAAAAGCGGCAAAGTTGAAATGATAAAAAATGATGTGTTGACAGATGCCGACCTTGCCGCCGGATGGATATTAACCTGTACCGGACACCCGCTAACAGATGACGTTGTGATTGCATATTAAAAAACCATGCCATCGTAATGGCATGGTTTTTTAATTCGGATTTACAGTAATCTGTAATAATTTAGCTGGCCATTTGTACAATTGCCCGCACCTCTACATTGCCGCCCATGGTTAATACAGGGCAGCCTTTGGCCAACTCGATAGCCTCTTCCAACGAATCTGTTTTAACAATGGTGTAACCCAGCATTATTTCTTTGATCTCGGCATACGGGCCATCGGTAACAACATTGGCCGGCCGTACTGTGGCGCCTTCAAAACCTAACCTGTTACCCTGGTTAGCCAGTTTGTTTTGGGCGGCAATACCGCCTATCCAATCCTGCCATGGCTTACTGATGTTTTTTAATTCTTCTGGCGATGGCGCCGGAGCGCTTGACGGTGCATTTCTAAAAAGCAGCAAAAATTCTTTCATGATCTTAAAATTAATTGTTTATACCTCAATGACGACCGCTCTTTTTAAAATTGGACAGCCCTATAATTTTTTTATTAAAAATATTTCAATCGTTATTGGTAATAACAGGCCTTACTTCAACATACCCGCCTAACAACAATATTGGGCAGCCATAAGCCATTTCAAAAGCTTCATCAAGGGATGTTGCGGTTACTGTTATCAGGCCACCCAAAATTTCTTTCACTTCCGCATATGGGCCATCAGTAACAACATTGCCCGGTTTTAAAATTCGGCCCTCAAAACTCAACCTGCTTCCGCCAACAAATCTTCCCTTACCTGTTATACCCGATAACCAATGGTCCCATTTCTTTGCAAATTCCTGCATAACTTCCGGCGAAGGCCTGGCATCGCCTGTGGGGGCATTCCTGAAAAGCATTACAAATTCTTTCATCTTCTTAAAGTTTAATTATTTATGGCGAATGACGATTTAACTTTAAAAAATTGGACATATAAAACGCTTTTTAAATCATTTGTTAAAACAAGGAATGAACTTTATTTAAAAAAAGCAAATTAACTATTTAAAGAATACTTTGAGATTTTGATTTATGGCCATCTGGTGAATGCCTATCGTTGTAATCGCACATTAACAAATCTCGAAATCAATAAAATCCGAAATCGAAAATCCTACTTCCGAAATTCCTCCGGCCATATCGGGCAAGTGCGGCTATTCGCCGCACTGCCTTCAACATAGTAACATATTTTAAAGGGGTATCTCGTCAATTGATTATATCCTGCTGACAATACCGCTTTCAACACGTTTGCGGTACGACCAGAAAAATACGATAGGGAAAACAAATAGGTTAAATATGGTATTGGTGATCAACCCGCCTATAACCACAATGGCCAATGGGCGCGATGCTTCGGAACCAATGCCATGCGACATTGCTGCGGGTAACAAACCAATGGCCGCCATCATAGCTGTCATCACTACCGGGCGTAACCTGTCTTCAACACCTGCCTTTATAGCCACTGCGAATGATGTCCAGGTGGTGTGATGCTTTAATTCGGTTATATTGCTTTTAAACTTTGTAATTAATATCACACCATTTTGCACACATATGCCAAACAGGGCTATAAAACCTATACCGGCAGAAATATTAAAGTTAACCCCGGTTATGAGCAGTGCAAGTATCCCGCCCATAATTGCGAAGGGTACGTTGTTAAGCACCAGCAGCGAATCCCTGAAATTACCGAACAGTATAAACAATATAAAGAAGATGATCAGCAGGCTGATTGGCACCACCTGGCTAAGCCTTTTTGTTGCGCGCTGTTGGTTTTCAAAGTCCCCAGCCCATTGCAGCGAGTAACCTTTTGGTAGTTTTACTGCTGCATCAACTTTATCCTGCGCTTCTTTAATAGTACTGCCCATGTCCCGGCCACGGATGGAGAATTTGATGGCGCCGTAACGCATATTATCGTCACGATAGATCATACTTATGCCGGTAATTTTTTGGATACTTGAAATTTCGCGCAGGGGCACTGTATTATTATTAAGTGTAGGTACCCTAAGATCGCCTATGGATTCCTCGTTGTCCCTGAAATTCTCGGGATAACGTATGCGCAGGTCAAACTTACGTTCGCCTTCATATATCTGTGTGGCGGCTTTGCCGCCTATGGCCATCTCAATTACCGCATTTGCATCGGCAGCAGTTACACCGTATTGGGCCATTTTTTGCTGGTTAAGGTCTATCTGCAGTTCGGGCTGGCCCATGTTGTGCATAATGCCCAGGTCTTCGATGCCTTTTACACCTTTTAAAATATTGTAAATACTTTGCTCACGGTTTTCGATATATTTATAGTCATCGCCGAACATTTTTACAACAATTGAGCCTTTAACGCCTGATACCGCTTCTTCAACGTTATCCGATATCGGCTGCGAAAAGTTAAGGTCGATACCAGGGATATACTTTAACTTCTCCTGCATACGGGCAATAAGCTCTTCCTTTGTCTCCTTTAATTTCCAATGGACTTTGTCTCCTTCCGGGAAAATGTCAACGTGGAATTCGATGTTGTAAAAACCGGTGGCATCAGTACCATCATTCGGCCTGCCCGTTTGCGACATTACTTGTTTTACTTCCGGGAAGCTCTTGAATACCCGCCGCATCTCATTAGCAAGCTTTACCGATTCTTTTAGTGAAATACTTAAAGGGCCGGTTGCACGTACATAAATTGCCCCCTCATTCAACTCGGGTAAAAATTCGGTGCCCAGCAGGGTAAAACAGCCCAGGCTGATCACTAACGCAGCAATAGCCACTGGAAAAACTATTTTCCTCGCTTTAAAGCAAAAGCTATAGAAGTGCATGGCATTGCGTGTAATAAACGCAACAAAAATATTATGCCTTTCTTTTACGTCTTTATTAAGCAATACGCTTGCTAAAGCGGGCACAAAAGTAAATGTTAAAATAACTGCACCCAATAAGGCAAAGCCCAAAGTCCAGGCCAGGGGCGAAAACATTTTACCTTCAACTTTTTCAAAGCTGAATATCGGCAGCAAGCCTGTAATGATGATCAGCTTGGCAAAAAATATCCCTTTACCATTAACCATACAAGCTTTTTTAATCATCCCCAGCTTACTAAGTCGGTTATAATGTGCCATCCCCACCTCTTTGGCCCTGTGGTCAAGCACCACAAATATCCCTTCAACCATTACTACGGCCCCGTCAATAATGATCCCGAAATCAATCGCCCCCATCGATAAAAGGTTGGCTGACATCCCTTTTAACTTTAAACAAATAAAAGCGAACAAAAGCGATAAGGGAATGATCAGCGATACGATTAGCGTTGTCCTCCAGTCGGCCATAAAAAGGAAAACGATAATGGTAACGAAGACTATCCCCTCGGCCATATTATGAAGCACTGTACTGGTAGCAAAATTTACAAGGTCTTCACGGTCATAAAACGTGCTTATTTTTACATCATCAGGTAAAATTTTATTATTAAGCTGATCGATCTTTATTTTTAGGTTTTTTATAACTACGCTTGGGTTCTCCCCCTTACGCATAACAACTATGCCTTCAACCACATCAGGGTCTTTATCCCTGCCTACCTGGCCAAGCCGGGGCAATGCCGATTCGGTTACATCCGCTATAGTCTTAACATAAATAGGCGTGCCCTTAATGTTATTAATAACTATATTATTTATCTCATCAATGTTATTAAGCAAACCTATGCCGCGTACTGCGTAAGCCTGGCCGGACTGTTCAATAACGTCGCCGCCAACGTTCACGTTGCTTTTTGATACCGCATCGTATAGCTGTAGCGGTGTAACGTTATACTGAACTGCCTTTTCGGGATCAACGGTTATTTGGTAAGTTTTTACTTCACCTCCAAAGCTATTCAGGTCTGCGACACCGGGCACAGCGCGTATCTCGCGGTCTACTACCCAGTTTTCGATGGTTGTTAATTCGCGGGCCGACCTTTTGTTACTTGTTAAGGTAAACCGGTAAATTTCACCGGTTGGCCCATATGGAGGTTCGATCGAGGGGCTCACTCCATCGGGTAAATCAGCATCCCCTATGTGGTTGTTTACCTGTAGCCGGGCAAAGGCGTAATCAACATCATCATCAAAAGTTATGGTAACTACCGACAGGCCAAAAAGAGATGAAGACCTTACACTGACCTTTTTTTCTGCGGGATTCATTGCCAGCTCAATGGGGCGGGTGACAAATTTTTCAACCTCTTCGGCGCTTCTTCCCGGCCATTGTGAAATAATGGTTACCGTGGTATTGGTAACATCAGGGAAAGCATCTATACTAATAGTTTTGAAGCTAATATAGCCGGCAACAGCAAGTAAGGCTGTCACAAAAAATATGAAAAACCTGTTTTTTAGAGCGAATGAAAGAATAACTTTTATAAACCTGTTCATATTTCGGATTTCGGATGTTCGATTTCGGATGTTTTCCGATCTCGGATTTATTTTTTAATTGCAGTTTAGGAATTCCAAATTCCGAAATCGAACATCCGAAATCCGAAATTCCTCCTCCGTTAGTCTTTTAATGATTCGTACAAGTACACCTGGCGCGAAGCAACTACTTTGTCGCCGGGTTGTATACCTTTACTGATATAAGCCCTGTCCCCTACCGTTTTGGCGATCTCGACAGGCTGAATATGTACTTTGGCTTTTCCATCAACCATCACCACATAATTCCGGTCGTTATCAAAAACAAGGGTATTAGTACTAACAAAGGGCATATTCTCGCCCGACTTTGCTTTTATCATCACATTGGCAAACATGCCCGGCTTAAGCAAGTTACCGGGGTTTTTTATCGTGATCCGGGCATGCATCACTTTATTGTCAGGGTCGAGCATGTTGTCAATCCTGTCTATTTTTCCGTCAAAAACTTTATCAGGGTATGATAATGTCGTGATTTTAACAGGGTCGCCGGCCTGTATCTTTGAAATATCAGATTCATAAACGTTTACCAGTACATATACTGTCGAAAGGTCGGCGATAGTAAACAAGTTTTGGCTATTATCGGCCCTAACCTGTGTGTTGCCTGTAAGGTTTTTTTCGACGACAAAGCCCGATAGCGGGGCTTTAACTTCATAACCGTTCTCATTGCTTTTATTGATAGATATCACAGCGCCTGCGCGTTTGTTTTCAGCAAGTGCCTTTTGATAGTCAGATTGTGCCTGCTCAAGGTCTTTTTGCGAGGCCAATCCGCCTTTATACATATCCTCGGTTGATTCCAATATCCTTTTGGTATTTTTAACGTCAGCGCCGGCCGATACATAATCTTTATTATAACCAGCCATTTCGGCGCTTTTTAAGATGGCAAGTGTTTGGCCTTTTTGCACTACATCACCCAGCTGCACTTTAACATCTTCGGCAACGCCGCTAACCAAGGGGAAAATTTTTACCATTTTTGTTTCATCCGGCGCAATACTTCCCGTTAAGGTTATTTGTGTTAAAGCGCTTGCTTCCTGTACGGTATCTATCAGCAGGCTATTCAACAAACTTTCGGTAACCTGGAACTTTGTATCCTGTTCCTGGGCTTCATCAGCATGGTGGCAGCTTTGCAAAGCAAAGCCGGCAATGAAAATGGCGGATGTAAAAATTAATATTTTATATTTAGCATACATAGTCATAATTATCATCATTGATTAAAAAAAGGCGTACCAGTAACATAATTAAGCTGCTCCAGGGAGGTTACGCGGCTTAGTAATAAGCTGTTGAGCTGCAAGGTGTTTGTTTTATAAGAATCATAAAAATCAAGGAATTCCAGCATACTGATATTCCTTTTCTCGTAATTTTTAACTACTTCCTGTATCAGGTGTGTAAAATCCTGCTTAAACTTCGGATCGAAACTATTATAAAGTTTTTCAAGCCGCAGGGCTATCTTATAATTGGTAGCCACATCGTTCTCAACTGTATTCTGCTGGTTTTGGAGCTGAACTTTGCTTTGGTCAATCGCTATTTGAGCTTGTTTAATTGCGCCTTGGTTTCGATTAAAAAAAGGCAGGCTAAATTCAATCCCCGCGCCTAAAAAATTTGTACCGTAGGCACCTAATTTATCATAGTTTAACGATACAGATACATCCGGCACAGCTGTCGCCTTTTGAAGTTGCAGGTTCATGTTGTTATAGTCAACTGTGGCCTTGCTATACCGCAGGTCGTAACGGTTAACATAAGCCGAATCCAGCAGGCGTTGGTATGGCACTGTGCTTACAATGTCTTTTCCTGTAATATCTTCTGTAACTTGCGGGTCAATGGCTGTATGCGGCGGTACCCGCAACATCATTTTCAGCTCGCTTTCAGTGGTATCAATACCTGTTTGCAGGGTATTGTATTCCGCCTGTAACGAATAAAGCTGAGCTTGAATGCGTAGTAATTCCTTTTCTGCTATATTGCCTTTGGCATACTGCTCCTTGTACGCTGCGAGGGTTTTGTTAAGCGAGCCGATCTCCTGGTCATATACCAATGCCGACTGGCGCTGAAAGTACACAGTATAAAAATCATTCCTTAAAGTAAACTTCAAAGTTCTCAGCATATCGAAAAACTGAAACTTTGTCTGTTCAACGCCAATTTTTGCCAACTGGATGTTTTTATTGCGCTTGCCTGCGGTTGTAAAAAGTTGCGAAACGCTAAAAGTTTGTTCGTTATAGGCATTAGGCACATCGTTGGCATAAATGCCATTTGCAAAGCTAAAGTCGGGATTGGGAAATAAACGCGCTGTTATAACCTGCGCGCTTGCATTATCGATATTATAATGCTGTATGATTAGCTGCAAATTATTTTTTAAAAACTGATCTTCGGCCTGTTTAATGGAGAGCTTAAGGGTATCGTTTTGAGGGCTTTGCGCCCGGGCGGAAAATGCTGTTATTATAAGTAGTATCTGCAGCAATAAAAAATTACTGGTTTTTTTTTTGAACATGGCTAATTAGATAGGTGCAAAGTTAAACCGCCTTTATTAAAGCTAAATTAAAGGGGGATTAGAAATTGATTAGAATTTATTAATAACAAAATACTACTTCATAAACTGGATTGTTACCGAAGTGCCGCTTCCTGGAACGGAGTCGACAATAATTGTACCATTAAATAAGCTGATAATCTTACTGGTAACATACAGGCCAATGCCATTGCCATGATAGTCTTTTACATTTTTCCCGCGATAAAACGATTCGAATATCTTCTCAATTTCATCGGGTATAATACCTATGCCATGGTCAATAATTTTAATGATAATGCTTTTCTCATCGGCATAGAGCTCACATTGTACTGGTTTATTGCCCGAAAATTTAAAAGCGTTGCCAATTATATTATTAAAGGCTATGGTCAGCAACGGTTTATTTGCAAGTACATGCAATTTCTCCTGGTCGTTGGGCAAATGTAGAATATTGACGTTAAATAAGCCTTTGCCCGCTTTTTCAGTCCAGTAGTCATTAAGTTCCCATATCAATTCATCAATTGCTACCGCTTTAAAAGCGGGTTGGGTATAATTCATGTCCACATTGGCAAGTTCAAGCAGGCTTGTGATGGTTTCCTTTAGCCTTTCGGCGTCAATTAATATCGAGTTCAGCACCTGCTCATATTCGGTATTGGTACGCAGCTTATGTAAAGTGATCTCAATTTCGCCAATAATGCTGGTTATTGGTGTCCTTAATTCATGCGAAGCATTGATTACAAAAGTTTGCTGTAGTTCGAAGGCATTTTCAAGGTGCTCCAAAAGCTGGTTAAAATTGTGCGCCAATGCACTTATCTCATCCTTGCCATTTCCCTCATCAACACGTAAGCTAAGGTTGCCCGCCCTTACCTGGCTCATTTGTTTTATTACCTTATCAATAGGCTCCAGCGCTTTCTGCGCAAACCATCTGCTTATAACAAACAAACCGGTAGTAACGCTTACCAGCAGTATGGCCATACTTTCAATAAGGTCACGGGTTCGTTTATTTCCCTGTACATCAATAGCCGAAACCAGAATTACAAAGTTTCCCTGGTTATCATAATAATAAATGCCCACTGTTTGTCTTTTGCCTTCTGCAAATTCCATTTGTTTGCGTTTGCGCACGGCATTGATCACAGGGCTTCGCCAAAATTTGTCTTTATCTTTTATAAATGTCGCTGCATTTTTATCATCATACAAACGTATAACTTCTTGCGAAAGCGGCTGAAGGTAACGCTGCCTTACGTGGCTTAAAGAATCGGCTGAAATTTCATCAGCCTCGAGGTATAATTGTGCGGCTACATAGGCCCGGTACATTAAATTATCATAAAAATTAGATTTTGCAAGCCCGTTAAATGTTATGCATATCACTATTTGTACAGTTAATAGCACAATTGCACTTATTGCAGTAAAATAAAGCGAAAGCCTGTTCTTTATTTTCATTTCGTGTACATTTACCTCACTGTCTGAAAGCCACCTCCGGACTGTCCGCTTCGTCAACACCTCCCCTAAGAATAGGGAGATAAGAGAAAAAGCAGTTTATAGAAATTACCTATTTATCACTCTTTAAAATATAGCCTAATCCTATAGCTGTGTGTATTAGTTTACTTTTGAAGCCTTTTTCAATTTTATTACGAAGGTAATTTACGTACACATCAATAAAATTTGTACCCGTATCAAAATCAATTTTCCATACCTGCTCTGCAATATACTCCCTGGATAAAACCTTATTAGGATGGCGCATAAACAACTCGAGCAAAGTAAATTCTTTTGCGGTTAAAGTGATGTGCGTACCGGCCCTTTCGGCTACGCTGCTCCAGGTATCTAATTTAAGGTCGTCAAATATCAAAACATGGTCCTCGGTAGGTTTTACATTTTGTCTCCGCATCAAAGCTTCGATACGGGCAAGCAGCTCGCTGAAATGAAATGGTTTAACCAGGTAATCATCGGCGCCGGCCTTTAACCCTGATACCTTATTGTGTATCTGATCCAATGCCGTAAGCATAAGGATGGGCGTCTTAGTATTCGTTAGCCTGATTTGCCTGCATAATTCAATGCCGTTAATGTCCGGCAGCATTACATCAAGTATCAATAAGTCGAAATCAATGGCGTGGAGTAAAGATTTTGCGGTAGCGCCATCATTTGCAACCTTGAGTTTGTAACTGTGCTCTTCAAGCCCCTTGCTAATAAACGCAGCAACTTTTTGCTCATCTTCAACCAAACAGATATTCACCATAAGAACAAAGATAGGTTGAATTTTGGATTTTGGATGTTCGATTTCAGATCGGTGTGAATTTCGGATTTCGGATGTTCGATTTCGGATTGTTAAGATTTCGGATCATGCATCCTTAAATCCTGTAAATCCCCTTAATCCTGGTCCCTTAGTCAGAAGATACGCTGCTGTATCACCGCCATAAACTTATCCTTAAACTTTTCGCTGATGGGGATCTGCTTGTTTGCGATATAAATATGGTTGTCCTGTATTTTATGGAGCTGTTTGGTATTTACAATGTACGAGTTATGCACCCTAACAAAGGGCGGCGCCAGTTGTTCATCAATATCTTTTAAGCGGCGGTAAATCAGCAGCTGGCCTGTGGTGGTAACCAGCCGTACATACTCCTTCTCACCTTCAAAATATTGTATTTCTTCTAATAATATCCGCCTGAATTCTTTGCCTGATTTTACAAAAAAATACTCTTTACCAACGGGTTGCAGCGGTTTGTCATTAGCATCATGGCTACTGAAATATGATTCTATTTTTTGCATGGCCGCCAAAAAACGCTTTAGCGTAATTGGCTTTAAAAGGTAATCAATGGTTTGAAATGAATAGCTTTCGGCGGCATACTCGGAGTAAGCGGTGGTGAAAATTATTTTTGTATCTTTTGAAAGTAATCCCGCAAGTTCCATCCCGGTAAGCTGCGGCATGTTGATATCCAGGAAAATAAAATCGGGCTTGTGTTCTTTCAAAAACGATATGGTTTCCAGCGCATCATAACATTTACCCAAAAGCTCCCATTTGGTATTTTGCTTTATCAGTATTTCAAGCAGGTTCACCGCGTTGGGTTCATCATCAACAATTATGCAACTTAAATTCATGATAGCGGGACTTTTAAAAAGGCGGTGAAGAAATTATCAGTAGTATCGATATTCAACTCGAACTTATCGCCATAGAGGAAGCATAAACGCTTTCGCAGGTTTTTTATCCCGAAACCCGTATGCTCGGCAGTTCCGGGTTTGTCCTGTATACGGTTTTTTGTTTGGAAGAACAAAAAACCATCCTGTTGTACCAGGGAGATTTCTATTTTATTTTCGCTGCTCGATTTATCGACGCCATGTTTAAAAATATTCTCTATAAATGTCATCAGTAACATTGGCGGGATTCGAAGGTCAGGACTGCAATCTTTTACAAAATCAAGTTCAATTTCATGCCTTATCCTTATTTTTTCCAATGCCATATAGTTTTCAAGAAATTGGATCTCAGTTGTTAGGGAGACCTCATCCTTTGGGCTTTCATCAACAAAATACCGCATAATGTCCGACAGGCGCTCTATCAATTTTGCCGTTCGCGGTGCTTCGAGGTATGCTTCATAATAAATATTATTCAGCGTGTTAAACAAAAAATGCGGCTGCACCTGCGATTTTAACAAGTTAAGCTCCGCCTGGCTTTTTTGCGCCAGTATCTTTTCTGATTGCTGTTTTAACTCAAAATAAGCTATGGCGATACGAAAAATAAAGCTGAGCAAATAAGTTAAAATGCCTGCAACGCCGTAATATAGCAGCATGCTGATTGATATCGGCTCAGGATGATCAGGATTATATTTGTTGTATAGATAGCTTATGATGTAACCCCTGCCAAGGCCTACCGCGATCAAAAAAATGCTTATATAAATTATATATTGCGCCTTATGCCCTTTTTCGTATAAACGCGGAAACAACAGGCTTATATTCCCATAAATTACAATAGCATAAAACGCCACGTTTATTATTGTAAAGATACCTGCATGGTAAACCCCGTCTTCGGGTAGTATTGAAAAGTAAATGATAAAAAAGACAGCTATCCAAACCAGCCACTGGAGCCGGGTGATAGTTGTCATCCCCCTGATAAATTTCATGTTTAAAAGTACAAAGCTTTTTGATTTTGCCTGCCTGTTTTCAATAATTCACCCTGTTTATTTAACAATTACTACTGAAAGATAAATTTCGGCTATTGATTTTTTTTGGCAAACGGTTAAAAATAAAGGCTTATGGGTTTAAATGATTTGGTCGGATAAGCATTAAAAACAAATTTTAATCCATAAATTATTAAACCGTTCACTTAAAACTGTTACAATGAAAAAAATATTTTTAGCCGTTATTATCGCGGCATTTACCCAGTTAGTTTTTACAGGTTTAGCCCACGCACAGTTAACATCATTGCCTGATGCCGGCAACAAAAGGGCGACTGTTAGCGAGGGGATCGGTATTACCGATGTAACTATTCATTATAACCGCCCGCACGTTAGAGGGCGTGAAGGGCATATATGGGGCGAACTTATCCCCCCGGGATATGTTGACCAGGGTTTTGGCCCTTCAAAGGCTGCCCCATGGCGCGCCGGCGCTAATGAAAATACCTGGATCGAGTTTTCAACAGATGTAATGATAGAGGGGCAGCCTTTACCCGCTGGCAAATACGGTTTCTTTATTGCGTACGATCCGAATGAATGTACACTTATCTTTTCAAAAAATTACACCTCGTGGGGAAGCTTTTTCTACAAGCCCGAAGAAGATGTTTTACGCGTAAAAGTAAAACCAATACCTGCTGATAAGAGCGTAGAATGGCTTAAATATGAATTTAACGATCAAACACCATCGAGCGCTACTGTTGCCTTGCAATGGGAAAAACTGGTGATACCTTTTAAAATAAGTGTTGACGTGGTAAATACACAGCTTGCATCATTCAGAAAAGAACTGCGTAGCGACAAAGGTTTTACCTGGGAAAGCTGGGACCAGGCAGCACAATTTTGTGTACAGCACAAAACCAACCTTGATGAAGCTTTATTTTGGACAGACCAGGCCGTTAACCCTGATTTCGGCGGCAGTATGACTTTCCAGGCATGGAGTACTAAGGCTGCAGTACTTGATAGCTTAGGCCGCAATACCGAGGCTGCAGAAGCTATGAAAAAGGCTTTGCCATTTGGCAGCGTAAACGACCTGTATTTCTACGCAAGGGCTTTAACCAGGCAAAAAAAAGGTAAGGAAGCCTTTGAAGTATTTAAATTGGATTATGATAAACATCCAGATGAGTTTTTAACCAATGCAGGCATGGCAAGGGCATATTCGGCAATCGGGGATTATAAGAAAGCATTGCCATATGCCCAAAAAGCAAAGGTACAGGCTACCGGTACTTTTAATATTAGTACAACGGATAAAATGATCAAAGACCTGCAGGATGGCAAGGATGTGAATTGAGTATGAAGTCCGAAAGTCGGAACAAAGAAAGGCAATTATATAGCGATGGGTTTGAAACCCATCGCTATGAAAAAGCCATCCTCAATCATTTTGACGCATCTACGCAAAAAACAAATAAACCAATGAACAATATTATTATGCAATTTTTATACACGGTGCTGAAAGAAGTTACACTTGGTGTGATCATCACCTGGTGTACCATTTTTTCCTCATTCGGGCAAAATGTAAACCAAGAAAACATCATAGATAGTAATGCAAAGCCGGTAGTTTTTATCCAGGAGGGTGTAGCTGTCCCCAACGATGAGTCGGCGCCAACTTTTACGCCGGATGGCCGCGCAGTTTACCTTGCGGATAATAATAAAATTTGTGTTTCAAAAATGGTTAACGGTAAGTGGACCAAACCAACCGTAGTTTCATTTTCGGGGCAATGGAAAGACTGGGACCCAACGCTTAGCCCCGACGGGAAACGGCTGATCTTTGTATCAGACCGCCCATTGGAGGGCATGTCGCAGGATAAGCCGCAAAAGAACAACCAGCTTTGGTACACAGACCGTCTTTCGGGCGATAGTTGGTCAGCCCCACGGCACTTTGACGCCCCGGTTAATTTAGACGGCTTTAATGATTACGGCCCATCTATCAGTAGTTCGGGTACGGTTTGTTTTTGCTCACGCGGGCGGGATGGCCATAAAGGAATGGGCGGCTATTATACAAAGTGGCTTGGCGACCATTATGATAAACCTAAACTGCTTGCGTTGAACGGGGATAATGACATATTCGACCCATTTATTGCACCGGATGAGAGCTATATCATATTCGCCAGCAAGGGCAGCCTTTTCATTAGCTACCGGAATGGCGACGAGTGGTCGCAAGGCCAAAAATTAAGTGCACAGGTTAATAATGGCAATACCAATGGCGGCCCTTATGTTTCGCCGGATGGCAAAATGCTCTATTATGCGCAGGACCATGCACCAGGCATTTTAATGATACCAATTCATGCACATAAAGGCATACGCTAAACTTATTTTTCAACCTAAAACTAAAATATTGCCATGCTCATATCTGTCAAATTTTCAAAGGGCTTTATTCTTTGCTCAGTTATTACTTGCTCCACAGCTTTTGCAGCATTCGGCCAAAATAATCAGTCGGCAGCAATTATAGATACCGCTTCAAGGGCGGCAGTTTTTGCCCCGGGAGTAGTTTCTTCGCCGTTTGAAGAGGCGGCGGCAACTTTTTCGCCTGATGGCAATACTGTATATTTTTTCCAGGGCGCCATTTATAATACTGTGTGTTTTGCTAAAAAGGAGAACGGTAAATGGGCTACGCCCGAAGTGGCGTCCTTTTCGGGGCGCTGGAGTGATTGGGACCCATTTTTAAGCCCTGATGGAAAGCGGATATTCTTTGTTTCAAACCGCCCGTTAACAGATTCGGACCAAAGCAAGCCGCAAAGAAAAAGCCATATATGGTATGCTGATAAGTCGTCGGGGGACAGCTGGTCGACACCGAAATACATCAATGAACCTTTCAATTTAGATGGCATCGGTAATTATGCGCCTTCGGTCAGCAATTCTGGTACGCTTTGTTTTTATTCGCCTGCGCGGGATAAAACTGTAGGAAAAAGCTATTATACCAAATGGCTTGGCGATCATTACGGCGAAATAAGGGAACTTGCTTTAAACGGCGCCAATGAAGTAGGCGACCCTTTTATTGCCCCTGATGAAAGCTATATCATATTTGTGAGCGGCAATGACCTTTATATAAGTTACCGCAACGGGGATGGTTGGACTACCGGCCAAAAATTAGGCCCCGAGGTTAATAATGGCAACTCCAATTTCGACCCAACTGTTTCGCCGGATGGAAAAATGCTTTATTATTCATCAGCGCGTGTAAAAGGCTTTTATAAGCGTGACCCAAACAAAGCGCTTAATTATACTGAAGTGCAGGCCGAGATGCAAAGCATTTTTAATGGCCGGTCGAATATATTGATGATCCCTATAAATATCACAAAACCTAATCATTAAAAGCTATGCAAGTTGTTTGGTATCTCATCCTTTTAGTAGTTGGCGGGCTTTTAAATTTCGTAATTAAGCCTAAGATCGGATTTTTTTACTGTGTTGCATCAATTTATATTTTTCTGGCGCTGCTGATCAGCGTTAGCCTATGGCTGTTTTACTTTGCCGGTATAAAAAATGCATTCATCACAGCTGTTTTATCATTCGCGCTAACCTGGGGGGGACACCCAGGCCATTTAATACTTGGCTATTTAACTATTTATATACTATTGCAATTAAGGGTAAAAGATGTTTTAGCCGATAATTATCAATTAAAAAAATTGATCCGCTCAACTTTATGGGCAGTTACAATTTTAACGGGCAGTACATTTATTTTAGCTACAGTAGGCAAGGCTCAAAACATGGCTTATATGGAGGCATTTTTTAAAGCTTCGGGGTATGCCAACTGGTTCCTGTATTTTATAATGGCGGCGGAAACCCTTGGGGGTTTTGGGGTTTTGCTGCATTTTAAACTTAAAACGGGACCATTGGCTACCGCCGGGCTTTTATTGATAATGGCCGGCGCTGTTTATACCCACTGGCACAACCGCAACCCTTTTTCAGATTCGTATGCGGCGGTAAGCCAGTTTATTACACTATCTGTAATGATGGTTATCTATTATTTCGAACAGCAGGCTGACCGTAAACCGGCAATAGCAGCAACCATGAATTATTAAATAACGAGGTATGATACTTAATAACAAACCATGCAAATTTTACTGTTTAATAGCCTGTTAGTCGTCGGTGGCACCATTGCTTATGTTAAAAAAGCTAAGTTCAGGTTTGTTCGTCACCTGGCTGTGGTTTATATTTTTAATTCGATGATAGTCAGCATCGGCTCGTGGCTGTTTTATTGCGCGTCAATACAAAACGGCCTTATAACAAAAACCTTATCGTCACAGATAAACTGGATTAGCGATGTGGGATTTGTAATGCTCGGCTATTTAATGGTAAATATTTTATTGGCCTTAACATCACACGAAAGTGATGAAAACCAGGTAAAAAAGATTATTGGCTTAACGTTATGGGCGGTTACTATTCTAACCGGGTTCTCGTTTATAACTGAAAGTTACTGGAAAGCGGAAAACTTTTGCAAAATGACGGCCTTTTTTAACGCTTCGGGGTATAACACCTGGTTCCTGTATTTTATAATGATAGCCGAAGGCCTTGGCGGAGCAGGCTTATTGCTTCATTCCTGGCTAAAAACAGGGCCGGTAGCTGCCGCCGGGTTGATGTTAATTATGATTGGGGCACTCTATACGCATAACCACAATAACGATCCATTTTCACAATCGTACCCCGCGTTAAAGCAGTTTTTTATACTCGCAATAATGCAGGCCATCTATTATTTTGAGCAGGTGGCCAGGCCCAAACCGTTGAATTTTATTATCCCGGCTAATAATTGACTATTTGAGTCATTAATTTTTATAAAGAAAATATAAATGTCTCAGTCATCAGTATGATGGTGTAGGCTGGCTTTTGCTCTGCAAATCATACTTTTTACAACATATTACAAACCAACAACATTCTTTTTTATAAACTTGCACTATTAAGTCTATAGTCTTAAGTCCAAAGTTGTAAGTCAAAACTATTTCGCTTTGATTTTCCCCGGAAGTTAAGGCTACATACTTAAAACTTTAAACATAAAATGGATAATCAATTTTACCGGCATATCTTCGACAAGCACCAGCATGTTGAGGCCATACCTTCAAATAAAGAAATTACGGCATGGGCGTTGCAGGTGATCAGGCTGTTATTTCCCGAACAGTCGAAACAGGTTTATGTTGATGTCCAGCAGTTGAAAGACGAATTCATCCGTCTTGAAAATGAGCTTGCGTTTATAATGAATGCCACAAAGGCCTGCCAGAATTGTGATAATGAGATGCTGGCCAAAGATTTTTTTTACCAGGTTCCCAAGCTTTACGAATTACTGAATACCGATATACAAGCCATATTTAACGGCGACCCGGCCGCGCAAAGCGAGTTTGAAGTGATACGCACCTATCCGGGCTTTTTTGCCATATCGTTTTACCGGCTGGCACATAGTTTATATGAACACAATATTCCGTTGCTGCCGCGTATCCTTACCGAATACGCTCACTCGCGAACAGGTATCGATATCCATCCGGCCGCCGAAATTGATGAATATTTTTATATCGATCACGGCACGGGTATAGTCATCGGCGAAAGCTGCATCATAGGTAAAAATGTAAAGCTATACCAGGGAGTTACTTTGGGCGCATTAAGCGTTGCCAAAAGCCTGGCCTTTACCAAGCGCCATCCTACAGTTGAAGATAATGTAGTTATTTATGCAGGCGCCACCATATTGGGTGGCGAAACTGTGATAGGGCACGATAGTATAATCGGCGGGAACGTTTGGTTAACCAAGAGCGTTCCGCCAAACTCAACGGTGTACCATAAACCTGATATCACCGTATTTAATAAAACCAAAGTTTAAATTTATGGCAGGTATTATTGATCTGATAGGCAATACGCCTATGGCCGAGATAAAAAAGCTTAACCCTAACCCCAGTGTGCGCATTTTTGCCAAGCTTGAAGGCAACAACCCCGGGGGCAGCGTAAAAGACCGTGCTGCGCTTAATATGATAAAAGGCGCTATGGAACGCGGTGATATTAAGCCCGGCACTAAGTTGATTGAGGCTACCAGCGGCAATACCGGCATAGCGCTGGCTATGATAGCCTGTTTATACGGGCTTGAAATTGAGCTTGTGCTGCCGTCAAATTCTACCCGCGAGCGTACACTCACCATGGAAGCCTTTGGCGCCAAAGTAACGTTGCTGGACGGTATTGAACAGTGCCGCGATTATGCCGAAGAAAAAGGCGCAACCAGCGAATATTTTCTTCTAAACCAATTTGCCAACCCCGATTGTTATCTTGCCCATTACCATACTACGGGCCCCGAAATATGGCGCGACACCGAAGGGCAAATTACCCATTTTGTAAGTGCAATGGGTACAACCGGCACTATTATGGGAAATTCGAGGTTTTTAAAAGAAAAGGACCCCAACATACAAATTATAGGGTGCCAGCCTACAGAAGGTTCGTCCATACCTGGCATACGCCGCTGGCCAATTGAATATCTCCCTAAAATATTTGAACCCGAACGCGTTGACAAGGTATTAGATATATCAGAAGAAGAAGCAAAAGCTATGGCCCGCAGGCTTGCAAAAGAAGAAGGCATATTTGCTGGCATGAGCAGCGGCGGTGCAATGGTTGGCGCACTGAAAGTGGCGCAGGAGTTAACCGAAGGCACCATCGTTTTCATCTGCTGTGACCGCGGCGACAGGTATTTAAGCAGTGATTTGTTTGGGTAAAAATAAGCACCCTTTTTATAAATATCCGTTTTGTAGAATCTTTAATCTTCACGCTTCCGGTGAATGATTTGTCTTTGGCTTCAATATTGTGTAATTTTGAATAAGGAAATTTTGAAATATGGAAATCACTATAGACATCGGCTATGAGCAATTGTTAGCCGCAATAAAAAAATTACCCGCAGCAAAATCAAGCAGTTGAAATCAGTATTGGATGATGGTTTCATTGAGAAAAAAGCATCCGAAGAGCTTTTGGATTTTCAAAATTTCTTATTGAGTGGCTCCACCATGAGTTCAGAACAATACGAACAATACGTTGCCAATAGAAAACACTTTAATTTATCCTTTTAAAGAGCTTTCTGCTTTAACCTTTTAGCTTTCCGCTTCTACTGCGGTTTCCCTTTTGGCTTGCTTTTATTTCCCCACTGCCTTCTTTGCGGCCTTTTATTGGCAGTATGTTCGTGTTTAACCTGTTGTATGCTTGCGAGTTCATCGGGTACATCAATCAGGCGGATAGGTTTATCTATCAGCTGTTCAATGCTTTTTAGCTTACGCTCATCACGATGGTTTACAAAGGTAATGGCGGTGCCGGTGGTTTCGGCGCGGGCGGTGCGGCCTATACGGTGGATATAATCTTCCGGGTCGCCGGGCACATCATAGTTGATCACCAGGTCTATCCCCTCCACATCAATACCGCGTGAAAGCGCATCGGTACCAACTATAATGGGGAGTTTTTTATTTTTAAAGTTAAGCAGTATTTCTTCCCGCTCTTTTTGCTCAAGGTCTGAGTGAAAAGCGCTTACCTGCATTTTGGCTGCCTTCAGCTCTTTTGCCAACGACTTTACAATTTCTTTTCTTGAACAAAAAATAAGAATGCTGTTGTAGGAGCCATTTTTTAACAGCATCAGCAATAAAGGTGTTTTTTGCTGATCGTGAACGCGGTAAACCTGCTGATCGATGCCTACTGCAGGCTGAGAAATGGCAATACTTACCGATGCCGGGTTATGTAACACTGACTTTGCCAGCGAGCGTATCCGCCCCGGCATGGTTGCCGAAAATAACAGCGTTTGCCTTTCTTTTGGCAGGTAGCTTATTATTTTCATGATATCATCCTGGAAACCCATGTCCAGCATACGGTCCGCCTCATCCAAAATCAAATGTGTTAAATGATTAAGCTTTAACACGCCCGAAGTAAGGTGTGCAATAAGCCTGCCCGGCGTAGCTATGATAATATTTACGTTATTCTGGATGCCGCGACGCTGCTGTTCATAAGCAATGCCATCGCCACCACCAAATACAGCTATTGAGCTGATGCCTGTAAAATAAGCCAATCCTTCTACCTGCTGGTCTATCTGCTGTGCCAATTCCCTTGTAGGCGCCAAAATGAGCGTACTGATCTGGTGTTTATTGGTTTTGCTGATATGGTCCAATACGGGCAGCAGGTAAGCGCCTGTTTTGCCGGTACCAGTTTGGGCGCAGGCAATAATGTCCTGTCCGTTTAAAATGATCGGGATGGCCATCTCTTGTATCGGGGTTGGGGTGGTAAACCCCATGCTGATGACGCCCTCTAAAAGATGTTCGTTAAAATTAAATTCCTGAAAAGTCACTATTCTTGTATGTGAAAGATGCAAGGTATGAAAAATTGTTGTGTTATGGGGTATCGTAGTGAAACTGACGGTCAGAAAAGGCACTTTTGTAAGCTATGAAACGATCTGTTGTTAGTATACTGAACCTAATTAATTTGCCGTGAGCACAAATTTATTTAAATTTAAAAAAGTATTTCAATGAAAAAATTACTGGTTATAAACTTACTGCTGGCCATCTCAACTTGTGTTTTTGCCCAGCAATCAGACACCCTTGCTGTTAAACAAACCATCAACACCTTATTTGATGGCATGCGCAAAGCTGATAGTACCTTATTAAGGTTTGTTTTCTCAAAAGATATGATATTGCAAAGTATTTCGAATAACAAGGAAGGAAAGGCCGTTTTGACTATCGATAAAGCTGACGATTTTGTAAAAGCGATAAGCACGCCGCATACTTCGTTATATGACGAACGCATTGTTTTTGGTGACATTAAAATTGATGGCAGCCTGGCCAGTGTTTGGGCGCCTTATCAATTTTATTTGGGCGATAAATTTAACCATTGCGGCGTAGATGTTTTTCAACTGATGAAAACTACTGATGGCTGGAAGATAATTTATATTGTGGATACAAGAAGGAAGGATAATTGTATCTAAGCCTGTGATTTTTTTGCTTTCTGCTTTTTGCTTTTTGCTTTTCGCTCCATTCCAATAGTAAAAACTTAGCAAACCGGGGACATACCTTCAAACAAGTTCGTATTTTTGTACTATGAATACCGCTGACATCAAATTGCTTCCGGGCCGTTATTGTAATTCGCTAACGGAGTACTCACGATTTGCAACCCGTGAGGTTGCTATTGGCGATGTGCCTATTGGCGGCAATAATCCCATCCGTATCCAAAGCATGACGACCACCGATACCATGGATACCATCGGTACCGTTGAGCAGTCGATAAGGATGGTGGAGGCAGGATGCGAGTATGTGCGTATTACCGCACCAAGTATAAAAGAAGCGCAAAACCTTGCTGAGATAAAAAAACAATTACGCGCAAGGGGTTATACTGTGCCTTTAGTGGCGGATATTCATTTTACTCCAAATGCTGCCGAAGTTGCTGCACGTATTGTTGAAAAAGTACGCGTAAACCCTGGCAACTATGCCGATAAAAAGAAATTCGACCAGATTGATTATACGGATGCCCAATACCAGGGCGAACTGGAGCGTATTTACCAAAAATTTGCCCCACTGGTAAAAATTTGCAAAGAATATGGCACAGCCATGCGGATCGGCACCAACCATGGCTCGTTGAGCGACAGGATCATGAGCCGTTACGGCGATACGCCACAGGGTATGGTAGAATCGGCGATGGAATTTATGCGGATGTGTGAAACACTGAATTATTATAATTTGGTGATCAGCATGAAATCGAGCAACCCGCAGGTAATGGTGCAAGCCTATCGCCTGCTGGTAGAAACTATGGTTGCCGAAGGCATGAACTACCCGCTCCACCTTGGTGTAACCGAAGCCGGCGATGGTGAGGACGGCCGCATAAAATCAGCGGTAGGCATTGGCACTTTATTGGAAGACGGCCTGGGCGATACTGTCCGCGTTTCCCTCACCGAAGAACCCGAAGCCGAAGCCCCGGTTGCAATTGCGTTGGTGAACAGATATGTGGAAAGGGCGAAAGGCGAAAGGCAAAAGGCGAAAGGTGAAAATATTGACGGTGAAAAAAACCTTTCACCTTTCACCTTTCACCCTTCACCTATTTCGCATAATCCTTACGAGTATAAGAAACGCACGACTTACGAAGCCAATGCATTTATTGGCGGCCACATGGTGCCGCGTGTGGTGATCGACTTATCGCAAAAAAACTTAAAAGACCCATCCATATTAAGTGATGCCGGGTACCAATATTCGCCATTGCTTGATAAATACAGTATGGCCGAGCAATCAGTTGATTTTGTTTATTTAGCCGATGAGTTGCCGTCCTTTAATTTCCCGGGTAATTTAAAACAGCTTTATAACTATGCCACCTGGCAAAAACTGGCGGATAAAACAAATTGCCACCCGCTGTTTACCTTGAAGGAATATATTGATGCTACCGACCGTTCATCACCACTAAACCTCGTCAGGATAAAATATGCTGACCTTGATAGTGAAGAATTTGGCTTATTACCTTTTGATCAATCATTGGTATTCGTACTCGAAACAGATGCGTCGCATGGCATGGCCGACCAACGTTCATTTTTCTTTAAATTAGAAGAATTAGGTTTGGATGTGCCTGTTATTATAAAAAGAAGATACCAGTTTGAAGAGTGGACAGAAAAAGACCATGGACAAAAAGATATCTCAAATCTCAAATCTCAAATCTCAAATCTCCAACTATACTCCTCCACCGATCTCGGCGCCTTGCTGGTAGATGGCTTTGGCGATGGTACCTGGATAGATGCCCCGCAAATTGAAACCAAAGTTATTACCTCCACTTCCTTCGGTATTTTGCAGGCCACCCGCTCCCGCATCTCCAAAACCGAATACATATCCTGCCCCAGCTGCGGCCGAACGTTGTTTGATTTAATGGTTACTACTCAAATGATCCGCAGCCGCACCAGTCACCTTAAAGGCTTAAAAATTGGCATTATGGGCTGCATAGTAAACGGCCCCGGCGAGATGGCAGATGCCGATTACGGTTATGTAGGCTCGGGCACGGATAAGGTTACTCTTTATCGTGGTAAGGAAGCAGTAAAGAAAAATATTGCTTCAACAAATGCGCTTGACGAATTGATAGGGATTATTAAAGAGGATGGGAACTGGATTGAATTGGAAAATTAATCGGATTTGCAGAGGGCTAACTTTTGCAATATCGATCATTAAACCGGCCTAAATTCAGCAAACATCATATTAGTCTCGCTTAAAGTATTCAAGGGCACATAATCGCAAACCTCCGCATACTCGCCCCACATTTGCAGTACGGCGGGATTTTTATGCGCATTTTGAATAGCTTCGGCCGATAGCCATTCAAATACCTCTATAATAGTTCCATCGGCAGCCTCCATAATCACAGCTTCACGATCGGTTACCAGGCCTTCTTTTTTTAATCGTGGCACATGGGTTTTGGTAAGTTCTTTCAGCGCTTCGGCTTTTCCTTCCTTGGGCTTGTAAGCCACTATAACAATGCTCCCCATAATTATGCTTTTAACGCAATTTATGATTTTTTAACCGGAAGATAATCAATTGCCAGTTTAAATATTGTCATTTAATACTGCGAACTGCTTACCGTCAACTGCCAACTGTTAATACTCCAACCATTTATTCAATTTCAAATTCACTTTATTGCCTTCGGCGTATTTGCCAAACTGGTCGTTAAGTACGCGGATGGTTATGCCTTTGTGTTCCAGCAGCAGGTCTTCGTAACAGCCTTTAAATAAAATTTGTTTTATTTCCCAATCGTTATTTGTCCAGGTTTTAACGGTTTCGATCCATTCGGGATAGATTACTACGTGGGCTGCTTTTGTTTTCAGGCCGCAGACTTTTGCTTCCTCGTTAGTCAACACGGTACAATTGGTGAGTAGCCGTGCGGTATATAAATGCTTCGGATTTTGGTAAAGTTCCTTAGGGCCGCCTGATTCTAAAATTTCACCTTCTTTAAGCACCAGCAACTCATCCGCCATCGAAAGCACTTCAGCAGGGTCGTGGGATACGATGATCACTGTTAACCCTGTATCCTTTACAATTTGCCTTATATCATGCTGTAACCCTTCACGAAAAGAAGTATCTACCTGGTTAAAAGGTTCATCCAGCAAAAGGATTTCGGGGCTGGTGATTAATGCCCTGGCTATAGCAACACGCTGTTTTTCGCCGCCGCTTAAATCAGCCACCCGTTTATCGGTAATGCCAGTCATTTTAAGCTGCCCGAGCATTTTGCTGGTTTTTTCCTGATCTGCTTTTAAATCGGTATGCGGGAGCAGGGAATATATGTTATCCCAAACTTTGGCAAATAAATTCAGGTCATCAGTTTGCTGGGTAACCATTTTCATGGCGTCGTGGCCAGGTATCAGTTTTTCGGCAGGCCCCCAAATGCGTTCCCCTTTAAATTTAACCTCACCAGCATCAGGCGAAAGCAAACCAAAAAGCATTTTCAATAAAGTACTTTTACCGCTCCCACTTTCGCCTATTATGGCCGTAATCTTACCCTGGCTTATTGTTAAATCTGTTTTTTTTATACCCGACGCCTGAGTTCCCGGATAAGTTTTACTTACTGCGATTGCCTGCAAAAAAGATGGTGCCATTAATGGCAAAGATACATTGTAAGATTGTTGAAATGTTGTTTTTAGTTGTTGTAATGTTAAAAGGTTGTAAAGTTGAAATGTTAGGCAATCGATATTTTCCTTAAAACAACCTTACAACATTTCAACTTTACAACATTCAAACGCTCCCTAAAACCCTAAAGTAAACCCGAAGGCAAAGTTTCTCAAACCATCTTGTTCGGGGCTGTTCTCAAACATATTATTAACGTAATATTTGGCGAATATGCCGAAATCGCCATAGCCGATGCGAAAGAAACCGCCGTACTGAAATGTAGCAAAATGATAACTATCGTCAACTTTTTGTTTGCCAAATTCTGAACTGATTTGTTTAACCATACCATCAAGCAGGAAACCTGTGATGGGGCCCACTACAAAATGAAACCTGTCGCCATCCCTGTTAGGTTTCGTTCTGAAATCAAATGACAGCGGGATACGCAGGTAGCTGGATGAGAACCGATTTTTACTAAAATCGATATTATCCTGCTTATAAGTTAACACAGGCTGGCCGGGCAAAATAGTGATATTATCGCGCAGGCGTATCAGCGTCCAGTCAAAGCCGCCTGATAAATAAATTTTAAATGTGCTGCTAAACTTCACACCCATCTGGAAAACATCAAACCCTACGTTACTTGTTTTCCATGACCGGTAGCGCAAAAATTGGTTTTGGGGCGATAGGGTAAAGCTGCCATTATCAACAAGAGTGGTTAAGCCAAGGTCGAGCCTTGCTATTGTGATGCCGATGTATCCCTTCGGATAGCGTTGATATCTACGATGGCCCCTTGTAGTGTCATTTGAGTCATCATCTTTGCCATAGCTTATTAAAACCTTGGGGCCATTTTGTATAGTGTCGGCAGATTTCCTGGTGGTATCCGTTGTTGTAGTTTGTGCAAAAGTACAGGACGCAAAAATTCCTATTATCACTGTAAAAATTAATCGTTTCATAAAATTTGTGTTGTAAGATCAGAAAATCATTTCTCTTTTTTTATTTTAACAAAACCCAGGTTAACGCCCGTAAGTACCGACCCTTCGTCGTCAATATCAGTAAACTCTATAAACTTATCCTGGCGTTTGTCAATTTTTGCCACTACCGAATTTATAAAATGACCGATGCTGTGTGCTTTACGACTGGTTTTTACCGGTAAGACATCTTGCTTTTCGGCCGTTGGCAATTGTACAGCAGCTATTGCCGGTTTGGTAATAAACGCCGGGCTTATCTGCTCAGGTTGTTTTATCGCGATTTGGGTATTTGAATCAGGTACTATTGCTTTAATTGCATTTGGTTTTTGTGTAATTGTAGCCAATATCTGTTTATTGGCCGCCCTAACCGTATCAACAGATTTTGCTGCCTGGCTGTTAACAGCGGCAATTACAGGCGCGTTTGTTTTGGTGGCAGGCTGCACATTTGTTTTTGCAATAGTTGCTGCACTTACTTTGCCCGTATTTTTTGGGGCCAAAATAACCGGTTTTAACTTGTTTATGGCTAACCCACTGTTTACTGGCTGTACTGGTGTCTGATCGGATTTGATTTTAACATTATGCTTAGCAGGCACGATTACTTTTTGAGGGATAAACAACACACCCGCTGCTACTAAAACAATAATACTGGCAGCTATGCTTAAAAACGGCAGCAACGATTTTCTGCGTTTGCCCGCAGCAAGTTCACCGGCAATGCCGTGCCAAACATGTGCAGATGGCTCAATTTCAAAGCCATCCAGTTTTGAACGGAACAAATCATCAAATTCCTTATCCTGCATTTCCATATCGTTTTCCCTCCATTTTTATTATTTGTTGTTTTAATACCGTGCGCGCCCTTGATAATTGCGATTTCGAGGCGCCTTCGGTTATGCCTACTATTGAGGCAATTTCTTTATGCGAATAACCTTCTATCGCGTAAAGGTTAAATACTATGCGGTACCCCGGCGATAACTGCTGTATTAATAGTAGCAGGTCGGCTGCTGCTAATTTAGCGGTAGCCAGCGGGTTGGATGATGTTTCGTTGGCGGCGTCATCCAGGTCAACCAGTTGCATCATTTTGTGGTGTTTGCGATAATACTCAATAGAGCTATGTACCATAATGCGCCTTATCCATCCTTCAAATGATCCTTCGCCCCTGTAATCTGCAATTTTTTGGAACACTTTTATAAACCCGTTTTGCATCATATCCTCGGCTTCCATCCTGTCTGTTGCGTATCTTGAACAAACCCCGAGCATTTTTGAGGCAAATTGTTTGTACAGCAATTCCTGGGCTTTGCGCTCCCCGGCCTTACAGCGTTTTATTAAATCTTCAACTATGTACTTGTGTTCCAAAAACATCATTTAAAGGTAAGATGGAAAACGTAGCAAAATGGTTGCATTAGATTGAAAATAATTTAGATATTTTTAGCGGGATATTATACCCGAACCTTTGACGTTTTTAATCATATCATTTACCCCATGAAAAAAAAATCTCTTTTACTAATAATTCTTTTTTGCAGCATTCATCTTTTTGCGCAGCCAAAGGCGGATGATATCTATGTCCTGTTAAAACCTGACCGTGTTTTCGACGGGCAGCTTATGCACCCCGGCTGGTGGGTATTGGTAAAAGGCAACAGGATTGAGGCGGCGGGCGAGCCATCGACTATAAATGCGCCTTCATCAGCCAAAATAATTGATTTAAAAGGGATGACTTTATTGCCGGGGTTTATCGAGGGGCATTCGCATATGTTCCTGCACCCTTATAATGAAACCAGCTGGAACGACCAGGTTTTAACCGAAAGCCGGGCCGAACGTACTGCCCGAGCCGTAGTGCATGCCCGGGCAACCTTAATGGCCGGCTTTACCACTGCCCGCGACCTTGGCACCGAAGGCGCAGGTTATGATGACGTAGGATTAAAAATTGCCATTGAAAAAGGTATTATCCCCGGCCCAAGAATGTTATGTGCCACACGGGCTATTGTTGCAACCGGCAGCTATGGCCCCAAAAACGAAGTAGCTGAAGATAATTTGCCGCAGGGTGGGGAAGAGGCTGATGGCTTGGATGGCATAACCCATGCCGTGCGCTCGCAAATTGGGCATGGCGCCGATGTAGTAAAAATTTATGTGGATTACCGATGGGGGTTAAATGGCGCTGCCGAACCCACTTTCACTGTGGCCGAATTAAAAGTAGCCGTGGACGTTGCCAAAAGCAGCGGGCGGATGGTAGCCGTACATTCAGGTACCGAAGAAGGCATGCGGCGGGCCATTGAGGCTGGTGTAACAACCATTGAGCATGGCGATGGCGGCACGCCCGAATTGTTTAAACTGATGAAAGAAAAAGGTATAGCTTTATGCCCTACGCTATCGGCAACCGAGGCCATTTCAGGCTACTACGGGTGGAAAAAAGGTATTGATGCCGACAATGCAGCGATAAAAAGGAAACATTACATTTTTACCGAAGCCATGAAAGCCGGGGTCACCATTTTAATGGGGGGCGATGTGGGCGTTTTTCCGCATGGCGATAATGCCCGCGAAATGATATTAATGGAAGAATATGGCATGGCCCCTATTGATGTTTTGCGTTCAGCTACTTCGGTAAATGCCGGGGTTTTTGGATTGAAGGATTTAGGAAACGTTAAAACCGGCTACCTTGCCGACCTGGTGGCCGTTGATGGTAACCCGCTGGAAGATATAAAAGCAGTTAAGCAGGTAAAACTGGTAATGAAGGACGGCGTGATTTATACCGGACAGCAGGGCGAGGCAGTAATCAGGAGGCAAGAATCAGGAGACAAGAGATAGAACTACGATAGAAGGACAAAAGTTGGCTGAGCCAAACATTGTAGTTTGCGAGAGACCTTGCTGAGACTGGCGGAATAGCGATGATTTCTGTTGTTTTTATTGGTGTTCAGCGTTCATTTCACCATAGCACACCGGAAATTAAATTGATAAATGATTGATAATCAATTGTTTCAATTTTTGACTTTTGAAATTTTGGGATTTTTAAGATTGTTGGATAGTTGCTGGAACAGTACCCTGCTAAGACGAAATAATTTTGTTTTTCAATAAAAATGTGTATATTTATTGAAATTTATGTGTATGAGAACAAATATTGAAATAGATGATCAATTAATGGCCAGGGCACAAAAACTTACCAATATAAAAACTAAAAAAATATTGGTTGATAATGCCCTGCGGTTATATGTTACTATTGAAAATCAAAAGAAATTATTGGAATTATGGGGGAAGGTTGAAGTTGATGATAAAGCCTATGAATAGTGGATATTGTATTGGTTGACACATCCGTTTGGATCAATTTCTTTAAGGCAGTTGAAACCAAATCCAGTTTATTCTTAAAAGATAACCTAAGCAATATCATAGTTGCAACATGTCCGGTAATTATACAGGAAGTACTTCAAGGAGTTTTATCCGACAGGGAATTCAGGACGGTTAGCTCCTATTTTAATGCATTAACTAAATTTTCCAACAACCCTTATGAATTGGCGCTGGATGCCGCGCGGTTATATAGAGACATAAGGAAAGCAGGCTTTATCATCAGGAAACCTAACGATTGCTTAATAGCGTGTTACGCTATTAAAAATAATGTTAGGCTGTTACATGATGATAAGGACTTTTATCATATCGCTATGAACAGTGACCTGCAAGTGCAGCTCATATAACAAAATCACAGTGATAAAATCTATAGAAGTTGCATCCGCTAATTATATCGGGGATTATGTTATTAGGTTTTCTTTTAATGACGGAAATGAGAAACTGGTGGATTTCAAACCGTTCCTTACTAAATCGCTTCACCCTTCCATTTCAAAATACCTTGATGAAAGTCTGTTTAAACAATTCGAAATAGTCAATGGCAACTTGAACTGGAATGATTACGATTTGATATTCCCCATTCACGATTTGTACGAAGGGGTGATTGGGTAATCAGTTGCCGTACTGACTGCGGGAATGAAAAGCAGTGCCTATTTTGTACCCTTTGATGCTTTTTTCTCATCGCTATCTAAACGCCTTTCCAATTTCTTTACATCCTCTGATGGCGGAAGCGCTTCGGGCCTTACACCCCTTTGCAATAAAATATCCCGTACCGCTTTGTTATTATCAATATGCTCCTGTGATATTTGAGTTTGTTTATTTAAATCTTTCTCAATTACATTGTGGCTGGTTAATTCATTGGCGAAATCTTTTGCTGAGGCGATTAGCTGTTTATGGCTGATAGATAACCTTTTATTTGCGTTCATTTGCATTTAATTGAGATAATAAATCTACTTAGTTTTTTGAATGATCTTTATAAATTCTGTTAACAAAACGCTGGAATTTGCAGCTTCATCCGTATATTCAACACATTCAAATTCGTGCAAGGTAGGGTCGATCCTAAAATACACCATACCTGCAAGTGTTCGTTGCCGTTGCTTTATTTGTGATAATCTGTTAACTGTCAATTAATTGCATTTAAAAAATTAATTTTTTATGTCGTATAAATAAAACAAAGTGCAAAATAATTTGATGTATATATACATATAATCTAAGTTTATTTGCTTTTTATTTCGCTATATTTGATTTATACAAACAAAATAATGAAAATATATAGAATTTTTTAGCGGTAAAATAAACAACAATATAAATATTATAAATGTTTAATGACTAAATAATTTGTAATTTATTTGCAAATATATTTTCAATTTTATTTTGATATATGGAAAACAAATTATACGTTTGTTTTAAAATTGAATTATCATGGAGAATTTAAATGAAAAACAAAAAAGATTTAAAACAGTTGCCGGTCGGCGTGTGCAGAAAGTTTTAGATGATCTGGAAGTCCTGGCAAATTGCGCAAACCCAGCAACCTATGAGTATACAGACGGAGATGTGCGTAAAATGTTGAAAGCGATAAACGATAAGGTTGCGCTTTTGAAAATGGCTTTTGAGGCTTCAAATAGCAAAGCAAATAAACAGACTTTTGAATTTTAAACATGGAAAAAAACTGGACTTACATCGAAAGAACCGGTGATGCAGGCTTACCTAAGCGACCTCCCCGGTTTAAAGATTTGGGTGAACATTCTATTGAAATATTCGTCAGGGAACTTATTCAAAATTCTTTGGATGCTCAATTTGATAATTCTAAACCAGTTTCCATAAACATAAAAATTGAAGAATGGGATAGGGGGGATATTAATGATTTTTTTAAACTTATAGGCAAAGATTATTTGTCCTCATTTGAAAAATCATACGAGAAAGCAATAGCAGATGTCAAGCCAAAAATGACTTCCGGGGTCAATTTAATCAAAGGAAAGAAAAATAAATCTTTTGCATTAACAATAGAGGAACATAATTGCATCGGTTTAACAGGTTCAATTAGGGGATTAACAGAAAAGTCGAATTTTAACTCTTTGATGCGAAAAACAGACGACAATGAAGTAAAAAAAGAATCATTATCTAATTCTGGGGGAACATGGGGAAAAGGAAGTTCAGTATACATTTACTCTTCGGATTTATGGATGTGGTTCTGCTACACTTTATTGAGTAAGCCCAATTCAGAAGATTTCACGCCTGCTGAGAAAACAAGGTTTATGGGCAGAGCCATATTATCTCCTTATTATGCGGTTGATGAAGGTAAGGGTTATTGGGGCGACACGTGGTTTTGTGAAAAAGATACTGATGTATTTCCATACGCTAATGAAAAGGCCGATGCATTTGCTGAAATTTTTGGACTTAATAAAAGGACAGATTCACCTGGATGTACATTTTTTATCCCATTTTTTAATACTTTTCTAACCGATCCAAAGCTTGATGATGTCGCCAATGAATTTGAAAGTCAGATCCTAAAAAATTGGTTTATTCCAATTTACAATGGAAATCTTGAAGTCTCAATTTCAGACAATAATGGGTTATTACATAAAATTGACAAAGAATATCTAAAAAACATTGAACAGCTAAAATTCAAACTTCAAATCTTAGATTGGCACAAACAGGGTTGTCCGCCGGATGAAAGATTTATTTGGGAAAAATATGAAATCGATGTGCCACCTCTAAAGAAGGAATATATTGGGTCAAATAACAAATTTGCTGAACAAAGACAAAAAGTAAAATTCGATTTGTTATTAAGAAAAATAGACGAGGATGAGGATTTTGAAAATGAATGGGATACAATTAATAAAGTTTATCTAGCTCGAAATAGAGGGATGCTGGTTGACAACTATAAGCCATTCGATTTAACAAGTATCAAAACGGAAAGCATCTTATTCACGGGGTTATTATCTTTTTCCGAATCTGATAAATTAAAGAAACAACATTTGGATTTATTTTTAGCATACGCGGAAAATCCAGCACACAACAAATGGTGCACTTCAAGTAAGGATTATAATAGCTGTTTTCTTGATTTTTTCGAAGGTAAAAATCCATATCCAGAAAATGTGGTTAGGAAAGTATTTGATGAAATATTCAAGTCCTTTAAAAAACTGTTCGATGAGGAAAGAAAACCTGAAATCAGCAAAGATATATGCTCAATTTTTAAGAAAATTGCTCGGCTAAAAGTTATTGGAGAAGCATCTGGAGGTGTTAGCTTTTATTCAATGCGTACGCCGTCAAACGTGACAAATCCCATAGTGGATGAAGAAGGCAGATACATATTTACGTATTTAATTAAATCTAATCAAAAAGAAAAGTCAATATCAATCTCCTTTAAACCTTTGTTGCAATCACTTGAAGGCGAAACTGATAAAGAATTTGACCTTTTAGGAATTCCTGATTTTAAAAATTTGATTTTGAAAGATGAATATGAAGACTCTATAATCAGTGGAGATTTAATTCTTGGTCCTCAGGAAGAAAAATTAGTAGAAATTAAAACCTGTAAAATCATCGGAGTTCCGGCGTTTAAGAATTTGGAAACCATTATTAAATCTAATGCAAAAATAAATTCCAATGAGTGAAAGAATTATTAAAATTGAGCCTTATAAAACATATGACGATATTATCAGGTTGTCGGGGAAAGTTATTTTGCCCAACTTGACATCTGAAATTAATATTCCTGAAAATAGGAACTTAAATTTATTTAAATATGAATTTAATGAAAATACTATAATTATACCCAGGGAATATGAAAGCTTCGATTTGAAAATAAATTTAAGTTGGCGGCAAGATTCGCATATCGGCATGCTTGACAGTATTGTTTTAGATGTTGAAAATCCCGCTGAAGTGTTGGCATTAAGAATACAAATCCAGTGTGAGAAAACGAAGTGGTGTAGTGAACAAAAAAAAGTTGAATTAGGTTCTGTCACAAAACGAACTGCTTTAAATTTTCAAATTCCATTAAATGAAGTACGAAATTTTATTAAAGTTGTTGCCTTTATAACCAGAGAGGTGGAGGGGAAAAATACAATTCTTGAAATACCAACATCTTCTTTATCTATCATTTCCACATGTAAAGAACTGAGTATTCAAATAGATGAGATCAAAGATATTGGTGGGGAATATCTACCAATAAGCTCAGGTAACATTGGTGATCTTTCTTTTGATATTCAAGGACTTGAAAATCCATTTGAACTCCCGCGAATTTTATATTCAGAAGAATTAAAGGAATATTTGACAAGAGATGACCTACCAACAGTAAATGCAAGTATTTTAACAGCTTTATTCTATTTTTTAGATCAATATCTTAAATGGGTAATCTTTACTTGCCGTTTAGACTTAAGCAATAAACTTCATAAAAGCATAATTGATATGTTTTCAACTTATTGCAATGTCTCCCGGGAAGATTTGATTGAAGTAATAAACAAAGAAAAATTTTGCACTGAACAAACCCAGGCATTTTTAGAGCTTTCACAGAAATTATTTAAAGGGCTACAGTTACAAAATAAATACAAAAAAGAATTAAGAAATTTATTTAAAACAGATGCAAAATGAAGAGGTACTTAAATAGCATTGACTTTTTTAAAAATCATTTGGCGCCGAAAAGAGAAGATCCATTAACATGGAATGCTTTTAACACTAAAAGTCAAACTAAATTAGTTACAACGATTGACTCATTGCCAGGAGTAAGCATAGAGGGGGAAGTCTCTGACCTTGAAAGACAAATAATTTCTCAGATCAAAACAGAAATAGCAAATTTAAAAGAAAACCATCCAAATATCAATCCTGATAGATTGGATATTGACTTAGCAATTATCTTTCATCGAAATTTGAAAAAACTTAATTGGGCAAGATATCAGATTGAAGATTATGGCATGTGGCGGTGGTTATCTATGAATTTTTTTTTAAATGAAGTCTTTTGGCGGTGGGGTGAGAATGACTTCGAAAAAAGAAAATTCTACGAATCTTCTAAAAGTTGTTATGATAGATTAGTTGGCGAAAGGAGTAGGAGGTTATTTCCATTGCGATATTTTATAACTGGAGAACGACTATATGACACACATTTTGGCTATTCATTGTTGGAAAAATTAGCCATTAAATCAAAAGAAGAAAGAAGTGGCGGGTTTGGGAATTTGTTTAATAATTTAACCGAAACTAAATTAATAAGCCCCAATGATTATACCTCAAAAACGATGTCAAAAATATTATTGACCGGAAGTAAATTGGCAAGCAATGATGATGTTCAATACGCTTTTGTTCGATACAACGCATATAGTAGACGTCTATTAAATTATGCGAGTGAATCTATTTTCGAAAAAGAAATATGCTTATTTAACTCCTAAGAGTTTACCGATTATAATTCCAATTTGATGCGCCAAATAAGGCGGTACAGCATTTCCAACCTGATGATATTGCTCTGTGCGCGGTCCGCAGAAAAAGTAATTGTCAGGAAAAGTCTGTATCCTCGCAGCCTCACGTACAGTTAAACTCCTGCATTGAGCAGGATCAGGATGTATATAATAATGACCATCTTTTGAAATATGGCTTGTTACCGTTTTGGCGGGTTCATTTAAAAGTTGTACCCTAAACCTATCACCAAATTTGTTTTCTCCTATACCTTTATCAATGTTCAAATGTTTGGGTAATAATTGTACAGGAAAGTCAGACAATTTGGGAGAGCGTCCTTCTATTTCAGCAAAACAGGAAACAAATAGATAACGGTACAAATCTTCTTTTATATGGCTTCTGGTTTCGTGGTTAGCAAATCCTTTAAGGTTTTCATCATTGTACCAATTTCCTAAATAATTTATATCCGCATTTCCATTTAAAAATAACCCACCCCTGTCAGCATCCGGCGCATTGAGATCAGTAATAACTTGTGTAATTCTTTCAAAAATGGGTTGCTTAATATTTGTCCACGCCCCCACTTCCAAGCCTTCCTGCAATAATGAAATCCATAGCTCTTTACTATCCTTTCCTTTTGAGATCCCGCTTCTTAACCTTGGTAAATCGTGGATGACACTGTTTATAGAAATCGGTATCAGCGCTTTTGTTAATGTTTGTGGTGTTATATTTAAATCATCCCTTATGCCTAAAAGAATGACCCGGTGCCTGGTCTGAGGTATCCCGTACTCTTCCGATTTAATTATAAAATCTCTGGGTTCAAAAATATCTTCACCAAGCAGGTCTTGTTCATGTGGTTTTACTAAAGAATATATTTTATAGCCCGGGGGCTTATATGGCAATTCTTCCTTACCCTGAAGTTTTATATATGCTTCAAATGGATTTTTTAAATCCAGTATAATCTGGTTGAACACCGATTTAGTATTGACTTTAGCTGAAAGCAGCCCCTTAACATTTTCCATAATGAAGACCGGTGGACTATGCACAGCCAGTATGCGGTAATACTCTCTGTATAAATATACACGCGGATCATTTTCATCCAGGCTTTCCACTTGTTGCCGTCTTGACCTGCCAACAAGAGAGTATGCCTGGCAGGGGGGCCCGCCAATAAGAACAAATTTTTTCTCTCCTTTTAAGCCTTCTTTTATCCGTTTGTCGATCATTCTGTGCTTTGCACTATCACCAACTTCTATTTTCCACGCTTCATGTTTAGCTGCTGCTGCCTGATCAGGGTAAAGTTTATATAAATCTTCAACATCTTTTAATTCGCCTCTAACAAATGAATAATATTCATCTGGTACATTATGATATTCGAATTGTCTTACAAAACTTCTGAGCGTTAATGTTTGATGGGCAAACTCATCTTTTTCAATAGATAAAGCTATTTTGAATACTCTTTTGTTGTCATCATCCAACACGGATGTGAAGCCTTCGCCTAATCCACCTGGCCCGGCAAACAGGTCAATGATTGGGATAGGCTTAAACATTTTCAGAAAAAACGGGAGAGTCGAAAAAATCCCTCACATTGGTTTGCAGGGCTACAATTATTTTTTCAAGATTAATAACGGAAACGTTCCGTTTGCCGTTTTCAACCTCGTTAATATAAGTGTTATCTATCTCGGCCTTAAAGGCTAAAGCCTGTTGCGTGAGTTTTAAATCAGTGCGGTATTGTTTAATCCGCTGACCAATTTTCTTGCGAATATCCATAGCGCAAGCTATTGCCTATTCGACTATAAGTCAATCGGATATAAGTGAACTTTCAAGAATTATTCTTGATATAAGCAAGAAACCAAATTGGCCAAAGTTGCTTCGAGCGAAGCTTTTTTTAACTCACACTCCCATATTTTGATGACTTTCCAGCCTGCCAATTTTAAGAGATTTTCGGCGTTACTATCATTGCCAATATTAGTCCCAATTTTATTCAACCACCATTCCGTCCTCGTCTTCGGCACAACATAATACTTACACCCCTCATGCCCATGCCAAAAGCAGCCATGTATAAAAATTACGGTTTTGTATTTGGAGAGCACAATATCCGGCTTCCCCGGCAAATCCTTTACATGCAGCCGGTACCTAAACCCGTTTTTATGCAGAAACTTTCGCACCAGCATTTCGGGTTTGGTATCCTTGCTCCGTATGCGCGACATGTTGTAACTGCGGGTTTCTTTGGAGTGTACATCTGCCATAAGGCAAAAATACTATAAAACGCGTGGAAAACTTACGAAGTCTTCAAGACTTCGTAAGTTTGCAAGTTTAAGATTATAAGCGGTTTATTCCGCCTCAATCCTTTTCAGCACAATATTACCCACCGGCTTTACCACCAGCGGTATTTTTTCAACGTAAGTTTCGCTGGTATCAAGGCCAAAGGCTTTGGCTTCGGTTTGGGCCAGCTTTTTAATGGCAAAATAGCTGTTCAAAATAAACCCTTCCTTGGCGCCAAACGAGTTGTTGTACGACAGGAATTTCTCCATAATAATAAACCTGAAGTCGGCCGATATCCTGAATTTGTTCAGCGAATCGTAGTGGCTGGTAATGTCAATCTCGTTGCGGGCTACCATGTCTTCAATTACCTTGCGGTACAGCACATTTACCCGTGGCTGTATCCTGAACCCAAGCCTGAATTCAACCCTTATCACTTTGCCGGGTTCCACCTGGTCAACGCTGTATTCCATGGTATACGGCTCGTTGGTGGTCTCGATATGGATAAACCAGTACGTATCGGCCCGCTTGGGTTTTCGGCTCATGATAGAGTACATGATCTTTTCCTCTATCTGTTTGGCATTATTTGCCTTGGTAAGGTAAATGAGGTGGGTAGAGTATTTGCTCACGCTTTGGTCGGCGCTGAGCGCTGTTAATAGGGGTATCTGGTCTTTTAAATCGATGAAGTGCAAAAAGCGGTTGTTGATTTTGCGTGCCTTATACCATATGTACATGGTAAATATCAGCCCGATCTCGAATACTACGAAGAACAACCGTTTTAACAATTTCACAGCATTTGCCACGAAGAACGAGAATTCGACGGTTAAAAACACGCATAAAATTATCACCACCAGCCACACCGGCCAGTGTTTTACGTACCGCATAAAGTACGACATCAGTATGGTGGTCATCAGCATGGCTATAGTGATGGAGAAGCCGTAAGCCGCCGTCATATGTTCGGAAGTTTGGAAATAAAGCGACACGAGGATACAACCGATGCATAATATCCAGTTGATGCTGGGGATATAAATTTGCCCGCGTATGTTTGATGGGTATTTAATGGTGATGCGCGGCCAGAAATTCATGCTCACCGCCTCACTGATCAAAGTAAACGACCCGCTGATAAGCGCCTGGCTGGCAATAATGGTAGCCAGGGTTGCCAGGGCAACGCAAGGTATCATAAACAAATGAGGGTTGGGCACAATGGCATAAAACGGGTTTACGCCATCAAAATTAGTGCCTTTAGGCTGTAATAATACCCAGGCCCCCTGGCCCAGGTAGCTTAATAAAAGGGTTATTTTTACAAATATCCAGCTCACCTGTATGTTTTTTCGCCCGCAATGCCCAAGGTCTGAGTACAATGCCTCGGCGCCCGTGGTACATAAAAATACCGCGCCCAGCAGCCAAAATCCTTTGGGGTGTTCCGTAAGCAGCTTATACCCGTAATAGGGGTTAAGTGCTTTAGTTATGGTAGGATCATGCATGATCTGCAAAAAGCCCAAAGAGCCAATCATTAAAAACCAAAGCAGCATAATAGGCCCGAAAGCCGAACCAACCACCTTGGTGCCAAATTGCTGAAAGAAAAACAGCGCTATCATAATACCTATAACCAGGCCTAAAATAAGATGGCTGCCGGGTATAAACTCGGGGTGCAGCTTAGGGTCGCTAAGTGCGGGCACGTTGTTTAAGCCTTCGATGGCTGATGTTACGGAGATGGGCGGGGTTATAATACCATCGGCCAGCAAGGTTCCGGCGCCAATAATTGCCGGTATGGCCAGCCATTTGCCGTAGCGCCTTACCAGTGCGTATAACGAGAAAATGCCGCCTTCGCCGTGGTTATCGGCCTGTAGTGTTATGAAAATGTATTTAAAGGTGGTTTGCAGCGTAAGCGTCCAAAAGATACACGAAATGGAGCCTAATACCAACGCTTCGTTCACCTTTCCGCCTTCAACAAGCAACGTTTGAAAAACATATAAGGGCGAGGTGCCTATGTCGCCAAAAATAATACCAAGGGTAATTAATGCACCCGCAAAGGAAAGATTCTTAATGTGTGAATTCATTGATCAGGATAAAAACGGGAAATGATTTATGGATTTTGACACGCATTTTTTTAGCCCCGTGGGTAACGGGGTCAAAGATAAATGAAAGCATGCGTTTTGTAAGAGTGTAATCAATTATTAATAACTATTAAATAGTGCAAGCCAATACCCATGCCATAAAACCATAATCTATGCGATTGAAAATTAAATGGTTGGCTTACAGATTTTTAAGAACATAGTGTAAATTTTACACCATTACAATATGCTATCATTTTGATAGAGTGATTATCATTTTGATAGGATATCTGTCCGGAAAAAATGCCCCGGCCTGAAACTATTTATGCCATTTGGCTATTATAACACTGAATTAAATTAAACAGTTATGAAAAAAATATATTTCCCCACCATCATACTGCTGTTGCTGTGCCTTAGCAGTTGTTCTTTAATCGCGGGTATTTTTAAGGCCGGCGCCATTGTGGGCATACTTTCGGTTATTGTTGTTATTGCCCTTATTATCTGGATAGCTTCCATGTTCAGGAAATAGGGAGCAGCGGCATTATTTTGATTGGGATTTGTAGAGACGCAACACTTGCGTCCACAGTTATCGGCCCGAATAATATTTCAGTTCGATAATAGCGGCAGGTATTGGCTTTGTATTCCAATGATGATGAATAGCAAGCGCTGTTCCTAATGCTGTGGCCTGCGCCATTGATGCGGCGTAAACTTCAATCCCTGGGAATGCAGCAGCCAGCAAATGCATAAAAACTGAGTTTTTGCTAAAGCCGCCGTCAACAAATATGCGTTTCACCGGGGTGTTTTTAAGGATATAACCGGTTGAAACTTTTTGCTGTTCAACTAACCCGGCTATTAAGTCATAATACGCGTCAGTGGAAGCTCCCTCCAAATCTTCTATATTATGAGATACTGCTTTCGGACTTTCGGACTTTCGGACTTTCCCGACTTCATACACCATATTCCTGTAATTAGCTGCATCCACGTTAAACTGTGCAGAGATTTGCTTTAGCCCTTCTTCATATGCATTCCCGCTGAACAAGCGCGAAGCTTTTACAGGCTTGCCATTATACTGAATGTAATTAAGGCAATCGTTTTTTAATTCATTTGCTGTTAGCGGTGACTGATCGAACGGGTTTAAACTGATGGCCCAGGTACCGGTTGATAGTAAAATAAAAGGTTCGGTAAAGCTTACCAGGTAGGGGATCAAAGCGGCAGAGCTATCGTGCAAACCGATGCCGACTGCATATTTACCGCCGGCTATGGATGATTTAACCACCGCATCCGCGGGATGGATGGGCGGTAATTTATCTATGATGCCTGCTTTAATTACCCATTCATGGTAATCATTCCGTTCAAAATCCCATAATGCGGTATGGCAGCCGATGCTGGTAAGGTCCGAGAATTTTTTGCCGCTCACCAAATAACTTAAATACTGCGGCAGGTGCAGTGCATATTTTATCTTTTTAAATACATCAGGCCGTTGATATTTGATGCGGTACAATTGCAAACCCGAATTAAGGCTCCCCAATGCCGGTGATGCTGTTTGAAACGAAAATTTTTCTTCGCCGCCATATGTAGCATAAAACTGTTTTTTAAGTTCTTCGGGATAAGGTTTCAAGTAATTATAAAGCGGTGCGATAGCTTGCCCGTTCTCATCCAAATAAACAAAGCTTGCCCCATAGGCCGAAAAATTTATCGCCTTTAATTCAAATTGCTTTAGTTTACTAACCTCATTTAACGAATCATAAACCGAGCGTTTCAAACTCTCCAGGTTTTCGCAGGGAAAGCCGTCTTCGTCAGTAATTTCGTTAAACCTGGCAGATCGTTCAAAAACAATATTGTAGCCCTCATCAAAAAGGAATAGTTTTTTATTGGTTTTACCAACATCAAAAACTGCGATGACGGGTGTGGGCTTCATCATACGTTATAAGCCTGTTGCCACCGTTTTTTCGCCGCGCTGTTTTATCAGGCCTTCCCGCACTTTTTCTTCCCTGAAAACTGCAATCGGGTTCAATGCCCCGCCCGTCCTCAACCTTGCTTCGGCAATAAGTGGCCGCACATCCGTGCGATAGGCGCTTTGTAATATTTCCTGCGCTTTAGTAACATCATTTTGCTGCTGTGCTTCAACAAGCGCCGCCTCATCAACCAGCAAAGCCTGTGCATAAGCTATCTTTATCGCTTCAACGGATTGCAGCAGGTCTTCAATAGGATCTTTTACATTATGCGAGGCATCTATCATCCAGCCAATACCGGTAGCATGGTTCATTCCGCGTGCATCCATGCCTTCAACCAGCTCGTTAAATATCAAAAATAACTGGTAAGGGTTTATGCTGCCAACGGTAAGGTCATCATCACCATATTTGGAGTCGTTAAAGTGAAAACCGGCCAGTTTGCCTTCCATTAACAGCAGGGAAACAATTTGTTCGATATTGGTACCTTGCAGGTGATGCCCAAGGTCAACCAGCGTAAGCGCCTTATTACCAAGTTTTGAGGCCAGTAAATAAGATTGCCCCCAATCGCCGATGGTGGTTGAGTAAAAGTTTGGTTCGAAGGGCTTGTATTCTATCCACATTTTCCAGTCAGCGGGCAAAGTATCATAAACCTCGTGCAAACTTTCTAAAGTCCGCTGAAAAGCGCCCCTGAAATTTAACTGTCCCGGGAAATTCGAACCATCGGATAGCCAAACCGATAAAGCCCTTGAACCTAAAGCTTCCCCGTACTTTATCACTTCGATATTATGTTCGATGGCCTGCTGCCTCACCGCTTTATTCACATGATGCAGCGAACCGTACTTGTAACTTAGTTTTTGATTTGGCTGGTCCTGGAAGGTGTTTGAGTTTACTGCATCAAAGTGCAGCCCGAAATGTGCAGCCAGGCTTTTTATGGCCTTAGTATTTTCCGGTATATCCCATGGAATATGCAGCGAGATAGAATTGCTTGAGCGGTTTAAAGCATGTATCAAACCAACATCTTCTATCTTTTCCTCTAAACTGCGCGGCTCCCCGCCGCCTGAAAAACGGCCGAAACGTGTGCCGCCAGTACCTAAAGCCCAGCTGGGTATGGCAATTTGAAAAGCTTCGAGCTTTTGCATTACATCATCCAGTTGCGGCGCTTTTTCGGCAACAAATTCAAAGTTGCGGCGGTGCTCGTTTATATGCCGATGGTTATATTCATCAATTTTATACTGTTCCATAATTTTATCAGGCCAAATAAAAAACTTCTTTCAATGGGATACTGACCGGCGAATTATCCGTATTACATTCCATTATATCACTCATAAACTGCCACCATTGCTGCATAATAGGGTTGGCTGAGAGATCGTCAACCTTTTCAATACTTTCTGCCCTCAATACCGCAAAAAGCCAATTGGTTTCCTCATCAATAAATATCGAATAATCGCTGATGCCGGCATCTTTAAGTATTTCAACCAGGCCGGGCCATATCTCATCATGCCGCTCTTTATATTCAGCAGCAAAGCCAGGGAAAAGTTTCATTTTAAAGGCAATTCTGTTCATAACGTATAGTTTATCCTTCTTTTTCGCTTGCGGAAGAGAAGGTGGTCCAGCGAAGCGAAGACCGGGTGAGTAGACTGTCCGCCATGCATTTACGTTAACGCCGCCCGTATATTTACTCACCCCGACGTCGCTCCGCTCGTCGACCCTCTCTATGGCGAGCCATAAAGAGGGTGAAAAAATTACCGCACAAACGCTGCCGCAACCCCGCCATCCACATTCAAAACATTCCCTGTCGATTTATTCAACAACCCGCCGACGAACGCCATGCATGCATTAGCAATATCTTCGGGCAATATTACTTCGTTTAATAAAGTTCGTTTGGCATAATAGGCGGGCAGTTCCTCAACGGTTACACCGTAGGCTTTGGCACGGCCTGCCGCCCAATCGCCGGCCCATATTTTACTGTCGGATATTACGGCATCGGGGTTAACTACGTTTACACGGATATTGTCCTTGCCCAATTCAGCCGCGTTCAGCCTGCTTAAATGTAATTGTGCTGCCTTTGCTGACCCATAGCCTGCATTATTGGGGCCTGATACCACTGCGTTTTTGCTTACAATGTTTAATACATCACCACCGATATCCTGCTTGCGCATAATTTCAACTGCGGCCTGTGTTACCAGGAACTGGCCTTTTACCAATACATCATATAATAAGTCCCAATCTTTTTCGGTATGCTCTTCTATCGGTTTTGAGATGGACAGCCCCGCACAATTTACCACAATATCCACACCTCCGAATGCAAGGGTTGCAGCGCCAAAGGCCTTATCAATTGCGCTTTTTTGCGTTACATCTATCAATGTAGCAGCATAAATATCTTTGCCGTAGAGTTTGGCAAATTCATCTTTGGCGCCTGCCAGGCGGCCTTCATCGTTATCATTAATAACGACGCACGCACCTTCATCTGCAAACTTTTTGGCAATGGCTTTGCCAATGCCCCCAGCACTGCCCGTAACCAAAGCAATACAGCCTGAGAGCGTTTTTGGCTTGGGCATACGTTGCAATTTAGCTTCTTCAAGCAACCAATATTCAATATTAAAAGCTTCCTGCCGGGGTAACGAGGTGTATTCGGAAATAGCCTCGGCGCCCTTCATTACGTTTATTGCGTTGATATAAAATTCAGCGGCAACCCGGGCAGTTTGTTTGCCCTTCGCAAAGGTGAACATGCCCACGCCGGGATAAAGTATCACCACAGGATTGGCATCCCGCATCGCGGGACTGTTGGGGTGTTTGCAATTTTCGTAATAGGCGGCGTACATTTTTCGATAGGCTTCAAAAGCTGGCGATAGCTTTTCTTTTATAGCTTTGGTATCGCTTAGGTCTTCATCCGGCGAAAGCCCCAATACCAGCGGACTTATCTTCGTTCTCAAAAAATGGTCAGGGCAACTGGTGCCCATCGGGGCAAGCCTGCCAAGGTCGTTTGAGTTGATAAATTCCAAAACCCTGGCGTCATCCGTAAAATGGCCTGTCATTTTTGTTTTTTCGGAACAAAAGCCGCGCAGCACCGGGGCTAATGTAATAGCCTGCGATCTGCGGCCTTGTTCTTCAAGGCTTTTTATCTTACTACCGCCAAATATCGCCCCCTTCTTACCATAATTACTTTCCAGGTATTCAGCGCATTGTTCAATTACTTCGAGGGTGTTGATATAACTTTCATAAGCGGTATCGCCCCAGGTAAACAAACCATGTGAGCCAAGCATGATCCCCCGTATGCCGGGGTTTTCGTCAAGGCATTGTTTTAGTTTTAAGCCGAGGTCAAAACCTGGCCGTTGCCATTCTACCCAGCCTATTTTTCCTTTAAAAAGATCGGCGGTTATTTGTTTGCCATCTTTTGCTGCCGCGATAGCAATAGCAGCATCCGGGTGCAGGTGGTCGATGTGTTTAAAAGGTAAAAAGCCATGTAAAGGTGTATCTATGGATGGTGCTTTTGAGCTAAGATCGAATATACAGTGGTTAAAAAGCTCCACCATTTCATCCTCATGTTCAATACCACGGTAAACGTTGGTCAAGCTTCGCAGCCTGTCGACATATAAAGCGGCCAGCCCGCTTTTTTTCAAGGTACCCAAATCACCGCCCGAGCCTTTTACCCACATTACTTCGGTATCTGTGCCAGTCAGCGGGTCTTTTGCTATTACTTTACACGAGGTATTGCCGCCGCCATAATTGGTTAGCCGCAAGTCGGCGCCCAAAAGGTTTGAACGGTAGATGAGCAACGCTACTTCATCGCCGGCAAGTTTTGCCGCTTCGGCATCGTCCCACAAATAGCTCACGTATTTGAAATTTTTATTTTTCATATCTTTTGAGAACATCTTCCTTTACATAAGGGGAGATTTTAACCACAAAGGTCACAAAGGGGAAGACGCAAAGGGCACAAAGTTAAATAGATTTTAATTTTTCCTTTGTGTTTTCTGTGTATTCTTAGCGACCTCTGTGGTTAATTAAAATTAATTTTAATAGTTAATTTATTTCTGACTGATCTTGATTCCTGGGTCTTGATCCTTGATTCTATTCCCGTAGCCCACAACCAACACCGATAAAATGATTACCGTTATCCCGATAATAACAGTCGAAAATGCTTTTTTGCTTACGCCTTTCCATTCTTTTAATACCAACCCCCACATATTGGCTACCAGTATGATAAATGCCATGTGCAATATCCATGAGCTTGCCCCGTTGCCGAGCTTACTTTCGCCCATGCCGTAAAAAAAGAACTGCAAAAACCATGTGGTCCCAGCCAGCGCCGAAAATAAGTAATTTTTAAGCAGCGGCGTTTGTGAGTTGGTATAATCGCCAAATGTTTTGTTACGGAAATTAAGGATCATGCACCATATAAAGTTAGTGGTTAACCCACCCCATAACAC
>Ga0207038_10010_pt1 | contig 57201 bp, 48 predicted proteins | sample Alteio_BWMinCont_76_FD_153285 | JGI IMG/M metagenome (GOLD analysis project Ga0207038, IMG submission 153285) | Enriched cells from forest soil in Barre Woods Harvard Forest LTER site, Petersham, Massachusetts, United States -... | ecosystem: Environmental > Terrestrial > Soil > Temperate forest >...
TTGGGAAAACGGCACGCTTCGCTACATCACGCCTGAGGGATTGCGCCGCACGGTCACCAGAGACAAGCTCGATCTGGACGCCACACAACAATTCAACGAGCAGCGTGGGCTGAGTTTCCGCTCACCTGTCTGAAATTGCTGCTACCTGTTTGTATCTTTATTTTTTCACGGGCTCGGGCATGACATAGCCCGAAACGGCTGGGAGTCCGGCTCGCTCGAGCTGGACAGTGGTGTGATCGATTTTGAATTCCTTCGCAGCTTTCTCCTGAATGGCGCGCAGCAGGCGCTCGCATTGATCCAAGTGCATATCCGGAATCCGCGCGTGGAGGCTGAGCGCGTTGTGCCCGCCGCCTAGCGACCAGATGTGCACGTCGTGGACTTCTTGCACGCCGTGGACGGTGAGGATGGCGCGGGCAACCTCCTCGACGCGCATCTCCCTCGGGCGGCCTTCCAGGAGGATGTGGGAGGACTCGCGGAGGATGCCGACGCTGGACCAGAGCACCAGCAGGCCGATGGCTATTCCAAGGAGTGGGTCGATCCAGAGCGCTCCGGTCATGCGAATGGCAATCGCGCCGACAATGATGGCGATATTGGAGAGGGCGTCGCCGAAATTGTGAACAAGAATGCTGCGCAGGTTTAGATCGCCGCGGCCGCGAACCAGGGCTAGAGTGATGCCGCCGTTGACGGCAAGGGCCGCTAGCGACGTCCAGATCATCCAGCTTTCGACTGGGGAGCGGAAGCGATCGACGGCTTCGTAGCCTAGCCAGAGCGAGAGCAGGACGAGGAGAACGGCGTTGGTAAAGGCGGCCAGAATGCCAGCGCGGTGGTAGCCGTAGGTTTTTTCGGTGTCGGCAGGGCGCTCGGCCCAGCGCATGGCTAGCCAGGAGATGCCCAGAGCGGGGGCATCCGAGAGATTGTGGACGGCGTCGTTTAGGAGAGCCACGGACCTTCCGAGGACTCCGCCGAAGACTTCTGCCGCAACGAGGCCGAGGGTGGCGACCATGGCCCAGCCGAGTACCGCAGGCCGCAACGGCGGATGATCGTGCCCATGAGGGTGCGGATGATGGACGTGGCCGTCGTGGTGGCCACGTTCGGGATCGTGGTCGCGGGAATGGTCGTCCATCCGGTCCATCTGCTCCATTTTACGCGCCTGAGGGGTGGTGCGCATCCACTCGCGCTTAGTGGGAAGTTTGACACGTCCTTGGCGCGAATTCATTGACGCATTTCCTTGTGGCTGCCAACATCGAACTAGCTTCCCTTTCCGTTTGTAAAGCGGCGGGAATAGCCTACGCCGCAGGGGCTGTGCGCTGAGGGACATGACGGTTCCCATTGCAAAACTGAGTTTTTGGGGTGTTCGAGGATCGACCCCGACGGTGGATCCTGCCACCTGGCGATACGGCGGGAATACGCCTTGCCTGGAATTGACGGCGCCGGACGGGACGCAGTTCATTTTGGATTGCGGGACGGGGCTGCGCATGCTGGGGAGCCGCTGGGCCCTTCCCAACGGCGGGGGAAATCCCGAGACGCATATTTTTGTGACGCATTATCACTGGGATCATATTCAGGGGATTCCGTTTTTTTCTCCGCTTTATGCCGAGAACAACGAATTTCATTTTTATAGTTTTCGGTCGAAATTTTTGGGGCGCGACAGCTTGAAGCAGGTGTTTGAAGCGCAGATGGCGCTGCCTTATTTTCCGGTGGACATGTCGGCGATGAACGCGAAGCGGAAGTTCAAGGAAGTGGAAGGCGGAGACACGTTCACGATTCGGGAAAATAAGATTACCGCGCGATGGCTAAACCATCCGCAGGGATGCCTCGGGTTTCGGATCGAGACTCCGGCTGGGACGGTGGTCTACGCAACGGACAATGAGCCCGGCGATCCGAAACTGGATCAGAGTTTGCGGGAGTTGGCGTCGGGGGCGGACATATTCATTAACGATGCGCAGTTTACGCCGGAACAATTGAATACGACCCGGAAGGGATGGGGGCATTCGTCGTGGCAGGAAGGCGTGCGGCTGGCGCGAGAAGTTGGCGCGAAGACTTTGGTGTTGTTTCATCACGACCCGGACTCCACGGACCGCATGGTGGATTCGCTTTTGCGGCAGGCGCGGGAAGAGTTTGATTCCGTGTTTGCGGCCAGCGAAGGCATGGTGATCACGCTGGGGGAGACCGGGGATAATGTGCAGGCGCACATGCCGGGGACGCGGACAACTCTGCGACGCGAAGCGCAATTTCGCGCGAAAGTCACCGGAGTGACGGAAGGTGGGAAAGAGTTTCAGGAAGAGACGGTGGTGCGCGACATTTCCTTGCAAGGCGCGCTGATTTCGTTGCAGAACATGCCACGGTTGCAATCGGAACTGCAGGTGACGATGGAGACTCCCGGCGAGGATGGTTTGCAATCTTCGATGCGGTTGAAGGGGTATGTGGTGCGCATCGATGCGGGGCCCGAGAAGGGGCAAAGCGCGGTGGGCGTGGTTTTTACGGATTAGGTTTCATTCACCGCGAAGCCGATTTTCTTGCATGAGTCTCGGAAGATACGGGTTTTGCTTAGCGGCGCAGCTTCCGACAACACCAATTGGAGACTAGGCGGGTCACTCTCACCGGGATTTCTAGAGAAGTTCAGCGAGCCCTTCGAATAGCGCCCTTTTTTAAGGCCCGCCCCGACCCTTCGCCATACTCGCACTAGCCCGCTGGAAACTACATCACGCATTTGCTAGTCAGACCCTGTCCGGTTCCGTTGCAGGCTGGACACCGGCAGGTTCGACCATGGGCCCGGCATTCGCTTCGGTAGAGAGGCATGGACTCGGGACGGAGTCTATCGGCTCCGTGCACCACGCTGCGGTACAATCTTGGCCCATGTCCAAGCCTGGTTCGCAAACGGCAAATTTCGTTCCCGTAAATGCTCTCGATAAGAGACGGCCATCGAAGGTGGCGTTGATCCGCGGATTAGTGCGGCAGGCGCCGTTTGTGGCAAAAAACTTTCGGTTGTACTTTCAAAACGCCTGGCGGCGGCACCTTTTGCATACGAATGTGGTGGCGCCGTATGCGGTGACACTTTACGTGACACACAAATGCAATTTGGCCTGCTCTTATTGCACGCAGAAGGAGCCGGACGTTTTCAGCAACGAGCTGTCCACCGGAGAAACGATCCGGCTTTTGCGGCGGATACGCCGAGAGACGGATTCGATTGTGATTACCGGTGGCGAGCCGACTTTGCGGGCTGACATCGAAGAGTTGGTGGAGGCGGCGCGGTTTTATTGTAGGTTTCGGTCGGTGCTGCTGATTACGAATGGAACTTTGCTGGATCGCAAGCCGGGAATTTTAGGGGCGGTGACAGGGTTGGTGGTGAGTCTGGACGCTTTGGCGGCTGATCCGTCGAATGCGCTTTCGAAACCGGCGGCGCTGCCGAAGGTTTTGGAGAATCTTGCGCTGGCCAAGAAGGCTCTGGGAAGCCCGGCGCGGATTACGATTAGCACGGTGATTGAGGAATGGAATATCGCAGAAGTTGAAAAATTGCTGGATTGGTGCGCCATCCAAGGATTCGTGTTTGCCGCGCAATCAGCACAGATGGAGAAAATGCCCAATCTGAAGTTGGTGCAGAATCCGAAGTACCAGGCGCTGGTGGATAAGATTATCGAGCGGCGGCGCTCCGGGGTGCAGCCGATCAATGGCACGCCGCGGACCATCGAGACGCTGCTGCGCTTTCGGCAGTTTCAGTGTTATCCGACAATGTTTCCGCGGGTGTATCCCAATGGGGATGTGTTTTATCCGTGCGAGCCGCTGCGGAAGGTGGCGGGGAATTTATTGCGAGATGGGTCACTGCGAAATATTTTTGCTCGCGGGAGAAAAATTTATGGGGACATTCCACCGTGCCAGGGGATCTGCTATTTGTTTGGAAATGTGCTGTCGCATTATTACGTGAATGATTTTTGGGGCTTGGCGGAGGATTTCATGCGGTGAAGGATGAGGCACTAGATCGAGGGCTTGGTTGGCGCAGGGATAAAGCTGATTTTAGCCCAGGCGGCGCAGAGATCACGGAGGCCAGATTCCCCGAGCTTAAACTTATGACTGGCGAGAAATTATGCTAGCTCAGGTCAGAGATTTTCTTGTCCAGGTGAGCCAGAGCGGCTTCGAGAGACTTGCGGTGATTGGGGTTTGTGGCGAATTCCAGATCGTGGGCGATTCTGATCCGGGATAGCTGCAAGTCTTTGCGTTCTTGTTCCCGGCGAAGCTCATCCGCGGTTTTGCTGTTGTTGCCGTAGTGCCCCTTGGGTGCCTGGCCGGATTCGACCTGGGCCTCCACGTCTTTGCTTTCCCACCCTCGCGCCATAGTGATAGTCTGACATATTTTGCAGCAGGTGTGGTGATTATGAGGGAGAAAGTGTGAAGCGGGGTTTAGGCGCTGACGGCGCGGCTTCTGGGCAAAATGGGGAGGGGGGAGTGCACCATGCTGCCGAGAGAGCTTGCGGCGACGCGAGCGAGGTGCTCGGCAAAGATGCCTTGGTAGGAGAATTCGGCGGCGTTATCAGACCAGTGAACCTGCAAAATCCAATGGTTCTTTGCTTGTGCCTGGATGGCGTTGGCGGAAATGATCTCGGCGGCGGGAATCACCAGGAGCGGCTGGAATTGTGAATCGAGCGCCCAGATGCGCTCCGCGCCAACAAAGAGCTGCACCAACGCGGGGGCTCCATTGCCCGGTTCATACTCTCCGCCGTTTACGACGACGAGAGCGCCTAGTTCGCGGGCTTTTTCCTCAGGAATAGTGCGCGGCTCGGCAGGGGGCAGCAGGATCGCCGCAAGAAACATTGCCAGACCAGCGATAGCCGCAAGCCAGCTATTCCAGAGACTGAGCGGCAGGATGACCAGTGCGGCACCCGCGAAACCCAAGAAGATGCGAACGGCCATCCAGGATTGGGCGTTGCGGCGAATCCGGAGAATCTTGGGAATCACAAGAACGGCGGCAAACATGGCGCCGATCACCAGGTTGCGAAGACGGGCGCCTGTTCCTTGGTGTTGAGATGCCGCAGTGGCTGGGGCCGTGCTCATCTTACTTCCTTATCTTATCTACTTACTTAGAGTACGCGGCGGGCTCTACGGTTTCAATGAATCTATCTCCCGCATGCGGGCGAAGGCCCGGCGGACGTGGGGAATGGTGATGGAGCCGCCGACGATCAAAGCCACGTTCAGAGCGTCAATGACCTCTTCGCGGTTCCAGCCTTCTTCACCGCAGCGCACCAGGTGATAGGTGATGCAGTCGTCGCAGCGGAGAACGGTGGAGGCCACCAGGCCCAAGAGCTCTTTCGATTTCGTGCCGAGGGCTCCGGGCTCATAGGCCTGATGATCGAGAGCAAAGAAGCGCTTCATGCCGAGGTGGCCGCAGTTGAGAATTTCTTCGTTCAGGTCGCTGCGAAATTTCTGAAAATCTTCGAGGCCATCCGCCATGATTCCTCCGGGAGTGGAACGATTATTATGGACTAAATCCGCTATCTTCAGCAGAACGCCGCCCCAGCGCGCGAATCGGGATGTGGGACCCGCGTCGAGACGTTAGTCCGCGACAGGCGCGAGAGCTTTCTGTGCCAGTTCTCTTGCGCCGGGCTTACCCGCCAAAATAAGATTGGCCCATTCCACACCGACCTGCGACAGGCGCACAGACTCGCTGGTTAGTGATTCCGGCCCGCCGGAATCGTTGCCGCCAAAATAGATGCGGTCCATGGGCTGCGCGGCGGCCACGCGGTTTTTTGTGTATTGACCGGGCCCGGAGATGAACATGGGATGGCCGCGGCGATAGATGCGGACTTCGACAGGGTCGACATTAAATTCTGGAAGAATTTTCTGGAAATCAGCGAGAACGCGCGCGGCCAGGGTCTTTGAATCGGCTTCCTCGAGGAGCGTGGAGCGAAATTCTTCGCGGAGCGGAGTGTAGCAGGAGAGGATGTTGTTTTTTTGTTTGTAGCCGGGATCGTTACGGACGGTCCAGTCAGCGACGATGAAGTCGGTGAAGGAATTTCCGGGGCACCAGTTGTCGTATCCGCGATTGTAGACGGGTTTGTCGAAGATGAGGTTGACGACGGGATAGGGAGCGAAGCGCGTGCGGCGCATGGCGGTTCTTTGTTCGGCGGGCAAACCTGGAGTGATGCGAGAGGTGATGTGTTTGGGCGCGCACATGAGCACCACTTTGGCAGACACGGTTGTGAGTTTTCCTTCGCGCAGGTAGGTGACGTTTACGGAGTCTTTCTCCTGGATAGCGGCGACGACCGCAGCTTCGCCTAGCATGCATTCTTTGTATTTTGGCTGGAGGATTTCGACGAGCCTATGGGTGATGCAGCCCAGACCGCCTGGCAAGATGGCGCGCTTGCCGTCGCCGCCGGTTAACAGATCGTTGGCGTTATAAAGGCCGACATACGCGGAAGTGTCCGGCGTGGTGGCGCCCCAATTGGAAGGGCCGTAAATGTCCCACCACTGCTGGACCTCCGGAGCGTAGGCGGCTGTGAATCTCGAGAAGGGAAGCGCGTCGAGCTCGGGCATGCGCTCTTTGATTTTTATTTTCAAAACGTCTTCGCGGAATTTCAGGAAGCTGGCAACGATTTCCTTTGGGTAAGGAAGCTGAGTGATGCCCGTTTTCCAAGTGTCCGGGACGTAGGTTTTATTGACTAGCGTGGGGTCGGGCATGTTGACCAGCGGGAGTTTCAAGCCGAGTTCGGAGGCCAGCACATCGCCTTCATCGCCGTGATAGGCGTAGGCGGAGCCCGTGGCGAATGGCTGGCCGTCAAATTCTTCTTGATAAGCGTTGCCGCCAAAGTGGTCTTCTTTTTCGAGCAGGAGCCACTCCTTGCCGCGCAAAAAATAGGCCGCGGAGAGGCCCGCGACGCCACCGCCGACGATTGCGATTTCCGTTTTCGCGGTGGCGGCGGGGAGATCGAAGTGGTGGCCATCGCGGACTTGGTGGCAGATTTCGAAATGTTCGCCTTCGACGCGAGGCGCGCCGACTGGCTTAGAAGGCGACGACGTGGCATCGGGGGCGGGAAGGAGAGCGGTGTCCGCCGTACAGCCTGAAGCGACCGATCCTGCTACGACATATCTGATGAATTCACGGCGCGAGTGCGACATTTCTTCTCCCATGACTGCTAAGGTCGTTCGGGTAGCTGCTGTGCTTCCGTGCCGACTCTGCGCATGCGAATGCGATACCACACGATAATAAGGACGACGGAGACGGCAAAAACCAGTGTGGAAACAGCATTGATCTCCGGCGTGATGCCGCGACGGAGGCGGCCCCAGATTTCCAAAGGGAGCGTGTTGTCGCGGCCGATGAGGAAGAAGGTGACGGCGATTTCGTCCATCGAAAGAGTGAAGATGAGCAGACCGGCAGCGACGAGAGCGAGCCTGAGATTCGGGAGCGTGATTCGCCAGAAAGTTTGCCAGGGCGTGGCGCCGAGATCGAGCGAGGCTTCTTCCTGGGCGCGGTCGCTTTTTTGAAGGCCGGCGAAAAGTTCGGTGGTGGCTACGGAGATGAGGGCCGTGCCGTGACCGAGAAAAACCGTGAACAGGCTGAGCTGCGCGCCGGATAGCACGACGAACATCAGCAGAGAGAGGCCGGTGATGATGCCGGGAAGGATGAGGGGAAGAAGAACCAGGCGGCGGAAAAGAGCTTTGCCGGGGAAGCTGGCGCGATCGAGAGCAAGCGCGGCGAGCAGGCCCACGGTGAGCGAAAGAGCGACGGCGCCGCTGGCGACGAGCAGGCTGTTGAGCACGGAATCCCAGATGGGACCATCAGTGAAGAGCTGGCGATACCAGTCGAGCGTGAGATGGCTCGGCGGAAATCCACCGACGCCGTCGCGATTGAAAGAATAGAGAATGAGGACAACAATCGGCAGATAGATGAACGCGAAAACCACAGTGGCGTAAATGGCGAGAATGGGGGCGCGACGCGTTGACGTGCTGCGGCTCATTCGAAGGACCAGCGTTTTTCGAGGCGTTCGGTCAGGAAGAGGAGGGTAAGAGTGATGAGCAGAATCGAGACGGAAATCGCGGCGCCCAGGGGCCAGTCGTAGGTTGCGCCGAAAAGGGTTTGCACGATGTTGGCGATCATGGTGCCGGAAGAACCGCCGACAAGGAGCGGAGCTAGGAAATCGCCGAGAGAGAGAACGAAGGCGAAAGTGGCTCCGGCCAGTAGGCCGGGCATCGAGAGTGGCAGAATCACGCGAAAGAAAGTGGAAGCGGGTGAGGCACCGAGGTCTTCTGAGGCTTCGACCAGCGGGCGAGGAATGTGCTCTAGCGAGGCGTAGATCGGGAGGAAGACGAAGGGCGTGTAGATGTGCGTGAGCATGAGGACCACGGCGAAGGGGCTGTAGAGCAGGAAACTGACGGGTTCGTGAGTGAAATGGAAGTACTGGAGAAAGCCGTTGAGGATCCCTTCGCTGCCGAGGATTGTTTTCCAGGCGTAGCCGCGGACCAGATAGCTGACCCACAGTGGCACGATGACCAGCTGATAGAGCAATTCTTTGCGCGCGCCAGAATGAAACGAGAGGTAGTAGGCGAGCGGGTAGCCGAGGAGAAGAGAGCAGAGCATTACCGAGGCAGCGATGCGCATGGTGCGGAAGAGAACTTCGGCGTAGAGGGAATTGGTGAGGAGTTTTTGGTAATTGGAGAGATTCCAGTCATGGACGAGGACCCCGTCTTGAACCGTCCAGAAGCTGTGGGCAAACATGAGCCCATAGGGCAGCAGGAGGAAGAGCGCTACCCAAATGAGCGGCGGCGCGGAGACCAGCGTTTTGTAGGCGCGTGAGTACATGACGAGGTCAGTCCGCGACGCGGATAGCATCCGCGATGGAGAAAACAAAGTCGTGTTCGCCCGTGAGCGGTCCGCACGCGGGAAGGCGCACGCGCAGGAGCTGGTCTGCCCCGCAATCCACTTCGAGCAGTTCGCTGGCGCCGCCGTAGATCTGTTGGCGAACGGAGGCGCGAAACTTTACTTCGTTGGTCTGGCGTCTACCGTCCGGACAGAGGCGGATCGCTTCCGGCCGAAGCGAAAAACGTGCGGGGGCGTCTGCTTCTTCGAGTGGCCAGCGCAGCACGCCGCACGTTGCAATGCTGCGGCAAATTTCGCCGCGGAGCAGATTTGTTTGCCCGATGAACTCCGCGGTGTAGGCCGTGGCGGGATGCGCGTAGATTTCTCGCGGTGAAGCGACTTGCTCCAGCGCACCATCGCGGAGCAGCGCGATACGGTCGGAGAGGGCCATGGCCTCTTCTTGGTCGTGAGTGACAAACAAAAAGGTGATGCCGATTTCGCGCTGGAGGGCCTTCAATTCGCTTTGCATTTGTTTGCGCAGGCTAGCGTCCAGCGCGGAGAGCGGTTCATCGAGAAGCAGGAGTTGCGGGCGATTGACCAGGGCGCGGGCCAGAGCTATGCGTTGCTGTTGGCCACCGCTGAGCCGCGAAGGGCGCGCGCCCGCGAATTCCACCATTTTCACCATTTTCAAGGCGTCGTCGACGCGGCCGGCGATTTCATTTTTTGGCACACTTTGTACACGCAAACCGTACGCGACGTTATCCCGCACGTGGAGGTGCGGGAAGAGCGCGTAGTTTTGAAACACCGTATTTACGCGGCGCTTGTAGGGCGGCAGTACGTCCAGCCTCTCACCGGACATCCAGATTTCGCCGGCCGTTGGTTGTTCGAAACCGGCGATAAGGCGAAGAAGAGTGGTTTTGCCGGAACCGCTTTCGCCGAGCAGTGTGAGTAGTTCGCCGGAGGCGATGTTCAGCGAAATGTTTTTCAGCACGTCGCGGGTGCCGAAGCGCTTGGCAATTGCGCGCACTTCGAGCAGCGGAGCGTTGGCATCCGCGGAAGTGGGCTGCAGAATGGGGGCGGAGCTCACTGCGCGGCTTTCACCTCGTTCCAGATTTCGTTGTACTTGGGGCGGCGCGGGACATCTTGCCAGAAATAGATTCGCTGCATGTACGCGTCGGGATCGTCCATATGAAGGCTTTTCTTTTCGGTGTCGGACATCAGAGTAGTGGACTGGGGATTCGCAGGCGAGTAGCCCGTCACATTCGTCACCAGTTTCTGTGTCTCGGCCGCGATCATGTATTCCAGGAACTGCCCTGCCAGTTCTTTCTGCTGGCTGGCGGCGGTGATCATCAAGTGATCGATCCACCCGGTAGTATTTTCTTTCGGAATGGCCTCGCCGATCGGGAAATTAAGTCTGCGGAGCTGGTTGGTCATCAGAGGCCAGCCCGTGGCGGCAATGATTTCATGGTTCTGGAAGAGATTGGTGAGCTCACCGCCGCTAGTCCAGTACTTGCGAATATTTGGTTTGAGTTCGATGAGCTTTTTCTTTACGGCTTCGAGCTGGTCGTCGGTCAGGTTGTAAATCTGATAAGGATCGGGTTGGTCGTAGCCGAGAACTTGCGCGGCCATGTACAGGCTTGAAAGTTCGTCCCAAAGCGAGATTTTTCCTTTGTATTTTGGGTCCCAGAGAATGCTCCAGGAATTCGGCGGTTCGGTGAAGGCGGTTGTGTCATAGAGCAGGGGATTGGGTCCCCAGACAAAGGGGACGCCATAGGTTTGTCCGTTGCGTTTGACGAGCGGGGAATTGCGGAGTTTGGAAGAGAGCTGACTGTAGGATGGGAATTTGGAAAGGTCGAGAGGTGCGGCGAGGCCGGCGCGCACGATCGAGGTAGCGACGTCGCTCGAAGGCGAGATCACGTCATAGTTGGAAGCACTTCCCCCGCGCAGCTTGGCCACCAATTCGTCGCTCGATCCCATGTACGACGCAACGATCTTGCAGTGACGGGTTTTTTCGAAGGGACGCACGAACGAAGGATCGGCGTAACCTTCCCAAACGAGCAGGCTGAGCGTTGCTTCTTTTTTCGTGCAGGCGCCACAGGTCATCGCGAGAGCCATGACTGCCAGGACCATGGTGCGCCAGCTCATACTGTCTCCCGCTTTCGCCGCCTTCGCATTCTCCCTGCACCTCGATATTTTAGTCGACCGAGTCTGAGTCGCGCGAAAGCTGCGCTTATTTTGCGTCGGCCTCATTGACCACGCTTCCGATTTGGGAACAGCTCGTCGAGATATTTTTTGTTGGGAAGATTTTCTTCACCAAACATGGCGTAGTTCCAACCGCCACCCAGGATCCAGCCATTGCCGGGATGTTTGTTCGCGTACTCGCGCAAGATGTGCTGGATTTCAGCGGGGTTTTTGGCGCCGTCGAAATTCGCTTGACCGAGGCTGATGGAGCCTTTCATGAAATGAATGTGGCCATCCACAAAACCGGGCAGCACTAGTTTTCCGCCGGCGTCGAGGGCCTTGGTGGCAGGTCCGCGCAGCTTTAGGATGCCGGCATCATCACCCACGGCGATGATTTTCTCGCCGCGGACGGCAACGGCTTGCGCCCAGGATGGTGCGCCTTTTTCTGTGTAGACCTGGCCGTTCGCGAGGATGCTGTCCGCGGGGCGGAGCTTCGCGTTCTGCGCATTCTGGGCGACAGCTGTCGCGGGTATTCCCAGAGCAAGAAGAACGGCGAGGGGCAAGAAGACCACGGCTTTGCAGGAAGCCATCATTCGCGACTCCCGGTCAGAGTTTTGTGCGGCATCCACGAGTCACCAGGCACTTCTTTTCAAAACGTTGGCGGTGTGTTTACCCACAGCAGCCAGGCCTCGGAGCGCCCGGGGTTTCTCCACCGATGCGGCGTCGAGCTCTCGAAATAGAGGCTGTCTCCAGGTTTGAGGCGGTAATGTTCTTTGCTGTTCAGCCAAATTTCAAAGTCGCCGCGAAGTATGTGCAGGAACTCTTCGCCTTCGTGCGAGTAAGACTCCCCACTGCCGCCACCGGGTTTGATGCGAAAAAGATGCGGCTCCATCACCGTTTGGCCCCAAGCCAGAAGCTCCATACGCACGCCGGGAGTGGTTTCCAAAACTTTTCGCTGGCCGGGCCGCACCAGCCGAGGATTTTCCGCGGCGGTTTCAAAGAGCGACAGAATATTTGTGCGATAGAAGCGCGCGATGCGGCGCAGCGTGGAGATCGAGGAGCGCATTTGGCCGCGTTCGAGCGCGCTGAGGAAGCCAACGGAAACCTTGGTGGCGTGTGCCACCTGTGCGAGGGACAGTCCGCGGCGAGTACGCAACCGCCGGAAGCTTTGGCCGGGAAGGGGAGCGCTCTCTACGGTCGTCGAGACGACGCCCTGGCGCTTCAAGACGTGGACGATGGCTGTGGGGTTCAGTCCACGGGCGCGACGCAAAAAAACGGCGCGCTGGATCAGGCGCACGTCGGCCTCCCCATACAAGCGGTAGCGGCTCTTCGTGCGATGCGGAGAAACCAGGCCCAGCGCTTCCCAGGCGCGCAAGGCAGAAGACGAAATGCCCACGCGGCGCGCCACCTCGCTGATCCGTAGCAGGCGATGCGCCTCTCGACTTGCTGATGGCTTGGAGAAATTCTTTCCGCTTGACACGGCTCCCGGCTTTCTCTAAGTTTGCTGGATTATAGTAAGGTTTTAGCGGTACAGCAACCTCGAAGAATGCGCCGCCAACCGCATGTTTCGGGACAAGGGGTGAGTTGATGAGAATGGCCGCAGGACTTTGGCAGAGCTATACGCGGTGCCATAGCAGTACCCTTTCACTGTTCCTTCTCGCGCTGGCCATGATGTTCGCCGCGCCGCTGGCCGGGGCGCAGAGCACGGGTGGGCGGATTCGCGGGACGGTCAGCGACCCCAGCGGCGCTGCCGTAGCCGCGGCAACGGTTACGCTCGTCAATGAAGCGACCCATGCTACCCGCGACGTGCAAAGCGGGGCGAGCGGAGAATACATCTTCATCGAAATGCCTGTGGGCACGTACGAACTCAACGTCGCTCAGGCGGGGTTCAAGAAGTATGTACGCAAGGGAGTGACCCTCGATTTGAATCAGGTAATAAGCGTCGATATTACGCTGCAGCTCGGCGCCGCAACAGAGAGCGTAGAGGTAACAGGCGCGCCCCCGGTTGTGGATACCAGCTCGACGCAACTCGGAGCCGTCGTGAACGAGCGCTCCTCCACGCAACTGCCTTTGAACCAACGCGATGTCTATCAATTGCTGCAGCTGCAACCCGGAGTGCAATCACAGCTGGGCAACGACCTGTTCTACGGATCGGATCGGGCCGGAGTGGTTACTGTGAATGGTGGCCGCGGCCGCTCGAACAACTACACCGTGAACGGCGGAGACGGCAACGATCTGTTCGCCAACCTGCCCGCGGTGGAACCTTCGCCGGACAGTATTGAAGAGTTTCGCGTCATCTCCAACTCTTTTGATGCGGAATACGGCCGCAACTCAGGCGCCGTGGTGAATGTCGTGACCAAATCGGGCACGAACGATCTACACGGCAGTTTCTATGAGTTCTTTCGCAACGATGTTCTGAATGCGCATCCATTCACGTTTGTGGCAGCGCCGAAGCCGGCTTTCAAGCAGAACCAGTTTGGCGGAACCATCGGCGGACCGATCAGAAAGGACAAGACCTTCTTTTTCGGATCTTACGAGGGCCGACGCGTCGTGCAGGGGATTGTCTCGCAACAAGTGACCGTGCCGACGGCGACCGACCTGGCCGGCGACTTTTCGGGAGGTTCGCCGTTTACCGGTTCGCTGATCGATCCGACGGTTGCGAATGTCTTGCAAAGCCGCTGTGGAAGCGGCAGTTCGACGCCGGCGCTGAATGCCGCCCAGCAGGGCTTGTTGAACAACGTGATTGCAGGCACTCCTGAACCTTACAACGACCCGACCAGAGCGCCACAATTCAGCATTTTCCCGAATAACCAGATTCCCAAGCAATGTTTTGATCCCGTGGCGCTAAGCCTGCTGCAGTACGTCCCTGGTGCAGGCGGAAGCGCCAGCCAAGTCGCTACCGTTCCAGATAAGAGAGACCGCGGCGACCAATTCCAGATAAAGATTGATCACTCCTTCAGCAACAATCAAAAAACTTCTATCTACTATTACTTCGATGATGACAACACCTTGGACCCCTTCGCGAAATTTCAGGCCCAGGGAGCTCCGCTTGGGAACTTCCCGGGCGACTATGCAACGCGCACTCAGCAAGTGAACGTAACTCATACCTCCACGATTGGCGCGACGGCAGTGAACGAATTCAGGTTCAGTTACTTTCGGGAGGGCCAGCTCAAATTCGACACTCCCACCAGGACGAACGCCATCCAGGCTTCCTGCGGGACGGGAACGGCCAAAGCGTTCTGCTTCACAGGCCAGAGCGATACGCCACTCGTGGACTCCAGCGGCAACTGCCTTTCCTCGGGTGCCCCGCCCGCTGGGACGCCACCCAGCTGTCCAGGCAACGCTGACTTCGGCATTCACACCGGGCTGGGCGCCAGCAAGGAAGGCGTGCCATACGTTCAGCTAAATGGCGGCTTCGCGATCGGCAACAACTTCGGTGGCCAGTTGCCACAGATTGGCAACACCTTTCAGTTCAGCGACAACTACAGCAAAATAATCGGAAATCACAATCTTAAGTTTGGCGGCGATGTTCGTTACCAAAAATTCGACCAACTCCTGTATTTCGACGTCAACGGACAAATTGTTTTCAACAGCGATTCCAATATTTGCGGTCCCGCAAACCCCAATCTTCCGCCCAATTGTTCTACCGTAAGCGGGGACGATTTGGGATTTTCCTCGCCCTACCCCAACTATCTTCTTGGGCTGGCCAGCGACCTGGCACAGGGTTCGGCGCAACATGAGTTGGTGCGGAGCAAGTCGGTTTATCTGTTCGCGCAGGACAGTTGGAAGATCAGGCCGAATCTGACACTGAACTATGGTGTGCGCTGGGAACTGAACACGCCGCAGGCCGATATAGGGCACAAAGTGCAGACTTTCCGGCCGGGGGAGCGTTCGACCATCTATCCCTGCAGCCTCGATCCCAGCAATCCGCTGTTTGCCACCTTTGGTCCCGGGGAAGCCGGTTGCGATGCCGCGGGAGTTACCCCTATCGGACTGGTGTTTCCCGGCGATAAGACTGTTCCCGATGGTTTGACAAATACTTACTACAAGGCATTCGCTCCGCGCCTGGGCCTCAATTGGAGCCCCAGTGCACATGACGGATGGCTTGCTAGGTTGACAGGCGGACCTGGCAAGACCAGCATCAGCACGGGCTACGGAATGTTTTATAACCCTATCGAGCAACTCGTCCTTGAGCAGTTCAGCGCCGAGCCTCCGTTCGGAGGGAGCAATTTCATCCCCACGCCGTTTCTTCAAACTCCCTATGTCGGCCAGAATGGAACTATTGCGCCGAACCCGTTCACCGGAATCTTGAATCCGCCGCGTAGCCAGGCCATTGACTGGTCCCGGTTTCTGGGAAGTATTTATTTCGGACAGTTTCCTCGAAACATGCGGCCGCAGTATTCTGACCAGTACAACTTGACGATCAAGAGGGAATTGCCCGGCGATATTCTCTTGCAGGTTGCCTATGTAGGTTCGCAAGGCCATCGCTTGCTCGCTACCTATGAGGTGAACCCCGGTAATCCTGCAACCTGCAATGATCTGGCGGGGCAGGGACAGGGTTGCGGACCTCTGGGCGAAGACTCGGCGTATTCCTTTATACTCAACCTTCCGGCTGGGCAGACTTTCCACCTTCCCTATGTGGGAGGTCCGTCGGGCGGACCAAACATTCCTTGCTCTATTTTGAATCCGTCCACTGCCTGCGTCCTGACCCCCGCATCCAATGGCCAGCAGATTACTCTCGTTGGAATCCGCCCGTACTCCTCGCCTCTGTGCAACCCCCTGACCGGCACAGGCTGCCCGACCGGCGGCACGCCGGTATTCTCCGGTATCTTCAGCGAGGATACCATCGCGCACTCCAACTACAACTCGCTACAAGCGTTGTTCGAAAAACGCTTTTCGCACGGCCTGCAATTTCAGGCTTCCTATACCTTCAGCAAATCCTTGGACAATGCCTCAAGCTTCGAGAGCGCTTTGAATCCCTTGAATTTCAACTCCACTTACGGACTCTCGAACTACGATGCGCGTCACCGTTTCGTGTTCAACTATGTTTGGGAACTGCCGGTTCCGAACTACGATGGGCTCAAAGGGAAACTTCTGGACGGCTGGGAGGCGTCGGGCATTCTCACCTTCCAGAGCGGTTTCCCCATTCGCATCACGTCCCAGGCGGATATCGAGCAACTGGACACCACTTTCGACTTCGAGGCTCCGGGCCAGCCTAACCTTACAGGCCCGTTCAAAACGCACGATCCGCGCAAGGATGGGTTCGTCTTCGATCCGGGTCTGTTCACCAATAACACCGTTGCGGCAGGGACGATCGGCAACGCACCTCGGTCGATCTGCTGCGGTCCGGGGATCAACGGCACGGACATGAGCTTCTCCAAGCAAACCCGGTTTTCCGAGAGATGGCAGATGGAGTTCCGAGCCGATGTCTTCAATGTTTGGAACCATGCGCAGTTTTATAGCGTGGATGGCAACATCTCGAATTTAGGCGGCACGTTTGGTCAGCCACTACACATTCGCGATCCGCGACTCGTGCAGTTCGCGCTGAAGTTTCGCTTCTAGCGTAGACTGGCAGATTCGCCGTGCTTCCTGAAGCGCTCCGACTTGACGGGAGCGCCTTCGCACGTTCGAAACGACAGAAAGAAGCAGTTCAACATCGAAGTTTTTTTGGTACAAACTGACCGCAGGGAACAGACCTGCACCGGTTGGCCGCTCGGCGGCCACCGAGGATATGGAACAAGGAAATGCACGACGCACTGCAGAAAGAAATTGCCGCCTACGAGAAGCGCACGCCGAAATCCGCGGATGCCTACAAGCGCGCTTTGCAACGCATTCCGCTTGGCGTTGCCAGCAATTACCGCTACTACGAACCCTACCCGCTGTTTGTGAAAGACGGAAAAGGAAGCAAGATTCACGACCTCGATGGAAACGAATACATCGATCACAACCTTTGTTTTGGCGCGCTGATGGCCGGGCATTGCCATCCCGCGGTGGTGCAGGCGATCGAGCAAGTACTGCATGAAGGAACGACGTTCGGCATGCCGCACGACATGGAATGGGAACTGGCGGAAGAGATCTGCAAACGTTACCCGGTCGAGATGGTACGGTTCGGTTCAAGCGGCACGGAGGCTACCATGCACGCCTGCCGCATCGCACGCGCCGCCACGAACCGCGAGAAGATTCTGAAGTTCGAAGGCGCTTACCACGGCCTGCATGACACCGCCCTTGTCAGCGTCAAACCCCAAGCCGAAGACTACGGCGATCCTGAAGCCCCGAACGCCGTCCCCGGTGGAGGCGGCGTGCCCAAAGCGGCGGTCGCAAACGTCGTCGTCGCTGCTTTCAATAACCTCCCGAGCGTCGAGCGCCGCTTCCGTGAAAATCCCGGGCAGATCGCCGCGATCATCCTCGAACCTATTCTGATGAACGTCGGGCTGTGCATGCCACAGCCCGGTTTTCTTCAGGGCTTGCGGGAGATCGCTACGAAAAACGGCGCACTGCTCATCTTCGACGAAGTGAAAACCGGCGCGAAACTCGCTTGGGGTGGTGCCAGCGAATACTTCGGCGTGAAGCCGGACATGATTTGCCTGGCAAAGTCCATCGGCGGCGGCCTGCCGCTGGCCGCGTTCGGCGCGAGCCGGCCGGTGATGGATTTGATCGCGCAGCACAAGGTTTTTCACGGCGGGACGTACAACACGAATCGCGTGGCCATGGCCGCGGGGCTGGCCACGTTCCGTGAGGTTCTTTCGCGAGAGAACTACACGCATGTCGGTAAACTCAGCAAGCAGCTCAGCGAAGGCTATCGCGTCATCGTGAAGAAAACCGGCCTCGAGGCCTACGTGATAAGCGCGGGCGTCAACGGTGCGTTGATGCTGTACCCGCGGGAAATTCGCAATTATCGCGATTGGACCAATATCGACATCGATCTTTGGCGCCACTACTGGTTCGCGATGGTCAACCGGGGCGTGCTGCCGCAGCCCTATTGGTGGGACGAGCAGTGGACCATCTCCGTCCAGCACACGGAAGCCGACATCGACAAACATCTCGCCGTGTTCGAGGAAGTGGCGCCCGGGCTCGCCAAAGCGCAGCTTGAGCGTGGTGCAGCCTTCGTAGGCGCCGCGGGCCACTGAAGCGTCGCTGATTCAGAGGAGACCACTAGATTGCAGAACGAGGCCGCCATGGCGTCCGCTGCGCCCGCAGTTCAAGATACGCCTCACCTGCGGCGTGTGTTGGGGCGCATGGACCTCGTTCTGCTTTTTGTTGTAGCCGTCTTCAATTTGAATGTTGTTCCCTCGATTGCTGCCAACGGCGGCGTCACCGTCTGGCTCTGGCTCATTTCGCTTTTGCTTTTCTTTTGGCCGCAAGGCATTGCCGTTATCGAGCTTGCTCACCGATATCCTGGAGAAGGCGGTGTCTACCTCTGGGCCAAGGAAGTCTTCGGAGACTTTCACGGTTTTCTCTCCGGTTGGTGCTACTGGACCAACAACATGATGTATGTGCCGACGGTCATGTTGTACTTCGTCGGTGTTTCCGTTTTTGCACTCGGTTCCGGTCACGAGGCGCTGGCTGACAATAAAACCTTTGCGCTGACCGCTTCGCTTCTACTGTTGATTTTTCTCGTCGGGCTGAATGTGGTCGGCCTGGGCGTCGGTAAGTGGGTCAACAATCTCGGCGCGATCGGCACCGGAATTGCCGCAGCGGTTCTGATAGGGCTTGGCATCGTTGTGTGGTTGCGATTCGGGACCAGCGTGACCTGGGCTGACTTTCGAATCCCCCCCAATCCACGATTCGTGCTGAATTCTTTCGGTGTGATTTGCTTTGGACTGGTAGGGCTCGAGCTTGCTTCGGTGATGGGCGACGAAATCGAGAATCCGCAAAAAACCCTGCCGGGAGCCGTGGCCTGGGGAGGCGTGCTTTCCGGCTTGCTCTACATTGGAGCGACCTTGACGCTGCTCATCGCCGTCACCAAGGGCGACATCAACGTGCTCCAAGGCATTGTTCAAGCGGTCGGACACATGGCCAGCCGCGTCGGAGTTGCATGGATCGTCGCCCCCTTCGCGTTTTTGCTGAGCATGTCCATCGCGGGCATCGCGTCTGCCTGGCTCGGCGGTTCGGCGCGAATTCCATTTGTCGCCGGACTCGATTCCTACATGCCCGCCTGGCTCGGCAAGGTGCATCCCCGTTATCGCACGCCGTACGCCGCGCTGATCATTCACGCCGCGGTCTCCATGGTCCTCGTGGTGCTCAACTTCAGCGGTTGGTGGATCTGGAATAAATTTATCGGCTTGTCTTTCGTGGCCTACCTCTTGCGGGCGTTCGGGTTTGTCGTGGCGAACTTATCGGCCAGCGAAACCGGTGTGCAGGAGACTTTTCAGAAGCTGCTTTCGCTCGCTGTAGTTCTGCAGCTAGTTCCCTTTCTTTATATGTTTGGGGCCTTGCTGAGAATCGCGTTCAGCGATTCCTTTCGAAAAACTTGCTATAACCGGGCGACGTTGATTCTTTCCGGCGCCAGTGGGCTGGTCACTACCATTCTGGGAATCGCCCTGGCTTTTTTCCCGGCGCAGCAGGTCACCTCCATTCTTTCCTATGAGGTGTGGATGTTTGGCGGAACATTGTTTTTCACCGGACTTGCCGCGTTTTTCTTTTTCATTTACGGGCGCCGCAAGACAGCGAGAAAACTTGCCGCCGCAGCTCCGGCTATTTGAGCTTTGCGGGCGCCTGTTAGGGCGCCCGCGCGGTTAGGAGTTTGGGAGGTAGTGATGTCCAGCACTGCGACGGCGGAAATTCGAACCTACAAGAATTATGTCAATGGCGAATGGCTGGCCAGCGCCTCGGGAGAAACATTTCCGGTTTATGATCCTTCGACCGAGGAAGTCATCGCGCAGGTTGCTGCCGCCGGCGCCGCCGATGTCGACCGCGCTGTAAAAGCTGCGCGCGCGGCCTTTGACGGCGGGCCGTGGGCCACGACTTCCGCGCAGGACCGCGGCCGCGTCCTTTTTAAGCTGGCCGAAAAAATCCGCCAGAATGCCGCATTGCTTGCAGAGATCGAATGCCGCAACACCGGCAAGCCTATCGTCGAAGCGGAGTACGATATCGCGGATGTCGCCACCTGTTTTGAATATTACGGCGGCCTTGCCAACAAAGTCCTCGGAAGCGTTAATCCCGTGCCGGCCAACGCGCTCAGCTTCACGTTCCGCGAGCCGGTCGGCGTCGCCGGACAAATTATTCCATGGAACTATCCGCTGCTCATGGCCGCGTGGAAACTCGCGCCCGCGCTCGCCGCTGGCTGCACATGCATTCTGAAGCCCGCCGAGCAAACGCCGCTGACGGCGCTGGAATTCGCAAACTGGTTTGCGGAAGTTGGCTTGCCGCCAGGCGTGGTGAATATCGTCAACGGCCTGGGTGAAACGGCGGGCGCCGCGCTCGTCGCGCACCCTAGTGTCGACAAAATTGCGTTCACCGGCAGCGCCGCCGTCGGCAAGCTCATCGTCAAAAGTGCCGCGGACTCGCTCAAGCGGGTGACCCTCGAACTGGGAGGCAAATCGCCTAACATTTTCTTTACCGACGCGGATTGGGAGGCCTCCATCGATGGCGCGCTCTTCGGCGTGTTCATCAATCAAGGAGAAGTCTGTTCCGCGGGCAGCCGCATCCTTGTCGAAAGACAGATCTATTCCAAGTTTGTTGAGGCCATGACGGAGAAAGCCAAACGCATCAAGCTTGGCGCGCCTCTCGAGCGCGAAACGAAAATGGGCCCGCTCGTCAGCAAAGAACAATATGACCGCGTCAGCTCTTACCTCGAACTCGGCAAGAAAGAAGCAAAAGTCGCCATCGGCGGCGGCCGTCCGAAGCAGTTCGGCAAGGGCTACTATCTCGAGCCGACAATTTTTTACGACGTGGATAACACCGCGCGCATCGCCCGCGAAGAAATCTTTGGCCCGGTGGCGTCCGTAATTCCCTTCGATGGAGAAGCTGACGCTATCCGAATTGCCAACGACACGCCATACGGCCTGGCCGCGGCTGTCTGGACGCGCGACATCTACAGAGCCTTCCGCGTAGTGAAGGCGCTCCGCGCCGGCATCATTTGGGTCAATCACATGCAGCCGACCTACGTCGAAGCGCCATGGGGCGGCTACAAGCAGTCCGGCTTCGGCCGCGAACTCGGCCCTTGGGGCCTCGAAGAATATCTGGAGACAAAACAAGTCTTCGTCAATCTCGACGAAACGCCCATTGGCTGGTACTAGAGTTGCAGCACGCTGGCCGTGTCCCGGCTGGCCGCTAGAAGGAAAAGGAAATGGCTACTATTCAGATTCGTACCGAAATTCCCGGACCGCGTTCGCGCGCGCTGATGGCGCGCCGCGAAGCGGCCATCCCGCGCGGGCCCGCGAGCGCCACGCCAATTTTCGCTGCGCGCGCGGATGGCGCGATCATCGAAGATGTCGACGGCAACCGCTACATCGATTTCGCCGGAGGAATCGGCTGCCTCAACATCGGCCACCGCTCTCCGCGCGTCATTTCCGCGATTCAAGAGCAACTCGAAAAGCATTTGCATCTGTGCTTTGCCGTCACGCCGTATGAAAGCTACGTGGCGGTTGCGGAAAAACTGAATTCGCTGGCTCCCGGCAGTTTCGCGAAGAAAACCATTCTTCTCAACTCCGGCGCCGAAGCCATAGAGAATTCCATCAAGATCGCTCGCGCCTACACAAAACGTCCCGCGGTCATCTGCTTCGAAGATGCTTTCCACGGACGCACGCTTCTCACCATGTCGCTGACCAGCAAGACGCACCCGTACAAAGCAGGCTTCCAGCCGTTTGCTAGCGATATCTACCGCATTCCGTTTGCATATCCGTATCGCCATCCATCCGGCACGACGTCCGCAGACTTTGCGCATCATCTCGAAGACGCATTCAAACGCTCTGTCGCGCCGGAATCCGTTGCCGCCCTGATTGTCGAACCCGTTCTCGGCGAAGGCGGATTTGTCATTCCGCCACGCGATTACTTCAAGCTTCTCCAAAATATCTGCCGCCAGCACGGCATCCTGTTCATCGCGGACGAAGTGCAATCGGGATTCGCGCGTACCGGCAAATGGTTTGCGTGCGAGCATTTCGGCATCGAGCCTGATTTGCTCGCCATGGCGAAGTCGCTGGGCGGCGGCATGCCCATTGCTGCCGTGACCGGACGCGCGGAAATCATGGACGCGCCTGGACCGGGCGCTCTCGGCGGCACGTACTGCGGACACCCCGCTTCCTGCGCTGCGGCGCTGGCTGCGATCGAAACCATAGAAAAAGATGGTTTGCTCGCGCGCTCGACGGCCATCGGCGAATATTTTGAAAAACGCGCGCGCGGCTGGCAGAAAAAATGGCCCTTGGTCGGCGACGTTCGGAGGCTGGGCGGCATGTGCGCCATCGAACTGGTGCGCAACGCCCAAACTCGCGAACCAGCGGACTCGGAAACAAAAGAGATCGCCAAGTATTGCTACGAGCACGGCCTCATCATGATCACCGCAGGCACCTTCAACAATGTCATTCGCATTCTCGTTCCGCTCGTGGTCACCGACGAGCAACTGAATGACGGGCTGGATGTAATCGAAGCTGCGCTCGCGGGCGCCGCGGAACGCAAGCAGGCCGCGCTTTCCCACGCATAGGTCGGTCATGGAGTGAAAGCGCCGAGCTATCCCCAATCGCATCTAACGTCCTTAGACCTTCAGGAGTATTCGATGCAAGACACAATTACAAAATCCACGAGCCTCGCGGTCGAACTAAGAGACGCGCGGCTCTTTCGCGAAGCTTGCTACGTCGATGGGCAGTGGATTCAAGCTGGTTCGGGACAGACGATTAGCGTAGACAATCCCGCCACGAAGGAAATCATCGGCAAAGTGCCAAAACTGGACGGCCCGGAGACCCGGCGGGCCATCGAAGCCGCGAGCAATGCGTTTCCCGCATGGAGCAAGAAAACCGCGAAGGAGCGTGCCGCGGTTCTTCGCCGATGGTTCGACCTGCTGATGGCCAACCAGGAAGACCTCGCGCGACTCATGACGCTCGAACAAGGCAAGCCCCTTGCCGAATCGCGCGGAGAAGTCGCCTACGCCGCGGCCTTCCTCGAATGGTTCGGTGAAGAAGCCAAGCGCGTTTACGGCGACGCCATTCCTCAGCATCAATCCGACAAGAGAATCGTCGTCATCAAGCAGCCCATCGGCGTCGTCGCCTGCATCACTCCGTGGAATTTTCCGCTGGCCATGATCACGCGCAAAGCGGGGCCGGCGATCGGCTCCGGCTGCACCGTGGTACTGAAACCCGCCTCGCAAACTCCGTTTTCCGCTCTTGCACTCGCGGAACTTGCCGAACGTGCTGGCGTTCCAAGAGGCGTGTTGAATATTGTTACCGGCTCCGCGACGGAGATTGGCGCCGAACTTACTTCCAATCCCAGCGTTCGAAAACTTTCGTTCACGGGCTCCACGGAAATTGGAAAAATCCTAATGGCCCAGTGCGCGCGCACGGTGAAAAAGCTTTCTCTCGAGCTCGGAGGAAACGCACCGTTTATCGTGTTTGAGGACGCGGATTTGGAGGCCGCTGTCGAAGGCGCGATGGCCTCCAAGTATCGCAATACCGGGCAAACTTGCGTGTGCACAAACCGCCTGCTCGTCGAAGACACCGTCTACAACGCTTTCGCCCAAAAGCTGGCCGCCGCAGTAAAAAAACTCAAACCCGCGCCGGGACTGGAAGCGGGCTCGACGCAAGGGCCGCTGATTGACGACGCAGCCGTCGAAAAAGTGGAAAGCCATATCCGCGACGCGCAATCCAAAGGAGCAAAAATCCTCGTCGGCGGACACCGTCACGCACTTGGTGGCCGTTTTTTCGAGCCGACGATTCTCACCGACGTGACACCGCAAATGGCCGTCGCGCGCGAAGAGACATTTGGTCCCGTCGCGCCGCTCTTCCGCTTCAAGACGGCCGCCGAGGCCATCGCTCTCGCCAACGACACGGAATTTGGTTTGGCTGCTTACTTTTACGGCCGTGACATTGCCCGGGTCTGGCTCGTCGCTGAAGCTCTCGAATACGGCATCGTCGGCATCAACACGGGAATCATTTCCACGGAGGTCGCGCCTTTCGGAGGTGTAAAGGAATCCGGCCTCGGCCGCGAAGGCTCCAAGTACGGCATGGATGAGTACGTCGAAATCAAGTATCTCTGTTTCGGCGGCATTACTTCCTGACGCGGCCGAGCCTGCGCCCGGCGAAGCCTGCCTCGCAGGTAGGCCCTAAATCGGATTGATGTCTTGGTTTTTCTCCAGCCGCGCGATCAGACCCTGAATTTGCGTTTTCGCCTGATCCGGCGCACTCGCGAGCGCGAGCTTCATTTCTTTCACCGCCGTTAGAAAGTCACCCTTGGCCGACGCCATTCGCGCCAGCTCGCCATGCGTATACCATTCATTTGGCCGCTTCTGTATGTTCACCTTGAAAACGGCGAATCCTTCGTCTTGCTTCTTCTGAATTTGCAGACCGCGTCCATACACATGAAGCTGCAACCCGGTTGCCTTTTCCATGGCCTTCGCTTGGGTTGCATCCGATTCTTGTTTCTTTCCCAGCGCCGCCAGGATCTGCGATTTCGTGAGTAGATTCTCGAATCTCTCCTCGTTTTGGATGGAAGTATCTTCCCACTTCAACGCCTGTTCGAGGCTGCAATTGCCGTCCAGGCACCACGTCGCCGCTTCGTCATAGCCCGCCCACGAAAACCCGCCCGTGTTTCGCAGCTGGTTGCGAATGCTGCGCTCGGTAATCGCCTTTACATCCACAGAAATGTGGAACGGCACCGCCAGTTTCTCCCACCGCAGCGTCGCTGCCGCTGACTCCGGCTTGATGTCGTCGAAGGTGTACGTCAGCGCTTCGCGAAATTCCGCCGGCTGCGGCTTTACGTCCACGCGCAAGGCATCTTCTTTTTCGTCATAGCTGAAGCTTCCCCAGGACGTCGAGTTCTTGGAGAAAATAATCGTCCAGTAGTCGGCATTCGGAATCATATGCAAGCCATAGGTACCGGCCGGCAGCGGCTTGCCTTCCACAGAAACGTCATCCGCAAACGCGATGGCCGTATTTTCGTTGGCCCCCGCGCGCCACACCTTCCCGTACGGTATCGTCTTTCCCCAGATTTCGCGTCCGCCCACAAAAGGCTCGTGATAGACGATGGTTATGTCCGTCAGACCGATTCGCTGCGTCACCACAGCACGCTGGCTCAACGTCGGCAGATTCAACTCCGTCGCTTGACTGCCGTTCTTGAACTGCGCGTCCGCCGTTCCGGCCAGGCCGCCAATTCCTAACAACAAGCCCAGAAAAATCTTGCATACTTTGCACATAACCACACCCCTCCGTCTCTCTGAAGAGAACAAAATAGGCCGAAGCGTACCTCCGCTTGGCCTCCTCACCCTTTTGGGATAGACGCTGCGCGCCCCAATGCGTGAGCAGCGCGTGTTCGAAGGCATAAATTCTGCTTGCGGTCGGAAGACCCCATAACAGCTTACGAATGGCGCACAAGACAGTCCCAAACGGCGGATTACTGATGGATTCAGCTCGCCGAACCATTTTTACGATTGGAAAAAGCATTGCCAGCCTTTACCATCGTGGCGCACTCATCGTTCGCATAAAATCTGCCGCCGAAGGTGAATATGAAGATCGCGATGGGCCTGTCCGTTCCCTTCCTTTGGATCGTTTTGGCCGTTCCGGCCAACGCGCAGAGCCAGGCCGAGCCGGCGCTCCCCTACTCGCCAAGTTTGGACCTGAGTTCCCTCGACAAGTCCGTTGATCCCTGTGTGAATTTCTACCAGTATTCCTGCGGCCGCTGGCAGAAGAACAATCCCATTCCCTCCGACCAAACCTCCTGGAGCGTCTACGGCAAACTCTACCAGGACAATCTGAAATTCCTGCGCGGAATTCTGGATCAGGCAGCAAAGAGCAGCGATACCCGCGACGCCGTTACGCAAGAGATTGGCGACTTTTATGGCGCATGTATTGACGAGCCGGAAGCAGAAAAGCGTGGCATCGGCGCCCTCAAGCCGCAGCTGGATGCCATCTCCCGCCTGAATTCCGCGCGCGAGTTAGCTCCTCTAGTTGCCAAGCTGCAGCTCTACGTGGGCGGCTATAGGTCGCTTCTCTTTCAAGCGGGCTCCGACCAGGATCCTGACAATTCTGAGCAGGTCATTGCGGAACTCGGCCAGGGCGGGCTCGGTTTGCCGGACCGCGATAACTACACCAAGGAGGACGCGAAGTCGAAGGAGATTCGCGAACGGTACGTGCAACACGTGCAAAAGGTCTTGGAACTCCTCGGTGATCATGCGGAGACCGCGAAGAAAAATGCAGAAACGTTGATGCGCATGGAAACTGCACTCGCCAAGGCCTCACTTACGCGCGTGGAGATGCGGGATCCCTACAAATTGAAAAACAAAATGGACCTAGCGGCGCTGCGCAAACTTGCCCCGAACTTTGATTGGCAAACCTACTACAGCCAGATTGGCTATCCGGCTTTCGTAATCCTTAATGTCGGCGCTCCAGAGTTTTTCAAGGAGCTCAACAAGCAGCTGGCCGCTGAACCCGTCGAAAACTGGAAGAGCTATCTGCGGTTCCATATCGCCGATACCGCTTCTCCTTATCTCTCTTCCCCGTTCGTACAGGAGAATTTTGACTTCTACCGAAAATATCTGCGTGGCGCGAAAGAAATGCAGCCGCGCTGGACACGCTGCGTACAGTTCACCGATCGGAATTTGGGTGAAGCGCTCGGTCAGGCCTACGTGCGCAAGGTTTTCTCTCCGGAGCTCAAGCAGAGCACGCTCGACATGGTGCTGCGCATCGAAGCCGCCATGGAACAGCGTATCAGCGCGCTTGATTGGATGAGCCCCGAAACCAAAAAGCAAGCCCTCGTCAAACTCCACGGCATCCACAACAAAATCGGCTATCCCGATAAATGGCGCGACTACAGCTCCGTCAAAATCACGCCCTCCGATTTCCTCGGTGACATGCAGCGCCTCACGGAATTTGAACATCGCCGCGAAATCGCCAAGATTGGAAAACCCGTGGACCACGGCGAGTGGGGAATCAGCCCCACGACGGTGGACGCCTACTACGACCCGCAAATGAACGACATTAACTTCCCCGCAGGCGTCCTTCAACCGCCGCTCTACGATCCGAAAATGGACGACGCTCCCAACTACGGCAATACCGGCGGAACGATCGGCCACGAACTGACCCATGGCTTCGATGACGAGGGCAGCCAGTTCGACGCCATCGGCAATCTAAAAAATTGGTGGAGCAAAGAGGACCGCGATAAATTCGACGAACGCACAAAATGCGTCAGCGACCAGTATTCAAAATACGTGGTCGTGGACGACGTGCACATCAACGGCCGGCTCACCATGGGAGAAGACGTCGCGGACCTGGGCGGCGAAATTCTCGCCTACATCGCCTGGCAAGGCGCCACCAAAGACAAAAATCTCCAATCCATTGACGACCTGACTCCCGAGCAACGCTTTTTCATCGGCTACGCCCAGTGGGATTGCGCCAACGAACGCCCCGAAGACTTGCGCATGCGTGCACAAGTCGATCCACACTCACCCGCGCAATATCGCATCAACGGAGTCGTTGTCAACATGCCAGAGTTTAGGAAGGCGTTCGCCTGCAAAGCCGGTCAGCCCATGGTGAACCCGCCAGAAAGAATCTGCCGCGTCTGGTAACGCAGTGAGTCATTGTGCGGCCCGAGCTCTCTTTGCCAACGCGAGGTGCAAGTCTCGGAGGCGGCTGGCTCGTACGAATAAGGATGAATTTCTGCGATTGCCGGTGAATTTCCGGAACGGCTAGCCGCCCAATGGCAATCGCAGTCGATGCGAGACTCTACGGCTTCGTCGGTTCAGTGGGCGTCGGCGGGGCCGCGGGTGTCGGCTTGTAAACTGTCGCAGGCCGTGCCGGCTGGTACGTCACCTTCACTTCCTTTTTCTTCGGCTTCTTTTTCTCTCTGCCTCTTGCATCTCGATTGCCCATCGCTTTGTCCTCTCCAAATTGATCTGTGACAGCGCGGACTAGTTTACCTGACAAGGCGCGCGGATGCCTTCGCCAACCAGTCTTGTCAAAAACCTCGAACCAACAGGTCCCCGATTCATTTTCCCACAGAATGTCCGGACCACCCCGCCCGATTGGTGGTAGCTTTGGCGAGTGGCAGCTGTGATTATTGGTGTGGTTGCAGTCTGGAATCTGGCAGGTGACATCATGAAGCGTTCTGCCCTGGCCCTCGCAGTGGTGATTGTTGCGATTGGCCTTCCTCCTGGTACTAATGCACAAACAACGGACTCTGCTCCTGTAAGCTTTTCCGCCGAGGGGCGCGTCTCGGCATGGGTGTATGGCGAGCGCATTCCGGCGGTGCGCGGGCTGCCGTTTTTCGCGAAGGTGGAATTGGAGACGGTAAGCCAACTCCAGGATGGCACGCAGATCACCCATAAAACCTACAATCTGGACGCACGGGATTCCGCCGGACGCACGCACAACGAGATGCGCAATTGGATCACGGCCGAGGGCGGAGAACCGCAGCTGACTCGTGTCGAGTTGTACGATCCCGTAACGAGGACAAGAACGGATTTGTTTCCGTTGAGCAAGCTGGCGAGGCAGTGGACGGTTGTCGCGGCGGCGCAAGCGACTCAAGACATGGGGACCGCGAAACCGGAGACCACGAAGGAAGAGCTTGGAACCGACACGATGGAAGGGCTGCCCGCGAAGGGCGTGCGGGTGACGCAAACGTACGCGACGGGATCGCTGGGCAATGACCGCCCGCTGACAATTGTGACGGAGTATTGGTATGCGGCGGAGCTGAGACTCCATTTGCTGACGAAGCGGACAGATCCTCGTTATGGGGTGCAGACCGTGCGCGTGACCGAGCTGCGGAGGCAGGAGCCGGACGCGACGCTGTTTGCCATTGGAGACGACTACAAAGTGGTGAACGAAGCGGGGCCGACGCAACTTGCGCGGGGTCCAGGCGCGAAAGAGGAAAGAGCGCCCACGGAGAGAACTACGACGAGCGCGGCGGGATCGCCGAGAGCAGCGTTGGCTGGAATTGCGCGTCCGGGAGCGGGAGGAGTGACGGTTCCCGCGTGCGTGTACTGCCCAAGCCCCAACTACACGCAAGAAGCGAGGGCAGCAAAGTTTAACGGCACCGTGGTCCTGCAAGTTGTCGTGACTGCGGACGGCCGAGCGGAGAATATTTCGGTAGTGAGAAAGGCCGGCTACGGCCTCGAACAGAGCGCCATCGAAACAGTGAAAAAATGGCAATTCCGACCCGCCAAAGACGCGGACGGTACCCCAGTCGCTACACTCGTTCCGATCGAAGTGACCTTTCGCATCAGGTAGTGCCGGCAAGTGGTGATCGTTCGGCCTTAGCATCTTTGGTGGAAAATTTCACAGCAATCGGTTAGGAGTGAACCGCGCGGTCATCTCCATCACGCGCCGGTAATAGTCCCGCTGCTTCAACCGCGCCCCGGCCGCCTCGTCGATCACAAACGTAGCGTCCGGATGCAGCTGCAAACACGAAGCCGTTACCGACGCCGTAATCGGTCCTTCAATTGCCTCAGCGACGGTCTCCGCCTTGGCCGCCCCCGTCGCCAGCAACAAAATTTTCTTGGCTTCAAGAATCGTTCCGATCCCCATGGTGATCGCGCACTGCGGCATCTCTTCTCCTGCACCAAAAAACCTGCGGTTATCTTCAAGCGTCTCGTTCGTCAAAACCTTCAACCGCGTCCTCGACCCAAAACTCGAAGTCGGCTCATTAAATCCGACATGCCCATTCCGCCCGATTCCCAAAATCTGCAAATCAATCCCACCCGCCTCGCGAATCGCGCGCTCATACGCGGAGCAGTATTCCTCATAGTCGCCCGCAATGGTCCCATCAGGAATATGAATGTTCCCCGGCTCAACATTCACGTGCGCAAAAAAATTCTCCCACATGAAACAATGAAAACTTTGCGGATGTTCCGCCGCCAACCCCAAATACTCGTCCAGGTTAAACGTCGCCACCTTCGAAAAATCCAGCGCCTGCTCCCGGTGCAGCCGCCCCAGTTCCTTGTACATCCCCAACGTAGTGCTACCGGTAGCCAGCCCCAACGTCACGGACGGCTTACTCCTCACCGCTCCTTCAACAATCCGTGCCGCCTCTCGGCTCAGTTCCTCATAGCTCGAATTCAGAAGTACCAGCATTTCCCCGCCATTTTTTCCGCTCCCCGCAATCTCACATCAGCTAGTGCAAAACAAACAGCCCAACGTTGCCCGCTCCAGCCTTTCCCGTGTACTATCGGCATCGGCAACACAACACTATGCCAGTCGGTGCTATATATACCAAGTCTCCGCATGTCCTAAAGCCTTTCGCAAAATCCTCGAAATTCCAAGGGGAGTAGAATGGCCCATCCAATTTAGCGCGCATTTTCAGAGCTATATAGCAGTATTCGGGGCCGCCTTACGCACCAACAGTACGCGCATCTAGCGGAGCAAAACGAAAAATGGTCCTCACCGCCACCGATTGGATGGTCATCGCCGCCTACCTGCTCCTCAATCTCCTGATCAGCCTCTACTACCGCCGCCGCTCCTCCGGCAGCACCGAAGAATTTTTCGTCTCCGGCCGCAACGTGTCCTGGTGGCTTGCCGGCACCTCCATGGTCGCGACCACCTTCGCCGCCGACACGCCGCTGCTGGTTACCGGCCTGGTCGCCCGCAACGGCATCTCCGGCAACTGGCTGTGGTGGTCGCAATGCCTCTGCGGCATGATGACCGTCTTTTTCTTCGCGCGCTACTGGCGCCGCTCCGAAATCCTCACCGACGTCGAATTCGTGGAGCTCCGCTACCAAGGTAAGCCCGCCGCCTTCCTCCGCGGCTTCCGCGCCATTTATCTAGGCGCGCTGATGAACTGCCTCATCCTCGGCTGGGTCATCAAAGCCATGATCAGCATCACCACCGTCCTCCTAGGCGGCGCCATCGCCCAAGGACGCGTCCTTTCTATCGGCCTGGGCGGCCACAACCTCACAACCTACACGCTCGGCGCACCCGAACACACGGCTCTCCTCATCTGCGTCCTCCTGCTGGTCCCCTTCACCGGCATTTATACGTTCATCGGCGGTCTCTGGGGCGTGCTAGTCACCGACCTCTTCCAATTCGCCCTGAAAATGACCATGATTGTTGTCCTGGCCTGGATCGCGGTCGCTAAAATGGGCGGCATGGCGCTCCTGAAAATCCAGCTCTCTCACGTCGACGCCGTAGCCCGCCAATCCGGCGAAGCAACCGGCTCCATGCTTTCCTTCTTCCCCTCGTTCCATCTAGGCTGGACCACCGATGCCCTCTGGACTCTCCCAGTAATCACCTTCGCGCTCTATCTAGCCGTTCAATGGTGGGCCAGTTGGTATCCGGGCGCCGAGCCCGGCGGCGGCGGCTACGTCGCCCAACGCATGTTCAGCGCCAAGGACGAAAAAAATTCCCTGGGCGCCACGCTCTGGTTCAATATCGCGCACTACGCCATGCGCTCTTGGCCCTGGATCATCACCGGCTTGGTTGCCGTGGCCGTCTATTCCCCCCACGGTGGCCTTCATCCCAGCACCGAATTCGCCGCCGAACCCGAAAAAGGTTACGTCATGGTTCTCCGCGATTTTCTCCCGCCCGCCCTGCGCGGCCTCATGATCGCCGCCTTCCTAGCCGCCTTCATGTCCACGGTAGGCACACAACTAAACTGGGGCACGTCCTATCTCATCAACGATTTCTACCGCCGCTTCCTGGTCCGCAAAGCCAGCGACAAACACTACGTCTTCGTCAGCAAAGTAATCATCGTTCTGCTGGTCATCCTCAGCGGTTACGCCGCCGCCAACATCACCAGCATCCAATCCGCCTGGCAACTCCTCCTTGGCATGGGCGCCGGCACCGGCTCTGTCCTCCTTCTCCGCTGGTACTGGTGGCGCATCAACGCCTGGAGCGAAATCTCCTCCATGATCGCCGCGTTTGTAGTCTCCATGTCGCTCACCCGCATCCAATTCGCCGGCAACAACTCGGTGGTCTTCGCCAAAACCGCCCTAATCACCACCGCAGCCACAACCATCGTCTGGCTCGTCACCACACTAATCACCAAGCCCGAGCCCGAAGCCAAACTCGTCCAGTTCTACCGCCGTGTCCGCCCCACCATCCACGGCTGGAAGCACATCGCCGCCCTGGCTCCCGAGGTCATCCCCGTCCGCGACCTCTCCGCCAACGCCTTCGACTGGATCATGGGCTGCGCCCTGGTGTACTGCTCGATGTTCTCCATCGGTGAATTCGCCCTTCACGACTGGCTAACAGGCATCGTCCTCCTAATCGCCGCCACCCTCTCCGGCTACTTCATCTATTGGAGCCTCAGTCGCCGTGGCTGGCAAACCCTCTCCGGCACCGACCCCAGCTCGGCTCCTTTGCCAACCGCCAGGCCCCAAGTCGAGTCCTAGCGGCTCGAATCGTACAGCATCTACGCAACGCGCATTTGCTTGATGCAATGTTAAACTTCTGCGCAGCGCAACACGGGCCCAAGGCAATCTCAAGACGGATTGATCGAGGCGGATAGTCCAAACGCCCAACGCGCAAGGAGCACGTATGTCCAGCAACGCCGTAGCGGCAAGAAACCCGCGCGCAAACTCCAGCACCCTAGGCGCACTGTGGATCGTCTACGCCATCCTCCGCCTGGTAGCCGTAATCCTCCTGGTCCTCTACACTGGCACAGCCACGGTAATGTTCGGCGCGCTCCTGACCCGGGTCCCCGATCCGTACACGCTCATGAACACATTCCACATCCTCTACATCGCCGCCATCATCGTGACCGCACTCTCCGGCGTCCTCGGACTATTTGCAGGATTAGCTCTGCTCGCCGGAAAGTCTGGCGCCCGCACGCTCTCTCTAGTCGCCGCCTTCCTCTCCCTCTCTGACCTACCCCTCGGCACAACTCTCGGAATCTACACCCTGATCGTCTCCCTCCCCTGAACGCGGGCAAGCCTCAAGAAACTCCTCGTATGTGGAGACCTAAGCCGACTCCACATTTGAGTTACATGGAGAGCAGATAACAGGAATCGAAAACCCCATTTATGTTGTGCATGGTGGGCGATACCTCTGCGCCACCCCAACACTTCCTCTTTTATCCACAACGAGTAACTATCCAACACCCAGCGACGCCTGCAATTCCATTCCTTTCATACCTTAACTTCACAGCTTCGGTCACACCTGGGGGATGCGGGGGGGCTCTACTAGAGACCTCGTGGCAGAAGAGAGTTCCGTCTCGGCGCTGCCGTCCTGCTCTGGCACAGATCGCACCATCAGCCAGCAGCCAATGACATACCCAAACGTCCCGGTGACCATCCCCGCGAAAACATCCGCCACATAGTGGTTTCGCACGTACACCGTCGAAGCGCACATGCAAAAAACGAACGGGAGAAACACCCAGAAAAGCCACCGCCGGTGCCGCCACGCGCCCCACAACGCCGCCATCGCTCCCGCAACGTGTTGCGACGGAAACGCCGCTCCATGCACGCGGCCGCACTTCTCAATGAAATCGATCACCGCGGTGAACGGCCCGCCAGCCAATTCGCCGTGCCACATTCCCGCAAACGTGAACCACGGACTCTCGACCGGAAAGAGCATAGCGATGATGTACCCCAGCGAATAGCCAACCGCCGAGTACGTCATTACCGCCCAATAGCTTTCCCATTCTCGTCGGTGATAAAGAATCGCGCCCAAAATCAGCAAAAACAAAAAATAGGTAAAGTAAGCAAACTGCATGAACTCGTTGAGCGCCGGATGCGCAAAGCGCTCCAGCCAGAGCGAAGGATTCACTCCGGTAAGCCAATGATCAAACGCAATCAACTTCGCGTCCTGCCACCCCGGCTGCACCAAATGCACCAGCCGCCCCATCTCTTCAAAGCAAAATAAAAAAAACAAATGCGGATACCAACACCGCCAAAAATGCCAGGAAGTAGGACCGACACTCCCGTCTGTCCCGGTTCTGGCCTTGGCCCTGCACAAAACCAAAATCACCACGGCCACAAAAACCTGCATCCCGATCAACCGTGCCGGATGCACCAAATTCTCGGCGAAAAAAAGGATCAAGACACTCGAAACTCCCAAGTACCCCAACGCCACCCACTCAAACGTCCCGCACGCCGCCCACGCGCCCGCCATTTCCCGCAGCGCCAGTCTAGTTATGCTTGGTCCAAGCGGTTCAACAAGCGCCGCGGTCTCGGGGCTCTGAACCAGGCCCTCGCGCCAGGCGATCGCATACTCTTGCTCTTTGAACTCATTTCTCCTCGATCTGTTCATGCCCGGAATCCGGATTTCCCGTGCTCGGCCGTCAATTTTTCGCCGGCTTGTTCCCACCTCTGCGCCTTCCGCGTCCTCTGCGTAAAATCCTCTTCTTCTCCCCACAGCAGCACGGCCCAGTCCTTCCTCCGAGCGATACGCGCCAAGTCATTCGATGGATTGACTGCCGCGGGCTTTCCGACCGCTTCAAGCATCCACTGGTCACTCGAACAGTCTCCATAGGCGTAACATCGCTGCAAATCCAAATGGGCTTCCGCCGCAATTCGCCCGATGACCCGCGCCTTGGCCTCACCAAACATCGCTTCTCCCACGATCCGTCCCGTCCATCGTCCCCTTTTTTCTTCGAGCCGCGTTGCACAAACGCGAATTTTGCTCGTCAGCACGTGTCCGAGAAGCGCGGCTTCCAGCAAGCACGCTGCTCGCTCCGCCAACATCTCCAGCGTGCCGCTCACAATCACAATCAAGTGCCCGCGTTCTGCATGCCACGCCACGCGCTCCACCGCCTGAGGATAGAGTGGGACAGGCATTCTTGCCTGACTCTTTCTTTCTGCATTTTTTCCTGCCTTATCTCTCGCGCACAGACAGCCAGGAAGGTCTGTCCCACCACCTTCCACATCCACTGGCACGCCCCGCAAATACATCTTGTTTGCGTACATGATCTGACTGATCCCCCGCGGCATGAGCCGCATCGCTCCCGCGAGCCACAAGAAATAATTTCGAATCCCAATGATCCGCCTAAACCTCAGCATCGAAAAAAATTGCTTCTCCATCGACGGCCGTGGCATCAACGTCCCATCCAAATCAAAAAACGCCGCAACGTCACCGTTCTTCTTCTGTACTTCCCTTTCCTCCTTCTGCACCATCACAACGCCCCCTGCGCGATTCTCTTCACACCGCGAACCTGGCCCACCCCCGAAACAAAGCGCCATCCCTCGGCCAACACCGGCAATGCACGCAACAAACAAAACGCTGCCGTCATCCACGTAAGCACATGAGCGCCACCGCGCACCAACGCATGCAAATCCGCGGTCATTCCTCCCAGCAGCGCCAGGGGCCCGCGCGTCAGCGCCAACTCCAATCCTAGGTAGCAAAAGCACAAGCATTTCATGGCCGCATACAGACCGCGGCTCCAGCGCGAGGCCACCAGCGCCCGTCCCCACCACGTTTCGAGCATGGCGTTCGCGCCCCAGCCGGAGTGCCCCGCACGCATGGCTAGCCCGCGCAGAAAATCCGTCGCCGCACCTCGCGCAAAGAAGAAAACCGGTAGCCACAGGGACACCATCCCGACCACAGCGAAATAGGTGAAATAAACGTTCTCGATCATGCGGTCGCCAAGGATATCGATCTGCGCGCCGACAGGCGTCGCCAGATTCTTCCGCCGCGCGAGGTGCCCATCCAAAGCATCCAGCGCAATGGCCGCGACGGTCAGCCCAACCGCCGCTAGATTCGTCCACGGCCCTCGCCCAAACAGACTCACCGCGGCAAATCCCACGGCCACTCGCAGCGCAGTCACTTGGTTCGGCGTCCACCGCATAGTCAGCAGCTCCAACCTGCCCGGCGCTCTGGAAGCACCCGAATCATCACATCGCAACCACCATGCCAACGTTGTACCACGCAAAGCCTTCCCTTCCTGTCACTTACGAGCGTCTCCACAAACCTGAAGGCCCTTCGCACGTCCGGCAAACCCCCCATCTGTCGCCCGTTTCCTGCCGTAAGTATCCAATGCCACTCGCCTGCGTCTAATGGATAGTTGCCCGTCGCCTCGGCGAACTACGCTGCTCCCGCCTCCCCTGCCTGGGGAGCAATAATTCCAGCGGGCAAATCGGCCGCAGTCTTTTATGGGAGAATAGAAGGTTGCCTTTTGCGGTCTACCAAGTGCAATACTTTGCGCATGCAATGAACTACAGTTTATCGAGGGCTGGAATGAGGACCGAAATCGAATGAACAATGAAGTCACTCTCGCAGGAGCCTTTCTCGCCGGACTGGTCTCTTTTCTTTCGCCGTGCGTTCTTCCGCTTGTCCCCGGCTACATCTCAATGCTCTCCGGGGTGGGGATGGAGCAACTTCGACAAGGCCAGGTTCCGCGTTCAGGCCTATTCTCCTCGGCACTTGCCTTCGTCACAGGTTTTTCCGTGGTCTTCATCTCTTTCGGCGCTGCTGCGAGCGCTGTGGGTGCCTTTTTAAACGCCCATCGGCACACGCTGACGCCTATTGCCGGCGCGCTCATCCTACTGTTTGGCCTGCACCTTCTTGGGGTGCTCATAAAACTAAGTCTTCGGGTTGGCGTAATCCTTGGCGCTTTGCTCGTTGTCTTGGGTGTGATCTCGCTCGTGCGTCACGCCCCACTGTTCGCCGATTTCGGCGCCCTTCATTTCTTCTCGCTCTCGGTCATCGGCTTCTTCGGCCCCTCCCTGGCCCGCTGGCTCAATCGCGATGTCCACCTCCGCAGCAGCGTCGCGCAGCCCGGCATTGGGAGCGGCTTCCTCCTCGGTTTCGCGTTCGCCTTTGGTTGGACTCCCTGCATCGGCCCCATTCTCACCACGGTCCTGGGGTTCGCTGCCGCCAGCGCTACCGTCAGCCGCGGTGTGTTCCTCCTCGCGGTGTACTCCGCCGGTCTGGCCATCCCCTTTCTCCTCACCGCGCTCGGGATCAGCCAGTTCATGACCTTCTACAAGAGTTTTCGAAAATACTTGCACGCAGTCGAAGTATTTAGCGGTGTTCTGCTGCTCTTCGTCGGCGGCCTGATCTTCTTCGATAACCTGAAATGGCTCACCGGCAAACTCACCTTCCTCGAATCTACCGTTTTATGGCTTGAACACGCGCTCACCTCAGGAGCCGGTGCGAAGGCTTTCTGGTTCGGCTTCGCGTCGCTGGCTCTCGCAATCGTTGTCTTCGCTCTTTGGAAGAATTGGAAAACGGTCAGTTCTTTTCAAGGCAGGAAGACCGTCTTGATCGTGGTCACGGTCGCCATTCTTATCGCCGTAACCGCGCTCGCTGACCGGGCCACGCGGTTGCCGAAGCAAAACACGGACGTTGCCGGCGCTGCCATCCGCAACGAGAAGGTCGCCGACCTGCCCGCACCCGAACTCACGCTGAAAGACCTCGACGGAAAAGACGTCTCCTTAAGCGCGTACAAGGGCCAAGTTGTGCTGGTGAACTTCTGGGCCACGTGGTGCGAACCGTGCCGGGTCGAGATTCCCTGGCTGATCGAGATGCAGCAACAATACGGGCCCAAGGGATTCGTCATTCTCGGTATTGCTCTGGATGAGGAAGGCCAGAGTGTCGTTGCTCCGTTCGTCGCAAAGGAGAGATTCGACGTCAATGGCCAGCCGCTACCGATGAGCTACAAAATTCTTATCGGCAACGACGATGCTGCTGATAAATTCGGTGGCCTCTTCGGTTATCCCACCAGCGTCCTCATCTCTCGCGACGGCAAGCAAATTAAGCGCGTCACCGGCATGATCAGCGCGGACGAAATGAACAAAGCCGTCGAATCGCAACTCTGATACGCTCAAACCATGCTGGAAGAAAAAGATTTTCAGAGAAAAGCCGACGCGGCCTTCGCGGACCTAAAGAAACGCCTGCTTGTGCTTGCCGACGAACATGGTTTCGATGTCGAAGGCGAAAGCGGGAAACTCGAGGTGATCTTTGAGGTGCCCGAGGAAGTGAAATTTGTTATTTCCCCGAATACGCCGATTCGGGAAATTTGGATCTCCGCGCTTTCCACTTCCTTCAAGCTCGGATGGTCGGAAATGAAGAACACCTTTGTCCTCGAGAAAACGGGTGAGGATCTTTTTGCAGTCATGAGCCGAGTTGTTTCCGAGCAACTCGGCTCACCGGTCAAACTATGAAATTCGCCGCCGTCATCTTCGTCAGCATCCTTCTCCTGGTGGCCGTCGCGGCTTTGCCTTCCGCGCCGCAGCAGGTTCCTTCGCCGAAGGACGTTGTTGCTCCCACAACCTATGTCTCGCTCGATCCCGTAGGCCGCGGCAGCCAGTTTCAAATTGCCGTGGTCCTGAAAATCCGCCCAGGCTTCCATGTCAACGCGCGTGAAAAATCAGAAGACTACCTGATCGCCACTGATCTGCGCGCCGATGCGCCCGCCGGTTTTCAACCGGGCGAAGTCTCTTATCCAAAAGGCGCACTGCACACCTTTGCCTTTTCCAAGAAGCCGCTGAACGTTTACGAAGACACCATCACTCTTCGTCTTCCAGTCACCGCGCTTCCGAGCGCTCCTCTTGGCGCGCAACGTCTCCCGCTCAAACTTCGCTATCAGGCCTGCAGCACGGAAATCTGCCTGCCGCCCGTCACTCTCTCTCTGGATGCCAGCGTCACTATCGCGCCATCTGCTTCCGGGTCCAAGCCCATTCACCCCGAACTCTTTCCGCCAAAGTAACTCCGCGCAACTGTGGTCGAATCTCTCGCTGCTTTCCATCCCGCGCGAGCAGCCGGTTACAGAGTCTTGCCTGGTCTCCCTACATCCTTCTGTGTACGCGAGCTCCCTGCGGATTCTGTGACAATCGGCCCATGAGCCAAACCGGCAGGTGCTTGCGAATATGGTTCCTTCCCGCAGTTTCGTTGGCAGTGATTCTCTTCGCGGGTGGAATCCTCTTCTGGCGCGCGCGGCACATGGACAACTTTGCTCGGCTCTGGATGATTCGCTCACTCAGTCAACAATTCGAAGGCCACGTCGAACTCGGGGCCGTTCGCGTCACCGGATTTCCTCAACTGGGCGTTAGCGGCGAAGATTTGGCTATCCATTTCGACGGTCACAGGAACGTGCTGATCCATGTTGACAGATTCACGTTTCGCCTCGGAATGCTCGCTATCCTTCGCTTTCCACGACATATCTCCGCAGTGCGAATCGAGAATATGACCATCACCATTCCTGCTAGCAAAGACCAAAGGAATCCGAAAATCAGCGGGGCCGGAAAGGCCAACAAACGGATCTTGTCTGTAGTGCTGGATGAAGTCACTTGCAAGGACACCACCATCATCACGCTGCCCAGACAAGCGCAACCCGGTGAACCCCAAAAGGCTCCGCTCGAATGGACCATTCACGATCTGCACTTGGCTGCGGCCAGCGTGGGCCAGCCGTTGCACTTCCACGGAACGCTGACAAATGCCAAACCGAAGGGCGAAATCGATACCAGCGGGGATTTCGGCCCTTGGGACCTTGATAATCCGGGCGCGACGCCCGTTTCCGGCGCTTACAAATTCACCGACGCGGATCTCGGCTCTTTTCCCGGCATCCGAGGGATCTTGTCTTCTACGGGAAAGTTTAGCGGGGAACTCGCGGAGCTTCAGGTCGACGGCGAGACGGACACCCCTGATTTCTCTCTCGACAAGGTTGGCAAGCCAGTGCCGCTGCACACAAATTTCAGAGCCACTGTGGACGGCACGAATGGAAACACTCTTCTGCATCCTGTGCACGCTACGCTGGTCCGCTCACTGATCATCGCCGAAGGCAGCGTCACTAAGGAGCCCGAAAACAGAGGCCACACGATCGTCGTGAACTTTGGCGCTCCGAACGCCCGCATCCAGGACCTCCTCAGCCTGGCTGTGAATTCCGATAAGCCTTTCCTGACAGGCACCGTCAAGATCAAAGGAAAATTAGTTGTGCCTCCCTCCCATCTTAAGGCTCTGGAAAGCCTAATTCTCGATGGAGAGTTTGGTCTCGCTGATGCACGCTGGTCCAGTCAGGAAGTCCGGGAAGAGCTCCAAGCCCTCAGTCGCCGCGCCGAAGGCAAACCGGCAGACGAAGAGGCGGGCAGCGCGGTCTCCGATCTTCGTGGCAACTTCCACGTGGAGAAAGGTATGGTCAAGTTTTCCAGCCTGACTTTCAGCGTTCCCGGCGCAGCCATCGACCTCACCGGCACTTACCAACTGGCTTGCGGCGCGCTCCATTTCAACGGCCACCTCCGTCTTCAGGCGAAGCTATCCCAAACCGTCAGCGGAGCAAAATCTTTTTTTCTGAAAGCCGTAGATCCGTTTTTCAGGAAAGATGGCGCCGGAGCACTCGTCCCAATCTCGATCACGGGGACCCGCGAGCATCTAACGATCGGCGTTACCATCTTTCATAAGACCGTCGAGAAAAAGCTAGACGACGCCAAGCCCTCGTTCCCGTAGACGCCGCACCAGCCGGCCCGCCCTGGCCGGTGTTCTCTTCACCGGTCTAAAAAGTAAGGAACCTTTTAGCCCGAAAGACGTCTTCTATGGCATGAGCCTCTACGCCTACCTGCGCTCCGCGCTTCGCCAAATGAAACGCAATCCTGGTTTTTTCGTTGTCGCTCTGACCGCCTTGGCGCTGGGAATCGGCGCCAACACGGCTATTTTCAGCGCGGTAGAGGGAGTGCTCCTCCGCCCGCTGCCGTATGCCGACCCGAGCCGTCTGGTAATGCTTTGGGAAGACGCCTCCTACCTTGGCTTCTCTCGGAACAACCCGGCAGCGGGCAATTACGTGGACTGGCGGGCGCAAAACCAGGTCTTTACCGACATGGCAGCAATGCGTTACTCCAATGCCGCCTTCAACGGTGACCAGGCCCCCGAGCAGGCCCTGGGCCGCGGCGTCACTCCGAACTTTTTCGATGTGCTCGGTGTACAGCCCGTTGTTGGTCGGCCCTTTACTGCCGAGGAGGATGCCGCCAGGCGCAGGGTCGTGGTCTTGAGCTATGCCCTCTGGCAACGGCGCTTTGGCGGCAATCCCTCCGTCGTCGGCCGCTCTATCCTGATGGACGGTGAAGCAACGACGGTCGTTGGTATCATGCCGAGCAGTTTCTTTTTTCCAGACCATCAAACCGACTATTGGATCCCGGCTTCTTTCACACCCGAGGACCTCGCCCGGCGTACTCGCCACTACCTGGAAGTGGTCGCACGGATGAAACCTGGTGTCACCCGCGAACGGGCGCAACGCGACATGGAAGTGATCGCCAAGCGCCTGCAGCAGCAGTATCCCGACACAAACGCGAATATTGGTGCCGTGGTCGTTGCTATTCGTGAGAATTTTGCCGGCGACACCGCCACCGGCCTGTGGGTATTGCAAATCGCCGCCGTGCTGGTCCTGCTCATTGCTTGCTCGAACCTGGCGAATCTGCTCCTGGCCCGCGCCGCTGGACGCCGGCGGGAAATGGCAGTACGGGTCGCGCTGGGTGCGAACCGCGGACAGATTGCTGCGCAACTCATTACGGAAAGTTTGTTGCTCTCGGTCGGTGGAGGGGTGGCCGGCCTTGTCGTTGGCCGCCTTTGCTGGAGCATGTTTCGGAACCTGGTACCTTCGCAAATCGCTGGCAACGGCTTTGCGCTGAGCGCGCCAGTGCTGATGTTTACAGCGGCCATTTCCATTCTCGCTGGAGTGTTCTTCGGAATCGTGCCGGCTTTACGCGCTCCGGATGTTGCACTTCAAGAATCACTGAAGGAAGGCGCGCGAGCGGGTGAATCTCGGGGTGGCATGCGACTGCGCGACACTTTGGTCGTCGCGCAATTCGCCATGGCTTTTGCTCTCTTGGTGGGCGCCTCTTTGATGATCGAGACGTTTTGGAATCTGCGCCGCGTTGACCTGGGTTTTCGTTCCGATCACCTCCTGACCATGGGCGTGCCGCTGCCCGATACGAAATACAACACCAACGAAAAGCTGCGCGCCTTCTATCGAGACGTGTTGGATCGCACGCGAACTGTTCCCGGAGTCAAAAACGTCGGCTTTGGCTCTGACGTTCCGTTCACCTCGATCGGCGATACGGAAGGGTACGCCATCGAGGGAGCACCGCCCACCTTGCCGGGGCAGGATAACGACGCGTTGTATCGCGAAGTGACCGCCGGTTATCTGGAAACCATCGGTGGAACTCTTGAGTCGGGCCGCCTCCTGGAGGATCGTGACATCGAGTCCGGCCAGCCGGTCGTCGTCATCAACGAGTTCCTCGCGAAACGTCACTGGCCCGGTGTCGATGCCGTCGGAAAACGGTTGAAGCTCACAGGGTCGAAGGAACCGTGGCGAACTGTCGTGGGGGTGGTGAAAGATATCCGGGAGCGAGGACTCTTGCTGGACATGAAGCCTGCAGTCTACGTACCAGTAAATCAGGTGGATCGTCCGGGAGCAGACTATCTGATTGCGAGAACCTCTCAAGATCCTGCCGGTATGGTCAACGCTTTGCGCGGCGCGGTTTGGGCCGTGGATGCGGACCGCCCCGTTGCCTTCATTCGCACGATGGATCAACTCATGGAGGAAAACGTTGCCGACCGCGAGCGGCCCATGACTCTGCTCGGCATTTTCGCAGGACTTGCGTTGGTCTTGGCTTGTATCGGAGTCTACGGCGTGCTGGCTTACTCTGTTGCGCAGCGCACTCGCGAAATCGGCGTACGCATGGCCTTGGGCGCGAGGCCGCTTGATGTTACGCGCATGATTCTCGGACGCGGGTTAAGGCTGAGCGCGATCGGATTAATCGCGGGGGCGGCGCTGGCGGGCGTCCTGGGAGTTTTGCTGCGGACTTTGCTATTCGGGGTGACGCCCGCGGCTCCGCTCGTGTATGCAGGCACGGCGGCGTCTTTGCTGCTTGTGGCACTCGCGGCATGCGTGATCCCGGCGCAGCGCGCTGCTCGCGTGGATCCGGTGGTGGCCTTGCGTGACGAATAGCTTCCCGCAGTGATTCTTGCCGGCGGGTTTTACAGCCCTGGCCGCGAGTCAGCGTATGCCGGAGGGTTCACCGCTCTTCACAGCACGCCTCGAACGAGAAGCGCATCAAATTTGGTGAGGTTTATCGGAACGCCTTTCGCAATCGGCTTACCACGCGCTCTTGACCCAGCGCCACCATGGTATCGAAGAGCGGCGGCGCAACGGCTTGGCCAACGATGGCGACGCGCGTCGCGTTGATCAGCAACCCGGCCTTCACACCCGCGGCTTCGGCGACGGCGCGCGACGCGTGGTCGCAGACGTCATGATTCCATTCGGGCAGCGCGGCAAGAGCGTCCGCCAGTTTTGCGAGCAGCTCCGGGACTTTCGGATCTTTCCAGAACTTTTCTTTCGCCGCTGGATCAATGGGAAAATCATCGCTGAAGAACGCCCGCGACCATGATGAAAAATCAGGCAACAGCCGGATTCGCGGTCGCAGTAAATTTACCGTCCGTGAAAACCAGGTTTGGTCTCTTCCGTCGGGGCCAGGGGCGGCCCCGGCGGCCCACTCTTCCTTCCACAATTTGCTGCGCTTCAGTTCCTCTTCCACTTCCGGCAGCAAGTCCTCGATCGGAAGTTTTTGCAGATACTGCGTGTTGAACCACTCGAGCTTGGGCTTGTCAAAAACTCCATTCGTGCGGCTCACGCCCTCGAGCAAAAATCTTTCGATCAAGTCCTTCGTTCGCAGATACTCCTCATCGTTCCCCGGTGACCATCCGAGGAGCGCCAGAAAATTGCGGAAGGCTTCGGGCAGAAATCCTTCCGTGCGGTACATGTTGACGTCTGTCGCTCCGTGCCGTTTCGACAGCCGCTTCTTGTCTGCTCCTAGAATCAGCGGCAGATGCGCGAATAGCGGCGGTTCCGCACCTAGCGCGCGGTACAACAGCACCTGCTTCGGCGTGTTTGAAATATGGTCCGCACCGCGGATCACGTGAGAGATGCGCATATCGATGTCGTCGACCACCACGCCCAGTTGATACATCGACTGCCCGAACTCCTCGTCGCCCTTCCCCGAACGCAGCAGGACGAAATCCTCGATCTCCTCGTTCGAAAATTCCGTCTCGCCAAAAACCACATCCGTAAATCTCGTCGTTCCACCCAAGGGCACCTTGAAGCGCACCGCAGGTTTCACGCCCGGGTTCGAGGCCTGGGCGTCGCGGCAACTGCACCGCATCACTCGCCGCGCACCGCCACCCTTGGGCTCTTCGTCCTGGCCGGGTTCTCGATGGTCTCCACCCGCGTATTTTTCCGGGGGGCAGTAGCACAAAAACGCGCTGCCATTCGCGAGGCATTTCTTTGCGGCTTGGCGATAAAGCTCCGTCCGCTGGGATTGGTAGAAAGGGCCTTCGTCCCACGCGACCCCGAGCCATTTCAGACCATCCAGAATCCCGGTCACCAGTTCCGGCTTGTTTCGCTCTGCGTCGGTGTCTTCAATCCGCAAAATCATTGTGCCGTGCTGACGCCGCGCAAACAGCCAGTTAAAAAGCGCTGTCCGCGCACCTCCAACGTGGAGATACCCTGTCGGAGAGGGCGCAAACCGTACGCGTATGCCATCCTGTGTTTTGTCCGTCATTTCGCCCGTGCTTCTGGCGCGTCCTGCGATCCTATTTCAAACCTCCAGTTTAGCGAAACCTCTAGGTCGCGTCCAATCTGATGGCTCCTTGCTCTGTCAAAATGGGCGAATCCGACCGGCCTCAAGAGCCCGCCTTCCCCATCTTGTATGGAAACCGTTACCCCCCTCCCTGCTGCCTCTTTGGCAACCGGTACCCCGGTACGCTTGCTTCCTTAAATTTCCATCATCCATAATCACAACTACCTTGCTTTGTGCACCGAGGTGCCCCCCTCGCGATGCCGCAGGTTTGTCCCTGTGTGCGTCGAGGTTTCGATTTCACCCCGTCGCACGAAGCGCTTCACCGTGTTTGCATGGTGCAACGGAGCCGTCCGCGCTTGGGACGGAGAATTGACCGAGGCCTTGACCAACCAGAGCTTTATCGCACTGGCTTTGCTGGCGGCTACCTGTTTGGTGGCCGGCTTCTTCGCCTATATTTACAGCCTCAAGCGCCGACCCTATCTCCTCTACTGGACGGCTGGTTGGGCTGTCGTCGCTCTCAGTTATCTCGGCCCGGTACTCTCGCACAGCGAGCACTCCTGGCCGCTGCAAACGGCGGTCGATCAATTCTTCTATGCCGCCGCGGGAATCTTTTTCTTCCTGGGCGCTCAGCTTTACGCCCAGCGTCAACTGTGGATCATCCCTGCGGCCTCCGCCGGCGGCGTATTGGTGTTCTGGGCCGGTGCCGTCGCCCTCGGATGGTTTAACTTTCCGCTCATTCTCCCGGCGGCTGCGATTTTTCTCGCGGTTGCCTATATCTTCTGGCTAGAAAGCCGCCGCCAGGAGACTCTCGCCGACTGGCTCCTGGCCATATCTTTTGTCGTGTGGGCCGCCATAGGGCTTACCTTTTCCTTCTTCCGCACGTTTTTCCGCGACATCAGTTTCCAAACCGCCGCGGCGGTTCCCTCCGCCTTCGTCGCCATGCTCATGGTCATGGCTCTGTACGAGGAAGAAAAACGCCGCGTGGAGCGCAACATGCTGGCGCTCTCCAACCTCAATCTCGCGACCTCGAGTTTTGTCGGCGGAGAGATTCAGCGCATGCTTTCTCAGGCGCTTGATCGCGTCCTTGGAGTTGTGCGTCTTCCCGCTGGCGCTCTTTTTCTTCATCACGGAGATCCTCAAGGTCCGACGTCCGTGGTCGCCGTCGGCCTAAGTGATGATTTCTGCCGGACCGCGCAGGAGCAAGGGCTGGACGATTATCTCGTTGGACTCGTTTCGCGTCTCGGCGGCCTCCTGGGTTTCCGCGATCTTCGCAATGACGACACCGTCGCCGCTCTCGAACGCGAAGAGCCTATACGCCGCTTCCGCCAGCTGGCCCTCGCGCAAGGCCTTCGCAGCATCGTGGCCATCAGCCTTCAAGCCAAGGAGCATGCCTTTGGCGTTCTTCTCCTTGGCACTCCGGACAGCCGGCGGTTTACCCCCGCCGAATACCGACTCCTGCTTGCTCTCGGCCACCAGATCGGCATGGCCGTCGAAAACAGCTTCCTCATTCAGCAAACTTCCCGCCGCTCCGAGGAGCTTCACGTTCTGAACGAGATTGGCCGCGCTCTCAGCTCCACTCTCAATAAGGATGCCCTCCTGCGCAAAATCTGGGAGGAGCTTCGGCGCCTGTTTGACGTCGAGAACTTTTACATCGGCGCGCTCGATCCTGTTCGCGACGAAATGCAATTCGACATCGAAGTGATTGGCGGCACGCTCAAACCGGCGCGCAGCCGTCCTGCCGGAAACTACATCACGGAATACATCATTCGTACGCGCCAGCCGGTGCTCATCCGCGACAATTACGCCGCCGAAGTCAAAAAACTCGGCGTCGAGCCGCTTCGCGAACGAGGCTGCTACTGCGGCGTTCCACTGGTTGCGTACGATCACGCCATCGGCGCCATGGCCGTTTTTTCCGATCACGAGCGTGTTTTTGATGAAGGGCATCTTGAGCTTCTGCGCGTCCTTGCCAGCGAAGCGAGTATCGCCATCGAAAATGCGCGCCTCTTCCACGAAGAGCGCACCAAGGCGCGCCATCTTTCGCTGCTCAACAACATTTCCCGCAATGCCATCGCCACGCTCAATCCCGACGAAATGCTGGCCAAGATTGCAGAGCAGCTCGAAGCCGGCCTGACCTACGACCACATCGGCATCAGCGTGCTCGAATACTCCACGCGCGAACTCGTCGTGCAAGCAGAATCCGGCGCTCGCCGCGGCGCCCTGGGCCGACGCATTCCCCTCGGCAACGGTCTCATCGGCCATGTGGCCCGCACCGGTCAATTGGCGGACTACCAGGCTTCCACCTCGGGCGATTCCCCGCAGAAACCGCTCTTGCCGGATTCCATGGCGGCCATCGCTCTCCCGGTGTTTTACGCCGAGCAACTCCACGGCGTGCTTTACGTCGAAACTTCGGTCTCCGTCGAATTCTCCGAGGAAGAAATTCTCCTTCTTCGTACACTTGCCGACCTCATTGCCGGCGCTCTCCACAACGCTCTCTCTTTCCAGAAGGCCCAGGAGCAGGCCATCACCGACGGCCTCACCGGCGTCAAGACCCACCGCTTCTTCATGGAAGCACTCTCCGCTGAATGGAAACGCTCGACCCGCGCTGGCCGCGCCTTCGCTCTCGTCCTGATGGACCTCGACCGCTTCAAGTTCGTCAACGATTTTTACGGCCACCTTGAAGGCGATCTCGTTCTCCAGCGTGTCGGCCACATCCTCGAAACCAATTGCCGCCGTTCCGATGTCGTTGCCCGTTACGGCGGAGACGAATTCGTCATCCTGATGCCGGAGACCAACATGGAGCACGCTCGGCAGCTGGCCACCAAGCTTCGCGGCTGGGTTTCCGCCGATCCCCTCTTGCGCGAGAAAAACATCAGCGCCAGCTTTGGTATCGCCTGCTACCCGCTGCACGGCTCCTCGCCACAAGAACTCATCCAGGTGGCCGACGCTTCCATGTACTTGTCCAAGCACCAGGGTGGAAATGCTGTTTCCACTGCCGACCATTTCGATCCCAACGAAGCGAAAAAATGGAAGCGTGATGTCCTCGAGGCCTATCTAGGCGTGACTCTAAAGCGCCTCTTTGCCACCGGCCCCGAAGCGTTTGAAGAAATCTACTCGCGCCTGAAGCAATTCACCGAATCGCTCGCCACCACCGAGGTTCCCAGCGGAAAGTCTGCTTTGCCCACCGCCTCGCACGGCCCGGAAGGTCTCCCTCAGGCCGTCCTCGACACCGTCACTTCGCTGGCTTTCGCCATCGACGCAAAAGACCACTACACGCAGGGACACTCACAGAAGGTCTCCGCCTACGCCGCGCTCATCGCCGAGTCTCTCAACATGACCGACACGGAGATCGAAGAGATCCGTCTTGGTGGCGTGCTTCACGACATCGGAAAAGTCGCCATCCCCGAGACTATTTTGAACAAGAGCGGCCCGCTCAATCCCGAAGAATGGGAAACCATGAAGGCCCACGTAAGATTTGGCGCGAAGATTCTGGACCCTCTGACTCCGCTCGCCCGCATTCGCGAGATGGTTCTCCATCACCACGAATTTTTCGACGGCTCCGGCTATCCCGACGCTCTCTCGGGCGAAGGCATTCCTCTCGGCGCACGCATCATCGCCGTGGCCGACGCTTACGACACCATAACCAGCGACCGCACTTACAAAAAGGGCCGCACCTCCAACGAAGCCCTCGCCGAGCTCGAGCGCTGCGCCAACGCCCAGTTTGACGGCGCCATCGTCCAAGTCTTCGTCCGCACCATGCGCCAGCTGCCGAACCCCATCATTGAAGTCGCCACCAGCGCTCCGCGCAACTCCTAGCTCAACCAGTCTCCGAGAAACAAACCTGCTACCAGCGTAGCCTTCTGTCCGGTCCTTCGTGTCGGACCGTCTTTCTAAGTCCAAGACCACGTGTTTCTCACCGTCCGTCGAGATCCACGTTCTTGATCGGCAAATCCCAGTGGGCGTCGAGAATCTCGAACCGCCTCTGTTCTTCTTTCTTGTAGGTTTCCTGATCCGGATAGAGCTGTTTGATCATCGCGGCGCTGTCGAAATCGTCATTCGCAATAGCTGCGTTCTTGAAAACAATTGTCACTCGGAAGTCCCAGCGCCCGTCTTCCGTCGTGTGATAACGCGGCGCCGCCATGCTCACTTTCAACATCCTCCCCAATTCCATTTCCTTCTTCAGCACCGGGTAATGATTCTTCTTGAACAGCGCGAGGAACTCGTCCGCATGTCCCCACTTCGCTTTGTAGTAGTACTCAATCACGAACGGCTGGCCATTCCCTTCACTACCCGCACCGCTCTGAGCCGCCTTCGTCCGGTAGTGCCCCGCCCCCAGCACCACCATCATCACAAATACGACCATTCCCGCCCACCTCACCAGCCGTTGATCTCTTATAACCATACTTTTCCTCCGTTTCGTCTCCCTGCCAAGCCACCTATCCTAACCTCAATTCCAGTCACGTGGCGCAAGCGCACTCCCGCAAGGGCATTTGATGTCCCAGGAAGCCATCGAACAATATAAAGAGCTCGCGAGAATTGCTCCAAACAAACCCTCCCCGTAAATCGACATGGCCACCACCCATGATGGGCTCGGCGATTTTTCCCAGGCGCTGCGCAACCACGAACAAGCCTTCCGGCTCGATCCTTCCGGGAAGACCAATCAAAACATCAATAACGAATACGGTATGGCTCTTTTCCGCGACGGTGACGAACCCCGGGCTCGCGAAACCTTCGAACTGGCCCGAGCCCGGTCTCAAGCCAGGAGGCCTTCGCTCTCTTGCCTGGCTCGATCTTTACCTCGGCAAATAGGCCGTGGCAAAACTACGAGTGCAGGAAGCCCTGCTCTCCGACGAGAATTACCTTCGGGCCGTAAAGCCTCGGCTCAACGCCTGGAAAGATGCCGATCCTGGCCTTCCTCTCCTCAAAGACGCTCTCAGCCCCAAGAAGGAAATAGATAGCAAGACGTAGAATCCTCCGCCGCTTCGTTTTCGCGACTGTTATCCTTTACTCTGGGAAAGCGAAGAACTCTCTTCCGGAGAACAAAATGCAAACAGCCTCCATCCAGTGGATTGGCGAAGAAAAATTCGCCGCCACCAGCCCTTCGGGCCACGCCATCACCATCGACTCCGACCGCGCTTCCAACAAAGCCCCCGGCCCGATGGAACTTGTCCTTATGGCCTTGGGCGCGTGCACCGCCACCGACGTGGTCAGCATCCTCAAGAAAAAGCGCCAGAAACTTGAAGCTCTCGAAGTCCTCTGTTCCGGCGAGCGCGCCAGCAAGCCGCCCACGGTCTGGATAAAACTGGAAATTCTCTATCGCCTACGCGGCGCACTCGACGAAGCCGCCGTGAAGCACGCCATCGAACTCAGCGAGAAAAAGTATTGCTCCGTCTCCGCGATGCTCCAAAAGACGGCCACGCTCACCTGGCGCCACGAAATTCTCCCGCGCGCGGAATGATTCGTCGGGTTCCATCTGCCTCCCGGCCGGCACGTCCGCCGAGACGCGACCCACATCCTTATTTCCTACTCTCTCGCCTTGTCACCTCGCATGTGCATCGCATAGAATTTCGGATTCGCTTGGCTTGTGCGAAGCACCAAGGAGAATCATGTCTCACCGCATCGCGGCTAAAATCACGGGCGTCGCTGGCTATGTTCCCCCCAAGGTGCTCACGAACGCCGACCTCGAAAAAATGGTCGCCACCAACGACGAATGGATTCGCACCCGCACCGGCATTCGCGAGCGCCACATCGCCGACAGCGGCACGGCCAGCTCGCATCTGGCCACCGAAGCTGCCAAAGCCCTCCTTGCTCAAACCAACACCGACCCCGCTGACATTGAGATGATCATTCTCGCCAGCGTCACGCCGGACATGATGTTTCCCGCAACCGCCTGTCTAGTGCAGGACCGCATCGGCGCAAAAAAAGCCTGGGGCTTCGACCTTTCCGCCGCGTGCTCGGGTTTTGCCTATGCCCTCACGGTAGGCGCGCAATTCGTCGGTTCTGGCGCGCACAAGAAAGTTCTGGTTATCGGCAGCGACAAGATGAGTTCCATCCTGGACTACACCGATCGGGCCACCTGCATTCTCTTTGGGGATGGTGCAGGAGCGGTTCTCCTCGAATCCGCCGCCGGCAACGAGGGCATTATCGATTTCGAACATGATGTCGACGGCTCGGGCGGCCAATTCCTCTACATGCCGGGAGGCGGATCGCTTCATCCCGCGACAACTGAAACCGTCGAGCGAAAGATGCACTACGTCCATCAGGAAGGCTCGCAAGTCTTCAAGTACGCGGCCCGCCGCATGGCAGAAATGTCCACGAAACTTCTCGAACGCAACGGGTTCACCAAGGATGATCTCGCTTTGCTCGTCCCCCACCAGGCCAACCTCCGCATCATTCGCGCCGCGCAAGAGCGCCTCGGTGTCGATGACTCCAAAGTCCTCGTCAATATCGACCGTTACGCCAACACCACGGCAGGTACGATTCCTTTGGGATTGTGCGACGCAGTCAAGCAAGGTCGCCTTCAGAAAGGCGACTTGGTGCTCATCGTCACCGTTGGCGCGGGCTACACCACCGGCGGCGTCCTCCTTCGCTGGGCCTATTAGCGACTCCCGCGTTTTACGCGAAAGGAAAGCGCCATGAGCACAAAGAAAAAATGCAACATCCCGGCCGACAAACAGGTGCTGTACGACAAACTCCTTGCGACCAATCCAAAAATTGAACGCAAGGGCGCTGCTAACCCTTACACCTCGCTTAACGGCCATATGTTTACTTATCTGAATGCGTCTGGGGTTTTGGCCCTAAGGCTTCCCGAACGAGAGAGAGAAGAGTTTCTCGAGAAGTACAAGACCACCTTGTTTGAAGCCTACGGCGCCGTCATGAGGGAGTATGTAACTGTTCCCGATTCCCTGTTGAAGAAAACAAAGGAACTGCGCAAGTACCTCGAACTGAGCTATGCCTATATCCACACCTTGAGACGCAAACCCACGAAGAAGAAGTCTTGACCGGCAAATGAATCACCGAACAGGAGGCTCCGCTCGGATCTTCAGGCTCCAGAAGACCAGCGCCCGGCCTTAGCGCGGGCTGCCCGCCTTGCGAATATAGATCTGCCCTTGGAAATTTGTGAATTGATATTCGGGCCCGCCGCCATTGATCGTTCCGTGCACGGTCTTGTCGATCTTCACGCGGTACTTTCCGCCTTTCCCGCGCCCATCTTCCACCACCTGCCTCGGCGCGGAAGCCTGCAGCTGCACATCAAAATCGCTGAATACATCTCCGCGATCCGATCGAATGCTCACGTTGGCCTTCACGTCCGCCGGAAAGGTCACGTCAATATCTCCGTTCAACGAACTGAACGCCATGGGCTTCTGCGAATTCACTTTTGCAAATGTGACGTGCACGTGCCCGTTCAACGCATGAGCCACCGCGCTCCCGGACACGTTATTCAGCGTCACCGCTCCGTTTATGTCATCCACATCCAATTCGCCGTCGACGCCCGTCACCACGATGTCTCCGTCATTCACCGCCCGCAATTTCACCGAGGTATGCGCGGGGACCGAAATCGTTAAGTCAATCGTGCGCGCGTAAGACTCCGTGCTGATGCGCACTTCATTGTTCTCTTCCTCGACCGTCAATCCCGTCGTCGAAATGTTCAATCGTTTCGGCCCGCTGGAGGGTTTTTCACCTTCCTCATTCCGTCCCCGCGCTTCCACAATCACTTCCTTGCCCTCGTAAGCCTTCACCGTGATGCTACCGTTCACGGAACTCGCTGTCACGAATGCAGGCCGCGTCGGATCGCTCAGATTGACCGACACGCGGTCGCTCCCCGACTGCGCTTGAGACTCCGCCCGCGCGCAAGGCGCACTCGACGTCGCGCCGAACAATGCCGCTACCGCCAAAACCTGCCCCATCCGATGTATTTGGTTATTCATGATTTTCAAGAATGCGAATGTCTCCATTTAGATTTTCAATCTGAATCTCTGGGCCGCCCGAATTCACCCGCGCTTCCGTGAAGCGGTCCGCCCGATAAACCATTTTCCCGCCGCGCCGTTCTTCCTGAATCGCGTGCACCGGCGAGGTGGTCACTGGAAAATCGCTGTAGACGCCTCCGTTGAACGTCTTGAACCGGAAATCTGCCGACAAATCATGTGCGAAACGCAGCTCGATGTTTCCGTTCACCGTCTTGAACTCGGAATTCTCACGCGGGTTCTGCCGGAACGACACCATTACCGGTCCGTTCACCGTTCGCGCAGTGCCCGACCCCGCCACGTTATCCATCTCGATGTCCCCGTTCACATTCCGCACCAGAAAACTTCCGTTGACGTTGCTCACCTTCACGCGCCCCTCATTCACCGTCTTCACCTTGATATCAATGTCGCGCGGCACGTGCACTTTGAAATCCATATTGACCCGATACCCTTCGTCGTCCGGCGAATGACGGCAATCGTCGCACCGGCACCGAAACGGCCCATTCACATACAGCTTCAGCGCGCCCTCTTCCTGCGTAACGTCCAGAGTCACTTCCTTCTTGGCCCGCTCCAGCTGCTCTTTCGATTCCGCCCGGTTCGTCCTGGCCACCGTCATCTCCACCTTGTCCGTGGTGTCCGCAATTACTTCGATCGATCCCCACACGTTGTCAATTTCCAGGGACTTCTGTCCCGCAGCGGGCAAGGTGAAAGACTTCTGTATTTTTTCCTCATCCCGCGAAGCCAGGTAGCGGTCGTCGTCATCTCGCCCCTTTGCTGAAACCGTTTCAGGCTCCAACACCGAATACAGCCACCGCAAGGCGCTTTTCCGCTGACGCGAGCCAGCACCCGCCATCTTGCTCGCCGGCAAAACCGGCAAGAGAACCGCCACCGCCAAATACATCATCAATACCGCAAAGAAAGTTTTTCTGCGCACGCTCTACTCCTCAGTTCAATTTGCTCAAAGCCCAGTCGGCGCGCTGCCGCACGGTAGGATTCAAATTCGGCGTCTGCACAAAATTGCGTAACCGCTGCGCCGCGTCCGGATCGCGCCATTCCACCATCAAATCGATTAACGCCACTTGCACCAAAGGCGACTGCTGCTCCTGCAGCGCATCCACGACTCCCTTATGAACCTGCGGCTGGGCCCCGTGCCTGCTCAGAGCATCTAGCGCCGCCAGCCGCACATCCACGCTACCGTCATAACGCAGCGTGTGCACCAGCGCGGACATCACTTGCGGATCAAGCTGGTCTTCCCGCCTGCTGTAGCTCACTGCCTGCAGCCGCTCGCCAGCCGACTGCTGCTGCAACATCGATAGCACCACCAACTGCTTCATGTTGGTCAATTCGATCTGCATCGCCGCTATCTCGTCTTGGCCGGCGTTCGAGTGCGTTGTCCTGCTCCCCCAATAATTGCCCGCAAAAATCCCCATCACCAGCAGCGCTGCGCTCCACGCCACGGCCCCCGCCGGCGAACGCAACCAGTTCCACGCCGACCTGCGCTTCTCCGGCACGAATCCCGCCGACGCCTTATCGTTGCGCCCTGTCTGGTAGGCATCGAGCATCGCTTCAAACCGCTCGCGCGACCCCGCGCTAGGCTGCTCCACCGGCAGCAACGACAGCTTCTTCCAAATCGCCACTTCCTCGCGGCAATCGGCGCACTCTTCGATATGCCGTTCCACCAAGTCGTCCTGGGGGGCCTTCAAGCTCCCCTCGAAATAATCCGGCAGGAGTTCTCCTATCTCTTCACATGTCATTTCCGAACCTCCGGGGAGGAATCGTTTTCACCACCGCCGGCGCGGCCTCCCGTGGCGCCAGCCCGCGCTCCAACTGTTTAAAATTCTGCCGCAGCTCCTGAACGGCCCGATGAATGCGCGTCTTCACCGTCCCAAGCTCGCACCCCAACAACCGCGCAATCTCCTCGTAACGCAACTCCTGAAACCGGCTCAAAACCAAAATCTCCCGCTTCTCCTCCGGCATCTGCATCAAAGCCCGGTGCAACAGTTCCGTCTCCTCCAGTTGCTGCGCCGAATCCTTCGGCATCACCGGCGCCACCATGTGCGGTTCAAAGGTAATGTGCCGCGGCGTCTTCCTGTAATGATCCACGCGTGCATTCCTCGCAATCTGGTAGATCCAAGCCCGAAACGGCGTCCCCGGCTGATAACTCTGCCGGTACTTCAAAATTCGCAAAAAAACTTCCTGCACCAAATCGTCGCTAAGCGTCCGGTCCCCCGTCAGCTTCGAATAAAAGTTGTAAAGCGGCGCGTGATACCGGTCGAACAACACCCCCAGCGTCTCGCCCGCCCCATTGCGCACTTCGAGCATCAAATCCTCGTCCGGAGACAACTTCATCGCCTGGTCATTTTCCGTTTCGGCCCGTCGTTCCTGCTCTTTCATAGGTGATTACCGCCAAACGCCAAAAAGGTTACACCGGCATGCTAATCCAGGAGTAGTGCAGGAGGGCCTGTGCGCTTTGCGCAGCCCTAGCAACAGGGCGAGGAGACGGCTGGGGTGATGCTACCGGCAAACGAAGACCCTGTTAAGAATTCCAGGCAAGTGGAGCGAGGCGATGTAGATGTTTCGAACAAGGAAAAGCGAACTCGATCTATCGGTGCAAGCCCAAAACGGGAATCTTCAAGGGGAAGGAACGACAGGAACTATTCGGGGAGTCTTATACGCTGCTTCAGCAAGACCGCAAATCCGCCACTAGCGCCAAATTCACCTGCAACCGCCGGTCAATCTGTACCGCTGCATACCGCGCGCAAATCAAGCGCTCGCGCTCACACCACTCCGCCACCGAAGGCCACCGCACACCAGAAAGCGCGCCAAACCCTTCGACAATGCGGTAGTAAGCCCGGACCCAAGTCAATCCGTCGCTGCCAGGACCCAGCTCCGGCGTCAACTCGTGCAAACCAGCCAACTTCTCGAAATCCCGCCCCTGCATCCGCGCGGCGTCAAGATTAGCCGCAGCCAAAACCCGGTCAGAAACCGGCTGCGCTGCCACTCCCGCCAGAATCGCCCGCCAGTAGTACAGGGCGAACTGCGAAAGCGCAACGATGGAGATCGCAAGTAGTATGGCTGCGAACATCCTCAGGTGCCTCTACCCACATTCTGCCCGAACGAGCCTCCCGCTCCAATAGCCCGCTAGTACCACCGCCGTAGGACGTCCGGCACCGACAGATGCTGGGGGGGCGATTGTGAACCTCCGGCCTCGGCCCAGGCCCTGGCGCGTTTAAGGGTTTTACACCTGCTCGCGCCAGGATCACCGGAATCGAAGCAAACCGGTGACCCAAAACTTCCGCCATGTGCTCGCGCGTTATGGACCGCTCGCTCACGACTTACCGTTCTTAGCCGTAAAGCCCCGGCGTTTTTAGGCCGGGGATACCAGGCGAAATAAGGCTCTCTTTTTCTGCCTTTCCCGCGGCTCTGTCATAAACTTCCTCGTCCCCAAAAAGGACCCATGGGCGGGCGGCCCAAAAGTAAAGCCTCGTCGTTGTCCTGCTCTGAAGCAGGCTGGGTTGGGAGGAACCCACCGAAGAGACCGGACCAAAACCCTGTTCTGTAGGAATCCTCGCCCCGGGAGGGTCCCTTGAGGGCCAGGAGGATGTCCAAGCGCATTCTTTCATATCGCCTGTTTCCTGATCGCCTTACGGAGGTTTTTGAAACGGTTTGCAGACATCTTGGGTGACGGTCCTGCACTCGGGCTTTGGCCTCTCGTAGCTCTATGGTTCAAAAGCGATGGGAGCATCCCTGGGAGAGTTGATAAAATAAAGCCGTGACGGCAAAAAAAGCGCGTCCTAAAAGCATCACCGAGTACATCGATGCCGCCCCCCAAGAGGCGCAGAAGAAACTGCGTGAAATGCAAGCGTGTATTCGCAAATCTGCGCCCGGCGCCACGGAAAGCCTGAAGTGGGGGATGCCCGCCTTTTCCTATCGGAGGATTCTGGTCACGTTCGCCGCACACAAGACTCACATCGGCTTCTATCCCACGCCCTCGGCGGTGAGCGCCTTCGCAAAAGAACTTTCGAAGTTTGTAACGGCGAAAGGCTCGATCCAGTTTCCGCTGGAGAAACCGCTGCCGCTGCCTCTGATCCGCAAGATCACCGCGTTCCGCGTTCGAGAGAGTATCGAGAAAGACGAGAAATGGAAAAGCTGAACGAAACCATCCCGCGCATCTTCTGTCGCAAAGTATGACCAGCCTTGCTGGGTCTCATCTTCTACTCGCTACCCACTATTCACTACCCACTCTCTTACTTTTCCACACGTCTAGCAGAGCCGAGACACAGAGATCGGGACGGGAAGTGAAGGCGGCGGGCCGCAGCTAGGCGCGAGCGAAACAAGGGAAATGGCAGCAGTGGCGATGCACCGTTTGGCCGTCGAGTTGATAACTTCCTGCTGCATTCCTTTCCACACCAGAGAAACGACAAGCTCTCTGTTTTCATAATCTTATGCACTCTTTGAAAAAGAGCGTGCCAACAACTCTTTTCCCCTCAAACACTTCCGCGCTCTTTTCGAAAACGCCGGTCCGTCCATCCTTTCCCTGCTACTGGTCTTGCTCGGTGGCCTCCAGGACCACTACGTACGTTAAAGCCCCCCCGGGTGTTCCACTCCGCTCTAGCACCCCTTTCTGCGGGTGCGCCCAACACTTCCCCCTTCAGGCAGGCGAGGCTACTGCTCCACGGCGCTGGTATGGTCATGAACGA
>Ga0207038_10011_pt1 | contig 54878 bp, 49 predicted proteins | sample Alteio_BWMinCont_76_FD_153285 | JGI IMG/M metagenome (GOLD analysis project Ga0207038, IMG submission 153285) | Enriched cells from forest soil in Barre Woods Harvard Forest LTER site, Petersham, Massachusetts, United States -... | ecosystem: Environmental > Terrestrial > Soil > Temperate forest >...
AAAATTCGTTAAAAAGTAAGCACTTTTCTTGATGAGCTGATAGACGGGCGTAAATGTGGCCTCGGCCTTACGCCGCTTTCAAAATTTAAACCAATGGTCAGATCTACCCAGTCAGGGTTAACAGGTCTGATCATTTTTTCTTTTTGGGGCCTTGTATATGTGCTTACTGTTTTAAATCTTTCCATCGCCTGTTCCTCGGTATTTATCTCTTCGAAATAAACCAAACGGTTAAGCTGCTGCGCGCTATCGAAAAATAATGTAGGCATCTGGCGGTAAAAATCAAGCGTCTTCAACAGGTCTGAACATAGGCCTACGTGTAAATTATTGCGGTTTCTGTCGGTAATAATATAGATAAAGCGTTTCATTTAATAAAAAATTTTGGTGGTTTAAAAATAATTACTAATTTTATGAGCATAAAAATACTAATTATTTTAGCAATTCCAAATTTTATGTCAAAAATTCCTTCAAATATTAAATTTCTTCGTAAAAAGAAAGGCCTTACACAGCAACAGTTTGCTGACCAGATAGGCATAAAAAGGTCGCTTGTAGGCGCATATGAAGAAGAAAGAGCTGATCCTAAGTATGATCTGCTAAAAAAAATAGCATTGTTTTTTGATATTTCCATTGATGACTTTATTAATGAAACTATCAACGAAAAATGGGCGCCGAAGCCAAAAGGCAATCCTGCAAACCTTAGGGTGCTAAGCGTATCGGTTGATAAGGACGATGTTGAGAACATTGAGTTGGTGCCGTTAAAAGCCAGCGCCGGGTATCTGAACGGATATGCCGACCCCGAATACGTGGCCGAATTACCAAAGTTCTATTTGCCTATGTTTAAACAGGGCACCCACCGGGCATTTGAAATAAAAGGCGACTCTATGTTGCCATTAGTATCCGGCACCATAATTATAGCCGAATACGTTGAAAACTGGGCTGATGTAAAAACCAACGATACGTATGTAGTGATCTCAAAAAGCGATGGCATTGTTTATAAACGCATCGGTAACAAATTCAAAGAGAATAAAAAATTAAAGCTGGTATCGGATAACCCGGTATATGAACCTTACGAAATAAACGGCGAGGACGTTTTGGAGGTGTGGAAAGCAAAGGGCTATATCTCAACCCATTTTCCGCAACCCACCCCCGAACCCACTTTAGAGAGCCTCACCGCCATGATGGCCCAGATGCAGCGGTCAATTTCGAATTTGCAGTCGAATTAGTTGTGCAGTCATTGGCCATTTGTCATTAGTCATTTTCAATATTTAATAAAACGTAATTTAATATGAGTAATCGTTTAGAAGATTTAGATGTATATAACCTTTCAGAGTTATTTTCTGATGAAATTTGGTTTATTGTTTTAGAATGGGATTATTTTGCCAGGGATACTGTAGGGAAACAATTAGTCAGGTCTGTAGATTCTATCGGGGCAAACATTGCCGAAGATTTTGGCCGTTATCATTACAAAGAAAATAAAAACTTCTGCTACTTCAGCAGAGGGTCGCTCATCGAAACAAAGAGTTGGATCAACAAAGCTAAAACCAGAAAGCTAATATCCGAAAGCCAGCATGCTGAATATTTAAATAAGATGGCCATCATTCACCTAAAACTTAATGCATACATTAAACATATCGGGAGTAAAATTGATCCCAAAAATTCAAACCAATGACTAATGACTAATGACCAATGACTAATGACTAATGACTAATTGCCTAATGCCCTTCGGAAAGCAACATTTAAGTTACATCTTCGTTATTAAACCTTAAGGCTATATCTTTATCAAAACATTATAAAAACTGAAAAACAATGAGAAAATTTTTGTTAGTATGCTGCTTGTTTTTAGGACTTGCAGCCGTTAGTCGTGCACAAGGTGGCGGCCAGAGAATGAGTCCGGCGGATAGGGCCAAACAATTGCAAACGCAATTGAAGCTTACTGATGACCAAACCGCTAAAGTTACAGCGATATACACTGCCCAAGCCACAAAAATGGATAGTGTAAGGACAGCTGCAAATGGCGACAGGGACGCGATGCGCTCTGCTATGATGCCTTTGATGCAGTCGACCAACACACAGATAAAAGCACTCCTAACTGCCGACCAGGCAGCAGCATTTCAAAAAATGCAGGATGAAAGGCGTGCAAGGATGCAGCAAGGTGGTGGCGGCGGCGGTAACTAAGCCCGGCTACAATTAAATTATTACGAAAGCGCTTCATTAAACAGGGGCGCTTTCTTTATTTTAGCAGAAATTATAAGCGTTTGAGTTCATCAGAAACATTTATTAAAAAAAAACTGGAAGAAAGGCGTTTAGCCGGAACTTACCGGGCACTAAAACCCAAAAGTACACTGGTCGACTTTTGTTCGAACGATTACCTGGGTTTTGCCCGCTCTTCGGTATTAAAAAGTAAAATTGAGCAAGAAATTAAAAACATTGGGATAATCACAAATGGCTCAACCGGCTCAAGGTTATTATCCGGTAATTCTGCATATATTGAAGATTTAGAGGCATATATCGCTTCACTTCATAAAAGCGAAGCCGGATTGATATTTAATTCCGGTTATGATGCCAACGTTGGCTTATTTTCATCATTGCCCCAACGCGGCGATACCATTATTACCGATGAATTGATACATGCATCGATAATTGACGGCGCGCGTTTAAGCTATGCCAACCGGTACATTTTTAAACATAATAACCTGCAAAGCCTTGAGGAAAAGCTGCAACACGCAAAAGGTAATTGTTACATAGCTATTGAGAGTGTTTATTCAATGGATGGCGATACCCCTCCATTGGATGAAATAATAACCCTGGCAGAAAAATATAACGCAAATTTGATTGTAGATGAAGCCCATGCCGTCGGTTTATATGGCTTTGGCTTAATTGATGAAAAACTTCAAAATCGTGTTTTTGCAAGGGTTGTTACGTTCGGGAAAGCGCTGGGTTGCCACGGGGCAATTTTATTGGGCAGCAATCTATTAAAAGAATACCTCGTGAACTTTGCCCGGTCGTTCATTTATACAACAGCTGCGTCCTTTCATCAAATTGCCTCTGTTAAAATGGCGTACCTGCAATTGCTGCAGTCACCAACCGAAATTGAGCAGCTGAGGGGTAATATTACGCTGTTTAAACAAAACGTCATACGCAACAACATCTATCCATTGATAAATAGCGACAGCGCCATACAGTGCCTTATATTAGGCAGCAATGAAAAAACAAAGGAGATTGCAGCACAATTGCAAGATGCAGGGCTGGACGTACGCCCTATTCTTAGTCCGACTGTACTACAAGGAAGTGAAAGGGTTAGAATATGTTTGCATGCCTTTAACACCGAAGACGAAATAACACTACTTACAACTACCATAAATAAATTGATAAATGCTGAATAAACCCATATTTGTTACGGGAATAGGAACAGGAATAGGCAAAACGATAGTATCTGCGGTTTTAGTTGAAAAACTAAAAGCTGATTACTGGAAGCCCATTCAATCAGGCGATCTTGACAACAGTGATACCGATAAAGTTAAAAGCCTGGTAACAAATACTACTTCTGTTTTTCACCCTGAAGCATACCGGCTAACACAGCCGTTCTCGCCGCATAAATCGGCTGCTATAGATGGCATTCAAATTGATCCTGAAAGAATTTTGCCGCCCTTACTCGATAGCACACTGGTTATCGAGGGCGCCGGCGGTTTAATGGTGCCTTTAAATAAGGAATTTTTAATGATCGACCTGATAAGGCAATTAAACGCTGAAGTTATCCTTGTTACACAAAATTACCTGGGGAGCATTAACCATACGTTGCTTTCTATTTACGCCCTTAAAAAAGAAGGGATTCCTATAAAAGGGATCATTTTTAATGGGATTAAAGATATTTATTCGAAGGAATTTATTTTAGACCACTCCGGGCTTACGCTATTAGGCCATATCCCCGAATATAGCGTACTTGATAAAAAGGCAATCGTTGATGCAGGAAATCACATTGGTGAGTGGTGAATAAAATAAAATAAGCCAACTTAATCAACCATTCACTCAATCAACTTAATCAACCACTCGCTAATAACTCATAACTTAGCACTTTTTAAAAAATCACATGAAACATATTACGGTAATAGGCTCCGGCACAATGGGCAACGGCATTGCGCATACTTTTGCTCAATTTGGATTTAAAGTGGCAATGGTTGATGTACAGCAGGACGCATTAACCCGCGCCATGCAAACCATAACCGGCAACCTTGACAGGCAAATAAAAAAAGGCGTTATTAACGAACAGGAAAAAACTGACACCCTCGGCAACATCGCAATCTTCACCGATTTAAAAACCGCAGTAGCCAGTGCTGATCTTGTAATTGAGGCTGCGACAGAAAACCAGGAAATAAAACTGAATTTATTTAAACAATTGAGCGAACTTTGTAACGATGACACGATACTCGCTTCCAATACATCCTCAATTTCAATAACGCTTATTGCTTCGGTAACCAAAAACCCCGGCAATGTTATCGGTATGCATTTTATGAACCCGGTTCCGTTAATGAAACTGGTAGAAGTGATCAGGGGTTATGCAACCACTAATGAGGTGACTAACAGCATAATGAAATTATCAAGGCAATTGGGTAAAGCGCCCGTTGAGGTAAACGATTATCCTGGGTTTGTGGCCAATCGTATTCTGATGCCGATGATAAACGAAGCCATTTATACCTTATACGAAGGCGTTGCCGGCGTTGAAGAAATTGATACCGTAATGAAATTGGGTATGGCACACCCTATGGGCCCACTGCAATTAGCGGATTTTATTGGGTTGGATGTTTGCTTAGCTATTTTAAAAGTATTATACAATGGTTTCGGCAACCAAAAATATGCGCCATGTCCATTGCTGGTAAACATGGTGACAGCCGGCCATAAGGGAATAAAAACAGGCAGCGGTTTTTATAAATATACTGCCGGGAGCAAAGATTTAGTTGTGGCTGATAAATTTACACATCGGTAAGTATAGCGTAAGTTAAATACGGGTGCGCTAAGTGTATAGAAAACCCGGCGCATCAGCGATATTATTATCTACCTGCTTGGATAATAATGTTCAATTCAAATTGTCGCGTTTTAACCTGGCGTACCGTAATGACAGTGTGACTGGAGCAAAGATTTGAATTTTATCCAATTATTTTTAACAGGGGCCTTATCATAAATGAAAAACGCCTTATTAATTTTAGCTTTTGTTTTACTAAGCCTACAGGCATATTGCCAATCAAAAAACAGCTTATCGCTTGTTTGTGCCGTGGCCAGCGATAATGTTTTCGATATAGGGATTGGTGGCCCCGGCTATAGCACCGAAGGTGGACAAATGTACGGCCTAAACTATACCAGGAACATAACAAAGGTGTTTTCAATTGAAACAGGGTTGGAATATTCGGTCAACAATCTTTTATGGGATTATGAAGATGCCTACAATCCCCATTTTATCCCACAGAAAGTCAGTGTAAAAATGCTGTCGGTGCCAATATATGCTAATTTTACTTTTTTAAAATACTTATTTGCCAATGCCGGTATCACAGCCGACTTCGAAACCAGCCATCAGTCGGATGAAATTGTAACTAACCAAAGCGGGATAGGACTGGAATTAGGCATCGGCGGAAAATATAATTTTAACCGGATGACGGTTTTTATCAACCCCCTTATACAGATGCATGCCATTGTTGCTTTTCATAATGAAAATAGCGGCTCGCTGTTAGACCAGGGGGTTAAGTTTGGTATTGGGTACCGTTTTTAATTTATTGCTGTAAACCAAGCTTAAAAAAAATAAACATTTTTTAATATTATTTGTCAGTATAAGTATTATTTAATTAAAATATATACCGATGAAAACATTACTAAGATTTGGGGTGCTGTTTACATTAACAGTAACCTTATTCCTGTCGTCGTGTGCAGGAAGTTATTATGTAACCGACCAACCCGCAGAACCGGTGTACGAACAAGGGGTAGCTCCTTATGGTGGCGCAGTTTGGATAGGCGGCGAATGGGGCTGGAGCGGCGGCAGATATGTATACACCCGCGGTCATTGGGACCATGGGAGGGCAGGGCATGCCTACGTTCGCGGCAATTGGGAACATACAACCCGCGGCTACCGCTGGCACAGAGGGCACTGGAATTAATATAGTTGCAGTTTTTAGTGGCAGTAGCAGTTAACCAGTTTCTAACTGCTACTGCTACTGCTACTGCTACTATTAGCTGCTACTTTACATCCTCTCCGGCACCTCAATCCCCAGCAAAGCCATAGCTTTATTAATTACCTTGCCTGATGCTGCCGAAAGTTGCAGCCTGAATTGTTTTGCCTGTTCGTCTTCGGCTTGCAGTATCGATTTTTCGTGGTAAAATTTATTATAAATTTTTGCCAGTTCGTATACGTAGTTGGCTATTACTGCCGGGCTGTAAGCATCCGCAGCAGCCTTAATAATATCCGGGAATTGGGTTAACGCTGCTATTAGGTCACGTTCTTCGGGGGCTAACCTGTCATATGCTTTCGCTATATCAATATCCATATCCCCTGCCCTGCTTAACACCGACCTGATACGTGCGTGGGTATATTGAATAAACGGCCCTGTGTGCCCCTGAAAATCTACCGATTCATTAGGGTCAAATAATAAACGTTTCTTCGGGTCAACCTTCAGTAAAAAATACTTTAAGGCGCCCATGCCAATAATATGATATAAATTGAGTTTCTCCGCTTCGCTAAAACCGTCCACTTTCCCCATTGCCTCAGTTTGCTCTTTGGCAGTTTGCTCCATTTCATCCATCAGGTCGTCGGCATCGACGACAGTCCCCTCACGCGATTTCATTTTACCCGAAGGCAAATCAACCATGCCATATGATAAATGATACAGACCCTTTGCCCATGTTTTGCCCAGCTTTTGCAGGATGAGGAATAGGACTTTAAAATGGTAATCCTGCTCGTTGCCAACCACATAAAGTGAGCTATCCATTTGGAAATCATCATATTTCAGTTGGGCAGTACCCATATCCTGGGTCATGTAAACGGATGTTCCATCCGAGCGGAGCACTAATTTCTCATCCAGCCCATCAGCAGTAAGGTCTATCCAAACAGAGTTATCTGCTTTTCTGAAAAACACGCCTTTTTCAAGGCCTTCCTCAATGATATCCTTCCCTAGTATATACGTATCCGATTCGTAATAAAACTTATCAAAACTAACGCCCAGTTTCTTGTAGGTTTCGGCAAAACCTGCATAAACCCAGCCATTCATGGTTTTCCACAAGCTTTTTACTTCTGCATCACCGGCCTCCCATTTTTGAAGCATTTCCTGTGCCTCTTTTATAAATGGCGCATTCTTTTTAGCTTCATCTTCGGTTTGGCCGGATGCCTTTAGGGCTTCAATCTGCACTTTATATTCCCTGTCAAACAATACATAATACTTCCCCACCAAATGGTCGCCTTTCAGCCCGGATGACTCCGGTGTTTCGCCATTGCCAAATGTTTGCCAGGCCAGCATCGATTTACAGATGTGGATCCCCCTATCATTCACCAGGTTTGCTTTTATTACTTCAAAGCCAGCGGCTGACAATATTTCAGCTACCGAAAAACCAAGCAGGTTATTACGCACATGCCCCAAATGCAAAGGCTTATTGGTATTGGGCGACGAATATTCAACCATCACCTTTTTGCCATTCGGTTTAAAAACACCAAAATCAGCAGGCGAAATTTTATTATACAGCTGGCCAAGCCAATAACCATCAGCTAACGAAATATTCAAAAACCCTTTGATCACATTAAAGCCGGCAACTTCAGGCAATTCGTTTTGCAGGTACGCTCCTATCTCGTTCCCGGTTTGTTCGGGTGATTTTTTTGAGAACCTGGTGAACGGAAAAGTAACCACGGTAACCTGCCCTTCAAATTCTTTACGGGTTTCCTGTAAGGTTATATCCCCGGCAGCAATATCAATATTGTATAGGTGCTTAACGGCTTTAAGGGTAGCGTTGATAATAAAATCCATCGTGCAAAAATACAAAAATTAGTCCGAAAGTCGGGAAGTCGGTAAAGTCCGGAAGAAGCTGCAATTTGGTTTTTTTAGTAAATTTTCAAGCCCGATTAGGCCCGGCTTCAACTTTATAGGCTTTCGGCTCATTGACTTTATTTTTTTACTTTCGGACTTTGCCGACTTTCGGACTTTCGGACTAAAAAAACCTACCTTTGCCCCTACTACAAACCATTTATGATACTTAGCAACAGCGATTTTAAATTAGATGTAACCTCTGAAATTGGTAACCTGCGCACACTTTTGATCCATAGTCCCGATAATGGCCTTGGCAAAGTTGTGCCTTCAAAAGCCCAGGACTGGCTTTTTGAAGATATTGTACACCTGGATACCATGCGCAAAAATGAATACGATTACTATGTTAAATTGCTGATGTATTTCCTCGATCCTGACAAAATAAAAGGCAAGCTAAATGCTATTGATGATGCGGCCAACAGCCGTTCGTTTTTTAAGCCGGATAATAAAAACTTTCACGCATCTGATAAAGTAATCGAGATACAAACCCTTTTGGAAGATATTTTGCAGGAGGCTGATATCCGCAAAAAACTGGTTGCAGCCGTTTGCGCCATTGAAAACTGCAATTACCGGTTACAGTTGAGGTTGATAGACACCCCGCCAGTGGAGCTTGCGAAAATTATTATTTCGGGATCGTTAAATAAAGACGAGATGATATTTGCGCCAATCCCTAACCTGATATTTTCGAGAGATATTGGCGTTGCCATAAATAATTACATGTTGCTTAACAAGCCGGCAAAAAAGGCCAGGGCGCGCGAAACGTTACTTGCCCGGTATATATTCTTCAATCACCCGTTGTTTGCCGGTTACCGCGATAACATTTTGGAGATCCCGGAAACGGTACAACATTTCTTACGGCCGGGTGAAGACAATGATGAAAAAACAACCCTTGAGGGCGGCGACGTAATGATGGTAAGTCCGCAGCATTTGATCATCGGTTGTAGTGAGCGTACATCGGTAAGCGGCGCAAATGAAGCGATAAAGCTGCTTTTTAAAAATGAGGTGGTACAAAAAGTGACCATAGTTAAAATTCCGCATAAGCGCGATTATATGCATATTGATACTGTTTTCACACAGGTAAAACGGGATATGTGGGTATTACTGCGCTCATTGGCGATAAAAGAAAATAAGCTGGACGACCACGAGCCTGCACTTTGGTTTGCAGACAAAAAAAACAAAGACAAGCCCGAAATAGTACAGTTTGAAAAGGGTAAAAAGCCAAAAACCTTCAAATGTTTGGAAGACCTGCTTTCGGAAGTGAGCGAAAATGATTTGGGCAGCAAAGAAGAAACAAAGTTCATCTATTCGGGCGGGGATACTTTCCCGTATGATGCCAGGGAACAATGGACAGACTCATGCAACCTGCTTGCTATAAAAGAAGGCGTAGTTTTAGGCTACGACCGTAACGATAAAACAGTTGAAGCTTTTAAAGAAAAAGGCTTCGCCATAATAAAAGTGGCCGAGCTGCTGCAAAAATTTGAAAACAATGAACTTGATCCTGAAACAATGAGCAATACACTTATACTAATGCCATCGGCAGAACTTTCACGGGCAAGGGGCGGTTTTCATTGTATGAGTATGCCGTTGCAGAGAGATGCGATAGTCATTGGTCATTATGTCATTGGGCATTAGTAGAATTTTATTACGTATAATTTAAAATCACCGGTCAAAAAAACGATTGACTTAACCTCGATTCACCCCATAACCTCGCTAACAATGACCAATGACACAATGACTAACACCCAATCCACCTCCCACATATTAATGATCCGCCCGGTTAGTTTCGGGTTTAATGAAGAAACAGCAGCAAGTAATGCTTTTCAAAACAGGAATGCCGATAAAAATGGCGTAGATGAAAAAGCACAGCAGGAATTTGACGGGATGGTTACTATTCTGCGTGAAAACGGCGTAGATGTCACCGTAATCGATGATACGCCCGAGCCCTATACCCCGGATTCCATATTTCCAAACAATTGGGTGTCCTTTCATGCCGATGGCGGGATATTTTTATACCCCATGCAGGCCGAAAATCGAAGGCTTGAACGCCGGGAGGATATTATTGCCAGGATAGAGGACTGTTTCACAGTAAAACATATTATTGACCTGAGCCGATTTGAGATGGAAGGCAAATTTTTAGAAGGTACCGGCAGCATGGTGCTTGACAGGGAAAACAACATTGCCTACGCCTGTATATCACCGCGTACCGACCGCGAAGTATTGGCGTTATTTTGCAAGGAAGCAGGTTATAAAGAAGTTAGTTTCCATGCATTCGATGAAAACCACCAGGCTATTTACCACACCAATGTGCTGATGTGTATCGGCAGTAAATTTGCTGTTATCTGTTTGGATAGCATTACTGATAACGATGAAAAAAATGCAGTAACCACCATTCTTAAATTAACCCATAAAGAGATCATTACTATTTCTTTTGAACAAATGAACCAATTTGCCGGCAATATGCTGGAGGTAAAAAATAGCGCAGGACACACGCTGGTCGTAATGTCGCTAAACGCTTTTACTGCCTTGGATGAAAAACAAAAAGCTTGTCTTGAAAAATATGGAAAGCTTATTTACGCCGATATAAACACTATAGAAACCAACGGCGGCGGCAGTGCACGGTGCATGATGGCGGAGGTGCATTTACCCGTTAGTCAATAGACCATAGTCCATGGTCAATGGCCAAAAAGCGATTCAAAACTATCGTCTATGGACTATTGACCATGAACTAAAAACAAATGACATTCCAACCATAAAAAATGTATCAAGAATAAAACAATTATTCCATTTAAAAATTACATTTTTGGCAAAATTTTAAAAAATGCAGAGTTACGAAGAATTTCTTGACCTAAGCGTAGGTTTTCCACAGGAAGGTTTTGAGATCATTGAGGATGAACTATATTTTCACGACCTCAATTTAATGGAAATGATAGAGACGTATGGTACTCCCCTGCGTTTTACTTATGTGCCGATGATATCGAAAAAGATACAACAGGCCAAGCTATTATTCCAGCAGGCTATTATTAAAAATAACTATCGCGGCAGCTATAAATATTGTTATTGCACCAAAAGTTCGCATTTTAAGCATGTGGTTGAAGAAGCGCTTAAAAATGAGATCCACCTGGAAACATCGTCAGCATTTGATATGCCGATGATAGATATCCTGGAAAAAAAGGGTGCAGTGACCAAGGATATTACAGTAATATGTAATGGTTTTAAAACTTTTCAATACAAAACTTATATCGTAGATATGCTGCATGATGGCTTTAAAAACATCATCCCGGTATTGGACAATAAAGAAGAATTTAACCTTTACGATGACGAGATTGAGATGGATACACCATGCAATCTCGGCATCCGTATAGCGGCAGAAGAGCAACCTGACTCGCAGTTTTACACTTCGCGTTTAGGTATACGTATGGAAGACATTATCGATTTTTATTATAATAAGATAGAAGGTAATCCTAATTTCCAGGTCAAGTTATTGCACTTCTTTATCAATTCGGGTATATCCGATACTCCCTACTATTGGAATGAGCTTGAAAAGTATGTTACACTCTACTGTAAATTCAAAAAGATAAACCCGCATTTAGATACGCTTGATATCGGTGGCGGCATGCCTTTTAAGGACTCGCTGGTTTTTGATTTTGATTATGAATACATGATCAATGAAATTGTAAGCCGTATAAAAGAGATTTGCGCTGATAATGATACCGAAGAGCCTGATATTATAACCGAATTTGGCAAATACACCGTTGCCGAAGCATCGGGTATTTTATACAAAGTTTTAGGCCGTAAACAGCAAAACGACCGCGAAAGATGGCTGATGCTTGATGGCTCGTTCATCACCAACCTGCCTGATGTTTGGGCGCTTAACCAAAAATATATATTGCTGCCGATAAACAACTGGGACTCGGAATACGAGCGTGTTAACTTAGGTGGCATCACCTGCGATGGGCAGGATTATTATAACCAGGAAGCGCATATGAACAGTGTGTTTATGCCAAAAACACGTAAAGTGCAATATGTCGGCTTTTTTAACACCGGCGCTTACCAGGAAGTATTGAGCGGCTACGGCGGCATTCACCACTGCCTGCTGCCATCACCTAAGCATGTTATCATCCGACGCAATCGGGACGAAACATTTAACTTTGAAGTATTTGGCGAAGAGCAGAATAGCAAACAGGTAATGAAGCTGTTGGGGTATACTACATAGGGATTAGAGGGTAGAGGATAAAAAGATCCGGTTTTTCGAGACCGCGATAGTTTGACAGTAGCAATAAAGTCCTTAAGACTATTGATTTATCTTTCCATGTATAAGTATAAAAAATATCTCGCTATTTTTATTGTATGTATTACTTTAAGCGGCTGTAGATCGTCTGCAAAGAAACATCGTAACAAAGCATTAATAGGGGATTCCGTTTCAGTTGTCACCACGAAAAGCCTAAACATAGAACCAGGCTTTAGCAATCCTTTACTAAAAACTTACAAATCCTACTTATCCGGCTTGGATACCGCCCAAATGGAAAATTCAACCATGGCGGTAAAAAAATTCATTGAACTTTTTGCTAAGCAGGATCAAAGTACCTGCGATTCTGCCTTTTTTATTTTTAACGGATACTACGCAAAATTAAGGAACGGTTTTGAGGATTTACCGGAAAGGGATACTACGATAAAATTCGATTCGTTGTTTACTGATTCGGCAAAAACAAACCACCAGTTTTCTCCTAATTTAACCCAATATGCCGAAAAATTGAAAACTAATGGCTTTAAAATATATATGTCTGAAGGGGATTATTATATTGGCCAGGACCTTGATTTTATAGCCAAATGGTTCTACGCCTATGTTTCTCCGCAGATGCGGGAATATCTAAACCAGTTGAATAAAGAAAATAAACAAGGTTTTTCGGACGATGCAGAATTGATCATTGACCCTGTGCAATTTGCTTCCAGGACGGTTTGGTGGGAAAAGTTCGCTGCAAAATATCCTCATTTTATTGAATCAGGCAATGCGACGGAAAATTGGAAAAGCTATTTAGGCTCGTTATTACTAGGAATGGATAACTCACCTATTTTAGATTTTTATAAAAAAACAATCAGCGACTACTATAAAACGGCCTACACTTATATCCAAAACAATTACCCAGACACACAAACCAATAAATTGGTTAGCCCTTATTTTAAGATGCTGCTGCAAAAGCAAAATGGCAACGCCGACAAATTGATAAATAAATATGGAAAAGAGGGAAAGATATTATAGTTACAAATCAAACTTTTCCAGTAATTTCAACAGTGTTTCAAAATCTTTAGGGTATGGGGCATGAATTGTAACGGGTTCCCCATTTACCAGCTTAAAGCTAACCTCATATGCATGCAGGGCAAAGCGTTTCATAATGGGCTGCTCCTCCTGGTCTTTGCCTAAATGGTATTTACGTTTTAGTTTTGATAAATATACCGGCAAGCCTTTGTACATTTCATCGCCTGCTATTGAAGCACGTTGGGTGGCCAAATGGATACGGATCTGGTGCATGCGGCCGGTAACCGGTCGGCATTCCACCAAAGTATAATGCTTAAAATACATTAACGATTGGAACCAGGTTTCGGCCCGTTTGCCCTCCTGCCTGCTGATGGTCACATTGCCTTTACCAACATTTAATATAGGCAAGTCGATTTTCAAATTTTCGAAAACATGGGTACCATCTATAATAGCATGATAAACTTTTTTCACCTGTCTTTTTTCAAATTGCATTGATACTGTGCGGTAGGCTTCCGGGTTTTTGGCTATAATTAATGCGCCTGAGGTCTCCTTGTCAAGCCGGTGACATATCTGCGCATCAGGCGAATAACTCTTTGCCAAACGCAGCATATTCACATCTCCCCCCTCACGTTCATCAAGCGAACTGATAAATGGCGGCTTGTTAACAACAATTATATCATCATCCTCAAATAATATCAGATCGGCAAATTTTGGAAACTTCATAGCCTGCAAAAATACAGTTATTATAGCAAACATGGGTTTACAATTTATTAACCGAAATAAAACATTTAGTGATTAAACTGGTTATTTATCCTGAAAAACAATAAATTAAAACCTATAAAGACACTTGCCATGAGCAAAAAATCAACCCAACCTGAAGAAAAAGGATTTTTCGAAAAGGTTAAAGAAACCATTGAAGAACTTTGGGACGATACCAAAGAAAAAGCCGGAGACTTGAAAGATTCGGCTGAACATGCTTACGATAATTTGAAAAATAAGGTGACCGCAGAAAAAGCAACAGCAAAGAAAAAAGTAACTGCTGCTAAAAAAACGGTTGCAAATAAAACCGCAGCCCCGGTTGCTAAAGCTAAAACTGCCGCTGCCGGTGTAAAGGCTAAAGCTGAATCAAAAGGAAAAGAAATAACCGCCAAAGCAAAGGATGAAGCATCAAAAGCTAAAAAAGCTGTTGCCGATGTTAAGGCAAAAGCCGACAGTAAAGCAAAGACAATAACTGCAAAAGCCAAAACTAATACAGCTAACGCTAAAAAAGCGGCTACTGCAAAAGCTGGCCAGGTTAAATCGGCCGTTACTTCAAAGAAAAAGACTGCAGTGGCACATTAAGCACAGCGTAGGCTATACATGGAGAAGGCGGCCCATTATAAACAGGCCGCCTTTTATATAAGTGTTTATCTAACTACACTATCCTTCAAACTTATAGCCTACGCCTTTTACTGTAGCTACAACATCGTCGCCAAGTTTTTCGCGCAGCTTGCGAATATGTACATCAATAGTACGGTTAGTAACCACTACCGAATCTTCCCATATATTTTTAAGTATTACCTCGCGGGTGTAAACTTTGCCGGGTTTTGAGGCCAGCAGGTAAAGCAGTTCAAATTCCTTTTTAGCCAATACCACTTTCTCGCCGCGCTGAAAAACAAGGTAAGCTTCGCGGTCTATCACAAGATCGCCTATTTCAAGCTTATTGTCGGTAACATCTTCGGCAGGCGCGTTACGGCGTAGTATGGCGTTAATGCGGCTCACCAGTGCACGTGGCTTTATCGGTTTGGCAATATAATCATCAGCGCCAACATTAAACCCGGCAATTTCTGAATACTCCTCGCTCCTGGCAGTTAAAAAAACCATAAAAGTATTTTTAAACTCAGGCATGGTACGCATAATACGACAAGCCTCGATGCCATCCATTTTGGGCATCATAATATCAAGTACGATAAGATCTGGCAGCGATCTTTTTGCTTCGGCCACAGCTTCCTGGCCATTACGGGCCAAAAATACCTGGTAGCCTTCTTTTTTAAGGTTATATTCGATAAGCTCTAAAATATCAGGCTCGTCATCAACGATAAGAATTTTCTGTTTGTTTGAATTACTCATGAAGGTCGAATTTTCAGTAAAAGTATGCGAACAAAAGAAGGAAATCGTTAAGCAAATGTTAACAAATTGTTAAATGTTACGTTATTTTAACGATTTATTGAGGCTTACTAAATGTTTTCTTTAAAAATTCTTCAAGATCAGGTCCCGTAACATTTTTTGCAATGATAACTCCCTGCGGGTCAATAATGAAATTTGAAGGGATCGCTTCTATATGGTATAGTCGTTCAGTAGGGCCTTCAAAATTCTTAAGGTCTGAAGCATGTGTCCATGATAAATTATCGTGGGTTACCGCCTGCTGCCATGCGCCTTTGTCTACATCAAGTGAAATTCCTAATATATTGAGTCCTAAAGGTTTATATATTGCATATTGTTTAACCACATTTGGATTTTCCTGCCTGCAAGGGGCGCACCACGAGGCCCAGAAATCAAGCATAACATATTTACCTTTATAATCCGATAGTTTTACAGGCTTGCCATCAATGCCGCCGGTTGTAAAATCAGGCGCTTTATGGCCAATGGAGATTGGCTTTGCCAGTTCCATCTGTTTTATAAAATGCTGTACCGAAAGGTTGTCTTTAAAGTTACCATTGATGGCATCGGCATAAGCAATTAATTGTGGCTCATATTTAACAGGATCTAACGACGACGCAGCATAAAAAGCAGCCAGCGTGCTCCTGTTATCATTTATAAATTTCAATATTTCCTGACTGTATGCATCAAAATTCTTTTGAAATATTGGCCTGTAAATTGCGATCAGTGAATCCGATTCTTTACCTAAAGCTTGTGATTTATCCTGGTATTCCTGGCTTATCTTGCTGCTGATATCGCCGAAATGGTTATTAATTTTATTAAACTCTTTGATCTTCTCCGACTCGTCCGAACCTGATACCTGGTAGCCATGCGTGTTATCGGTTAAATTGGTCGAAAAATCGATAGCATCGCCATTTTTAGCTATAAAGTCAAATACGCTGCCGCCGATGCGTATTTTAAAAAGGTTGGCATAGGGTGCCTGGTGTTTAAATTGAAACTTACCCTGGTCGCTTAAATTGGTGGAGTCAACAACGGAAAGATTGGTGCTGTCGGCCTGCAACAAGTATAGTTTTTTTAAGCTGCCCGGGTTAGTTATGGTACCCGAAATGGTAAATGCGTTGTTGTCTTTACATGAAAGTAAGAATAAAGACAACGAGAAAATAACGGTAAAAATTAAATACTTTTTCATTTTTTTAGATTTGAGATATGAGATATGAGATATTGACGTCGGAAGTACTTTTCTGTTCCTGTCTCATATCTCACGTCTCACATCTATTTCGATTCTAATTCTTTTATTAACAATTGGTTAGTTTTTTGCGGATCAATTTTACCTTTCGAGCTTTTCATAATTTCACCCATAAATAAACCTAAAACGCCTTTTTTGCCATTTTGATATTCCTTCACTTTATCGGGAAATTTGGCAATGGCATTATGGATAAACAGGCTCACATCATTATTGTCCGCAATAATAAGCAGGTTTAACTCGTTTGCCAGCTCTGTCGCGTTTTTATTACGGTTCTTTAACAAAGCAGGGAAAAGTTTTTGCGAAGCAACTGTGTTATTGACCTTCCCCGAGTCAACTAATTTTATAAGCCCGGCCAGTTTTTCCGGTGTGAGGCTAATATTAGTTATCGGCTCCCCGTTATCGTTAAGGTACGATTTAACAGGGCCCATCAGCCAGTTTGCTGCAGCTTTGTAATTGTCAGTACTTTTTATCAGTTCTTCAAAATAAAGGGCAAAATCCCTGTCGGCGGTAATAACTCCGGCATCATAGTCCGAAAGGCCCAATACTGTGGTATATTTATTATACAACTCATTCGGCAAAGCAGGCATACTGCTCTGTATGCTGTCGAGATATTGTTGGTTTAAAACTATTGGCGCGAGGTCCGGCTCAGGAAAGTAGCGATAATCATTCGCCATTTCTTTCGACCGTAAAACTGATGTTTCTCCTGTATCCGCATTAAAATTCAGGGTATTTTGGTCGATACGGCCACCATTTTCTATGATATCAACCTGCCTTTCAAATTCATGCTCGATAGCACGCTGAACATTGCGGATAGAATTAAGGTTTTTTACTTCGCAGCGGTTACCATAGGTAGTTTGGCCTCTAAGCCGCACCGAAATATTGGCGTCGCAGCGCATGCTGCCTTCTTCCATATTGCCATCGCAAATATCAAGGTAACGCACCAGCTTGCGGATTTCCGTTAAAAATTGCCCTGCTTCTTCGGCGCTGCGCATGCCGGGTTCCGATACAATTTCAATTAACGGTACCCCTGCCCTATTAAGGTCAATTAAGGAATCAGCATGATGCTGATCGTGCATGCTTTTGCCGGCATCATCTTCCATATGAATATGGTGGATAGCAATATTTTTCGATGAACCATCGGCCAGGCGAACAAATACCGAACCGCCTAAACAGATAGGCTCATGATCCTGCGTTATCTGGTAGCCTTTCGGCAGATCAGCATAAAAATAATTTTTACGGGCAAAGGTGTTATGCAGGTTAATAGTGCAATTACAGGCCAGCCCCATTTTAACCGCGTACTCCACCATTTTTTTGTTGATACGCGGTAAAGTGCCGGGGTGCGCCAGGGAAACCGGGCTAACATGCTGGTTTGGCCCGCCGCCAAAAGCTGCTGAATCCGACGAAAACGATTTACTTAAAGTGGATAGCTGCGCGTGTACCTCTAACCCTACAACCAATTCGTATTTATCACTTATTCCGTCTGCAAGACTTGTCATAAAAAATAAAGGCAGCCATTGATATTGGCCTTAATAGGGTTCAAATATAAAGTTATTAGTCATTAATACCACATATATTTTTACGGCATAAACTTTGAAACTGTTAAAATATTAGGTGTTTATTATCATGACTGACCTATTTAATAAACAGGTTAAAAGTTTAAACATTGATCAAAGTTTACATGCTTTATGGACACGGAAAATTTTGTTAAACCGGTATTTAAAAAAGCAGCCATCAATGATTTTTATCGCGACCTGCATAAAGAAGTACAGGCTAACGTACTGAACAATAAAAAATACCAACAGTAGCTTTTAATAAAGTCGATGTTTTTTTTAGTGTTATTTTTTACTTTTTATGGCTGTATTCTCATATTCGGTAATAGTTTGCAGTTATTGTTCCTCTTTTATATTTTAACGGGGTTAACCATGATACTGGTGTTTTTAAATGCATTTCACGATGCGGCCCATGGGGCAATATTTAAAACACGCCGGTATAATGAATGGTTTACCTATATCCTTGAACTTTTTGGCTGCAATAGCTTTATCTGGAAAAACGGCACCTAATTTTACACCACCCGTACCCCAACATACAGCACTGGGACATTGATGTAAAGCAAAGCGACCTGGTGAGGATATCATCTGGCAGCAAATGGTTCAGCTTTCATCGGTACCAGCATATTTACATGTGGTTTTTATACTTTTTATATACACTCAACTGGTTTTTTGTGCGTGATTTTAAAGATTTTTTCGGCACAAAGGATAACTATGTAAAAAGGATTACCACCATACCCAAAATTGAGTACGTAAAACTTTTTTGCGCCAAAATATTCAGCCTGTTTTTTATGCTTGGCCTGCCTATAATTGTTTTACAGCGGCATTGGTATATAGTTTTTGCGGCATTTGTTACCATGCATACAATTTCGAGCGCCTTTGGAGTTATGGCTTTGTTATCATCCCATGTTGACGAAGATGCCCAATTCCCGGCGCCACCGGTAGACGGGCAAATGGGCACTACCTGGGCTGAATACCAGGTGACCGCCACAAAAGATTTTAGTACTGAAAGTACACTGGCAAACATTTTATTCGGCGGGTTTAACCACCATGTAGCGCACCATTTGTTTCCCACAGTAGCGCACACTTATTATCCCTCGATTACCCCCATTATAAAAAAGTACGCCGAAAAGTATAAACTGCCTTACCATTCGTACCCGCTGTATATGGCCCTGCGGTCGCACTTTATGCTTTTGAAAAAGAATGGAAGGAGTGAGAATTTATTTGTGACGGGGGATTTGTAGCACAAGTATTACTATTAAACTATTAAACACCTTGTCATTGCGAGGAGGAACGACGAAGCAATCTCGTAGCATATGCATGACGGCAATGCATGGCGACGAGATTGCTTCGTACCTCGCAATGACAAAGTTTTTTTTAAGCCACAAACGTCCTCGCCTTTTCCAATGCCTTATCCAACCCGCTTGCATCACTGCCGCCTGCTGTTGCAAAAAAAGGCTGGCCGCCGCCGCCGCCTTTTATTTCTTTGGCTAATTCGCGAACTATTGTACCCGCATTCAGGCCTTTCTCTTTAACTATATTTTCTGCTATCATTATGGTTAACGATGGTTTGCCATCAATATCTGCAGCTAATACTGCAAAAAGATTGGGTACAATGTCTTTCAATTGATAAGCCAGGCTTTTTATGGCATCAGCATTAGGCAACTGTACCTTTTGGGCGATGAAGTTGACGCCGTTTATTACCTCAACCTTTTGCGCAAGCTCATTTTTTAAGCCGGATGATTTTTCCAGAATAGATTTCTCGATCTCTTTTTTTAACCGGTTATTTTCATCCAGCAGGTTTTCAACTGTTTTTGAAATATCCTTTGGATTTTTAAGCAGTTCTTTTAACTGCTGTACCAGTTTACTTTGTTCGCTGATATAAGTTTCAGCAGCTATACCTGTTATGGCCTCGATACGGCGAACACCGGCAGCCACGGCGCTTTCGGCAATAATTTTAAAGAAACCTATTTGCCCGGTAGCTTTTACATGCGTACCGCCGCAAAGCTCCTTTGAAAAACTATCATCAAAAGTTATAACACGCACGTATTCGCCGTATTTCTCGCCAAACAAGGCCGTAACACCGCTGCTGATAGCCTCCTGGTAAGCTACCATGCGTTCTTCCTTTAGCCCAATATTTTCCCTTATTTTTTCGTTTACGATAGCTTCAATCTCTGCCAGTTCATCATCCGTTACTTTTGCAAAATGCGAAAAATCAAAACGCAGGTAATCTGCATTTACCAGCGAGCCTTTTTGGTTTACGTGCGTGCCTAAAACCTGTTTCATGGCGGCATGCAGCAAATGCGTGGCGCTGTGGTTGTTTTCGGTACTGGTACGCAATGCGGGGTTTACAATTGCGGTAAGCGCATCATCAACCGTATCCGGTATTTTATCTGTAAAATGAACGATAAGCCCGTTCTCTTTTTTGGTATCGGTTACTTCAATTACCTCACCATCCGGGAACACCAGTTCACCCTTATCCCCTACCTGTCCGCCGCTTTCGGCATAAAACGGCGTTTTATCCAGCACTATTTGATACTGCTCTTTACCTTTGGCGGTTACTTTACGGTATTTTACGATATGCGCTATGGTTTCGGTTTCATCGTAGCCGGTAAACTCAACGGTGTCGTCATCTTTTACGGTTACCCAATCGCCGGTGTCAATAGCGGTGGCGGCGCGGGAGCGATTTTTTTGGGCTTGGAGGGCTTTTTCATAACCCACCGTATCAACGGTCAATCCATTTTCTCGTGCCATTAGTTCAGTTAAATCTAACGGGAAGCCATATGTGTCGGCAAGTTCGAATGCAAATTTGCCATCTATCGTTTTTATAAATTTATCAGTTAGATCATACGCCCCATCGACAGTATGTTGATTATTTAGTTCGGCCTCCAATCGATTGATAGCTTCATCGTCAAAGAATCTATTCCCATCGGTGTTATACAAAACTTTTAATCTACCTAAAGCTCGCTGTACAAAATCATCTCTATCAAATACAGTTTCTTTCTTAGCTAGGTCTATGTAGTGCTTTGCTTCCTTGAAAGGAATACGACGAAGGTAAAATAGCTTTATGCCTTTTTCCAACGTTCTTAAAAACGAAACCTCTTCCTCCAAAACCACCTTCTGCACAAAATCCTTCTGGTTATACAATCCATCGAAAACCCCTTTAAACTGCTCAGCCAATAACGGCACCAACTGGTTTAAAAATGGTTCTTTAAAACCTAAGTATTGATACGAATACCTAACCGCCCTGCGTAAAATACGGCGGATCACATAGCCGGCCTTGTTATTTGACGGCAATTGACCATCGGATATAGCAAAGCTGATGGCGCGGATATGATCGGCCATTACGCGCATGGCTATGTCTGTTTTGGCCTCACCTAAATCCTCTCCAAAGGAGAGGACTTTAACTTTGCCCTTTTCAGAACCCTCTCCTTTGGAGAGGGCAGGGTGAGGCGAAGAGGCAGGATAAGCAATCCCGCTTTTCTCTGCAATAAACTGTATCAGCGGCTGAAAAACATCGGTATCATAATTTGAAGTTTTGCCTTGCAACACCCTTACCAACCGCTCAAAGCCCATCCCGGTATCTACGTGTTTGGCAGGCAGCGGCTGTAACGAACCATCTTTCAGCCTGTTAAACTGCATGAATACGTTATTCCATATCTCAATCACATTCGGGTCATCGGCATTTACCAGGCTCGCGCCTTTAACCTTTAACCTTTCGCCCTCCTCCCGGCTATCATAATGTATTTCTGAACATGGGCCGCAGGGGCCGGTTTCGCCCATTTCCCAAAAGTTATCTTTTTTGTTGCCAAGCAATATGCGGTCTTCGGGGAGGTATTGTTTCCAGTAATCATAGGCTTCCTGGTCTTTTGGCAGGCCTTCTTTTTCGTCACCTTCAAAAACAGTTACGTACAGGCGGTTTTTATCAATTTTATAAACTTCGGTCAGCAATTCCCAGCTCCAGGCGATGGCTTCTTTTTTAAAGTAATCGCCAAAGCTCCAGTTGCCCAGCATCTCGAACATGGTATGGTGATAGGTATCGATACCCACCTCTTCCAAATCATTATGCTTGCCGGATACCCGCAGGCAGCGCTGCGTATCGGCAACCCGCGCATATTTCGCAGCTTCCTCACCCAAAAAAATCGATTTAAACTGGTTCATCCCCGCGTTGGTAAACATCAGCGTAGGGTCGTTTTTAATAACAATAGGTGCAGACGGGACAATAACGTGTCCCTTGGATTCAAAAAATTCAAGAAAAGCCTTGCGTATCTCAGTAGCTGTCATAGGGTGCAAAGATAGGGGAAAGTCCGAAAGTCGGGAAGTCCGAAAGTCCGAAAGTTTGTCAGGACCGTTGATTTAGCTGATTAATGGATTCTATTGATTTTTGATCGTAAGTAGCTGAATTTTCAAATTCGATACTGGAAACCTCTACCCTACTTTACTCACCAACTTTTTCTTTCGAACTTCCGGACTTTACCGACTTTCGGACTCCCAACTACCCGTTTTTCTCCAGCAATATTTTTTGTGTGTTGAAGTTTGATGCAGCGTCAATTATTTCAACAAGTTGTGGCCAGTCGGCTTTTTTTTCAAAATTGTTGCTGTAAACCCTGGTAATGGTAATTATTAAATTGCTGCCGCTAACCGTTGCCGAGGATATAAATGAACCTGTTTTGTTTGACTTTTTGGCAGCCAATTCTTCCATGCCTTTTGCGCTGTAACCTTTGGGTATGGCAATGGAGATGGAATATTTAAAACTGCGGGCGCAAGGCATGTACACATCCACATTCCGTTGCCGCTCTTTATCTTCCAGTTTAAAAAAGCCGCCGGTTAGTTTTCCAACATCTATTATAAAATTAGGCCCGGCTTTTTTTACCAGGTTATCAAGCACAAAGGTTTCATTAAATGCAAATACAGGCGCTGCCTGGTCAACTCCGCCGTTCACAATTTTGCAATTGGTGACCTGCTGGGGCTCCATATCAAATTTATCTTTAATTTCTTTCGAAAAACATTTGGCATTTTCTGCCGCCTGGTTATCTATCATTGTTTGCACCGTTACTGCAAATTTCTTACCGCCGGTCATGCCGCTGAACCGGGTAGTTGGCCACTGTCCCGCCGCTGCTACGGTTAGTTCGGTATCGATATTGCCAACCGAAAGCATATTTATCTGGTCATCATGCCGCAGGGAGCCTTTTTCTTTCACAAACCTTTCGATTTTTAATTTTTGGAGGCTTTTGTCGGTCAGGCTAATGTTCATTTTCTCTTCTATGCTATTTTCGTCGCTTTTGCTAACCGGTAAAACTGCTTCATCCTCGGTAAATGTATATTCGTGCGCATTATGCCTTTTAGGGTGCATCACGATCACCTTCTCACCTTGAAACCTTTCGGGAATTTCGTTAAAATGGTTCACAATGTCATCAAAAAACATATACATGGGTTTATCCCCGTTTATTCGGATAGCCGCATGAAAATCATCAAAATTAAATACACCATCAAGCGTATTACTGTTGCGCGAGGCCACCAACAATACATCAAAGTCAACTTTCTGGTCGGTTAAAAGTTCACATAGTTCAATTGTGCCGCTTATGCTGTTTGCCGTGCGGAAATTCATATTTGAGAAGTTTTCCTCATATGAATACTTAAGAAAAGTCCCATATTTCCATTGGGCGTACAGTGCTTTCATGGCGCTATCAAGCGGGATGTTTTGAAGATTTTTTTTGCCGCCAAAAAAATTTTTATACCTGGCCTCCAAATCGTTATAGGGCACCAGGAGTTCGTTAAAATCCTGGGTGAAATTGTATTTTCGTGCCTGCAGCATAGGCGAGTTACCTTCAAAATTATTTTTCCTGATCACGTTGTCCACGTCATCATCATAAGCACTGCCAATTTCAATATAAGGATACTGGCGCAGCGGCGATGTCCAAACTTTGCTCTGGTATTTAGGTATATTGTGCAGTTTCAGGCTAAATAGCTCGTCGCCGTCGTTGTTCTGGCTTTCTTCAAAGTGCTGGGCGCCGTTAGCATAAATCGTCCTTATTTTTATCTTTTTATTGAATTGAAAATCAATGCTGTAATATAAAACCGGGTACTCTTCAGCTAAATAAAACAAGTTATCATTATCGGTATATAAGTTCCCGATAGATTTATCCACTATATCTTCCTTACAAACAAAATAGTCCAATATATCGCCTACCTGTAATTCAGAGATGGCGAGCTTGCTTTCCTGATCTTTAGCTTCGTCTTTTGTTAAAACCTCTTCATCGGTATTAACGGTAATTTCTTTTCCGTTTGGTTTAATAACCTTTGCGCCAACAAAAACATTATTTTCATTATGTACTTTGCCAAACCCGTACCGGAAGGAATTGTTGAGCTTTTTCTGATATTCTATTGTCGAAAAATCCTCCAGCGCCGATTTATCATTGATCTTCACCCGCTCATGCAATATGCTGAACTTGGTAGCTTTGGTACTAATGCCATTCTCCTTTTCAAATTTTATTTTACCGTTCGATGCCCTCGACAAATTGAACGATTTCGCCAGCACCACCGCACTTTCCTTATTTAAATTGGCAGGTACATTTGTTTGCCTGAATTCTGTAGGCGCATTCCCCCAAACGGCATTCTGAATTTGTGCCAGTTCAGCAGCATACTCCTTTTTTTCTTTGTTGCTTTGGGCAAACAAAACATTATGGCCTATAAAAATTATCAGTAAAAGCAGTGTCCTTCTCATTGTGAAACAGGTTTAATAATTATATTCTGGTTATATGTTTTTGCAAGCTGATCGATATCGTTATTCCATTGCGCAAATTTTGAAACAGGCAAATGGGTATTTTTTATCAGTATGATTTTTTTATACGTCAATTTACCAGGCAATGCCGTGTACTGTATATGAAACTCGTAATCGGGATTAACAATATTTAAATTGGCAGGCAGGTTTGATGGCTTATAATTAGCGGGCAAAGTAAGCTCCGTTTCTTTGCAAAGATTTGCTTTATGTTCAAACCAGTAATCGTGCTTGCGTTCACCAAGTTTAATGGCTGAATTTATAAGTTCTTTTTTCAGGTCGAGGTCGACATAATAAGCTTTGCTGAATACCGAAACGCCATTTTTTATTTCAACGTTATAAGTTGCGGTAAGGTCTTTATCAGGATTGCTGGTACTTGAAAGTTTCAGGTCTTTCACCACGTAATCGCTATTATCATTTGATAAAAACCTGTTTACAGCATCATCAGTATTTTCCTTTTTTATACTGTTTATCCCGCTCAAAACTTCTTCTTTATCCTCGCCTTTCCATAAATGGGTTATGTCCCCTGTAAGGCTTGTACCATTGATGCTAAGCTTGCTGGTTTCGTAATCATAATTTTGCGCCTGGGCCGCTACCGGGATATGATTTAAAATATATTTATCGCCATTTTGCATCAGTACTTGCCTGCCTTGTATGCGTTCGGCGTATTCATTTATACCGAGGTAGCTTTCAGTAGCGTCCAGGTAAATGGTTTTGCCCTGGTAAACCAGGCCGCATATCATGTGGTTATCAACAGCTAATGATGGTGTTTGATAATCATAAGCAATATGATCGGTGCCCAGCCAGCATAATCGGGCATCAAAACCTGCTGCACAAAGCAACTCCTTGGTTAAATTGGCCATGCCTTTACAATCGCCGTATTTTTTACGCAATACTTCGTCCGCTTTTTCGGGTTTAAAACCGGCCATGCCATCCTCAAACGCCAGGTAACGGATATTATCCTGCACATAATAAAATATGGCTTTAATTTTGTCCATATCAGTAGTAAGCCCCACCGTAAGTTCTTTGGCTTTGGCACTTATTATTTCATTATTGTTATTAATGCTTTTAGCGAGACTTTGATACCAGCGATACTGATCATCAAGTGATCCGAAATATTTAAACTCATGATCCTTAACCGAAGCTGATTTGCTTAACACCAGCAGGTGGGGGTAAATATAAGTTGGCCCGGGGCTGTTATCTTCGTGCTTCATTGCAGGCAGGCCCGCCACCGTATAAGTTATAATATCGGCATCATCTTTACTATCATAGCTGGTTGATTTATTGATGTGATAGCCGCCGAAATTCATCTCTTTCAGCTCGGCTTTCATCCACCGGGGTATTTTAACGGTTATTTCCCGTTGCTCCACAGCAGATTCATCCGAAAAATACAGGGTGGTAAAATACCTGGGATTATCGACGGTTTCGGTGAACGTTACATTTGCAGTACTGCCCTTTTTTGGCAGCAATAAGGGGAAATAGCATATTTTTTCGTCCGAAAAGAATACGTCATCAGCGGAATAATAACTGAAGGCAGGTTTCAGGTCGCGTATATTATGGTCATCAACTTTTGCCTCAACCTCATATATCGTAATATCATTGCTATAAAGTTCGGCTACCGGAAATTTATTAAGGGCAATATTACTGGTATAAACACTGTTTAAAATCTCTTTAACCTCAACCCTTTCCAATTTTTTATTGTAAACAAACTCATAGCTGTTTTTTGACGAGGTGATAGTCACCGTTGAATCGGCAGGATCGGCGACGGCATCAAAAACAAACAAGAAGCTTATACAATAAGTGATGAAATATTTAATCATATTAATTTTATAGGGGGTGCCCTAATATAAAAATATTTTTTCTAAGCACAAGAATGAAAAGTGGAGAAGGTGGACATTATGTTGATATGGTTGCATTTTTTTTATTTGCAGATGGATTTATTTAAGAAATCTGGCAATTTAAAAAAAAACAAAATTCCTAAATTTAGATTAAAAAGCTAAATTTGTTTATGGAGACTTTGAAAATAGATATACAAAACGACCAGGAGAAGAAAGTCCTTTTAGCATTCCTTGATAGCTTGAGCTATCATTACAGGAGTGAAAGTGATGATTATATATTATCGGATGAGCAGGTAAAAAAACTTATAGAGCGAAAAGCTGATTTTTTGACAGGCAAAACCACATCACGCCCGTGGACCGAGATCAAGAAACGCTACGAAGGTGTTTAAAGTTGAATTGTTAGCCAAAGCGGAGGAAGAATTATCCGGTGCTTATGATTGGTATGAGGGTGAGCAAGAAGGGTTAGGAAATAGGCTTTACAACGAGGTGAATCATTATTTAAACCTTATTGAGGTACTCCTTATCTATTTCCAATAAAATATAAAGAGGACCTGCGTTCGGCTTCCGTTAATAAATTTCCTTACCTCGTTATCTACTGGATAGATGAAATAAACTTGGTTGTTTTTGTAGTTTCCATTTTTCATACAAGCAGGGACCCAAAATATTTCTAACCTATAAACGTTGATATTAAACAATTATAAATACCAACCTTAATCATGGCAAGGTTTTTAATCATCTTAATATTAAGTTTCTTGATCTTCGATATTGCTTGTGCTCAAGATAAACTTACAGGCCGTGTATTTGAAAATAAAACCAAAATACCGCTGGGCAATATTAAAATAGAGAACTTAAAAACACATAACACAGCTGTTACCGACTCGACGGGCAGGTTTTCTGTTGCAGCCCATATAGGCGATTATCTGACATTCTCGGGGTTTGCCTACCAGGCCGATACTGTTTATTTAACAAGTTTAAAGTACAATGAAGTTTTTCTTGAGCCGGCGCAAACGATGCTGAAAGAGGTAAAAGTAGTTAACACTGAGATTAAAACCGGGAGTTTAAAAGCGCCTGTATTGCCCGGAGTGTTCAATAGCAATAGTGTGCGTTATCAAACCGACGGAAACGGCGATTATATTGGCGGGGTAAAAATTATGTTATGGGAGCAGGGGAATGAAAAAAGAAAGAAAAGAGACCATAATATTGCCGTGAACGAGGAAAAAGAACTTGCTGTTTATAATGTCTTCAGGCCGCAAAACATTAAAAACTATGTGCCGATAAAGAATGACACAGAGATGGACAACTTTATTATACTTTACACCCCTGATGTGGATACCTATTACGACAGTGGCTTTAACCTTACCGCTTATTTAAATGATTGTTATCAAAAATTCCTAAAATTTCCTGTAGAGCAACGACAATCGAAAACATTTTTGCAATTGATAACAAAGCAACCGTGAATATTATTTAAAAAAAATCCGAAATCGAAATTCCGAATTGCGAAATTCAAAACATACATTTGCACATGCCTTATAAAGAACGAGAGATAAGCAAAATGTACTATACCATGGGCGAGGTGGCCATTCTTTTTGATGTAAACCAATCGTTGATAAGGTTTTACGAAAAAGAGTTTGATGTTCTTCAACCGAAAAAGAATAAAAAAGGCAACCGCTACTTTACCCCAGAAGATATTGAGAACTTGAAAATTATTTTCCATTTAATAAGAGATAAGGGCTACACGCTAAACGGCGCCAAAGAATATTTAAAAAACAATATGGCTGATACCAAAGACAGCCACCGCGTAATCTCGTCGCTCGAAAACCTTAAAAAATTCCTTATCGAAGTACGCGACCAGTTGTAATTACTGATTGAAAGCCTATCTTTATTTTTGCTAAAGGGCCTAAGCCCTATAGTTAATATATGATCCCTAATCACAAAGGCGAAATTCCTGTTGTTATTTTACTTACACCTTTTTTACTGGGTATAATATTGGGACATACCCAATTATTCGGTGTTGACGTAAAATGGCTATTGGTCGCATTTTTTGCGCTAAGCCTTGTATTTACATTTCTCAACCTAAACTTTGGCAGGCTTAAACTGTATAAAAACAGGTGGCTGGGCGGCATACTTATTTTTGCCATTTTATTTTTGTTTGGCTGGATAAACGTTATCCGCTATAGCGAGCTAAGTAAAAACGATCACTTTTCCAAAAAAACGGGGCAGTACATCGTAGTAAAGATCAATAATGAACCCACCTTAAAAAACGGACTACTGCGGTTTACAGCCAATGTTGAAGCAACGATCAATAACGGGCAAAAATCAACAACAAGCGGAACATTGCTAATAACAATAAAAGACAGTACCGCCAAAAGCTTATCTTACGGTGATGAATTGCTCATCCCTGCAAAATACAATGCTATTGATCCTCCGTTTAACCCTGCGGAATTCAATTATAAAAAGTATCTCGCTGATAAAAATATTTTTTACCAGGCTTTTTTGTACCCAAAACAGTTTGCCTTGTTAAACACCAATATAGGTAACGCTTCAATAGCCAATTCACTAAGGTTAAGGCGGCAGTTAGTTGAAAAGCTAAAAAGTAACATGACCGATACGGGGGCTTTCGCTGTAGCATCGACTTTAATATTGGGCTATAAAGCCGACCTCAGCGAGAATATTTTGCAGGCCTATTCAAAAACGGGTACCGTTTACGTTCTTTCGGTTTCCGGCTCGCAAGTGGCCATCATTTACCTACTGTTAACATTTGCCCTCGGGTTTTTAAACCGTTATAAATATGGCAGGCTGGTAAGGGCAATAATAATTATAAGCATCCTTTGGTATTATGCCATGCTTACGGGTTTTTCACTGGCAATTTGCCGGGTTTCGGTTATGGTGAGCCTGGTTATTATAGGCAAAACTTTTAGCCGGTATATCAATACCTTAAATTTGTTGGCTGTTTCGGCCTTTGTGCTGCTATTGTACGATCCGTTTTTTATAACCGACGTAGGTTTTCAACTCTCGTTCATTGCTGTTTCCGGCCTGATAATGTTTCAACCCGTAGTATACAAATGGTTGAAATTTAAAAACAAATGGGCAGATAAATTATGGGCGGTTTGTTCCGTGTCTATTGCGGTACAGGTGGTTATCTTTCCAATAAGTGCACTATATTTTCACCAGCTCCCGGTATGTTTTTTAATCAGCAATCTTTTTGTAACTATCCCTGCAGCATTGGTAATGTATTTGGGTATATTTTATTTGTTGATGCCACAAATACCTGTAGTATCAAAATCTATTGCTTTTGTATTAGAAAAAACAATCCAGCTAATGAACAAGGGGTTGGCCATTATAGAACACACACCTTATTCTGGTATTAATAAAATATGGCTTACAACGAGCGAGTACATATTGCTATATATCATCATTATCGGCCTGTTTTGTTTTTTGTACAATAAAAAATCCTGGCTGCTTAAGTTATGCCTGCTTTGTATCTTATTATTCTGTATCAGTATCAGCTTAAAAAAAATCTATTTTCAACAATCAAATGATATCGCCTGGCTAAACCTAAAAAAGCATAAAGGGATAGTATTCAGGATGGGGCGGGACGCAATAGTTTTAACTGACATTAAAAATACCGATAAAACATACCTATATTCCATACAGCCTTATTTGGATAGCTGCCAGGTAACCCACACAACGGTTTATAATTTAACTGCGGACATAAAAACGCCTTATCTTATGAAGAAGTATGGATTGATCGAGTTTTTAAATAACAGAATATTTATATTTGATGGACATGCTGAAAATAATATGTTACCCTCTAAACTAAAAACCGACTACATTTATTTTACCAATTATCCCGATACCCATTTAAACGAAATTAATGCAGCTTTTGATTATAAAATGCTGGTAGTTGACGGGAGTAACTCTGACAAGCTGATAGCTGAAATTGAAAAGGGCTGTAAGAACAATTGTATTAACTATAAAATATTAAAACGTAACAATTCCCTTATTTCAGTATCTAACTAAAAAGCAATAAATTTTTAATAAAATTTGTACCTGAACTAAGAAACAACTAAATTGTACTAAACAAATCTGAATTTATGAACATTAAACTTTTTAACGTTGCCTTTGGCATAGCGCTTACGGCAACTACCATTAGTGCCAGTGCACAAAAAACTTATACGGAAGGTGTTATTTCGTATTCAACGGAAGTACGCGGGCAACCGGCTGAAGTTAAACAATATTTTACTGCCGACTCAAGTGCTGCGGTGATAACGGCAGGCCCCGCCACGGTAAAAATAATTACAAACGCCAAGCACGACTACCTGGCTGTAACTATTGATGTACCTGTTGCATCAATGAAAAAAGCCGGTATTGCAACTCCTTCAGAACTTGAAGAAGGTATGGCTGCGCTACCCACTTTTACGTTTACACCTGGTACCGAAACTAAACAGATATCGGGTTTTAATTGTAAAAAGGTGGTAGCTAAGGATAATAAAAGCGGCAAAACATACGATGTATGGATAACCAATGACGTAACCGTTTCAGCGGTGGCCATGCCCTTTTACTATGCAAATATCGGGGGCTTCCCCGTGCAGTACACCGCTTTTCAGCAAGGACAGGAACAAACCATAACTATTTCAAGTGTAGCCGGTGACAAAGCACCTGCCGGAACTTTTGCAGTTTCAAAAGATTTTGAAAAAGGTACACTGGCCGACCTTAATTCCGGCGGATAATTAGTAAGCAGTTTACTGTGGGCAGTTTGCAGTTTAAAAACTCAAATTGCCCACTGTTATTCCTAAACTGCAAACTGCAAACTTTCCCCCAGCGCTTCAATCCAATCGGCAAATAGCCTGCTTTCAAATTCCACGGCTTTTTGTGCATGTAATTGCCATTCCGGCGAAAATTGCTTTAGCTGGTTAATCATTTCTTCGAGGTGGCCTTCTTCTTCTAAAATTATCGACTTTACGTTTATTTTGCTGCCTGCATTTTCAAGGGTATCCTGGTAAATGGGGTAAAGTTCATCTGCTCGTACTTCAATGGCGTACGTTACCAGCAAATAAGCAGCAAAACGCAGGTCTTTGCCACTCAGATGCAGTTCATTTTTTAAATAGCGGCATACTTCAACATCAAGCTGGTTTAAATAATATTTACTGAACGCCGGAGCAAGTAAATATTCGGAGGCGTACGTTGGGCAAAAACTATCGGTTATTTTTTCTAATTGTTTTTTTAGATAAAAAGCATGGCGGTGTTCTTCCGCTGCATGTTTTAAAATGATATAGGTTACAGTAAGCGGATCTTCGCTGGCCGATATTTTGCGGGCCCCGGTATTTTCCATTAAGGATAATGTGTTTAGCCATTTGGCATGCAGTTCATCATCCGCTATAATTTTTGGTAAAAGTATATTTAATTCCATTCTTAAATTTCGTTCAGCGCCTGTTCAATTTTGCTGTAAATGTAATGCAGCTCGTCATCAGTAATGCAATACGGAGGTAAAATGTAAATTATATTTCCAAGTGGGCGCAGGACGATGCCTGCGGCTAAAAAATACAGGTATAATTTATCTCTTAATGAGTTAAAATACGAGGTATCGTTGCCTGTTTGCCATTCCATGGCTAAAATGGTCCCGGTTTGCCTGGTGGTTTTGATTTTGGGATGATCTTTTATTTTAAGCGCGAATTGACGGTGCGCATTCTCAATCCTTTTAATATTTTCAGTTGTAGCCGCATCTAAAAAAATATCCAAACTTGCCAACGCTGCCGAACATGCAACCGGGTTAGCAGTGAATGAATGCCCGTGAAAAAGGGTTTTTAACTTATCATCTGATAAAAAAGCATCATATATTACCTGGGTACAAGTAGTTAACCCCAAAGCCAAAGTACCGCCGGTTAGCCCTTTTGAAAAACACATAATATCTGGATGCTCATTTACATGGTTGCATGCAAATGGCTTTCCCGTCCGTCCGAAACCGGTAAATACTTCATCGGCTATCATCAAAACACCTTCTTTACGGCAATATGCCATTAATTCGTTAAGATATTTGGCTTCATACATGTTCATTCCCCCAGCTCCTTGTACTAAAGGTTCGAAGATGAAACAAGCTGTGTTAGATTTGAGATTTGAGATTTGAGATATGAGATTTTGGATATTTGATTCAGTTGGCAGATCTATAAATTCTACCTCAAACAATAACGAATTAAATGCCGCCGTAAAGGCACTGCGGCCGCTTACAGCCATTGCGCCAAATGTATCGCCATGATAGGCATTGATAAAAGCAATAATTTTTGTGCGGCTTTCGCCTTTGTTATGCCAGTATTGCAGGCACATTTTTATGGCCACTTCTACTGCGGTCGAGCCGTTATCTGAGTAAAAAACTTTTTGCTGATTATTAGGCAAAATGGCAAGCAACCGCTCAGCTAATTCTACTGCCCCTTCGTGGGTAAAGCCAGCAAAAATAACATGCTCCAGTTTTTTTAATTGTTCTGCAACCTTTTGGGCGATGTATGGATGTGCATGACCATGAATATTTACCCACCATGATGATACCGCATCTATATATTTTTTGCCACCCTCATCAAACAGGCAGGCGCCTTCGCCCCTCACTATAGGCACGGGCGGTAAAGCCGTTTTCATTTGGGTATAGGGATGCCATATTACTTTTAAGTCTCTCTCAATCAAACTCATATATTATTAATTAAAAGCTTTGCTACATGCTTATCTGTGGGGAAAGGAAAGTCTTCGTTGCTGAGATCGATTAATTTCACCCAGCGAAATGCCTGCAGCACTTCCCCTTCGCCATCAAAATCAAAAGCGAGAGTTTTAAATGCCAGGTTCAGCGGGCTTATATTTTTAACAATGTAATAAACGCTGATCACCTGCGAATCATTAAATGCCGATTTTACGTAAAAATCGGTGGTGTAAAAATGGCTTATCACTTCAATTTCAGCATCGCATTCTTCCATAAACTCCCGTTTTAAACCATCTATAAGCCCCTCGCCTGCTTCAAGGCCGCCGCCTGGAAATTTTGTAAAACGCATACCATATTCCTGCTCATCGCTGATAAGTATTTCATTGGCATCATTAATGAGTAATCCGTAAACGCGAACATTAAAAGGGTACATTATTCAAAGTGTTTTTTGTTTCTGATGATCTTATCCAAAGTCCAGGCGATGTCCTCCGTTTTTGGTTCCGACCTGATAGGGCAATCGGGCATGCTGCAATAGTGGCAACATTCTGGTACGCAAGGATCCGAATGAATAAATAATTCCGTTTTGGTAACTTCATTATTGATCAGTTTATCAACCATTTTTACCTGTTCATGCACTTCTACCAGGTTGAAATAATTTGGTAAAGTTAAGTGGCAATCAATGTGCAATTCATTTCCGTATTTCTGCGCCCTGAAATTATGTATATCGATCCACGACACATCTCTTTTCTCATTTAAAACCTTTATCACCTCTGTTACCACGGTAAAATCGGCTTCATCCATTAATACCGACACTGATTTACGCACCAGCCGGTAACCGCTGTATAAAATATATAAACCGACAATTATAGATAATGCGCTATCCAGCCATAAAATATTGGTGATATGGATAAGTAATAAACCGGCAACCAGGCCAATGCTGGTTACCATATCCGTTAACAGGTGCCTTCCATCGGCATCTATAGTAACAGACGGCAGCGATTTGCCCTTACGTATCATATAAAACCCTAACGCGCCGTTAATGATCCCTGTAACGCCTATGATTAAGGCGCCGGTTATGAGATTGTGAATTGGGTTCGGATAAATCAAACCATAAATTGATTTGATAATTATACTGAGTGCGGCAATACCTATCAAAAATCCTTCAACGAAAACGGAAAAATATTCAACTTTTCCATGGCCATAAGGGTGGTTTTCATCTCGTGGCTGTGCTGCAAGATAGATGCTAAAAAAAGCAAATGAACTGGCAAGCACATTAACAATGCTTTCGGCAGCATCGGTCAGCACAAAATTGGATTCCGTTAAAAAGTAGGCGCCGAACTTTGCCAGCATCAGGATAACACCTGTTATCAGAGCGAAAAGTATGATCCGTTTTTGTGCTTTCAAAGCGTTGTAATTTGCGCCAAATTTAGAAATAGTTTCCTGAAACAGCGGGCAAGTTATTAACTATGTTAGTTATAATTGATTGTGGCGAAAATATACGATTGAGGCATCTGTTTGGCAGAAAAATCAATAAACCATTTTTAAAATTTCTTAAATTAGTTGCCGATTTATTCTACCTGGTACACATGCGAATGCTACATGAGAAGAAAATATTGATGTTAATCATTGCGCTGTGTTTTATCGGCCTAAGGAGTAACGGCCAGGTTAACCAGGAAGATAAGATCAAAGGTGTATGGCTTACCGAAAAGAAAGACGGCAAAGTTGAAATATTTCAAACAGGCCGCACCTGGTCCGGTAAATTGATCTGGGGTAATACTGTTCTGGATGAAAATGGAAAGCCCCGGCATGATGTGTTTAACCCTGATCCAAAGCTAAGGGCAAGGCTAATACAGGGCCTGGTAATAATAACAGGGCTGGAATATGAATACGGCAAATGGCAGGGCGGAAAAATATATGATTCAACAACAGGCAAAACTTATAGTATCATAGTAACCGTAAACGGCAACAACCTTGAATTACGCGGATACATTGGTATCCCTTTGCTTGGTAAAACTACTGTATGGACGAGAATAAATTAACCCGCATTACGCCTGGAGTTATAAACTAATGCTTTGCCCTATAAAACCACCACCAATATTTCCAAATTCATAAAATCTGCTCCAAAAACCTCTTTATTTTAAGTCTTTACAAATTACTGCAACACGTCTGTTAATAAAATACTAAAAAAATGAAAATTTACTATTAACATCTTAACCTCACCTCATACTTTTCTATATTTGCGCCGCAAATTAAATAAAAGCAACAAAATGAGTGTACTAAGTAACAGGATCAATAACCTGTCGGAATCCGCAACAATTAAAATGGCCAAAATGGGCCGTGAGCTTGCCGCAAAAGGTGTAGATGTGATCAGCCTTAGCTTTGGCGAACCTGATTTTCATACTCCTGAACATATTAAGGAAGCCGCCAAGCAGGCAATGGATAAGAATTTTACTTACTACACCCCGGTATCAGGCTACCCTGAACTTAGGAAAGCTGTTGCCAATAAATTAAAAACCGAAAACGGCCTGGATTATGATTTTAGCCAGATAGTTGTTTCGACCGGTGCAAAGCAGGCTATTGCCAATGCAGTGCTTTGTTTGGTAAATCCCGGCGAAGAAGTTATTATCCCTACCCCTTATTGGGTGTCATACTCCGAAGTTGTTAAGCTTGCCGAAGGCATAAGTGTTTTTATTGATGCACCTGTTGAACAGGATTTTAAAATAACACCGGCTCAGTTGGAAGCAGCCATCACACCGAAAACAAAACTGTTTATGTTCTCGTCGCCATGTAACCCTACGGGCAGCGTTTACAGCAAAGCAGAACTGGAAGGCTTAGCTAAAGTATTTGAAAAACACCCTAATATTTATATCCTTTCGGACGAGATATATGAGCATATCAATTTTGTAGACAAACACGAATCGATAGCACAATTTGATTATATCAAAGACCGCGTAATTATCATAAACGGTTTTTCAAAAGCCTTTGCCATGACTGGCTGGCGCATTGGTTACACTGCTTCAAATAAAGAAATTGCCAATGCTTGCGATAAAATGCAGGGACAGATAACCTCAGGCACATGCTCCATCACACAAAAAGCCGGTGTTGCAGCATTAGAGGGTGGCCTGGAAAGCGTTTTAGAAATGCGCAAACAATTTAAAAAACGCCGCGACCTTGTTTATAGTTTATTAAAGGAAATTGACGGTGTAAAAGTAAACCTGCCCGAAGGCGCATTTTATTTCTTCCCTGACGTAACTTCATTTTTCGGGAAAAGCTATAATGGCAATACTATAAATGATGCCGATGAACTAAGCATTTACCTGCTGGAAGAAGCCCATGTAGCTACCGTCGGTGGAGATTCATTCGGCGATAAAAAATCCATCCGCATCTCTTACGCGGCAGCCGAAGACAAATTGGTTGAAGCTGTAAGAAGGATTAAAGAAGCGCTTGGTAAATTAGTTTAAGATTTGAGACGTGAGATTTGAGACAAAAAGTACCGTTTCATCCCATATCTCATATTGAATTAAGACATAAGATATGAGATTTGAGACAAAAAATCTCATATCTCATATCTCACATCTCACATCTACCTACAGCGTAAACCCGTAAGCTACACGTAATACAACAAGGCCATAAGGATCATTTTGGCCCAGGTAACTATCGTAACGAATGCCAACATCCCAGCGTTTATTGCCCCATCCCACAGCCGGAGATATTAATGTTTTGGTATTGCCCACGCCATTGTCTGTTTCTTCAAATGCGACGCCGCCTTCAATACCAAAATAGATATTAGGCACAAAAAACTCTTTTATGCCTGCTTTAATTGGTATAACACCAAAACTATCAAATCGTTGACCCGTGGCAGGATCAATTTTACTGAAAAAGTGATCAGCGCCCGAGGTAAGGGTGATTGCAAAGTTGTTGGTTATCCCATATTGCAAACGCAAAGTGCCGCCAAGCGAAAAATCAGAACCAATAGTTAAATTACCTGTTGGTATACCGGCATCTGCGCCTGCGCTAAAAATCAATGCTTTAGCGGGGGTAGTTTGAGCATTTACGTTTGTAGTTAAAAATAGAGCCGCTGTTATAAATACTGCGGTTATTAATTTTGATGACATTTTCATTTGTAGTTATTTTAAGTGAATAGTATATAACTGAATACCATCTATACTAACAAATAGGTTGCTTTTGGATGATTTTTTTTTGTTTGATGAGATTATCAGGCTTAGGTTGGCGATTGGAAATTGGAAAAAAAGAGAGGAGATTAGCTTTTTTTGTTAAAACAAAAAAGCCAATCTCCAATCTGTAACCTCTGATTTCTATTTTAGGCCTATAAGCCAAAGGCATAGGCTATTCTGAGCCCAACGAGGCCATAATTATCGTCATTGCCCGAGAAATTCTCGTAACGCACGCCAACGTCCCAGGTTCTGTTAGCATAACCCAATGCTGGCGATAGGATCAGCTTGGTACTACCTCCGCTGATGGTTTCAAAACCGGCACCAGCCTCGGCGCCGAAATACCATGTAGGAGCAAAAAATGTTTTTATACCAAGTTTAACGGGCACAATACCAAAGTCTTTAGCTTTAACGGTAGTGCCGTCAATAACTACATCTTTGCCAAACATATTGTAATAGCCCGAGGTAAGTGTCCAGGCAAAGTGAGTGCTGGCATCATATTGCAAACGGGCGGTACCGCCTAATTCAAAATTTGATATGTTGCTGGCATTACCTGTTGGCACGCCTGCTTCAAGGCCGATACCAAAGCGCCATGGGTTTGGTGTAGTGGTAGTTTGAGCTTTTACATTTGCGGCAAAAAATATAGCTGCAGCAGTTGCTACCGAAGCTATCCATCTTGTTGTGTTTTTCATTGCTGTGTATTTAATTGGGTAAATATTGTATATTATTATACATATCCCGCCTTACAAATACTTTGCCACATGTGCCAAATAACATCACAAATTGCTCATCGTATCTTATAAAAAATAGCAATTAACAAAATTTGTTAACAATTGTTAATTGCTTATAAGCTGATAATCAATGAATTTTTGCAGGTAATTTTAGTGGGATGGAAGTTATTAACGATGGATCACAGGAAATCAGGGAAAATCATCCCTTTATCCGATTTTCGTTAATATTAAACGCTTTTTGACCCCTAAAAAGGGCAAAAAAACATTTTCAAATACTGCGCCAACGTGAGATTATCCTATGTACAATAAATCGCGGCCTTAAAAACACTTGCAAGATTATTACACCTGTGCATCGTGTTCAGGATCCGGTTTATAGTTCTTCTCCAATTCGGCCAGCTTTTCTTTCCCATAAGCAAATTTGGTGATCACATAAAACAGTACCGGCACAATAAAGATGGCCAGCGAAGTGGCAGTTAGCATTCCACCGAAAACCGTCCAGCCGATAGTCTTCCTTGCCTGGGCTCCGGCCCCGGTTGCAACAACAAGCGGCAATACACCAAATATAAATGCAAGGGAAGTCATCAGGATAGGGCGTAAACGCAGCCTTACCGCTTCGAGAACCGATTTTTCCAGTTCCATGCCCCTATCCACACGTTCTTTGGCAAATTCTACTATAAGGATAGCATTTTTGGCTGCCAGCCCGATCAATGTTATTAAACCTATTTGCGCATAAATATTGTTGGCAATAGATGGTTGAAAGGTTAAAAACAGAATAGCGCCAAAAGCGCCCAAAGGCACAGCTAATAATACAGAGAATGGTACCGACCAGCTTTCGTACAATGCAGCAAGGAACAGGAACACAAAGCCAATAGACAGCATAAATATATACACCGTTTTTGACCCAGATAATAATTCCTCGCGGCTTAAGCCCGAAAATTCATAGCCAAAACCCTGCGGTAGGGTTTTATCTGCAACATCCTTTAATGCGGTCAATGCATCCCCGCTGCTATAGCCAGGTTTCGAGCTACCATCAATCTCAGCCGACCTAAACAGGTTATAGTGCGATATCAATGGGGCGTTTTCTATCAATTTATAAGATGTGAGCGTACTTAGCGGCACCATCCCCCCAGCTTGGTTCCGTACAAAATACTGCCCTATGTTTTGAATTGCGGTTCTGTAATTTGTGTCCGCCTGTGCCAAAACGTGAAACGTTCGCCCGTATAACGTCAAATCGTTTACATAGCTGCTGCCGAGATAGGTTTGTAAAGCGTAATTAATATCGCTTATGGATACTCCCAGTTTCTTAGCCTTTTCACGATCTATAGTTAACTGGTATGCGGGTGTACTTGCCGTAAAAAATGTAAATGCCTTTGCTATTTCGGGCCGTTTATTTACTTCGCCAATAAAGTTCCTTAACACTTTCTCAAATGTCTTAATATCCCCGCCAGCTTGCTTTTCTTCCAAAATAAACGAAAAACCGCCGGTGCTGCCAAGGCCAGGTATGGCAGGCGGCTGTATAGCTACTACACTTGCTTCTTTAAACCGGCCGAGGCGCTTTTGTATGTTGGCAATAATAGCGCCTATCTGCTCTTCTTTACTTGTCCTGTCGTCCCATGGCTTTAACTGCACAAATATGGTGGCGCTGTTTGATTTACTTGCAAAACTCACCGCATTCAATCCACCTAACGCTGCATAGTGCAGTATACCGGGGATACTGTCCATCACTGCCATCATCTGGTGTAAAACGGCTACTGTCCGTTGGGTAGATGACGCTTCGGGCAGATCATAAGTAACATAAATACGGCCATCGTCCTCCAGCGGGATAAATCCGGAAGGCTTATTTTTAAATAGAATTATTGTGCCTGCAATAATACAAACAAGTATAATAATGATAAACTTTGAATTTTTTATGCTTTTATCAACCCCGTTGCGGTATCTCCCGGTTATGCGGCCAAACCACTCATTAAATTTAAAGAAGAACTTATCGAGCCCTTTTGATTCTTTCGTCAACTTTCGCGGACGTAATATCAACGTACAAAGCGCAGGGGTTAACGAGAGCGCCACAAATGCTGATATAAGTACCGATATGGCAATGGTAATTGCAAATTGCTGGTAAAGCCGGCCCACAATACCAGGTATAAAACCAACAGGTACGAATACAGCGGCTAAGATCAGCGCGATGGCGATAACCGGCGCTGATATATCCCTCATGGCATGAATAGTAGCCTCTTTTGACGACATCCCCTGCTCATCCATATAATGCTGTACCGATTCAACCACTACAATAGCGTCGTCCACAACAATACCTATTGCCAGTACGAAACCAAATAACGTAAGGGTATTTATGGTAAAATGCAGCGGGATAAAAAAGATGAATGTTCCAATAATAGATACAGGTATGGCCAATACCGGGATAAGCGTGGTACGCCAGCTTTGCAAAAACAAGAATACTACGATAATAACCAGGAACAGCGCGATCACAAGCGTTTTAACAACTTCGCTCACCGACACTTTAACAACTGTTATCGATTCAAATGGCACCACATAAGCTACGTCTTCGGGAAATGATTTTTTCAGTTCGTCCATGGTAGCATAAACATTGTCAGCAGTTTCCAGCGCATTGCTGTTAGGCGCCTGGTATATTAAAAGGTACGATGCCCTTTTGCCATCAACAAATGAGTTGCCGGCATAATTAAATTTACCAAGTTCAACGCGGGCAACATCTTTTAAATGCACAACAGCACCATTGCCTGGTGTTGTTTTCACAATAATATCCGAAAATTCTGCCGGGGTTGAAAGCCTTCCCTGCACCAGCACGGTATATTCAAACGGCTGTGCCTGTTCCTGCGGTGGCACGCCTACAACGCCTGCTGCAACCTGTGCATTCTGTTCGGCCAGGGCATTGGTAACGTCTGCCGCAGTTATACCTAAAGCCGCCAGTTTATCGGGCTTAAGCCAAATACGCATACTAAAATCATCAGCACGCGAAATAACATCACCCACCCCCTTTGTCCGCGAAAGCGCGTCTTTTACAACAACGTTGGTGTAGTTATCCATAAAAGTAACATCGTGAGTCCCTTTAGGAGCAAACATAGCTACCAGCATTAATATACTGGGATTACGTTTTCGCACAATTATACCTAAACGCTGCACATCCGCAGGTATGGCCGGGGTAGCTATGCCTACCCTGGTTTGTACATCAAGCGCTGCAATATTAATGTCAGTTCCCACCTCAAAGTTGGCGGTCATGGTCATTTGGCCGTTGCTGGTACTGTTGCTTTGCAAGTATGTCATACCCGGAGTGCCGTTAACCTGCACTTCTATTGGCGTTGCTACGGTTTGCTCCACGGTTACTGCATCAGCGCCGTTATAAGTAGCTGTAATTTGTACAGTGGGGGGCGTAATTTCGGGGTATTGGCCTATAGGCAGGCTTGTGATAGACAAAATACCCACCACTACAATTACAATTGAAATAACTATTGCCGTTACCGGCCTGCGTATAAAAGTATCTGCGATCATCCGTTAGTTTTTATAGAAAAAAATAGCTTATTTTCTTTTGCCCTTTATATTAATTTTATTGCTTTGGAGCTTTCCCGGGCGCCTGTTGGGCCGGGTTTGCTGTAGTTATTTTACCGCCATCGCGCAAACGCTGAAAGCCGTCGGTCACTATTTTATCTCCCGCATCAACCCCTGACATGATCACCACATCAGAACCAATGCGCGGCCCTAATTTTACTTTATGCTGTTTGGCTATGGTATCCTGTGAAACAAAAACAAAAAATTCGCCCATTTGCTCGGTTATAGCTTTGTATGGGATTTGTATACGCTCACCTGATGCACTGTTCAATACATTTAAAACACAGCTCATGCCATCTTTAAGTGCATCGTCATTGTTAGGAAATTGTATCCTTACTTTAATTGTACCGGTACCGCTGGCCACACCCCTGTCTATCGCTAAAACTTTACCGGCCCTATTATAATTACTACCGTCTGACAATTGCAGCTTAAAAGTAGAATCGGTGCCATTTTTTTGTAGTTTATAAAACCTGTCAATATCCTGTTCATCAATTACCACATCAACTCCAATCGGGTTTTCCGCCGAAATAGTGTTTAATAGGGTTGTTCCGGGTGTAACCTGCGCACCAAGCTTAACCTGCGAAATGCCTATCCGGCCTGTAAAAGGTGCCGTAATAATTGAATAGGACAGGTCTGTTTTTGCCGATAACACCCCTGCTTTTGCAACAGCCACCTGCGCTTTGCTTGTTTCAAAGGTGGCTTGCGCCTGGTCAACCGTCTGTCGTGCAACGGCATCATTATTAAGCAGCATGGTATAACGGTCAATATCTTTTTGCGCTTTTACAAGGTTAGCATCAGCGCTTTGCAAATTAGCCTCGGCCTGCTGGTAAGCAGCCTCATATTTACGGCGGTCAATTTCATAAAGTTCTTTTCCTTTAGTTACAACGTCGCCATCTTTAAAAAAGATACCTGTAATAAAACCCGATACTTCACTTCGTAATTCAACAGTGTTTATCGCAACTACTGTCCCCTGGAATTGATCATAATAAACAGCCTCGGCAATTTTAGCTGTGGCAACGCTCACTGGTGTAGGCGGCAGGGCGGCGTTTGGCTTTGCCGCTTCTTTACACGAAGCCATTGCCAGCATGATCCCCAGGCCTGTAAAAAGTATATTTCTTGCTTTCATATATGCTGCTTTATTGTACGTTAAGGGTTCCAAGTGCTTTTTCAAGGTCTATTTTACTCGACAGCAACTGGAACAGGGCATTATAATAATTTAATTCGGCGGTGCGCAAATCCGATTGTGCAACTATAACATCAAGGTAGGTTTTAATCCCTTCGCGGTATTGCAGGCTCACCACTTTATAAACATCCTTTGCCAGGTCAACGTTTTGTTTTATCAGTTGCCAGTTGGTGTAATTGCTCTTGTAATCAGCCAGTGCCTGCACATATTCGGTATTGATGGTATTCGCTAAATTTTCTATATCGAGGTTTGTACGATCAACTTGTAACCTGGCTTTGCTTAAGTTTTGTAAACGTTTGGTTCCCTGGAAAATGGGCAAATCTAACGTAAGGCCAAGATAGGCGTTTGGAAATGATTGACTGTATAGATCAGAAAACCGGTTGCTCAGATAGTACAAATTATAAACACCCTGTGCGGCTACTGATGGCAGAAAGCCCCATTTATAGTAACTTACGTTCACGTCGGCCAGGTTCCTTTGTGTCGCAAGCAACCTGTATTCTATTCGGTTATTTACATCCAGCTTTTGCAGCGTATCTATACTCGATTCCTGTTCATACCGGGTAGAATCATAGGATAAAACCAAATTATGCTCCTTTGATATACCCATTATCTGTTTTAAATAAGCCAGCTTGCTGTTAATTGCTTCGACAGTTTGCTTACGTGTAGCTATCGAATTATTTAAGGAAATTGTTGCCTGTTTATAGTCTGTTTTGTCAACAACCCCTGCCAGGTATCTGTTATAGGCATCTTTTAAACTTCTTTGCAGCCTCACAATATCTTCATTTAAAATATCGAGTTGTTTTTGCGATAGCAGGACGTCAAAAAAAGCCTTACTAACATCAGATACTACATTAATCTGGCTGCTCAATGTATTTTGTTTATAATATTGGCGGGAGTATTTCGCCGCTTTTGCTGCCTGCAGCACTTCATTATTGTAGATAACCTGGCTGGCCTGGAGGCCTAATGACGAAAATTCATTAATATTAGCGCCAGCTGCTTCGCCCGGTACCAGTGGACCTCCTTTAAAATAACGCTGATACTGGTTGGACGAACTTACCTGCGGCAGCCAGTCAGCAAGGCCTATCTTAATATTTTTTTCATTGATAGCCTCGTCGATTGACGCCTGTCGTACTGCCGGTTGGTTACGCAGCGCAAAATCAACGCACTGTTTTAAAGTAACAACAGTATCACTAACTGACTGCGCAAAAAGAACATCAGGTAAAATTAATGTTAAGATAAGTATCAGTAGATAAAATGATTTTTTCATATTGCACATCAATGTTGCTCCCTTACCGGGGTAAATTACAGGCAACGGCCGTTAATAATTTAAAAAAAAATTAATAAGGAAGCGCTAATATGTTACATTTATAGCTCAAATAAAACCAACAACAAAATTTTTACGCAGATGTGTCAAAAAACCTTGATTATAGCCGCTTTTTAATTTTTTTTCAAAAAAATGAAAAATTCTGTGAGCAAATAAATAAAAAATTTAATTAATTTGCCGAATGAGACGAGTTTGCTTTTTAGGCAGGCCAAAAAAAATTACGCATTAAATAATACGTTATAACCTAATTCATGGTATTTTTACAAAAAATTTAAGCAGTGTTAATACATGGTTAAAAAACTACATGAGAAAATCGCCCAGTTCCAGGATGCAAATATCATCCGTGAGATGGGGCTATATCCATATTTCAGGCCAATTGAGTCTGGTCAGGATACTGAAGTTATTATAGATGGCAAACGTGTATTAATGTTTGGTTCCAATTCCTACTTAGGCTTAACAAGCCATCCCAAAATAAAGGAAGCTTCGAAAAGAGCGATAGATAAATACGGAACAGGTTGCGCCGGATCAAGATTTTTAAACGGCACGCTTGACATTCATATTGAGTTAGAAAGAAGGCTTGCAAATTATGTAGGCAAAGATGCTGCTGTTTTATTCAGTACCGGTTTCCAGGTTAACCTGGGCGTATTATCAAGCATTACCGGCCGTAATGATTATTTAATATTAGATGAATATGACCACGCTTCGCTGATTGACGGAAGCCGGCTTTCGTTTTCGAAAGTCATCAAATATGCCCACAATGACATGGAAGATCTTCAGCGCAAACTGAGCATACTTCCGGAAGAAGCCGTGAAACTTATAGCAGTTGACGGTATATTCAGTATGGAGGGTGATATTGTTAAGCTACCAGAAATTGTGAAGATTGCCGACCAGTTTGGCGCAAACATTATGGTTGACGATGCCCATAGCCTGGGTGTAATTGGCCATAAAGGCGCCGGTACCGCTTCGCATTTTGGCCTTACTAAAGAAGTTGACCTTATAATGGGTACTTTTAGTAAATCACTGGCCTCATTGGGTGGCTTTATCGCCGCTGATAATGAAACTATCGATTATCTGAAACACCGTGCGCGTGCGCTTATGTTTAGCGCGAGTATGACCCCCGGCTCAGTTGCAAGTGTAATTGCCGCACTGGATATTATCGAATCGGAACCTGAACGTATAGCTAAACTTTGGGATAATACCAATTATGCCATGAAATTGCTGATAGAAGAAGGTTTTGACCTGGGCCCTACTGAAAGCCCTATCCTTCCTATCTATGTTCGTGACAACCACAAAACGTTCCTTGTTACCAAACAATTGCAGGATGACGGTATTTTTGTAAACCCCGTTGTTTCACCTGCAGTGCCTTCTGATTCATCGTTACTGCGTTTCTCGTTAATGGCAACCCATACTTTCGAGCAGATTGAAGAAGCCATTGAAAAAATAGCGAAAGCTTTTAAAGAAGTTGGTGTAACATCAATAAAAGAGAAAATATAAGCCTGCTTATGCCTTGTGCATATGCACCTGATTTGGAATAAAATTTAAAATTGCAGGTAAAATTTACCTGCAATTTTTAGTTACGGCAAAATATAAATTACCCAGAACGCATAAAACGCTAATGAAAAAGATAGTACCGGTTACTTCAAAAAAATATCTCGCTGCATTTATTGATTTCCCTCACGATCTTTATAAAGACGATCCAAACTATGTGCCTGAGTTATTTATAGCCCAAAGAGACCTGCTCACCACCCACCCTTTTCATAAACATAATACACTACAGGCATTTTTGGCTTATGACGGTGACAAGATAGTTGGCCGCATAGCGGCAATATTAAATAATGCCCATAACGAATTTAATAAAGTAAGCGATGGCTTTTGGGGATTTTTTGATTGTATAAACGATCAGGAAACAGCCGACCTGCTTTTTAGTACAGCAACAAAATGGCTAAAGGATAAAGGCATTGATCAAAAGTTTGTCGGGCCGGTTAATTTTTCAACCAACGAGGCATGTGGTTTACTGATCGAGGGCTTTGATAGCCCGCCGTTTTTAATGATGACGTACAACGCACCCTATTATGCTGATTTAATAGAAAATGCCGGGTTTTCAAAACAAATCGACCTGATCTCCTGGCATTGGGACGGTGAAGGTTATGATGACCGGTCGGTAAGGTTATTGGAAGCTTTGAAGGAACGGTTAAAACGTAATAATATCGTCATCCGCAGTGTTAACCTGAAGAATTTTAAAGAAGAAGCTGCCAAATTACGAGAGGTTTATAATTCAGCCTGGGATAAAAACAGTGGCTTTGTCCCTTTAAATGATGAAGAGTTTGATTATTTAGCCAAAGACCTTAAGCTGATATTAGATAAAGATTTCGCCCTGGTAGCCGAGCAAGATGGGAAAATTGTAGGATTTGGCCTGGCGCTGCCTAATTATAACGAGATATTTAAGACAATAAAAAGGGGCCGCTTATTTCCTACCGGGATTTTTAAGCTCTTGTTAAACAGAAAAAAAATACAAAGCATCCGGATTTACGCGCTGGGTATTATTGACGGTTACCGTAAGATGGGAATTGAAGCCTGTTTATATGGCACTATTATAAGAGAATATAAACGTAAAGGCTTTAAACATGCCGAAGCCGGGTGGACTTTGGAGAACAACACGTTGATTAACGAGGCAATTATAGCAATAAAGGGCGATCCTTATAAAAAATACAGGCTTTACGAAAAAGCGATATGAAAGAACGGGTTTTAATAACCGGTGCAAGCGGATTTGTAGGGTACCATCTTATTGAAGAAGCTTTAAAAAACAACCTTGATGTATACGCTGCAATAAGAAAAAGCAGCAAAATTGATCACTTAAAAGATTTTAAGATACAATATACTTACCCTGATTTTGATGATGTAGCAGCCCTTGAAAAAGAGATCATTGAAAACAGGTACGATTATATTATTCATGCAGCGGGGGCAACTAAAGCAAGGTCACAGGAAGAATATAACCAAACCAACGCCGGTTATACATATAACCTGGCTACGGCGGCGATAGAAAGCGGTATAAAACTAAAAAAGTTTGTACTTATTGGCAGTTTGGCAGCGGTAGGCCCTTTAAATGCTTTAACGGGTATTATTACCGAAGATACTGTGCCGCACCCGGTTACTGCTTATGGCAGAAGCAAACTGCTGGCCGAAGATAATTTAAAGAAGTTCCCCTCATTAAACTATACTATTTTAAGGCCAACCGGAATTTACGGCCCGCGCGACCGCGATATTTTTATTTTTTTTAAGCAGGTAGTAAAAGGCATTGAACCATATATAGGCCGGATGGAGCAAAGGTTTAGCTTTTTATATGTTGCCGACCTGGCAAAAGTAACAATTAAAGCACTCTTTGCTGGCAATCAAAAAACGTATAACCTTTCTGATGGCAATAGTTACGACCGCTACCAGTTGGGCGCCGCTATTAAAGAGGGTTTAGGTTTACGAACTGTAAAATTTCATTTACCCGTAAACTTTGTAAAATTAATAGCCTACTTTTCGCAAAAATACAGTTCATTGAGTAATAAAGCTGCTGTGCTGAATGTTGAAAAGCTGAATGAATTGATGGCTGTAAGCTGGTTTTGCAGTATTGAAAATGCAAAAAATGACCTGGGGTTTTACCCGGAACATAACCTTAAATCGGGCGTTGAAGAAACGATTAAATGGTATAAAACGAATAAATGGCTATAGCCAATTGAATATAAAAGTGTAATAAATTACTATGAAAACTCATATTAAACCTGCCGAAGGTAAGCTCGGTATATTAATTCCCGGTTTAGGGGCTGTAGCCACAACCCTTATTGCAGGTGTCGAAGCTGTAAAAAAAGGTATTTCGCAGCCAATAGGTTCCCTCACACAGATGGGGAGCATCCGTTTGGGTAAAAGGACTGAAAACCGTTATCCTAAAGTTAAGGACTTTGTTCCCTTAGCCAACTTAAACGATATCGTTTTTGGCGGATGGGATGTGTACTCCGATAATGTGTACGAGGCAGCCATGAAAGCCAAAGTACTTGAGCCCGGCTTATTAAACGCCGTGAAGGCTGAACTTGAAGTGGTAGTACCAATGAAGGCCGCTTTTGACCATAATTATGCTAAAAACCTTATAGCTACAAATATAAAAAGCGGCACAAGGCACGAATTAGCCCAAGCTGTAATGAACGATATTTTAACGTTTAAAGAAAAGCATAACTGTGATAGAATAGTACTTGTATGGTGTGGGTCGACTGAAATATACTACGAAGCATCGGAAATTCATGAAAGTCTTGAAAAATTTGAGCAGGCTTTGATAGATGACGACAAACGCATATCGCCAAGTATGATCTATGCCTATTCAGCTTTAAAATTAGGTATACCATTTGCAAATGGCGCCCCGAATTTAACAGTGGATATACCCGCAATGATTGAACTGGCAAAATTAACAGATACACCTATTGCCGGTAAGGATTTTAAAACAGGCCAAACCCTAATGAAAACCATATTGGCGCCGGGCCTGGCTGCGCGTTCATTAGGTGTTAGAGGATGGTTCTCAACCAATATTTTGGGAAACCGCGATGGATTGGTACTGGACGACCCGGACAACTTTAAGACTAAAGAAGTTTCGAAACTTGGTGTATTGGAAGACATATTAAGACCGGAAGACAACCCCGAATTATACGGCGACCTGTACCACAAAATACGTATCGATTACTATCCGCCGCATGGCGACAATAAAGAAAGCTGGGACAACATCGATATCTTCGGTTGGTTGGGCTATAAAATGCAGATAAAGATCAACTTTTTATGCCGCGATTCTATTTTGGCAGCACCTATTGCTTTAGACCTTGCCTTGTTCAGCGACCTTGCAAAAAGGGCCGGCTTAAGCGGCATACAGGAATGGCTTTCATTCTATTTAAAATCGCCGCAAACAGCGCCGGGTTTACAGCCCGAGAACGATATATTTAAACAGCTGATAAAATTACAAAACACATTACGTCACCTAATGGGCGAAGATTTGATCACGCACCTTGGGTTGGATTATTACCAGGAGTTGGTGGATGTGTTGTAAGTTGGTTGATTAAGTTGATTAGGTTGATTAAGTGATTGGTTATTCGGATTAAAAAAATTTATTTTCGTTGAAACGGGTAATTGTTATGAGATTTGGTCAACTTAATCAACTACTCACTTAATCAACTCAATCAACCAACCACATGTTTTTCCACAAACTCTTTTCCACTACCCTCGGCATTGGCTATATCGGCAAAGGTGGCGGCACAGTAGCCGCTATTTTTTGTTGTATTTGCTGGTACCTGGCATGGCATGGCGCTTATCCCCCGCTGCTCTTATCAGCAATAATTACAATCTTAATAACCTTTATTGGTGTTTGGTCTTCATCCATGGTTGAACCACTTTGGGGTAAAGACCCGGCGCGCGTGGTAATTGATGAAGTTTCCGGTATGTGTATCAGCCTGCTCTTTTTACCTGTTAATTTAAAATATGTATTGTGCGGATTAGTTCTGTTCCGGTTTTTCGACATCGTAAAACCACTTTTCATCCGCAAAATGGAAGCATTGCCTTCAGGCTGGGGCATAATGTTTGATGATATACTTGCAGGTATCTATACTAATATCCTGCTCCAGGCCGTTGTATGGTTAAAATTATTTTAGATGCCGCCTTTCAATTTAAAAACCCTGTCGATATTAATATTTGACTTTTTGACCACAGAGGCCTGATTGGTTTTTTTTACCTTTGGCGCGGTATATGCAGCCTGTGGTAAGCTCACAGTTATTTGTTTTATATTTTTTATTAATGGGTTCAATTTGACACCATATGCCCTATAAATACGTACTTAATAAAGTTTGGAACTTGTATAAGTTAAATGAATCTTAAATATTGCTGCAGGAAGTTACTTCTTTTTACCTTTCTTTTTCTATATAGTTCAATTTTATTCGCACAAACAATAGTTAGCGGTACCGTCACCGACGCCGCCACTAAAAAAACGTTGCCTTTTGTAGCAATATCATTTACAGGTACTACCATAGGTGTCAATACCGATGCACAAGGCCAGTATACGATCAGCTCTAATGAACCTGCGAGGCAGTTAAAGGCATCGTTTCTTGGTTATAAAAATGCTTTAATAAGCATTGTGCCAGGCAAAACCCAGGTTTTTAATATAAAACTGGTGCCCATAGCAACGCAATTGAATGAGGTGGTGGTCAAATCGGGTAAAAAGCCCAAATACCGTAATAAAGATAATCCCGCTGTTGAACTGATACGGAAGGTGATCGAAAACAAAGAGAAGAACCGACCGGAAAATTATGCTTATGTTGAGTACAAAGAGTATGACAAAATGCAGTTCTCTTTGTTGAATGTTTCGAACACCTTATCAGATAAAAAGATATTCAGGCAATATAAATTCATGCTGGATAACCGCGACAGTACTACAGTGCCCGGCAAATCTTTGTTGCCGTTTTTCCTGGATGAAAAGGTATCCCAATATTATTATCGCAAAGAGCCTGAAAAAGAAAAAACAACAACGCTTGGAGAAAAGACCGTAAATTTTGGCGGATCGATTGATAACCAGGGGCTCACAGTATATTTTAAGTATGTTGTTGCTAAAGTTGATATTTACGATAACAACATATTCCTCATTGGCACTAATTTTTTAAGTCCAATTGCAGGCACATCGCCTACATTTTATAAGTTTTTTATAACTGATACAGTAGTTGTCAACAATCAAAAACTTGTTGAATTAAGTTTTACGCCCCGCAACACAGCCGACCAGCTGCTTGAAGGCAAACTGTATATAACGCTCGACGGGAATTACGCCGTTCAGGCGGATGAACTTACCATAAGCAAGCATATAAACCTGAATTTTGTGAATTCGATGGAGATAAAACAAGCGTTTGCACAAAATCCGGATGGCCGTTACCACCTGAGTAAAAGCACGGTGCTTGCCAGTTTTGCTTTAGCGCAAAGCCGGAAAGGTGGCTTATTTGGCATCAGGGAGATTGTATATGGTAATTATGTTGTAAATAAGCCGCGCCCCGATACCACATATGAGCATCCCGAAAATGCTGTACCGGAGGAAGCCACACAGAGAAACGACCAGTTCTGGCAGCAAAACAGGCTGGACACGCTCAGCACTGCAGAATCAAAAGTATATAAGAATGTAGATAGCCTCCGGAATATGAAATCTTTCAGGCGCACATTGGATTGGGCTACATTTATACTTGCAGGCTATAAAAATATGGGGCCGTTTGAAATTGGGCCCTCGAATGCATTTTATAGTTATAACCCTGTGGAAGGCGTTAAATTGCGCTTTGGTGGCCGCACAACACCTGCATTAAGTAAACGGTATTATTTTGAAACTTATGCTGCTTACGGCACTACAGATCAGAAATGGAAAGGGTTTTTAAGCGCCACCTATTCATTCAATAATAAATCGATCTACCAATTCCCTCAAAACTATATCAGGGCCAATGTTCAGTACGATACATTTATCCCGGGCGAAAACTTTCAATTTGTAGATGAAGACAATTTATTGCTATCCATCAAACGTGGAAATAACACTAAATACCTGTACGATCTGAATTACCGGCTTAACTATGTACATGAATATGAAAATCATTTTTCGTACAATATTGGCTTTCAAACGCAAAACGAGTCACCTGCCGGATCACTATACTTTTCGAATTTTAACAGCAGTGGCCAACTGCAAAGTATACATAATTTATATTTCACCGATTTTTCAGTAGGGTTACGGTATGCTCCGAATGAACAATTTTACCAGGGTAAAATTTACCGGTACCCGGTTCCGAGCAAATACCCGGTTTTTTCGTTGGATTATGATGCTGGCTTAAAAAATGTTTTGGATGGCCAGTATAGCTATCAAAAGCTGCACGCCCGCATCGACAAAACCTTTTATCTTTCAGTATTCGGTTATGCAGATGTTACTGCTGAATCCGCACATTTATTTGGCCAGGTCCCCTACCCGCTTCTTGATATATTTCATGCCAACCAAACCTATTCGTACCAGATCTACTCTTACAACTTAATGAACTTTTTAGAGTTCGTCTCTGATCAATATGAAAGTATAAACATCGACCAGCATTTTAACGGGTTTTTCTTCAATAAGATCCCTTTATTAAAAAAATTAAAATGGCGCGAAACGGCCTCGTTCAAAAGTATTTGGGGTGGTTTAAGCAGCACAAATAACCCTTCTTTACATCCTTCTCTGTACCAGTTTCCTGTAGCCTCAAACGGTGAACCGATCACTTATGCATTGGGGAAAACACCGTATATGGAGGGTAGTGTTGGTATTGAAAACATTTTTAAATTTGTACGTATTGATTTGGTTCACCGGTTCACCTATTTAGATCATCCGGATGTTGCTAAATGGGGTATCCGCACATTGGTTCAACTTACTTTTTAAAAAAGGCTAAAACAATAATGGAACAGCAAACATCTATAAGGACAAATCTTCAGTTAGGTATTTATAAGGTTATTGACCCTATAGTTAAGGTTTTTATTAAACTCGGCCTGACCCCCAATATTGTTACATCGATTGGTTTCGTATTAAACGTAGGCGTTGCCGTTATATTTATTTTAGGTGCCGAAGAAGGGAACCGCGGCGACCTCACCTATGTAGGATGGGCTGGCGGCCTGATATTATTTGCAGGATTGTTTGATATGCTGGATGGGCAGGTGGCAAGGCTTGGAAACATGAAATCAACTTTTGGCGCATTGTATGATTCGGTACTCGACCGCTACAGCGAACTGATCATGTTTTTAGGAATATGCTATTACCTGGTTGGCCACCATTATTTTTTAAGCTCAATATTTGCGTTTATAGCCTTAATTGGCTCAATGATGGTAAGTTACGTGAGGGCAAGGGCCGAAGGTTTAGGCATTGAAATCAAAGGCGGCCTTATGCAGCGCCCCGAGCGTGTGGTAACTATCGGGCTTTTTGCCGTTTTATGCGGGATCACTTCATTTTATATCGGCGGTAATTATAAGCTATACATCCCAGGTATAAAATTTCACGTATTCGAAACTATGTCGATATTCACCATCCCGATTGCAGGCGTTGCTGTGTTAACAAATATTACTGCATTTAAAAGGTTGATGGATGCTAAAAAAGCGCTTTTAGGGCATAAAGAGGAATGAGAATCAAGAAATAAGGATCAAGAATCAAAGCATAGAAAGCTGTTTCGATAAATTAGCGAATACCGTCTGTATGCTATAAATAACATCAAATTTTTCCTGGTTAATTGACTCTTGAATCTTGGTTCCTACTCGGATTTTATTGAAAAATATCATATCTTCGTAACAATTGCATAAAAGCACTTACGGTTTGTAAAATCTTTATTAAAATTGAAGGATTTATGCTGTAGTTGTAAGGTTAAAAGCAGGATCAATTAAAAAAATTCATTAACAGGCAGAGAAATAATAAAACATTTTTAACCCTGAGCAGCTATGAAAAAAAACTATGTTTCCAATTCGCAGGAATCTGTGAGGATGTTTAAGAGTAACTTATTAGAAGGTTTATCGAAGGTTCATTTTACGGTGCCTTTATTCATTTTTGTCCCGGTTATTATTTTTTGTGTTTATAAAGACTTTCAAAATGCTATAGGCATTGCCACTTTTTTTGAATTGTTCATATTAGGCCTTTTTGTGTGGACGTTTGTAGAATATATAATGCATCGCTTTGTATTTCACTACATGCCAGCAGATAAACCCTGGGCACAAAGACTGCACTTCATTTTTCATGGTGTTCACCACGATTATCCAAGTGATGCAAAACGCCTCGTGTTGCCCCCCTCTGTAAGCATCCCGCTTGCACTCCTTTTCTATTTTTTATTTAATGCCATTTTGCCGGTTAATTATGTTTTCGGCTTTTTCCCCGGATTTATTTTAGGTTACCTGTTTTACGATATATCACATTATGCCATACATCACTTCAACTTTAAAGGCAATATCTGGAAAAAGATAAAACAACACCACATGCTGCACCACTACCAGGACCCAGAAAAAGGCTATGGTGTAAGTTCACCCCTTTGGGATAAAGTTTTTGGTTCCGATTTTATAAAAAAATAGCATGGATAATGCTACCGCGAATGGATCAAAATTCAATGTAAAGTCAATAATTGTTGTTTTTGCAATTTCAATTGCTTATTTACTAATTTCAAAATGGCTGGTTGGCTACAAAACCGATCAATTATTCTTGATAGTCATATTTAATGTCTGTTTTTTTCTACCTGATATTACTGCTTTAACCGGTTTCGATTCTTCAATTACCCGTAAATTCATACTTGGCTTTTCCATATTTATAGTTTATTGGATCATCTTCGATTAC